>OFFJ01001367.1_pt1 | contig 18149 bp, 12 predicted proteins | sample 1521261 | NCBI WGS metagenome assembly OFFJ01 (sample SAMEA3504122, study PRJEB24116) | mouse gut metagenome | biome: mouse gut; feature: mouse-associated habitat; material: faeces | place: Denmark | collected 2011 | reverse complement strand
CGGGTGGTGTGGCAGGAGGGAGCCGGGCTTTGGACCGACGGAAGGTATTTCATTCAGGCGGAACGGGAGCTGGAGGGAACCGGCATCGAGCTGTTTCGGATGCAGGAGGAAGGTGTTCCCACCATCCGGGAATTTTTAAAGAAAAACATGAAGGAGGGCCAGCTGCTGGGCTTCGACGGCAGGGTCATTCCGGCGGCCAGCGGCAAGGAGTACGAGAGGGAGCTGGGCGGTAAGGGGATTCGGTTTGCCTATGAGAAGGATCTGGCTGAAGGGATTTGGAAGGATAGGCCCGGCTTTCCGGCAGGAACAGTGACCGTGCTGAAGGAGGAGATCGCCGGAAAGAGTTTTGAGGAAAAGCGCCGTGAGGTCATGGAAAAGGTGGAGAAGGAAGGGGCGTCCAGCCTTCTTCTGACGAAGCTGGACGATCTGATGTGGCTTTTCAACATCAGAGGCTGCGATGTGGAGTGCAATCCCGTGGCTATCTGCTACGGATATTTGACTCAGAAAGAGACAGTGCTGTTCATTCAGAAGAAGGCTCTGAACGAAGAGGTGCAGAGCTATCTGAGCGGGAAGGGCATTCTGGTGGAGGAGTATGACGATGTGATCCCGTATCTGAGGAAGCTTCCCGAGGGCGGAAAGGTTCTGGCGGACCAACGCCACTGCAGCTATTGCCTGTTCAAGGTTCTGTCTGAGAGTCAGACCGTGGTGGAGAAAAAGAATCCCACGGAGCTGCTGAAGGCAGTGAAGAATCCCGTGGAGCTGGCCAACATGGAGAAGATATTCCTCAAGGACAGCGTGGCGGTGACGAAATTCATTTATTGGCTGAAGAAGAATATCGGAAAGCAGGAGATCACGGAGGTCTCCGCAGCGGATGAGCTTGAGAGATTCCGCAGGGAGATTCCGGAGTTCCTGGATCTGTCATTCCCCACCATCGCAGGCTATAAAGCCAACGCCGCTATGATGCATTATGAGGCCACCCCTGAAAACAGGGCGGTTCTGGCGCCGGAGGGAATGCTGCTGGTGGATTCCGGCGGGCAGTATCTGGGAGGCACCACGGACGTGACAAGAACCATCGTGCTGGGGCCTGTTTCCGACGAGATCAAGCTTCATTACACTGCGGTGGCAGCGGGCATGCTGCAGCTGACCAACGCCTGCTGGCTCTACGGCTGCACGGGGCGGAATCTGGATATATTGGCCCGCCAGCCCATTTGGAACATGGGACTGGACTATAAATGCGGCACCGGGCACGGAGTGGGTTATATACTGAACGTGCATGAGGGCCCTCAGGGCCTGAGATGGCGTTATACAGAGGGCGGCGAGGCGCTTTTAGAAGCGGGCATGAACGTGACGAACGAGCCGGGCATCTATGTGGAGGGCAGCCACGGCATCCGAATCGAGAATGTGATGGTGGCGGAGAACTATGTGAAGAATGAATACGGCCAGTTCATGCGTTTCAGGACGCTGACATGGGTGCCCATCGACATGGAAGCCGTCGACGAGAAATATCTGACGGAGACCCAGAGGATGTATCTCTATTCCTATCAGAGGCAGGTATACGAGAAACTGTCTCCTTATCTGGACGAGGAGGAGCGGGAATGGCTCAGGAGGGAGACCAAGGCTGACTGTACCGTTCTGCTGAAGAAGGATGTCCGGATGGAGAAAAAAGACAGCTATTGAAATAGCGTGTGAAAAGCAACTTATTAATTGTTAAATCACTATAAAATACATAAGCTTTCTTGACTTTTCCGGGTGATTTTGAGATAATGAACAAGACGTAGCAGTTTAGGAAATACACAAATAAGGAGGACGTTAACAATGTCAACAAAAGCGTATTATCCGATTTCAGAGATCGGTGCCGGGAAGCCCGGCTTCAGCAAGACGCGCTCCATCATTGAGGCCGCCTTCTACGGAAACAACGTAGTAAAGGTAAATACCCTCAAAGAGGCTTATGAGCTTGCGAAGAACTCTCCCGGAACCATCGTTACCGATATGCCTGTGCATAGGGCTGAGGAGATCGGTCTGGAGAAGGATGCGAAGGTTCTGCTGTTCAATGACGGTGCCGTGACCGGCCGTTACGCGCAGGCCCGCCGCATCAAGGGAGAGCCCGGCGTGGACGCCGCAAAGCTTGACAAGGTGGTTATGGACGCCATCTACAAGACCCGCTGGCAGACAATGTACCATGTAGAGTGCTTCATCGGCCTTGATCCTGAGTTCATGGCCAAGGCGCATCTGCTGATTCCCGAAGGGGAAGAGAACATCATGTACAACTGGATGCTGAACTTCCAGTACATGTCCGATACTTATGTAAAGATGTACAAGGAGTCCCAGCCCATCGGCGGAGGCAAGGAGCCTGATATCTATATCTTCTCCAATCCTCAGTGGGCGCCGACCCCCAGCCCCGATGTTGACTATAGCTGCCTCAGCGACGATCTGACCTTGTGCTATTTCGACACGGATCAGAACTGTGCCGCGATTCTGGGCATGAAGTATTTCGGTGAGCATAAGAAGGGAACCTTGACCATGGCCTGGGCTATGGCAAATAGGAACGGATACGCTTCCTGCCACGGCGGACAGAAGGAATATCTGCTTTCCGACGGCAGCAAGTTCGTGGCTTCCGTGTACGGCTTGTCCGGATCCGGAAAGTCCACTCTGACCCATGCAAAGCACAATGGCAAGTATGAGATCAAGGTGCTTCATGATGATGCATTTATCATCAATACGGACACTTGTGCATCAGTGGCTTTGGAGCCTACCTATTTTGACAAGACTGCCGACTATCCTACGGGCTGTGCCGACAACAAGTTCCTGCTGACGGCTCAGAACTGCTCCGCTACTCTGGATGAGGACGGAAAGCTTCAGCTGGTTACAGAGGATATCAGGAACGGCAACGGCCGTGCCATCAAGTCCAAGCTGTGGTCTCCTAACCGCGTGGATAAGATCGACGCTCCCGTGAACGCTATCTTCTGGATCATGAAGGATCCTACCATTCCTCCCGTAGTGAAGCTGAAGGGCGCTGCTCTGGCTTCCGTTATGGGCGCTACGCTGGCTACCAAGACTTCCACCGCAGAGCGTGTGGCTGCAGGGACCGATATGAACGCTCTTCGTATTGTTCCTTATGCGAATCCTTTCAGAACCTATCCTCTGGTGAACGACTATGAGAAGTTCAAGAAGCTGGTGCAGGAGAAGAACGTAGACTGCTACATCATCAACACCGGCGACTTCATGGGCAAGAAGGTAAAGCCTGCTGATACTCTGGGAATTCTGGAGGCCATTGTGGAGAAGAGAGCTACCTTCAAGCAGTGGGGACCTTTTGAGGATATCGAGATCATGGATTGGGAAGGCTTCACGCCCGATCTTGGAGACGGCGAGTATGTGAAGGCGCTGCAGAATGCCATGCAGAACCGTGTGGATGCGGTAGAGGGCTTCGCTACCAAGAAGGAAGGCTACGACAAGCTGCCTGAGGAGGCTCTGGCTGCATTGAAGAAGATCGTGAACGAGGCTGCAAGCCTGTAAGAGGCAAAGAGCAGTGGAATAAACTGCAGGGTACTGCAGAGATACAAAAAGAGGGCGGTGTATGCCGTCCTCTTTTTGTATCTTGCTTTTGTATTTTGCTTTTGTATCTTGCCTCTTGCAGTGAGGCTGAGGCAAGAAGGGAATGAAAAAAGGCGATGCATCTGCATCGCCTTTTTATGTAAGGAAATCTTTTCAGATTCCTGCTTTTTAAGTCTTACTTCGTGATGTCGTAGGACCAAAGCACCTTGCCATCCCAAACGTACTCTACACGAACAGCCTTCAGCTCAATGTCAAGCTCCTGCTTGCAGGCATCGAACATGGGAAGCATTCCGCCCTTCAGAGTTTCGATCTGGCTGTTGAAGTACTCGTCGATGGCATCCTGCTCCATATCGCCCAGAGTTGCATATGCATCCTTGTCATAGACCATGGTGTAAACCAGAATGTCCTCTCCGTCAGCAGAGATGTCTACAGTGATGTTTGCAGACGCATACGTTGCGTTGGCGGTAGACTCGACTTCAGCGATGTCCTTTCCGTTTACCCATTCAGACAAGGTGGGCTTGGAGCCGCATCCGGCCAGAACGAACATGATGGCGGTTACTAAAATTAGAAAGCTTTTCTTCATGGTTTCTACATCCTCCTTTATTACTGTTTTAGTGACCATAGAATATTTTAGCACTTTCAGGCATTTTGTCAAGGCATAAAATAATCTTTTATTCTTATGTTTTCTTAATAATTAGGACACCATGCAAAAATTGGGAAAAAATATTGTTGTTTTTCATAGGGGTTTTTGTTATAATAACAGTAACCTGAGATGTGCGATAACTCTTGTTTATTTTGAACCTACATTACTTTAAACGGGATTCCTATATCGTCAGGCGGCTGTCAAGCCCTCACTCCGTTCCTGCGGAGGATTGGAAGGGAAGGCAAAAACCTTGGCTGCGGTCACCCACCTAGCATTGCTAGGAGTCAGAAAGCAAGGGGCGGCATTTCGGGTATTTATACAAAAGAAGGGGGCAGTCCGTATGGGCTGCTCTTTTAGATATGTGTCTGGGCCGGTATGCATAGGCGAAGAATATCATTCTTCCGATGTCTCTGGAGCCGACGGCACATAAATATGCGGCAGGGGAGAGGAGAATTGGAGAGAGATAGATGGGGACTTAACCGGTCCCAGAGAATGCAGCTGAAGGCTTTCATATGCTTGCTGGGGGTTTTGCTGATCATAATGCTGCTGCTGGGAAAGCTTGTGATGACACTGGTACATAGAGAGGGCGGGCAGGAAGTGGTGCCTCCCATCCATATTCCGATAGTTCAGCTATTTCGGAACGTTTGGGTCATGGAAGTGGATGAGGAGGGGATCGTGATTTTCCGTGAGGGTAATAGAGAGCGTTATTCTTGGGGGATGGTAGCCGCAGACGACGGCGCCGGGGCATCCGGTGGGGACAACGGTGCAGAGGCCGGGGGAGAACGGCAAGTGGTCTATGATCCGGGGCCTTCTGTCCGGGAACAGGTGGCGGACGTGGAGCTCACGGACGGAAGGGTCACGCTGGTGAGGGCCAAGACGGATAAGATCAACGGCAAAATCCTCAGTGCAGATGCGGAGGGGATAGAGGTGGAGGGCTACGGCAGGCTGCCTCTGGCCTCGGACTGCCGGGGGTATAGGCTCTATGACAGCCTTAAGATGTGTACGGCAAGAGACCTGCTGTTCGGGTACGCTTTCACGGATCTGTGCATGGAGAACGGGGAGGTCTGCGGAATTCTCATGGTGAAGGAGGACGCCATGGAGTATATCCGGGTTCTGATAAAAGAATCCGATTACAACGGGCTCTTTCACGAACAGCCCCGCTTTACCTGCGACGTGGGATTTACGGTGGTCTACGGAGCCTATGGGGATCAGAAACGGGAGGCTCACGGGGCAGGGGAGGAAGTGACGTTAAGCTATGACAGCGCTTACTTTGAGACAGACCGTATATATGTAGTGCCGGATGTGCTGACGGGGAAGGTGACGCTGAGAAGCTGCAACCGCAGTCAGGGCATACCATCCTACCGTGGGACCATGGAGTTTTTGCGCACCGAGGACGGGATCGTAGCAGTGAACGAAGTGCTGCTGGAGGAGTATCTTTACAGCGTGGTGCCCAGCGAGATGCCGGCATCGTATCCGTATGAGGCGCTGAGGGCGCAGGCGATCTGCGCCAGAACTTATGCTTACGGAAGCATGCTGCGGGCAGGCTATCCCCAGTACGGGGCCCATGTGGACGACAGTACCTCCTATCAGGTGTACAACAACATTCTGGAGCAGGAGAGCACCACCACTGCGGCGAAGGAGACATACGGACAGCTTCTCTATACCGGGGAGGGCAGTCCGGCGGGGACATATTATTATTCCACCTCCTGCGGCGTTGGGAGCGACGCGACGGTTTGGAAGACCGAAGTGGCCCCCACGCTTACCTACCTGAAGCCGAAGGCTCTGAGCAAGTCCGCCATGGCGGCGGCGCTGGCATCGGAGGGGGACGCTTTGGAAAGCGTGGATCTGGGAGAGAGCATGAGGGACGAGGAGGCCTTCGCCGCTTTCATCGGGACGGTGAATCCGGATGACTTTGAGGCCGGAGAGGGATGGTATCGCTGGACCTATCAGGTGGAGGCCCTGAATAGGGAGCATATGCTGGAGGTGCTTCAGAGGCGCTATGCGGCCAACAGCAGACTGGTGCTCACGTGGAACGGGGAGGAGTATGTCAGCGAGGAGATCCGGGAGCTGGGCGATATCAAGGAAATCTACATTGAAAAGCGGGGCAGCGGCGGTGTGGCCGATGAGCTGGTCATAGAGACGGATGCCAGCAAGATCAAGGTGATCTCTGAGCACAATATCAGATATGTACTGAATGACGGGGAGGCGGACGTAGTGAGGCAAAACGGCAGCCGGGTGGCCAGTCCAAACCTTCTTCCAAGCGGTTTTTTTGTGATAACGACTGGAAAAGAGAACGGAAACGTGGTAGAATACTCTCTGTCCGGAGGCGGATTCGGCCATGGAGTGGGGATGAGCCAGAACGGGGCCAAGGAGATGGCGAAGTCCGGCTATACGGCGGAAGAGATACTGCTCTATTTCTATGAGGGATGCAGTGTCGAAAAAATATATGAGTAGGAGCTGGTCGAGTGGTTCGCAGAATATTTCATGTCTTGGTGGATTTTTCCGCACAGATGAAGAAGAAGGATATCAATACCTATGCTGCCAGCATTGCTTTTTTCTTTTTCTTGTCCGTGGTTCCGATGTTGATCATGATCTGTACGATCATTCCTTATACTCCTTTGACGGAGGAAAATCTGGTGGAGCTGGTGACGGATCTGCTGCCGGATCAGGTGGATCCGCTGGCGGAGAGCCTGATCTCGGAGGTGTACGACAAATCGGCCGGGATCCTGTCCATTGCAATCATAGCCACCATATGGTCGGCGGCCAAGGGCGTGATGGCCTTGATGCGGGGGCTCAACGTGGTAAATGACGTGGAGGAGCAGAGAAATTATTTTCTGGTGCGCATCATAGCATCCTTCTACACGGTGGTCATGCTTCTGGTGGTGATTCTGTCCTTGTTCGTCATGGTGTTCGGTGACCAGCTGGTGGCCGTGACTCTGCATAGGCTGCCTCAGCTGCAGACTCTGGTTTCCTTTGTCATGAACTTCAGATTTTTGTTTGTGTGGGCCGTGCTGTCGGTGCTTTTCGCCGCAGTCTACGCTTATGTTCCGGACAAGAAGCTGGTTTTCAAGGAGCAGATCCCGGGAGCTGTTTTCTCCGCGGTGGTTTGGAGCGTTTTTTCCTGGGCCTTTTCCTATTATCTGACTTACGGCAATACCTATGGCATCTACGGCAATCTGTCCATCATCATCATTGTGCTGCTGTGGATGTATTTTTGCATGTATATCATTATGATCGGCGCCTATGTGAACCGGTATTTTGAGTCCGTGAACAAGAAGCTGGTGAGGGGAGAGAAAATTTTCTGATTTCCGAAGGGGCGCCTGAAAATGCCTGAGATTGACAATGGGCCGTATTTTTTTGATATAATGTATTGACATTTCGGCTGGGAGACAGTATGATGAAATCTCAGAGGAGTGAATGAGCAAAAGGCATGGATGGCGCAAAGTAGAGGTTTGTTTTCCTGCAGAGAGAGGGGGCCGCTGGGTGGAAGCTTCCTTAGGTTCAGATAAGCCGCGAATTTCCCGCCGGAGCCGCCTGACGGAACGAGGACAGCGTCCTGCAAGAGGCAGGGGACTGGATCAAGTAGGTCGGGACGTGAGCGGACGTTATACGCATATGAGAGCCGGTCGTCCGGGAATGGGGAGGACTGGAAGCAGGGTGGTACCGCGGAATGATATTTCGTCCCTTGCAGCTTTGAAAGAAAGGCTGCAGGGGACTTTTTGCGCTGCGGATTGTCATGGTATGTTTTTGAGCGGAGGTTCACTGAAGCGGATATAGGGAGGTATCATATGAAGAGCAGGCTGGAACAGATCAGAGAGAGGGCTCTGTCGCAGATCAAGGACTGTGATACTGCGGAGAAACTGAATGAGCTCAGGGTATGCATCCTTGGAAAGAAGGGGGAACTGACGGATCTTCTGAAATCCATGAGGGATGTGGCGCCGGAGGATAGGCCCAAGGTAGGGCAGATGGTGAATGAGGCCAGAGCAGAGATTGAGCGGGTGCTGGAAGAGAACAAGGCCCGGATTGAAAAGGCTGTGAGGGAGGCCAGACTGAAGGCGGAGGTCATAGATGTGACATTGCCTTCCGGCAGGACGGAGATGGGCCATAGGCATCCAAATACCATCGCGTTGGAGGAAGTGGAGAGAATTTTCATCGGCATGGGCTATGAGGTGGTGGAAGGGCCTGAGGTGGAAAAGGATTATTACAATTTTGAAGCCCTGAACATTCCTGCGGATCATCCGGCTAAGGATGAGCAGGATACCTTCTATGTGGTCAGCGGCAGCAGCGAGGGCGGGAACGGCGTCTATGACATTTTGCTGCGCACCCAGACCTCAGGGGTGCAGGTGCATGAGATGGAGAAGGGCAGACTGCCCATCCGGATGATTGCTCCGGGGAGGGTCTTCCGCTCGGACGAGGTGGATGCCACCCATTCGCCTTGTTTCCACCAGATTGAAGGTCTGGTCATCGATAGACGCATTACCTTTGCGGATCTGAAGGGAACTCTGGCGGAATTCGCCAGAGCGCTGTTCGGGGAAGAGACGAAGGTGAAGTTCCGTCCTCATCATTTCCCGTTTACGGAGCCCAGCGCCGAGATGGATGTGACCTGCTTCAAATGCGGGGGAAAGGGATGCCGGTTCTGCAAGGGCAGCGGCTGGATCGAGATCTTAGGCTGCGGCATGGTTCATCCTCATGTGCTTGAGATGAGCGGCATAGATCCGGAAGAGTACACGGGATTTGCCTTCGGCATGGGACTGGAGCGGATTGCCCTGCTGAAGTATGAGATTGACGATATGCGCCTGCTCTATGAGAACGATATCAGGTTTCTGAAGCAGTTCTGAGGCCTTGAGGGGCATCGTGGTGCAAAGATCTGAAGGTGCATGACAAAACTGCAGAACAGTTTTTGGGCGAAGGCGCCGGGACTGCATATAGAAAGGGAGAAACACATGAATACAGCATTGTCGTGGATTAAGGCATATGTGCCGGGACTGGAGTGTACGGATCAGGAGTATTGCGATGCAATGACTCTGTCAGGCACGAAGGTGGAAGGATATGAGAGAAGGGACAGGAATCTGGAGAAGATCGTCGTAGGACAGATCTCTTCGATAGAAGGACATCCCGATGCGGATAAGCTTATTGTATGTCAGGTGAACATTGGCACCGATACCATACAGATCGTTACGGGAGCCCATAATGTAAAGGTAGGGGACAAGGTGCCCGTGGTCTTAGACGGAGGAAAGGTCGCAGGGGGGCATGACGGCGGTCCTCTTCCGGAGGAGGGCATCAGGATCAAGGCAGGGAAGCTGCGGGGGGTTCCCTCTCAGGGCATGATGTGCTCCATAGAGGAGCTGGGGGCTGACAGAAGCATGTATCCGGAGGCTCCGGAGGAGGGCATCTATATATTTGAAGAGGATGCTCAGGTAGGGGCTGATGCGGTGGAGCTGCTGGGGCTTCACGACACGGTGTTTGAATATGAAATCACCAGCAACCGGGTGGACTGCTACAGCGTGCTGGGAATCGCCAGAGAGGCGGCGGCTACCTTCAGGAAGCCCTTTGTGCCTCCCCTTGTGAATGTGACAGGAAATCAGGAGGATGTTCATGACTATGTCAGCGTGGAGGTACAGGATCCGGAGCTTTGCCCCCGGTACTGTGCAAGGGTCTGCAAGAACATCAAGCTGGGGCCTTCGCCGGAGTGGATGAGGAAGAGGCTTGCCGCCAGCGGCATCCGTCCCATCAATAATCTGGTGGACATCACCAATTACGTGATGGAGGAGTATGGGCAGCCTATGCATGCCTTTGATCTGGACACCATCGCCGGGCATAGGATTGTGGTGCGCCGGGCGAAGGAGGGAGACCGGTTCCAGACCTTGGACGGCCAGCTGCGCACGCTGGACAGTCAGGTGCTGATGATCTGCGACGGGGAAAAAGAGGTGGCCGTGGCCGGGATCATGGGGGGAGAAAATTCCAAGATCACGGAAAATGTGCATACGGTTCTGCTGGAGTCCGCCGTTTTCAACGGACCCAATGTACGAAAGTCCTCCAAGAGAATCGGCCTGAGGACGGATTCTTCGGGCAAGTTCGAGAAGGGGCTGGAACCCCACAATGCGGAGGACGCCATAAACCGCGCCTGCCAGCTCATTGAGGAGCTGGGCTGCGGAGAGGTGGTAGGGGGCATGGTGGACGTGGCCCAGCCTATGCCTGAGAGAAAAAGACTTCCTTTCAAGCCGGAAAAATACAACCGCCTTCTGGGAACTCAGATACCTGAGGGAGAGATGCTGGAGATGCTGCGTCGGATTCAGGTGGAGGCGAAGGCTTCGGAGCAGGGCACAGAGCTGGTGATTCCTTATTTCCGGCAGGACCTGAACTGTGATGCGGATATAGCGGAGGAAGTAGCCAGATTCTACGGCTATGACAAGATTCCCACCACTCTGCCTTCGGGCGAGGCCACGGCAGGCAAGCTCTCTTATAAGCTGCGGATAGAGCAGAAGGCCAGAGACATGGCGGAATACTGCGGATTCTCTCAGGGTATGAGCTATTCCTTTGAAAGCCCCAAGGTGTTTGACAAGCTATTGCTTTCCGAGGATGACAAGCTGCGTCAGGCAGTCACCATCGCAAATCCTCTGGGAGAGGATTTCTCCATCATGAGAACCACGCCTCTCAACGGAATGCTGACCAGTCTGGCAGTGAACTATAACCGCAGGAACAAGGATGTAAAGCTCTACGAGCTGGAGAATGTGTATCTGCCGGAATCTCTGCCTCTCACGGAGCTTCCCCACGAGCGTATGCAGTTTGTGCTGGGATTCTACGGAGAAGGAGATTTCTTCACTATGAAAGGCGTGGTGGAGGAATTCTTCGGAAGCGTAGGCATGGCCAAGAGACCGCAGTACGACCCTCAGGCAGGAAAGCCCTTCCTGCATCCCGGCCGGCAGGCGAATATCAAATATGAGGGAAGTGTTGTAGGATATCTGGGAGAGATCCATCCGGAGGTAAGGGATCATTATGAGATAGGCGATAGAGTCTATGTGGCCGTGCTGGACATGCCGAGCCTGATCCCCTTCACCACCTTCGACAGAAAATATGAAGGCATCGCAAAGTATCCTGCCGTGGGCAGGGACATCAGTATGGTGGTGCCCAAGGAGGTTTTAGCGGGAGACATCGAGGGAGTGATTCTCCAGAGGGGAGGAAAGCTTCTGGAGTCCTATAAGCTGTTTGATGTGTACGAGGGGGCCCAGATTAAGGCAGGTTACAAGTCTGTGGCATATTCCATTACCTTCCGGGCCAAGGACAGAACCTTAGAAGACAGCGATATAAATGCTGTCATGAAGAAGATTCTGAACGGTCTGCAGTCGCTGGGAATTGAACTGAGGCAGTAGGTTGGATTTATTTTAGCATAATAGTGGAGAGTGTGGGCGCGAAGTTTTACGACTTTGCGCCCATTTCGTATTTTTAAACTTTATAGTTACTATAAGGTTCATATGTGCTGAAAAAAATTTCATTTCGGGAACAAAATAAAACCAGAGAGAGCAAAAAGGCAGGATTTCATTTTAGGCTGCGGGAGCGGTTATCAATTGCCAGAGAGGCTGTTAGGAAATTATCATAAAACGAACTCACAATTCTTGTGTATATTGACAAGAAAAAAAGTCTCCTTTTCGGATTGACTTTATAGCTGCTACAAAGAGTATCATGAAAACATACAAAAGCGCGGTCTTTTAGTGAGCGGGAGATCGTATACAATGTATAGTGAAAAGGAGAGGAGAAAAGTATATGGATTTAACATCAGCTAAAATAAAAATCAACCGTTGGTTGATCGTAGCGATTCTGGGGCTTACATGGGGATTTTCCTATGAGCCGCCGTATATTCGGTATACATTTCATGAGCAGTTAGTGGATCTGTGCGGATATACGGATGTGCAGCTTGGATTGATGCTCAGCGTATATGGAACGGCAGCTCTGGTATTTTATGTGATAGGGGGTGTAAGCGCGGACCGTTTTTCATGTCGGAGCCTGATCGTTACTTCTTTGCTGGCAACATCTTTCGGATGTGGCATTATGGCACTTTATCCGCCGTTCTGGGTAGCCCTTTCGGTAGAATTTTTATGGGTAATCACAACAATAGCTCTGCTTTGGAGTCCTGTTGCCAAAGTTGCCGCACTGCTGGGGACGCAGAAGGAACAGGGTAAAATACTTCCCATGGTCAGTTCTTTTGAGGGAGTAGGTGCATTTATCACTACGTTTACCGCCACCTTTGTTTTCAGTAAGATTGGTGCGGATACAAATCCCAACAGTTTAAGGATCGTATGGATCGTCTATGCTGTCTGGGGAATCGTGATTGCTGTTGCATCCTATTTGTTTATTCCCGCCAGAACCCTTTACGAAGATAAAGCGGTTACGGAAAAGGTAACATTGACCGCTGCGGAAAAGGAACAAAAGAAAAAGGAAAACCGGGGCGTACTGGGACAGGTATTGAGAAATCCGATGACATACATCGCTGCCTTTATCGTATTGGGCTCCTATATTGTGTATTCCTGTCTGACGTATACCCAGTCCTTCCTGTGTGATATGTATGGGATGGATATGACGACGGCTTCCTATTTTTCAATTATCCGTAATCAGGTTATGAAGATCGTTGCAGGACCGCTTTCCGTGGTATTGATGTCTACGGCAATTTTGAAGAGTTCACCAACAAGGCTTTGCATCGTATCAGGCTTTTTAAGTGTTGCCGGACTTGTTGCCACGATGCTTATGCCGGCAAATCCTGCCGTACTTCCCTTACTGATGGGAGTGGCTATTATTCTGAGTCTGTTTGCCCTTCTTGGCAAATCCAATAATTTTGCCTGCACGGGGGAGACGGGGGTTGATCCGAAGATCTTTGGAACTATGACCGGTGTGGTATCACTGATCGGCTATTCTTCCGATACATGGATTTATACGGTGATTGGTTCCTGGCAGGAAAACCTTGCTCCGCAGATTGCCTATAACCGTATCTGGTATCTTGCTATTTTCGGCTGTGCGTTAATGGCAGGCAGCGGGCTGGCACTTATTTTCAGACTAAAAAAGAGTCAAAAGGCATAAAGCGGCTGTTTGGATGTCGATTATTGAAAAGAGATGGGAATCTGAAGCTTGAGTATCATGCTTCGGCTGTCATCTCTGGTCGATAGAAATTCGCTCACGACTTCACAAATATAATCGCCGCATATGGTATAACCATTTATATCAATTTCATGCAACAGACGGTTTATCAAAGCAGTTTCATTTTTGGAATCGTCGCACACCATGCACAGATAGGTATTGGCGGCAATGGTATCGCAGGCTATAAAACGATCTCTGTCACTTTCGTTTACGAAAACAAACAGATCCGTTGTGAAAAAATTGCGGGTAAGAAGATTATCCTTGCTCATAATACTGCTGACATTATAAAAATATACATCAGGCACATTCTGTTCCCGAAGCCTGTTTTTAAATACATGAAGCATATATTCATAATTTGCCACGGAATTCTCATTATAATAATAGTTTATGGATGTATTGTATCTGAAAACGGTTCTTTTTCCAATTGCTTCTATAAATGGGATGCCGGCTTTGGGAAGAATGGCATGATTTTGATAATCTAACAGCTTGCGGTCGATAACGGCCTGTGTATCCATAAGCAATTTGATCTGCTGAGATATATGGTTCCGTTTTTCGGTCAATGTCTGCAGAAGCCATTGCCTGTCGTTTGAATCCAGATAGGACTTGATATCTTTCAGAGGGATGCCAAGGGATTTCATATGACTGATAATGTCTAAGGTGACACACTGGGTGATATTGTAATAACGGTAGCCGGTCTGATTATTTTGTGACGTAGGCCGGAGCAGACCGATTTTATCGTAATATCGAAGCGTCTGTTCGGATATATGATTGAAGCTGGCAAACTGGCCAATCGTAAAAGTATCGTTAAGGTTGTCCATGATGATTCTCCTGGCAGAAAGTCTTACATCTTTCGATATTATACCATATAAATCCATAGACTTACATGGCAGTTAAATAAAATGTGAAAAAAGTATAAATGGTTTCGTTAAGGGGCAAATTGCCGGACAGGAGGGAAACAGTGAATATTACACAAAAAAATGTAAAAGAATTGTTAAAAGCGATTACCGACACTTTTGAAGAGCACAGGGAAGAACTCTGCGGATATGATCGTGCAATAGGAGATGGTGACCATGGTGAAAGTATGGCACGTGGAACAAAGGCAGGCTATGAAGCCATATGCAAGATGGCAGATGAAATTTCCGTATTTGAATATTTTAAGACCTATGGGAGAGCGATGCTGGCAACGATAGGAGGTGCGATCGGACCGATTTTTTCCACGGTGATCATGGAGCTTGGCAGAAGCGCGAAAGCAAGTGGAGAAATCGGAGCTGATGAATATGTGGCGGGGTTAAGGAAGGCAGCAGATAAAGTCATGGATCTGGGCGGAGCCGTTCCGGGAGATAAAACATTGGTAGATGCGCTTGTTCCGGCAGCGGAGGCAGCAGAGAAAGAGCGGGAGAAATCTTTTGAGGAGATTGCCGATGCGGTACAACTTGCGGCCAGGGCAGGTGTTGAGCGCACGGTGCATATGCAGGCAAAGATGGGACGGTCTCACTTCCTTCGTGAAAAATCCGTGGGACATCAGGATGCAGGAGCTACCTCTCTTTATATTATGCTGAAATGTATCTGTGAATTTGTAAACGAATCTTAGCAGGAGGATGGATAATGAATAACAAAGCAAAAAAGATCATGAATGAGCAGGAAAATATTGTAAAAGAGACAATCGCGGGATACTGCAGATTTCAGCAGGACAGGATTCATCAGATTCCGGGAACCCAGGTACTTGTCAGAAATGAACTGGATGCGGGAAAAGTAGGTATTGTTATGGGATACGGAGCAGGACATGAACCGGATGCCATCGGTTATATGGGGAAAAACTATATGGATGCCCAAGCGATAGGAGGACTTTTCGCGGCGCCGGGACCGCAGCCTATTTATGAGGCGCTGAAAGCCGCAGACAGCGGAGCGGGGGCTCTTATACTGATCAGCAACTGTGCCGGAGATGTATTAAATGCAAAGATGGCATTGGAGATGTGTGAGGATGATGATATCAACGCGAAAGGGATTCTGCTTGGTGGGACAAATGTGGCAGATCCTTATACGGGACGCCGCATGGATCGCCGTATGGGGGTGGCGCTTTTTGAGACGAAAATGATATGCGGATATGCAGGGCTTGGACATACTTTGGAAGAAATTGTGAAATTCGGCGATTTTGTGATCGACAATGTACGCGCTATCACGATTGGAATCCGGCCGGGTACGTCGCCTTCCACAGGAGATCTGATGTATGAGCTTTCGGACGATGAACTGACGCTTGGCGCCGGTGGGCACGGAGAAGCGGGGGCTGAGAATATTCCCATGTGCAGTGCAAGAAAACTGGCGGAACATGTTCTGGAGATGATTATCAAAGACAAGCCTTTTGTACCCGGAGATGAACTGAGTTTTATTGTAAACGGTACCGGCGGGACGACTATGATGGAACTGCTGATTTTCTACAATGATGTCTGGAATATTCTGGAGGAGAAGGGATTTAAAGTATTTAAGCCGATCGTGGGAACCTTGTCTACGATTCAGGAGAGTTCCGGTATTGTATTGGATGTATGCAGGATGGCTAGTGATGAAATGAAAGAAACCTGGCTTCTGCCTACGGATGCAACGGCATTTCCGGTTTTGAGAAAATAGGAAAAGGATACGGTGAAAAAAATATGGAATATGTAATGTCAGATCTGCTCCTTAGAGCATATAGAGGAAACTATGCAATACCGGCAATTTGCGTCAGCAATATGGAATCTGTCCTGGCATGCTTTATCGCCGCAGAAAAAGCGGGATCGCCAGTTATTATACAATCCGCATACTCGGAAATGAATCCGCAGCTGATCACGGCGGGGGATTTGGCCGGAATTGTCAGAACCATCGGAAAACGGTATCAGGATATTCCCTATTGTATTCATCTGGATCACGGTATGACGCAGGAAGAATGTATGATGGCGTTGGAAGGCGGATTTTTATCAATTATGTATGACGGTTCCGGCGGAAGCTATGAGGAAAATGTGAGGGTGACAAAAAGGCTGAAAGATGCCGCAGGACCGCATCGGTGCGTGGAGGCGGAAGTGGGACGGGTAGGCGGTGAAGAGGGAAAGGGAACGAACAAAGAGAACGGTATCATAAAAAGCGATCCCGAACAGCTCGCGGATTTCCTGGCAAAGACGGGGGCTGATGCCATCGCGGTGTCCATTGGAAATATTCATGGATGTCATGGAGTTATAAAACAGGCTCCGGAGCTTGATTTTGCACTTTTGCAGAAACTGCGTGATTCCTGCGGCGTACCCTTGGTACTCCACGGAGCTTCCGGAATACCGGAGGAGGATATCAGAAAAGCCGTAACAATGGGAATCAGTAAAGTCAATTATTATACACAGCTCTATCATTGTTATATGGGGTGCGTCAGAAAGAACATTGATCTCACAATGGAAGAATGCATGGGAAGGGCTACGGAAGCGCTGGCGGAAGAGATCATGAAGCTGATGGATATGTGCGGCTCCGTGGACAGAATCTGAAAATAAAACCGGAGAGAGGTTAAGGAGAAGAAAAAGGAAATGAATCATGAATTTTACATACCTACAAAAATATTTTTCGGAAGAGGATGTCTGGATAAACTCGGAGAAATAAAACTTCCGGGAAAAAAGGCGATGATCATAACCACATCTGATCAATGGATTGTGGAAGCAGGCCATCTTCGCCGGCTTGAAGGACTGTTGAAAAAGGGAGGGGCCGAAAGCGTTTTTTATAACGGTGTACACCCGAATCCCGGAAAAAAGCAGGTGGAAGAAGCCGCAAAGATCTGCAGGGAGGAAGGCTGTGATATGGTGCTTGGCTTTGGCGGCGGAAGCAGTATTGATACGGCTAAGTCCATTGCGCTGCTTGCTGTCAACGAGGGTGATTTCTGGGATTATGTGGCGACCGGTTCCGGAAAAGGCTTAAAAATCAAAAACCGGCCTTTGCCGATTATAGCGGTACCCACAACGGCAGGAACAGGGACGGGGGGCGATCCCTGGGGGGGGATTACCAAGGAGGAGACAAATGAGAAACTTGGTTTCGGAGCCCCGGAATTGTTTGCGGCATATGCCTTTGTGGATGCGGAACTTATGTTATCCGTCCCCCAAAAGCTGACTGCCTTCCAGGGATTTGATGCGCTGTTTCACGCCATGGAAGGTTATATTGCGACGGTTGCAACACCAATCAGCGATATTTTTGCGTTAAAGAGCATTTCCCTGCTTGGAAAATATCTGGTAGAAGTGTGCAAAAACGGGAAGAATATTGAGGCGAGAGAAGCAGTTGCCATGGCAAGTTCACTCTCCGGTATTGTAGAGTCTCTTTCCAATTGTACGTCGAATCATTCCATAGCACAGGCTATGGGGGCATATCATGATAATCTTCCCCATGGGGCTGCACTTCTTATGATAGCAAACGAGTACTTTAAAAGTTTTGAGACCGTAATACCGGAGCGGTATGCGGATATGGCAAAAGCGCTTTCCGGAAATCAGGAGGCAGCGGCGGAGGATCTGGTTCCAATATTATATGAATTGGAAAAAGAATGCGGAGTGGAACGGCTTTGTATGTCTGAGTATGGCATCACAAGGGAGGAACTGGAGAAAATTTGTACAAATGCGGTGGAGTATCAGGGAGAGTTGTTTGAGATAGAACCACAGCCGCTTTCTAAGGAAAGGGTTATGGAAATATTGGAGAACTCTTATCGATAGGTAGAAGTACGGAAAAAGGAGATCAGATGAAGAATGAAAAGAATGGCAGGCTTGAAAAAACGGTATTTTTTCTTTCTGCCGGATGTATTATTGTAATTGTCGGATTGCTTTTACTGCTTCCGGAGGAA
>OFFJ01001364.1_pt1 | contig 18165 bp, 12 predicted proteins | sample 1521261 | NCBI WGS metagenome assembly OFFJ01 (sample SAMEA3504122, study PRJEB24116) | mouse gut metagenome | biome: mouse gut; feature: mouse-associated habitat; material: faeces | place: Denmark | collected 2011 | reverse complement strand
GGCCCCGGAGGCAGATGCCTCCGGGGTCGCTGCAATTGGATTTGCGGAAGATTAGGCCGCTTTGTCTGCCGGCGCGGTTTCCAGCTCCGCGTAGAAAGTAGCCAACCGCACGCCAAGGTCCATGACCATCTCGTCGTCCTCCCCCTCAAGGGTGACAACAAAATCATCCAGACTCAGGTAAAGCTCCGCATAGTTGACCAGCACATCCCGCATGAGCGCTACGGTAATCACCGCGTCGGGATCAAGGGGCTCCTCCTCGGTGTCAGCCACCAGATGCTCCTGGAGGCCCCAGCAGATCGCCTGGGCGTGTTCGTGATCGAGCCACTTGAAGTCCTCGGGGAGTTCGGCCTCGGGAATCTCCTCATGGAGCCGCAGCTCCTCTAAGAGCTGGTGCAGGGGCAGCAGGCCAGCCAGAGGAACCTCTTGGTCTTCGATGACGGTCACAGCGGGGGTATAGCCGCCGTCATCGTCCGCGCCGTCGTCGGGAATGTCGGGAGTATCGGGAATCTCAGGGGTGTCGGGAGTCTCGGGGGTCTCGGGAATATCGGGGATCTCAGGCACATCAGGCGCCACATACTGAATCGGGCGGGTTTCCGTCTTGTTGCAATGCGGGCAGGTACGGCTTTCCTCACCATCCTGTTCTGCGGTTGCCGGACGGGTCTCTACAAACTCACTCCAAGTATGAGCGCCGTCACCATAACCGTCATATTTCAAATACGGGTTGATGATCGGAGCAATTGTCTTATTCTCACTGATATCCGCAGTACCGCTGACCTTGAATATGCCTTCCTTTTTGTCGGAAGCAACTCCGCCGCCGCCCCACTCGGATATGTTGTCCGTAATCGTTCCGCCGGTCATGATAAACGTACCATCGCTGCACACACCGCCGCCCCAATAACCTTTATTATCACTGATCTGGCCGCCGGTCATCTCAAACGTTCCGTCCTTTTCCACAAAGACACCGCCCCCGCGGGCTGGTGTGCGGTTTTCGGTGATCGTTCCATCATTGAGTGTGAATTTGCCGTCCTTTTCAACGTAAACACCGCCGCCATAACCGGATCCAAACGGAGCATTTTCACTCTCGGACTCAGTCTGGTTTTTTCCATTGCCGCCGGTAATCTTTCCGGAGACATATGTTGAAGTGGTGTCACCGTTCTCATCCTGGGATTCCTCGCTGTGTGCTTTGCTGTCGTTGATTGTCAGGCTTCCGCCTTCTCCTACGCGGATAACGGAATCAAACGGGACAGTACCCCACTGGAGGTAACCCTCATTGGTCGTTCTGTCACACTTCCCATTGATATCGTTACCGTTTAAGTCAATGACGACCGTCTCGGTGTGTTCGGTAGCGCACACATCTTCCGGGTTCATGCTTTGCTGCTTGTGTACAGTCCCGATATTGATACTGCTGCTCTTATCAAAGCCGCCATCCTCCGGGGTTCGAGTTACATCCTCGTTGAGCTGAACGTTGCGGGTGCCGTCTTCGCTGTTCCACGCCTCAATACCATACTGGTTTGTCTCTTCGTTGTGAGCGTAGCCGTAGCGTCCGGTCTCCCGGCCTTCTTCGTCTACAATGGCAGTCCCTTTGGAGCTGTCTGTATCGTCAATTGCCTCTTGCAGCTGCGAGAAAGAAGCTGCGAACGCGGGGGACACCATACCCAGGCAGAGTGCCAGGGACAGAATGATGGATACGATCTTGCTGAGTTTTTTCATAGTTGTTCAATCCTTCCTTTCCTTGCATTTCGGACGCAAAGGAGTCCGGTAGCCGAGCGAGCATGACGCGAAAAGATCGCGTTTTAGCTTCAGGCTTTGCCGTCCCAGCGTTTCCGCTGGTTTGCCGATGCAACCGGTCGAGCATATACTGCACCTCCGAAACCCGAATCCCGGTAGCGCAGATGGTTTCCATCAGCAGCCTCAGCCGCTCCTGGCCCTGCCCCGCCGCAGTATCAAGGAGCTTCTGATACTCTGTCCTCGTCAGCTCCCGGCTCTGCTCCCGGAAAGCTTTGCGCTGAACCCGGAGGAATCTGATCTTACAGTCCTCCCGCCCTAGAAACCGGAACAACGCATTGACGGCAGACAGCATGGAGTTGATGGTTGCCGGAGCATACCCCTCCCGGAGAAGATGGTCCCGCCATCCGGCAGAGGTTTCCCGGGTCAGCTCGCGGCATCCCAGCCAGGCGGCAAACGCGGAAGCGTCGTGGAGATATTTTTCAACGGTGCCGGAACTGCGGTCCTCATTTTTCAAGCAGGCTGCAAAGGCACTCAATTCACATTTTGAGATGAACATAAAACTCCTCCTTTGAATGATATCTATAGTGTCACACAAAAGAGGGGAAAGTTGCAGTAAGAATGAAAACTTTCAGGAAATTTTTCATAGAAGATTTGCCGGCTGGCCTGTGGATATGCCGCCGCTGAAGCAATCATTACAGCAGGGAGGACGCAGATTTCCATTCTGACGAAAAAATGGGAGCGGATGCACAAAAAATCCATGTTCAACAGAAGAAGTCGCATATATAATAAGAAGATCGAAACGCAAAAACAATTTGTTCAGGGAGGCTTCTATGAAATACACTTTTTCCCCCGCAGCGGATTTCGGCCGGTTGGAAGAGGCGGCTGCGGAGCTGTACGCACCTTCCGCTGTTTCCGCTCAAGTACAGCGATACCGCAGGCTGTTCAGCGGATTTGCGGAAACCTTTGGCCCCTGCGGCCGGGCGGCGGTGTTTTCCGCGCCAGGCCGGACGGAGATCGGCGGCAACCACACGGACCACCAGCATGGCCGCGTGCTGGCGGGGAGCATTGATCTGGACATCATTGCCGTTGCGGCGCCCAATGGGGAGGGTGTGATCCGACTCAAGAGCGAGGGTTTTCCCATGGACGTGGTGGAGCTGGATGATCTGGAGATACATCCTGAGGAGTATAACCGCTCCGTTTCCATTCTGCGGGGAATCGCCGCCTGGTTTGCCCGGCAGGGCTGCAGGCTGGAGGGCTTCAATGCCTATACGGTTTCCAACGTATTCAAGGGCAGCGGCCTCAGCTCCAGCGCCGCTCTGGAGGTGCTGCTGGGGAACATTTTCAACAGCCTGTTCCATGATGGCAAATGCACCCCGGTGCAGCTGGCCCAGATCGGGCAGTACGCGGAAAATGTCTATTTCGGCAAGCCCAGCGGGTTGCTGGACCAGATGGGGTCCTCCATGGGCGGCATGGTGACCATTGATTTTCAAGACAACGATCATCCGGTGGTGGAGAAGATTGATTTTGACTTCGCCTCTGCGGGCCACGCCCTCTGCATCATCGACAGCGGCGCGGACCACGCGGACCTGACGGATGAGTACGCCGCTGTACCCGGTGAGCTGAAAAAGGTCTGCGCCCACTTCGGAAAAAGCGTGCTTCGAGAGGTGCCGGAGGCGGACTTTTATGCCGCCCTGCCCGCGCTGCGCAGGGAGTGCGGCGACCGGGCGGTCCTGCGGGCCATCCATATCTATGATGAAAACCGCCGGGTACAGGAGCAGATTGCCGCCCTTCGCCGGAATGATTTCCCCGCCTTCCTGGCTCAGGTCCGCTTGTCCGGCCTCTCCAGCTGGCGGTATCTGCAAAACGTGGTTCCCGCCGGGTACAAGGAGCATCAGGAGGTGGCCGTGGCTCTGGCGGCAGCGGAGCGTCTGCTGAATGGCCGGGGGGCCTGCCGGGTTCACGGCGGCGGATTTGCCGGGACCATCCAGGCCTTTGTGCCCCTGGATATGCTGGAGGGCTTCAAGTCCGGGATGGAGCAGGTTCTGGGTGATGGACGGTGTCATGTGCTGTCGGTCCGCTCTGTGGGCGGCGTGAGATTGGTGTGAGGAAGTGAACAAAATGAAGGACGTAAGCATGTATATCGAGGCACTGGTGGAGTATGGCGTGGGGCACGGCCTTATTGACCAGGCGGACCGGATGTGGGCGCGCAATCAGCTTCTGGCGGCGCTGGCTCTGGACAGCTATGAGGAGCCGGAGACGGTTTTGCGGGGGGTCCCCCTGGAGGAGATCCTGGGTCAATTGCTGGACGGCGCTGTGGAGAGGGGGATCATCGGGGACGATATCACCAGCCGGGATCTGCTGGATACCCGGCTCATGGGTATCCTGACGCCGCGGCCCGGCGAGGTCATCCGGGAATTTCAGAGCCGCTGCGCCCAGAGCAAAAAGGCGGCGACAGACTGGTACTATCAGTTCAGCCAGGATACGGACTACATCCGCCGCTACCGCATCGCCAAGGATGTGAAGTGGGTAACTCCCACGGAGTACGGCGATCTGGATATTACCATCAACCTCTCCAAGCCGGAAAAGGACCCCCGGGCCATTGCCGCCGCCAAGTCCGCGCCCCAGAGCGGCTATCCCAAATGCCAGCTGTGCTGGGAAAACGAGGGCTACGCGGGCCGGATGAACCACCCTGCCCGGGGAAACCACCGGGTCATCCCCGTCACCATCGACAACAGCGGCTGGTTCCTTCAATATTCTCCCTATGTCTACTACAATGAGCATTGCATCGTGTTCAACAGCAGGCATGTGCCTATGAAGATCGACCGGGCGGCTTTTCGGAAGCTGCTGGACTTTGTGAAGCAGTTCCCCCATTACTTTGTGGGTTCCAACGCGGATCTGCCCATCGTGGGCGGTTCCATCCTCAGCCACGATCACTTCCAGGGCGGGCGATATACCTTCGCCATGGAGAAGGCTGCGGTGGAACGGGAGGTGTCGTTCTGCGGCTTTGAGGATGTGACGGCAGGCATTGTCCACTGGCCTCTGTCCGTCCTGCGCCTGCGCTGCGGGGACGATGGCCGGTTGGTGGACCTTGCCGAAAAGATCCTTGCCGTATGGCGGGGCTATACGGACGAGGCGGCCTTTGTTTTTGCCGAGACGGAAGGGGAGCCTCACAATACCATCACGCCCATTGCCCGGATGCGGGACGGACAGTATGAGCTGGACCTGGTCCTGCGCAACAATATCACCACTCCGGAACATCCCATGGGGGTTTACCACCCCCATGCTGAGCTTCACCATATTAAGAAGGAGAACATCGGCCTTATTGAGGTTATGGGCCTCGCTGTTTTGCCTGCCCGGCTGAAGGGAGAGCTTTCCCGGCTGGGCGAGGTGCTGGTATCCGGCGGCGATCCGGCGGCGGATAAGGAGCTTGCCAAGCACGCACCCTGGGCCGCCGAACTGCGGGAGCGTCACACCTTCACGGCGGACAATGTGGAGGACATCCTCCGGGACGAGGTGGGCAAGGTGTTCGCCAAGGTCCTGGAACACGCCGGTGTTTTCAAGTGCGATGAGCAGGGGAGGGAGGCCTTCCTGCGGTTTGCGGCATCGGTAAAATAAGGCCTGCACTGGCGGAACAAGAGGAGAGAATGGTTCAACATATGACATTTCAAATGGCAGAAAGGATCACGGAAGACTACTACTCTCAGTTTTGTGGAATCGAGCTATCCAGATGGAAGCAGGGAAGCTGTTTTAGCTGTTCCGCAGCACGCGGTGAAAAGTTGAATGGCTTTGGGTGCAGGTACGCCATATACATTTTGATAAAAGGCGGTTTGTGCGCCGCTGCCTATTCTCCTGAACACAAGACGTTTATGGAGCGGTTGAAGGGGTACGACAGGGATGAACTGATCGCTGCGGCAGGTCAGAGGTTTAAGCTAAAGCGGATGAAGCTTATGATGTTTGAACGGGAGGCGATCAGCCAATACGGCGGCGCCAGAATCCTCAGAGCCCCGGATTATCCTTGCTATGAGGCCTTTTTCCGCAGAGTATTTCCCGGTGTTGATCCTGACGGGTGGCTGCACGAATATTTTATCAGAAAAACGGCTAAAGAGTATTTTACCGGATATTTCGTGAACAGCAAAATAGTATCGGTTTGTGATGCGCCGGATATGCCCTATATGGAGGACAAAATCCAACATACAGGCATCTGTACGTTAGAGGAAGAACGAAGAAAGGGATATGCGGCCTGTACCGCAGCATTGGCGGCCCATCACTTGATGGAAATGGGCATCTGTCCTCAGTGGGAGTGCGGCGCTGAAAATATCGCATCCATAGCGCTTGCCAAGTCCATTGGGTACAGGGAGTATGGAGATGCCTATATCTTTGAGGAATGGGACTGATCCTATCGGAAGCTGAAAATCAGCCGTGCTGACATCGGGGCGATCAATTGATGCTGAGGCAACGTGAATGGATAGCATAAGGATAGGGTATATCAAAAATACTGGAACTTATATGATGAGCATTTCGTTGAAGAAGATGGATAACGTCTGGAATATGTGATGGCCGTTTGCCACTGCGCAGGGTAAGAGGGGGGCTGCAATAACAAGAGAACGGATGCCGTCCTCAAGGCACCCGTTCTCTCCGTTCCAAATCAGTTTTTCAGACTCTGCATCGGTGCGGGAATCCGTCCGCCCCGGGCCACAAAATCCCGGCTGGAGAAGGGATGCACCGCCTGTACTGGCGCGGAGCCCAGCAGGCCGCCGAACTCCACCATATCGCCCACCTTCCGTCCGGGGGCGGGGATAATACGCACGGCAGTGGTCTTGGAGTTGACCATGCCGATGGCGGCCTCGTCGGCGATGATGGCGGATATGGTCTCCGCCGGGGTGTCCCCGGGGACGGCAATCATATCCAGTCCCACCGAGCATACGCAGGTCATGGCCTCCAGCTTGTCGATGGTCAGCGCGCCGGACCGGGCGGCGGCAATCATGCCCTCGTCCTCGCTGACGGGAATGAACGCGCCGGAGAGGCCCCCCACCGAGGAGGAGGCCATCACGCCGCCCTTCTTCACCGCGTCGTTGAGGAGGGCCAGGGCGGCGGTGGTGCCGTGGGTGCCGCAGACCTCCAGCCCCATCTCCTCCAGGATGCGGGCCACGCTGTCCCCGATGGCGGGGGTGGGGGCCAGGGACAGGTCCACAATGCCGAAGGGGGTGTCCAGCCGGCGGCTGGCCTCCTGGGCCACCAGCTGGCCCATGCGGGTGATGCGGAAGGCGGTCTTTTTGATGGTCTCCGCCACCACGTCGAAGGGCTCGCCCTTGACGGACTGGAGGGCGTAGTGGACCACTCCGGGGCCGGAGACGCCTACGTTGATGACCCGCTCTCCCTCGCCAACGCCGTGGAAGGCTCCGGCCATGAAGGGGTTGTCCTCCACGGCGTTGCAGAACACCACCAGCTTGGCGCAGCCGAAACCGCCCCGGCTGGCGGTCCGTTCGGCCAGCTCCTTGATGGTCTGGCCCATGAGGGCCACAGCGTCCATATCGATCCCCGCCTTAGTGGAGCCTACGTTGACGGAGGAGCAGACGATATCCGTCTCCGCCAGCGCCTGGGGGATGGCGGCGATGAGCCGACGGTCCGCCTCAGTCATGCCCTTCTGCACCAGCGCGGAGAAGCCGCCGATGAAATTCACTCCGCACTCCTTCGCCGCCCGGTCCAGGGCCCTGGCGAAGGGGACGTAGTCCTCTGTCTCCGCGGCGGCGGCCACCAGGGCGACGGGGGTGACGGAAATGCGCTTGTTGACGATGGGGATGCCAAATTCCTTCTCGATCTCCTCGCCGGTAGCCACCAGCTTTTCCGCACAGCGGGTAATCTTGTCGTAGATCCTGGTGCAGGCCTTGCCCGGGTTGCTGTGGGCGCAGGAGAGGAGGGAGATCCCCATAGTGATGGTCCGCACGTCCAGATGCTGCTGGTCGATCATCTGGATGGTCTGCATGATCTCGTTATGACTGAGCATATGTAGAACCTCCTTAGATCCGGTGCATGGCGTTGAAGATGTCCTCCCGCTGGATGCGGATGGACAGACCCCGCTCCTGCCCGGCCTGGTCCAGCCGGCCGCTGAGTTCCACAATGGAGGTCTGGCAGCCGCTGAGGTCCACCAGCATGACCATGACGAAATATTCCTGAAGCACCGACTGGCTGATGTTCAGGACGTTGATGTCCTCTCCGGCCAGTAGGGCGCAGACGGAGGCGATAATGCCTACCTGATCCTTTCCGATAACGGTAACGATAGCTTTCATAGGCTGTAAAGTATCCTTTCCTTGATATACAGGCCGCTGTCCGGCAGCCGGGATATAACATATTTTATCACGGATCGTCCATCCTGTAAATGTGCCGGGGCGAAAATGGACCTCCGGCATTTCCTCAGAAATTTTGTGTATTTTCGTCTGTTTTTTCGACTGATCCGCACAATACAGGAGGATTTTCGCCGTGCTTCGCGGGATTTGGAGCATCCTGCTTGATACACAGGGTAAACTGCCTGTTTTTTTGTGCATGTTTTCCAGAAAATGATATTGACAAAACTTTAACAATAAGATATACTGACTCCAGTGAGATCGTTAAATGATTAACAACCAGACCGATTGCTATACAGATATTTGATATGGAGGAAATTGAAATGGCTGACAACAACATTCCCGCCGTCATCGACACCGCCGAAGCGCTGACTGCCCGTCTTGCCGCCATGCGGCAGGCCCAGCGGACCTTCGCCGCCTACACCCAGGAGCAGGTGGACCGGATCTTCTTCGAGGCCGCCAAGGCTGCCAACATGCAGCGTATCCCCCTGGCCAAGATGGCCGTGGAGGAGACCGGCATGGGCGTGGTGGAGGACAAGGTCATCAAGAACCACTACGCCGCCGAGTACATCTACAACGCCTACAAGAATATGAAGACCTGCGGCGTCATCGAGGAGGATAAGGCTTTCGGCTTCAAGAAGATCGCCGAGCCTGTGGGCCTCATCGCCGCCGTCATTCCCACCACCAACCCCACCTCTACCGCCATCTTCAAGGCCCTCATCGCCCTGAAGACCCGCAACGCCATCATTTTCTCCCCCCATCCCCGGGCCAAGGCCTGCACCATCGCCGCCGCCAAGGTGGTCCTGGACGCCGCCGTCAAGGCCGGGGCTCCCGAGGGGATCATCGGCTGGATCGACGTGCCCTCTCTGGACCTGACCAATCAGGTCATGCAGGAGGCGGACCTGATCCTGGCCACCGGCGGCCCCGGCATGGTGAAGGCCGCCTACTCCTCCGGCAAGCCCGCCGTGGGCGTGGGCGCGGGCAACGTGCCTGTGGTCATTGACGACAGCGCCGACATCAAGATGGCCGTCAGCTCCATCATCCACTCCAAGACCTTCGACAACGGTATGATCTGCGCCAGTGAGCAGTCCGTCACTGTCATGGACTCCATCTATGACGAGGTAAAGAAGGAGTTTTCCGCCCGGGGATGCTACTTCCTCAAGGGCGACGAGCTGGATAAGCTCCGGGGCACCATCCTCATCAACGGTGCGCTGAACGCCAAGATCGTGGGCCAGCCCGCCCCCAAAATCGCTGAGATGGCCGGAGTGAAGGTCCCCGCCACCGCCAAGATCCTCATCGGCGAGGTGGAGAGCGTGGATATCTCCGAGCCCTTCGCCCACGAGAAGCTGTCCCCGGTGCTGGCCATGTACCGCGCCAAGACCTTCGACCAGGCTGTCGCCAACGCGGAGCAGCTGGTGGAGGACGGCGGCATCGGCCACACCGCCTCCCTGTACATCAATCCCAACCGTACCGACCGCTACGACCAGTTCGTGAACGCCATGAAGGCCTGCCGCGTGGTGGTCAACACTCCCTCCAGCCATGGTGGCATCGGCGACCTGTATAACTTCAAGCTGCGTCCCTCTCTGACCCTGGGCTGCGGCTCCTGGGGCAACAACTCCGTCAGCGAGAACGTGGGCCCCATGCACCTCATCAACATCAAATCCGTGGCCGAGAGGAGAGAGAATATGCTCTGGTTCCGCACCCCCCAGAAGGTTTACTTCAAGAAGGGTTCCATGCCCGTTGCTCTCAATGAGCTGCGGGACGTGATGGGGAAGAAGAAGGCTTTCCTGGTCACCGACTCCTTCCTCTATCAGAACGGCTACACAAAACCCATCACCGACAAGCTGGATGAGCTGGGCATCACCTACACCGTGTTCTCCAACGTCCAGCCCGACCCCACCCTGGCCAACGCCCAGGAGGGCGCCAAGGCCATGGCGGCTTTCCAGCCGGATGTCATCATCGCCTTGGGCGGAGGCTCCGCCATGGACGCCGGCAAGATCATGTGGGTCATGTATGAGCATCCCGAGGTGGACTTCCAGGATCTGGCCATGCGCTTTGTGGATATCCGCAAGCGTGTCTACACCTTCCCCAAGATGGGGGAGAAGGCCTACTTTGTAGCCATCCCCACCTCCTCCGGCACCGGCAGCGAGGTGACCCCCTTCGCCGTCATCACCGACCAGGAGACCGGCGTGAAGTATCCTCTGGCTGACTACGAGCTGCTGCCCAACATGGCTATCGTGGACGTAGACAACATGATGAGCCAGCCCAAGGGCCTGACCTCTGCCAGCGGCGTGGATGTGCTGACCCATGCTCTGGAGGCCTACGCCTCTATCATGGCTACCGATTACACCGACGGTCTGGCATTGAAAGCCATGAAGAGCGTCTTTGAGTACCTGCCCCGTGCCTATAATGACGGCACCGATCTGGAAGCCCGGCAGAAGATGGCCGACGCCTCCTGCATGGCGGGCATGGCTTTCGCCAACGCATTCCTGGGTGTGTGTCACTCCATGGCGCACAAGCTGGGCGCGTTCCACCACCTGCCCCACGGCATTGCCAACGCCCTGATGATCTCTCTGGTGGTGGAGTACAACTCCGCCGAGGTCCCCCCGAAAATGGGTACCTTCTCTCAGTACCAGTATCCTCATACCATGGCCCGGTACGCCGAGTGCGCCCGGTTCTGCGGCATCAGCGCCAAGAGCGATGAGGACGCTGTGAAGAAGCTCATTGAGAAGATCGAGGAGCTGAAAAAGGCCGTGGGCGTCAAGGCCACCATCAAGGACTACGGTGTGGACGAGAAATACTTCCTGGATACGCTGGATGCCATGGTAGAGCAGGCCTTCGATGACCAATGCACCGGCGCGAACCCCCGGTATCCGCTGATGAGCGAGATTAAGGAGATGTATCTGAAGGCTTACTACGGCAAGTAAACAACGATGTGCCCCCGGAGCGGTTCGCTCCGGGGGCATTGCTTCAGGAATTTGCTTATGGTATCATGAATACGGCAAATTTTTGCGAGAGTTCCCCAAGTGTTTACAAATTATTCCTTGACGAAACCGCTCGCAAGCGGTAGGATAGGTGCATTATGGTAAAAGCTGTCTCAAGGGCGGCGGGAGGATGGAAATGGAGCTTTCCAAAACAACGATGAAGCGGATCATGCTTCTGATCGCATTTACAGTATTGCTGCTGGTGGGCGTTCAGCGGCTGGATGTAGTGCTGGATGCCCTGGGATTTTTGTGGGGAATCCTCGCTCCTCTGTTCGTAGGCGCGGCGTTGGCCTTTGTGCTGAACGTGCCTATGAGCGCTCTGGAGCGCAGGCTTTTCCCCCGTGCGGGAGAGAAGAAAGGGAAGAAGAAGGGCGTATCGCCCGCCCTGGCCCGGGCGGTGTGCCTGCTGCTGACGTTTTTCCTGCTGGCGCTGATCGTCCTTCTGCTGGTGCTGGTGGTGGTGCCCCAGCTGGGAGAGAGCATCACCAGCCTGGGCGGCTACGTGGCCGCGGCGGCGGGACGGTTTGTGGTCTGGGCGGAGGAGCAGTTTGCCGCCTACCCTGAGATCACCAGCCGGCTGGAAAATCTGTCTATCAACTGGGCAGAGCTGGCGAAGAATTTGTGGGACTTCCTGACTACCGGCGTTGGCAGCGTGGTGTCCAGCACCATCTCCGCCACCATGCGGGTGTTCAGTGCTATCAGCGCCGGGTTCATCTCTTTCATTTTCGCCATCTATCTGCTGCTGCAGAAGGAGAAGCTGGGACTTCAGTGCCGTAAGGCCCTCTATGCCATCCTGCCAAAGCGGGGGGCGGACGAGACGGTGCGGATCTGCTCCCTCAGCCATAAGGTATTTTCCAGCTTTATCACCGGCCAGTGCGTGGAGGCGGTGATTCTGGGGGCCATGTTCTTTCTGACCATGACCCTCCTGCGGATGCCTTACGCCCTTCTAGTAGGGTGCCTCATCGCGGTGACGGCGCTGATCCCCATTGTTGGTGCGTTCATCGGGTGTATCGTGGGCGCGTTCATGCTGTTGATGGTCTCTCCCATGCAGGCGCTGGTATTCGTGGTGCTGTTTCTGATTTTGCAGCAGGTAGAGGGGAATCTGATCTACCCCCATGTGGTAGGGTCCTCCGTAGGCCTGCCGTCCATCTGGGTACTGGCGGCGGTCAGCGTTGGCGGGAGCCTGATGGGCATTGTGGGTATGCTGGTGTTCATCCCGCTGACCTCCGTCCTGTATACGCTCTTCCGCGAGTTTGTCAACGGGCGGCTGAAGCGGAAGGGGCTGCAGGTGAAGTAGCGTTTTTTCAATATCAAAAGCAGGGTGTCACCCTGCTTTTGATATTCTATTTCTGAAAAAAGCGTCCCTCTTCACCTGCGTTCTTTCATTTGTGCAAATTCCCTATTGACAATATTAAGCTTCAGGTGTGATATGAAGACAACTTCACGTGAAGTAAACTTCATATACAAGGGGATGAGTTATGAAAACGAAAATACGGGAAATGCGAATATTAGCCCAAATGACACAACAACAGTTAGCGGATCTGGTCCGCGTTTCTTCGCGAACGATTATTTCTATTGAAAAGGAACAGTATAGTCCATCGCTCATGTTGGCCTATCGGATCGCAACAGTCTTTGGTGTATCCGTGGAAGAACTTTGCTGTTTGGAAGAAAACAGAAAATCGGAGGATAAAATGTATGAAAATTTATAGCATGAAATCGTTTATATATGGCCTGGCATCTCTGACATTGGGAATTGGAGTGTTTGTCACAGCGGAACAGCCGGTAGGAGTGAAGCCGGTTATTTTGGCAGTGTTGTGTGCCGCTATTGGAGCGGGCTTTGTTCTTCGTAGTTTCTCCCATAAGATTGCAAGAGCGGATAAATTTGAAGAATTGGATGAGCGCAACCAACTTATTGCCATGAAATCCAATAGCAAGACCAGCCAAATTACACAACTTGGCAGCGGCATCCTTACGGTAGCTTTTATAGGACTGGGAGGTGGTTCCGGCAACAAAGACTTTATTGCGATAGGTGCCGGCGCTGCATTTTGTTTCACCATATCTTTATTTGCTGAAATGTTCACAAAAATTTACTATGAAAAGCACAGTTAAAGCGGGCCCCGGATTTCCTATCCGGGACCCGCTCGATGCTTCTCTGACACCTATGCCGCCAAATCCTCAACCAGCGGTTCCGCAACCGCCAGCAGCAACCGGTAGGCCATGGTCCACATCTCGCCCCGGGTGATAGGCTGCTGAGGCCGGAAGGTCCCATCGGCGTAGCCGCTGACCACCTCCAGCTCCGCCAAGGCTGCCACCAGTCCGTCGCCGGTGTCCGGGAAGGGAGTGCCGCCGGCCTCCTCCACTCCGAAGGTCTCCGCCAGCAGACGGGCCAGTTCCAGCCGGGTGATGGCCGCCCCGCCGTTTTCCGCGGTGGGAGCTGTCCGGTCCATCCCCTCCAGCAGACCGGCGGTGTCATCCCATGTGGCGGTGTCAAAGGGATGGAGACAGCCGTCCCCGTCCTTCTCCAATACTCCTGCGGCGTACAGCGCATAAGCGGCTTCGGCAAACCACTCGATCCCAATGATGTCCACAGGCGGTATGGCCGCCAGGCGGGCGTCCACCTCCAGCGCATCGCGCATGGTTCCGGCCAGATGCTCCAGATATGCCGGGGAGAGGGGAGTGTCCATACCGAGCATCTTGAAGCCGGCCTGGAAGCCTACGTCCGTGTCCAGGGCGGCAAAGGTCAGGTACTCATCCACCGCGGCGAAATAGTCGTCCTGAGCGTCCAGCCAGAAGGAGAAGGCTCCGGCGGCGGAAACCGCGTAGCTGATATAATAAAAGGGCTGCGTGAAGAGGTGGTTTACGTCCACCCAGCCATAGAGTTCCTCCCGGGGATCATCCGGGTCCGCCATGCCGTACTCACCGCAGAGCTGGCGGTATTTCCGGTTGATCTGCTCCAGGGTCACGTCCCCGTTCTCGTAGACAAACTGCTCCAGCTCGTCATGGAGACAGCCGTCGGCGATATTGGACAAAAGGAATACCAGCTCATACAGGATTACCTCATCGCTGCCTTCTCCGAATATTTCCGGGTAGAAGTGGGAAAACAGCAGCTCAAGCCCTTGGGAATGGACTTCGCTGGTATCGGGACCGTCTGACGTAAGCCAGCCGCAGGGGTGCCAGTAAAAGTGGTTATAGTGCCCGAACTCATGGACCGTGGTGCAGAAATCGTAGATCCCGCTGCCCGGAGTGCTGCCTGGATTCCCGAAATAGAAGGGTGCGCCGTAGGAGGGAAGAATCGTGGTGAAGATCATATTGCCCTTGGTCCTGCTGCGGGCTGTGTCGTAAAGCCCTTGTTCCCGCATATAGGCGAAAGCCTCGGCCATCTCGCTGGAGAGCTGCCCCAGATACGGCTCGATAAGATCCAGAGCGGCGCTGCCGCCGTAGTCCGCATAGGCGGTCCCATAGGCGGGCTCGCTGCGGTATAGTGTGTACAGGTCCTCGTACAGAGGTACAATGTACGATTTGACCGCCCCATAGAAATCATGAAGGTCCTCCGGGGCGTAGTCCCGCCAGTGGACGGCCTCGTAGCAGTAGGCGGCATAATCCTCGTACCCGGCAATCTGCGCCAGCTCCCGGCGCAGCTCCGCCAGTTCCAGATAGATTTCTCCCAGCGCCTGATTCCTGGCCTGTGCCAGGGCGGTGCGCAGACTGGCGTAGGCTTCCGCATTGAGTTCCCCGGAGAGCAGGGCGGCGCTGATATCCTCCTGACGCCATGTCCGGCCCTGGCAGTCTACAGAAATCTGGGCGTAGGCACTCAGGTATTGGCTGGTCAGCTCAGCCTCCCGGCTGACCAGATCCCGCTCCGTATCGCTCAGGGATTCGTACTCCAGAAAGGCGGTAACCTCCTCATCGCTGAACTGATCCCGGAGGAAGCCGCCGCAAGGGGAGACCAGTACATCCTGGAGAAGAAGGAGATACGCGTCCTGCATATCCGTACACAGCAGCGTGGCATAGGTTACCTCCTCCGCCAGCGCCTGATCGCCGGTATCCTGATAACTGCGGATCATGGCCAGGGTCAGCATGGTGACGGCCAGATCCATCCGGTCCGACAGAGCGCCGTACCGCCGCCGGACAGCCTCCTCGTTGGACGGTTCCTTCAGCAGGGCGCGGATGGCGTTTGTTTCCTCCAGGAATGGTTCCAGCTCCAGATGTTCGTATGACATTTCCTCATACTGGAGGCTGCTGTGGGGCTGTTTGGTGAAAAAGTCCGTTTCCCGGACCCCGGCCTCCTCCGCCAGGGCCGTCGGGGCGGCGGACAGCGCCAGCAGCATCGCCAGCAGCAGAGAGATAATCCGTTTTTTTATCATAGCGTGACCCTCCTTTCTTGGCCAGATGGTCCTATTTTAGGGAGATATCGCCTAATTATACAATGAAAGAGCGGTCCGCCGCAAGAGGGACACCGCTTCTTTTTTCAGAATCCGTTGAAAAACACCACCCACATCTGTTATACTGGAAAAAATGGCCGCAGGGGAGGATTGATTATGCTGCGAATCTGGATGGGACGGGCCAACACCGGAAAATCCCGCCGGGTGCTGGAGGAGATCAGGGACAACGGGCGGGAGGCGATGCTGCTGGTGCCGGAACACGCCTCCCACGGCTCAGAGCTGGACCTGTGCCAGGTGTGCGGCCCTGCTGCGTCCCGGTACGCGGAGGTGCTGAGCTTCCGGCAGCTGGCCAGCCGGGTGCTGGAGCGCACCGGCCATCTGGCGGACGGAGCCCTGGACGCGGGGGGGAAGCTGCTGCTCATGCAGCTGGCCCTGCGGGAGGCGTCCTCCCAGCTGACGGTATACGCCCGGCCCTCCCGGCGGGCGCCCTTTCTTCAGGAGCTGGTGGCCCTGTGCAGTGAACTCACCGCCTGCCGGGTGCGCCCGGAGGATCTGGGAGAGGCCGCGCCCCTGCTGGATGGCATGAGCGGGGAGAAGGCCCGGGATGTGGCCTTGATCTATGCCGCCTACCTCTCCCGGCTCCACCGGGATGGGGAGGACCGCAGGGACCGGATGGAGCAGCTTCTGGACCATCTGGAGGAGTCCGGCTACGCCGCCGGAAAGGACGTATACCTGGACGGCTTCACCTATTTCACCGCCCAGGAGCTGAAGCTGATTGAGATTTTGCTGCGCACAGCCCGATCAGTGACGGTGACGCTGCTGGGAGACGGGAGCGGATGGGAGATTTTCCGGCAGAGCTTTCTGGCGCGGGAGCGGCTGGAGCGGCTGGCGGCCGGATGCGGGGTTCCCTGCGAAACGGAGACCATGCCTGCCGCCGAACCGGAAACTGCCCTGGAGCATCTGGCAGAGTGCTTTTTCGGTCCCATCAGGCCCTGGCGGGGGGACTGCTCCGGAGTGGAGCTGGTGAAAGCGGAGAGTATGTTCACCGAGGTGGAGTATGTGGCCGCAAAGATCCTTGAGCTGGTGCGGAGCGGGCGGTGCCGCTTTCGGGATATCGCCGTGGCGGCACGGAACCTGGACGATTACGCCGCTACCATCGAAAATGTTTTCGAACGCTACGGCGTACCAGTCTATCTCAGCCGCCGCAGCGACGTGCTGGAGAAGCCGGTGCTGAGCCTGCTGGCCGGTGCGCTGGACGCGGTAACGGGGGGCTATGAGTACGAGGACATGTTCCGGTGGCTGAAGACCGGACTCTCCGGCATCACCGACGGGGAGTGCGACAGGCTGGAGAATTACGTCATCGCCTGGGATATTCACGGCTCCATGTGGATCCGGGACGAGGACTGGACTGCCAACCCGGACGGCTGGCGCGAGTCCTTCACCCCCGCCCAGGAGGCGGCGCTGGCGGAGATCAACGCCATTCGCCGCCGGGTAAGCGGACCTCTGGGCCGTCTGGCCCGTGGCCTGAAGGACCACGAGGGGGCGTCGGAGAAGCTGCGGGTGCTGTGGGACTTTCTGGAGGAGCTGGGCCTGGCCCGGCAGCTGGAGGAGCGCACCGCCGCCATGGAAGCGCTGGGGGAGCTGCAGCGGGCCAGAGAGTACGGCCAGCTGTGGGAGCTGCTGTGCGGCGTAATGGACCAGTTTGCGGATATTTTAGGGGACATGCCTATGGATGGGGAGGAGTTTGCCCGGCTTTTGAAGCTGGTGCTGACCCAGTACGATGTGGGCACCATCCCGGTTTCCCTGGATCAGGTCCAGGCCAGCCAGATTACCCGCAACGACCGGCACCGGATCAAGGTGCTGTTCCTTATGGGGGCAAACGACCACGTGCTGCCCGCTGTCCAGACGGGAACGGGGCTCTTTACCCGGGAGGACAGGGAACGCCTGCTGGAGATGGGCATCGAGCTGGCCCCCAGCGGCATGGATATCTTCCATATTGAGCTGCAAAACCTATACGCCGCCCTGGCTCAGCCCAAATCGGGGCTGTGGATCAGCTGGCCAGCGGCGGAACTATCCGGCGCGCCTCTGCGCCCTTCCTTTGTAGTGGGGCGGGCTCGGGCGCTGCTGCCCGGGGTGGAGGAAACTGCCGGATTTTCTCCTGTAGACTGCCGTCTCACCGCGCCCCTGCCCGCCCTGGAACTGGCTGGGGGGGAGCGGGGCGGTGCGTTGTGGCGCTACTTTGCCGGGGACGAGCGGTACCGGGCGTCCCTGGACGCTATGGAGCGGGCCGCCGGGATGACCCGAGGGCGGCTGTCGCCGGATGCGGTAGATGTCCTCTATGGGCGAAGCTGCCGCATGTCCGCCAGCCGTCTGGACAAAATCAGCTCCTGCCATTTCGCCTACTTCATGGAGTACGGCCTACGGGCGAAGCCCCGGACCCCCGCCGCCTTCGACGCCCCCCAGATCGGCACCTTCCTCCACTTTCTCCTGGAGCGGGTCACCCGGGACGTGCAATCCCTGGGGGGCTTCGCCCAGGCGGACCAGGAGACCCTCCACGCCCTCATCCGCAAATACATCGACGAGTACGTCCAGAAGGAGCTCCGCAACTTCCAGAACCGGAACGCCCGCTTCCGCTACCTCTTCCGCCGCCTGCAGCGCAACGTGCTCCTGGTGGTAGAGAACGTGGTGGAGGAGCTGCGGGCCTCGGATTTTGAACCCATTTGTTTTGAA
>OFFJ01001363.1_pt1 | contig 18169 bp, 16 predicted proteins | sample 1521261 | NCBI WGS metagenome assembly OFFJ01 (sample SAMEA3504122, study PRJEB24116) | mouse gut metagenome | biome: mouse gut; feature: mouse-associated habitat; material: faeces | place: Denmark | collected 2011 | reverse complement strand
TGAAGGCCCTGCGGACCCTCACCACCGAGAGCGCCGCCGTCCTCATGCCCTTCCGTGTCCAGGAGATTCAGGACCCCGGCGGCCTGCCCTATGGGATCAACGCCATTTCCAAGAATCTGCTGATCTGTGACCGGAAACGGCTCATTTCTCCCCACGCCTTCTACCTGGACGTCTCCGGCTCCGGTAAGTCTATGGCAATGAAGTCCACTATTGAGAATGTGGCCCTCGCCACCAATGACGACATCATTATCATCGACGCGGAACGGGAATACGGCCCCCTGGCCCGTGCCCTGGGCGGGGAGGTCGTTGAAATTTCCCCAAACAGTCCCCACCACATCAACCCGCTGGAGCTGACGGAGGACTACGACGACGGGGAGAATCCCGTGGCAATGAAATCGGAGATCATCACCAGCATTTTGGAACAGCAGATGGGCGTGGGCCGTCTGAGCGGCAGCCACAAGTCCATCATAGACCGCTGCACCGCCAATGTCTACCAGACCTATTTCAGCAGCCGGGGCAAGGCCCCCATGTCTCTGCTGACCGACTGGAGAAATGAGGTCATGCGTCAGGTGGACCCGGAGGCCCGGGAGATCGCCCTGGCCGCCGAGCTGATCACCGAGGGCAGCTTGAACGTGTTCGCCCACCCCGGCAACGTCAACATGGACAGCCGGATCGTGGTGCTGGACCTCTACGAGATGGGCGAACAGCTCCGGCCCACGGCCCTGGTCGTCACCCTGGAGGCCATCCAGAACCGCGTCATGGAGAACCGGAAGCGGGGGAAGTACACCTGGGTATTCCTGGACGAAGTGTACTTGTACTTCAAATACCACTACTCCGGGGAATTTCTCTACCGGGCCTGGAAGCGGTTCAGAAAGTACGCCGCGCCCATGACGGCGGCCACGCAGAATATCGAGGAATGTCTGAAATCCGAGACGGCCCGCCTCATGCTGGCGAACTCCGAATTTCTGCTGCTGTTCAATCAGGCGGCCACCGACCGGGCGGAGCTGGCAAAGCTGCTGTATATCTCCGACACACAGATGGGCTACATCACCAACGCCGAGGCGGGGCATGGCCTGCTGCGGATCGGCGGCTCCCTGGTGCCCTTCTCTAACACCATTCCCAAGGACACGGAGTTATATAGTCTCATGTCAACCACACCTGGGGAATGAAATCCCACCGTGAGACGTGGATATTCAAAGGAGCTGAATCTTAAAAAGGATTCAGTTCCTTGTTACAACTATAGAGGCGCATAAATATGGTATTCAAATGTCATTTCATCTATGGAACTTCCACGGCTACTACTTTTTACCGTTCCAACTTTAATAGCCGCAAAATGGCGTTTTAAATTTTCAAAAACTACAATTTGCCCTGAACGAATCATACGTGTATTACTGGAAAAATCATACGTAAGCAAATCATCAATAGAAGGAAAATCAGTCGAGCTAGGTCGGAAACCTATCAACCCACGTGCATATATTGAATTTAATCCCGCTCCATACCATCGAGTATCAAAAGAATAATCACCAGTACCTATTGTGTAAATACCATTATTGTTATCATATCGAAATGTAACTATACCATCCATTTCAGGAGAGTGGTATAGCACTGATTCAATTTTAGTTTTAATCTCAATTTGAGTACTTATTGATGGCAAAAATGGATTTTCACCTAAAGGTGGTTTCTTTTTTGTGTCTTCCCTATGTATTCGCGCTAACAAAATCTGATAATTTGCAAAATATTGTGAATCATCAGAAAAATCTATGTAGTTCTTACTTCCTAAAGCACTAGGTACTTTATTGGCTGAGGGATTATCCCGAATGACTGGGATGATATACTCTTGCTTCGCGTTTTGTAATAATGGTTGTGTCATTATCATTGCTTCATAACCTGCGCCATTTGTACCAGAATCTACCTTTCGGACGTAGTTTTCTGAGCAAATGCAAATTACGAGGTTGGATAAAGAAAGACCATTTTCCATAAAAAACCGCAAATCAGAACCAAGTCGTAAATCCCATTGATCAAGAATGGCGTTTACGCCATGAGAACGAAGATTACTGGCTAATTTTAGCACCCATCCTTCCAGATCAGGTCCATCGTGGGAATACGAAATAAAAACATTGGGGGTATCCATATTTCTTCCTCGCTTTTGTATATGATTTATCGACATTATATCTGTTTATACCGCAAAATTCAATAATACAAATTTCTTTATTAAGACATTTATACAAAGGAGTTGCTTATAGAACTTATAGGAGGAATGTATTATTTCTAAGATACGAGAGCGCAATCAAGACAATAAAATCAAAAATCAGGGCAAACGCAAGAACAGAAAGCCGGTCCAGCAGAGGGCCCGCCGTGTCATGACGGCCAAGCTGAAAAAGAAACTGGCCCAGCAGAGGCGGGGCGGCAGCTCCGTCACTGAGCAGCCTCGTGACAGCAGCGCCATCAGATAAAGCGGGGTATTTCCAAGGCCATCACCAAGGCCAAAAAAGAGCGACAAAAGATGAAAAAACGGCAGAATCGGCCAGAAACGCCAGATCCGCCGTCCCAAACGCCACCCAGCGCCACACCCCAACAATCTCCAGCTTCACATGGCAGCCCGCAAGTATCCGGGGGACGGCCACTCAATACTCTACTCAACGCCACCGGGCCAAAAACTTATACATCTGGCAGCCCAACAGCGCCCAAGGTACGAGACACACCCACAGCAGTAGCCTCACCGGAAATCAAGGCCCGGCCAAGCTGTAAAGCAGATACTGCAACGGTCTCAGTTGCTCCCTCACCGGGAACCGTATGCTGCAACAGGCTATGGACCACAGGAGGGAGCTGGCCCGGCACCCGGAGCGGCCCGGCACTACCCCGGTTGGCAGCGGCCCGCCAATCCAAGGACACTATGGTAAATCTACCGCTGTCCCTAGCATCCCTACAACTCCAAAAGAAAATCTCTCCCCCAAAAATCAATCTATCAATACATCCATCAAGGAGCGCCCTCGGCGCTCCTTCCACTTGAAGGAGAAGCCTCCAGGTGGAGCGTTCACACCCAGGACCCGGCCAAGGACTGAACAGACCGTCAGAAATGCAGCGGCTCCTGCAAACGGGAAACAGGCTGCTGCCAATTTAATTACAAGCAAGGCCCGCCAAAAGGCTCAGAGGGAGGCCCAGCGGAGTATATTCCAGAGGACAAAGCAGGCTGCGAAAACCGCCGCTAATCTATCGAAAAAAGCGGTGCTCGCTGCTGCAAAGGCAGTAAAAGCCTTAATCGGCGCTTTATCTGCCCTTATGGGCGGGACTGTTCTGGCAGCGGCCCTCTGCGTCATTTTCCTGGTGGCCGCTGTGATTGCCTCCCCCTTCGGCATCCTGTTTGCCAACGAGCCGTCCCCCGGTGCTGTGCCGTTGAACGCCGCTGTCTCTCAAATCAACATGGAGCTGACGGACAAGCTGGCCCTCTTACAAGCGGGGACCTATGACAGCATTGACATTCAGGGCACCGGCCCTGACTGGAGGGAGATTGCGGCGGTATTTGCTTGCAAGACAGCTATGGGGACGGACAGCGTGGATGTGGCCGCTCTCACTCCAGACAAGGTGAATCGGCTGGGACTCCCGCTGGGGAACACTGAAAAAAGTGTGGGCGGATGGCAACTCAACTACTGGCACCTACCGGCCCTTCGGCCTGGATTGCTCCGGGTTTGCCGCTTGGGTATTTTACAATATCTCAGGCGGCAGTTACATCCTGGGCCATGGCGGGGGCGCTCATGCACAGCATACCTACTGCACCTCTATCACTTGGGCTGAGGCCCAGCCCGGCGACCTGGTTTTCTATCCTGGTGATACCCACGTTGGCATCGTAGGCAGCTGGGATGAAGGCGGCAATATCCAGATTATCCACTGTTCTGGCAGCTACAATAACGTAGTCATTACCGGGAAAGCCGATTTTGCCACCATAGGCAGACCGCAATACTATAGCTCATAAAAAATGAAATCTCACGGTGGGACGCGAATCTTTTGCTTTGCTGCGTAGCGACTTGATAAATACCTATTCATATGATATACTGCTTCATCATCTGTTTTTTGGTGAGGAGGTGCGCAATGGCATTTTTAGAGGAAAATGAGTGGATTTTACTCAATGAAGTAGCCTACAATATCAGCTTTATCTACACCGTTGAGGAGATGCAGAAAGCCATTCTCAACCGCTGGCTTCCCTTTTTGATTTCTTACGATGCAGCTGTTTTTTCGCGTTTGTCTGTAACAGAGGACGGAGACTTCAAGTTTTCGGATACCGAGGGGTACAATCTCTCTCTCCAGTCTATACAAATGTGGAAGGATCAAACGCGGAAGGACGACGCATTCCGCTGGATGATTTACAGTACGAACCGCAGCACCTTTGCGGAAGATATCTCACAACCGGGCAGCCGCCTCCGGGACAGTGAAATATACCGCACCTTTTGGGAACCTAACCGTTTGAGCTGTTCTGCGGGGCTATGCATAGCATTCCGCGAGGAACCTATGGGATTTTTGCGGCTTTACCGCAGAGAAGGCGGGACGCCGTTTACCCCCAGGGACCTCTTTGTCCTGGAGCAGCTGCGTATGCACTTTGCGTACCGTCTGGCTTACGAGGCAAAAAAGGGAGATTCCCGTTATTTCTTTGCGAAAGGCTACCAGGAAAAATTGTGCCGCCAATATGGATTAACTTCTCGGGAAGGCGAAATGCTGGATCTGGCCGTACAGGGTTGGTCCAACGACGACATCTCTAAACAGCTGAGTATCAGCATCCACACGGTGAAAAAACACTTCCAGAGTATTTATGCCAAGATGCATGTTCGTAATCGGGTGCAGATGCTTCAATGTTTGCCCATTTCCACCAGCAAAGTCAATTTTGACGAATTGCAGTAAAAACAAAAGTTTAAGTCCTGTTTTTTGTTTCTTGTCCATTATACAAAAATATTATTTTCAGATACAAAAGAAGTATATAATTCTCCAGGAGAAGCTTTTTTATAGCGGAAGGTTGAAGCAAAATAGGACCCGCGCTGAATATCAGTGCGGGTCCCATTTTGTTATAATAGCCACATACGGAGGGAACACTTCTATGAAGCAGAATGAAAAATTTGGATGATATTATATGCTTTTCTTGGAATAATATCCGCTTTTTTAACTATATCAGGAGGATTTTCTTATTTTAACCGGACATTTCCTTATGCAGCCGGTTTTGTGCAATTTGCAATATACGCCACTGCAGGGGAACTGCTCTCTACCCGGATACTGGAAGGAGTATGGGCGGTAAACCGTGCTACTTGGTTTAAGGCGGCAAGTTGGGGATTTGGAGGGCTGTGGGTCACCCTGGCGTTCCGGGTGTTCAGCGAAGGAACTGTCCGGGCTATGGAGGTGGGCCTTCTGCCTTTTCATGGCAGCGCTCTGGCCGCCGCGTTCTTTACCAGCTGCACTAACAACCTGTTTTTTGCCCCGCTCCACTCCGCACTGATGCGGGTCTGCGGCAACTATGCCGACCTGCGTTTTCTTCAGAACAGGCAGGTAACTGTCCGGGAAGCGGTAAACTCGGTGGACTGGGGAGAACTGGTAGATTTTACACTGTTTAAGACTATCCCTTTGTTTTGGATTCCCATCAACACCGCAGGCTTTTTGTTACCGGTAGACTACCGGATTGTCTTTGCCGCTATGCTGTCCTTGGTGTTTGGGGTTTTAATGACCATTTTAAAATTGCGTGAGCGTAAAAATCAGGCGAAATCCAGAAAGGAGTCTTTACCATGATTCAAATTTCAGAAAGCACGAAGTTGATTCAACCCTCCAAAATTCGTAAGATGTTCAACAAGGCGTTAGAGTATGACCAGGTACTCAGTTTTACCTTGGGCGAGCCAGATTTCACCGCCTCAGAAAATGTAGTGGAAGCCGGATGCCGGGCCATTTGTGAGGGACAGACCAAATACTCCGCCAACGCGGGACTGCTGACTTTACGGGAGGCTATCTCCAGCTACCTGAAACGGACTGAGGGGTTGGAGTACGATCCTGTTTCCCAAATTGTAGTGACCCCCGGGGCAATGGGGTCTCTCTACTTGGCCCTGAAAACGATTCTGAACCCCGGAGACGAGGTGATCGTCAGTGAGCCCTGCTGGACCAACTACATACAGCAGATTCAGATGTGCGGCGGCACAGCGGTTTCGGTCCAGACTGACCCCAATCGAGGCTTTGACCTGGACGTGGAGGCCATCCGCTCTGCCGTGACAGACCGTACCCGGGCCATTATTCTGAACTCTCCCTGTAACCCCACCGGTGCAGTGGCCAGCCGGGAAGCTCTGGATGCACTGGCTCAGGTAGCTAAGGAATTTGACCTGGCCGTGCTGGCCGACGAGGTCTACAAGCACATTCTCTTTGACGGCGCGGAGTATACCAGTCTGGCCTCCCTACCTGACATGGTGGAGCGTACCCTGGTCATCGACAGCCTGTCTAAAACCTACGCCATGACCGGCTGGCGGGTGGGCTTTGCCGCCGGGCCCGCTGAGGTTATCAGTCAGATGACCAAGCTCCAGGAGAATACCAGCGCCTGCGCCTCCACCCCCTGCCAGTGCGCCGCAATCGAGGCGCTGAACGGACCCCAGACCCACCTGGAGCACATGCGGGAGCAGTACCGCGTTCGCCGGGATTATGTGCTGGAGCGGATTGCGTCCATCCCCGGCCTGTCCTGCTCCAAGCCCCAGGGGACCTTCTACGCCTTTCTGGATATCCGCCAATCAGGACTGGACAGCGAGACCTTTGCCATGCGGCTGCTGGAGGAGGAACAGGTAGTCCTGGTGCCCGGAACCGCCTTTGGCGAGTTTGGCGAGGGGTATGTGCGGCTATCTTACGCCGCGTCCATGGAGAGTCTGGAGCAGGGCTTCGACCGGATTGCGGCCTTTATGGAGCGCTGCCATGGGTAAGCGGCTAGAGCAGTGGCTCCATGAGCTGGGCCAGATCGGCTTTCAGGCGGGGGTGGGGACCACTCGCCCGCCATACTCCCCGGAATATGACCGAGGCCGGGAATATGTCCGCTCTCTGATGGAACAGGCCGGTCTAAAGACCAGCATTGATCCGGTGGGCAACCTGCGGGGCCTGCTGCCCGGCGAGGGAAAACGGCTGTGCATCGGCTCCCACATTGATACCGTCCCCGGCGGCGGGATTTACGACGGCGCCTACGGAGTGTTGGCCGCCATCGACTGTGTTCGGCGGCTCAGGGAGGCAGGCTGGGTCAATCGGCATCCTCTGGAGATCGTGGCCTTCACAGAGGAGGAAGGCAACGTGATTGGAGGGACCTTTGGGAGCAAAGCCTTTGCGGGCACTTCCATAGATTCAGCAATAGAGGCCAAGCTGCCCCAATACGGCCTGAGTTTGGCGGATGTTGCCGCCTGTCAGCAAAATCCGGAGGATTATCTTTGTTATCTGGAACTGCACATTGAGCAAGGCGGTATTTTAGAGGCGGAGCAAAAGCAAATTGGTGTGGCAGGCGGAATCGTAGGCATCCTGCGCTACCAGGCAGTAATGCGGGGAGCGGCCAACCACGCGGGCAGTACGCCTATGTCTTTGCGGGACGATGCTCTGGAAAAAACCAGCCGGCTCATTGCATGGCTGATGGAACAGGTGCGTACCTCTTACCCTGAAATGGTCTGTACTGTGGGGACATTGAAGGTATCTCCCGGCGCGGTGAACGTGATCCCAGGCGAAACAGAGTTTGTCATTGAACTAAGAAACCGCTCTATGGAGGAGATGGAGCAGATCGCGGTCCTTTTGCTGGATTGTTTCGGCCCAGAGGGGCTGACTATGGAGGAGATGATCCGTCAGCCCCCTACCCTGTGCGACCCCGCCCTACTGCAACTGGCCCGGGACTGCTGCGACAGCCTGGGCTATACCCGGAGGGATATGTTCAGCGGTGCGGGACATGACCTGATCAATATGGCCCTACTGGCTCCGTCCCTTCTGGTGTTCATCCCCAGCAAGGACGGCATCAGCCACCAGATTGACGAGTACAGCGCTCCCGAAGATTTGGAACGTGGGAACCGCGTACTCATGGAGCTGATCCAAAAGACGGATCAAATGAATTAGGAGGGGATGCAGACTATGAAAATCAAACTGATCAACCCCAACACTACTCTATCCATGACCCAGAGCATCCAGGAGGCCGCGACCCGGGCCGCCCGACCGGGCACCCAAGTCTACTCCGTCAGCCCCCAGTGGGGACCGGAGAGCATTGAGTGCTATGTAGACGAGTATTTGGCAGTTCCCGGTGTGCTCAAGGAGGTCATCAAAGGAGATCGGGAGGAGGGGGCAGACGCCTTTGTCATCGCCTGCTTCGGCGACCCGGGGCTCCAGGCGGCTCGGGAGGCCACCCGCAAGCCGGTGCTGGGTATCTGCGAGAGCGCCATCACCACAGCCAAGTTTTTGGCGCCCTATTTCTCTATTGTTTCCGTGCTGGACCGGGCCCGCAAGGTCACCGAGGACGTGGTGTCCGCCTACGGCGCGGAGAAGTTCTGCCGGTCCATCCGCTCTACCGGACTGAGCGTGCTGGATTTTGGCCGGGACCCGGAGCGAGGGATGGAGGCCCTGGCCCTGGAGGGAGAGAAGGCCGTCCGAGAGGACGGAGCGGAGTGCATTCTGCTGGGCTGCGCCGGCTTTGTAGACTTTGCCCAAGACCTGGAGCGTCGGCTAGGCGTGCCGGTACTGGAGGGAGTCACCCCCGCAGTCAAGTTGGCCGAAGCCCTGGTGGACATGGGCCTGGGAACCAGCAAGGCATCTACCTGGGGCTGGCCGGAGAAAAAACAGTTTTTGGGATATCCCCTCTTTTCTGAGACTGATTTAATTTTTGAGGAGGACTAAACTGTGCGTACTTTAATTAAAGGCGGGACCATTGTGACTGCCAGCGAAGAATTTCAGGGTGATGTTCTGGTGGAGGGAGAGACCGTTCGGGCTGTAGGACAGCACCTGGAACTCCCTGCCGATCAGGTAATTGATGCTGCGGGCAAGTATGTGCTGCCCGGCGGCGTGGACCAGCACACCCACTTCTCCGCTCTGTGCAACGTGGGGGACCAGGATACCGCAGGATATGAGACCACCGACGCCGTTGTGGTGGGCGGAACCACCACCGTTGTGGACTATGCCCCCCAGGACCCCAAGACAGGATTGCTTGACTCCATCGACTACCGCATCAACGTCCGGGCCAAGGACAAAGCCTGTGTGGACTTTGCCCTGCACGGCATGGTAACGGAGATCATGGACCGCATGTTTGACGAGATCGCCCAATTTCCCGAGAAGGGGATTTCCAGCATCAAGATTTTTATGGCCTATAACGGCTCTCCTCTCCATGTAGATGATGGGACCTTCTTCCGTATTCTGGAGTGCAGCCGACAGGCGGGGGTTACCGTGTTCGTCCATGCGGAAAATGGTGAGATTCTGGATTTCCTGCGCCAGCAGTGCGTAAAAAACGGGCAAACCACCCCTCACTATCACTATGTCTCCCGCCCGCCCTTCACTGAGGCGGAGGCGGTGCGCCGGGCCATCTATCTGGCGGGGCAGACGGATACCCCTCTGTACATCGCTCACATGACCTGCCGCCCGGCTCTGGAGGCACTGCTCCAGGCCAAGGGGACGGGGCAGCGGGTATACGGAGAGACCTGTACCCACTATCTGACTACCACCAAAGAGGTGCTGGACAACCCAGACTTCGATGAAGCGGCAAAGTTTGTCTGTTCCCCCGCCCTGCGGGACCAGGAGGACTGCGACGCACTGTGGGCAGCACTGAACAGCGGGTTGCTCAATGCAGTAGTCTCTGATCACTGCGGGATCGATGTGGCTAATCTGAAGCAGGTAGGGCGAAACGATTTTACTCAGATCCCCAACGGCGCCCCCGGTGCGGCGGACCGGATGCATATGATTTGGACAGAGGGTGTGGCCAAGGGCCGCATCTCCCGGCAGAAGTTTGTGGAGATCACGGCCACCCAGCCTGCCAAGATCAACGGTATCTACCCCCGGAAGGGCCACATCGCCGTGGGCTGTGACGCTGACCTGGTCATCCTGGACCCAGATTACCGGGGAGTGATCCGTTTGGAGGACAATCCCAACGGGGTGGACTACAACATCTACGAGGGCCGGGAACAGCTGGGCCGGGTGGAGACGGTTCTGCTCCGAGGCCGGGTGGTGGTCCGGGACGCCCGGTTTGTGGGAGAGTACGGCCAAGGGCAATTTATCCCCGCAAAGATGTACGGCTCCTGCTACGAAAACAGAGGCTGACGTAGTTCGTATTGACTCTTTCAGTGGTGTGGATCAAATTGATGCAGCAGAGGAGGGAAAAACTAGAGGCTTGTCCGCGCTGCAAAACATCAGAGTCTTACAAAAAGTGTATCAAGTAAAGGAGGAACTATTGCATGGAAACCACATTTGGAGTATTATGTTTAATACCGCCTATTTTGGCCATCGTCCTCGCCCTGATCACCAAACAGACCATCCTCTCCCTGCTGATTGCCACCTGGGTGGGCTCCACCATCATTAACGGATGGAATCCGCTGGTGGGCTTTGTGAAAATTATCTCTGATTATGTCATGCCTTCTATCAGCGGAAACGCCTCCCTTCTGGTGCTGGTCACCCTGTCCGGCGGGCTGATCGCCATGCTGCGCAACACCGGGGCGGCCGAGGCATTTGCCAACCGGGTGACCAAGGTGATCAACACAGCCAAGAAGGGGCAGATCGTCACCTGCCTGAGCGCGTTTATCTTCTGCTACACCGAGCCCTGCCTGATGCTGGGCACTATTATGCGCCCCGTCACCGACACCGTGCGGGTGTCCCGGGCCAAGCTGTCCTACATTCTGGACTCCATGGGCTGCAACCTGGCCTGCTTCTCCCCCATCAGCAGCTACGGCCCCTTTATCACCGGTCTGATCGCCGCCGAGCTCCTGGCTGCCGGGGTGGAGGCCAGCGAGTGGGGCATCTGGCTGAATATGCTCCCCTTCAACCTGTACAGCCTGTTTGCTATGGTTACTGTTATTATAGTCGCTGTTTTCGGCCTGAACTTTGGTCCCATGCGCACTGAGGAGGAGCGGGCCTTGAAGACCGGCAAGCTACTGGGCGACGGAGTGGACCCCCTGGTCCCCGAGGTAAAGAATGTGCTGCCCGAGGGCTACGAGCTGTCCATCTGGAACTTCATCGTCCCCATGGCCGCCCTGTTCATCTCTCTGTTTGCCACCATCTTCTGGAGCGGCGATTTGGCTAACAACGGCTTGGTGGGCTGTTTCCGTTCTGCTAACATCACTCTGGCAATCTGCATGGCCTTCCTGGGCGGCGGTATCGGCGCCGGCATCATGGGCATTGCCACCGGATTGTTTAAGCCCCTCAAAGCCTTTGATACCTTCATTGATGGTATGATTGAGCTGATTAACGTCCCTTTCATTTTGATTGCCGCCTGGTCTCTGGGCACCATCGTCAAATCCATGGGCACAGGCGACTTCATGGTGGGAATTGTGCAGCAGTACCTTACTCCCGGTCTGGTTCCCGCCCTGGTGTTCCTGTTCGGCGCCTTCATCTCCTTCGCTACCGGTTCCTCCTGGGGCGTGTGGTCCATCATGATGCCTATCGCCTTCCCCATGGCCGTTGCCTTCAAGTTGCCCATGGCCTATGTGGTGGGCTCCGTCATCGCCGGCGGCATGTTCGGCGACCAGTGCTCCCCCATTTCTGATACCACCGTTCTCTCCTCTACTGGCGGCTCCTGCAACCACATCGTCCACGTTATGACGCAGCTTCCTTACGGCCTGACGGTAGGCGCTTCCGCTTTTATAGGGTTCCTGTTCGGCGGGCTGACCGGCCAGTATATGCTTTCCATCGCTGTGACCGCTGTAGTCCTTTATGCAGCTATGTTTATTATGACAAAGGTGGACAGTGCCCGGACCATGAAAGCGGTCTGATATCATGGACTTGTTATGCACAGACGGGAGTTTGATATGAAAAAAATTGACAAGCTTGTTACTGCCCCTCATTTTTATACCATGGAGGGGGAAGGGGTTGGTTATCGCGCTGCCTCTGCCATAGCGATCAACTGCGGCAAGATCCTAGAGGTCGGCCCTGTGGAGCATATACTGAAGGAGTACGCCCCCCAGGAAACTATCGACCTGCCCCACCACATGGTTCTGCCCGGTTTTATCGACGGCCATATGCACACCGCCTGCAACATCATGCGCGGTCTGGCTCAGGACACCAACAACTGGATGATGTTCGGCCTGCAGCCCTTTGATAACGCCGTCACTGACGAGGAGCGGGACGCAGGCAGCCGAGTGGCCATTCTGGAGGCTATCCGTGCGGGCACCACGACCTTGGGCGACTATGAGTCAAAGATGGACAACGTGTGCAGCTTCATCGAAAAGGTAGGGGCCAGGGGCAATATTGCCCAGACCATTCGGGCCGCCAAACGGCGGGTCTATCAGCCGGGCGAACTCTATGAGTTCGACGACGAGATGGGAGAAGAGAGCCTCCAACGCAATATCCAGCTCTACGACAAGTGGCACAACCAGGCGGGGGGCCGGATCAAGATCCTGTTCGGGCCCCAGGGGGCGGATTTTGTCAGCCCCGAAATGCTCCTGAAAATTCAGAAAATTGTGAAAGAGCGCAAAACCAAAATCCACATGCACGTCCAGCAAGGGGACCGGGAGACCTATCAGATTGAAAAGCGCTACGGCAAACGGCCCACCGCGTTTTTAGATGAGCTAGGTTATTTGGACTCCTCCCTGATTGCCGTCCACCTCACCGACTGCACCGACGAGGAGGCCGCCCACATTGCCCGGAAGGGTGCCTCCATGATCGTCAATCCTGGCTCCATCGGCATCATTGACGGCATCGTTTGTCCCAGTGTGGCCTTCCAGGAGGCGGGCGGCTCTGTGGCTCTGGGCTCCGACCAGGCCCCGGGCAACAACTGCCACAATATCATCAACGAGATGAAAAATGTGGCCTTGTTCAACAAGATCAAATACGGCAATCCGGAGGTTATGCCTGCCTGGCGGGCCCTGCGGATGGCTACCATCGAGGGAGCCCAGGCCATTGGCCTGGGGGACAGCATAGGCTCTCTGGAGCCGGGTAAGCAGGCGGACTTTATCGCGATTGACCTGAACTGTCCCTCTATGCTGCCAGTGTATACCTATCCCATGCGCAACATGATCCCCAATCTGGTATACAGTGCCAGAGGTCCCGAGGTGGCGCTGGCGGCAGTGGACGGCGAGATTATCATGCGTGATGGCGTATTTACAAAGGTGGATCAGCAGGAATATCTGTCCGCCATTCCCAAGTATCCGGACGACATAGGGCAGCGGGCCGCAAAGGAGTTCTTTGAGATCGACGGAACCAATGCCCACTTTATGCGGGATGGAAAGCTATAATTTTACTGCCAACCTTTCTTCACATGGGGCGCCCCGGGAGCAGATAAAAGCCTGGGGCGTCCCAAATAATGCAGGTGATACTTATGGGGCGCCCCTCTGAAACTCTAAAATCCAACATACGGCTGCTGCTGGTGCTGGCCTGGCCCGCCATCGCGGAGCAGCTGCTGCTGACCATGACCAACTATGTGGATACGGCCATGATCGGGGCCTTGAGCACCGACGCCACCGCTGCCGTAGCCATCAATTCCACGCCGGTCTTCTTTATTATAGGACTTTTGACCGCAGTGGGGGTGGGGTACTCCGTTCAGATTGCCCACAGTCTGGGGGCTCGACAGGAACAGCTGGCCCGTAATATTACCCGGCAGGCCCTGCTGGGTTCGTTGATATCAGGGACTGTTATTATGCTGGTCACCCTTATACTGGCGCCTTGGGTTCCAAGGTTGCTGGGTGCAGATTCGGTTATCTTAAGCGATGCCCAAAAATATCTGTTTTTCTATGCCCTGGGCATTCCGTTCCAGACTGCCTTGGCGGTTTTTTCTGCGGTGCTCCGGTGCGCAGGAGATACCAAAACCCCCTTACAGCTGAACGCAGGTGCCAATGTACTCAATGTTATTCTGAACTTCTTCCTGATTTTTCCCAGCCGCACGGTCCAAATTGGGGAGCGTACCCTTTGTATCTGGGGTGCCGGGTGGGGCGCAGCAGGAGCGGCAGGGGCAACCGCTTTTTCTGCCAGCCTGATGGGATTCTGCTGCATTTTGCTGCTGTTCCGCCGCTCAGGCCCAGTGAATCTGGAACTGAATGCCTCTTATCGCCCGGATTTTGCTATTATTCGACAGGCTGTCCATTTGGGAATCCCAGCAGCACTGGAGCGGGGCGCTATTTGCAGTGGCCAGCTGCTGATCACCCGGATGGTGGCCTCCCTGGGAAACGTGGCCCTGGCCGCCAACCATGTGGCGGTGACGGCGGAGGCCATCAGCTATCTGCCCGCTACAGGGGTATCTTTTGCCGCCACTACTCTGGTAGGGCAGGCCTATGGGGCCGGGGAATACCCTCTGGCCCGACAATTTGGTAAAATCTCCGGTTGGATTGGCCTGCTGTCAGGGGGAGCGGCGGGAATGATTCTGTTTATATGCGCCACACCTCTTGCCAGTATCTTTTCTCCGGATTCTGATGTCATAGAACTGGCAGCTGATATGCTGCGGATTGTAGCTGTCTCCGAACCATTGTTTGGTCTCTCCATTGTATTGTCCGGCGTAATGCGGGGAGTCGGCAACACCCGTCTGCCTTTCCTGGTGGTGCTGAGTGGTATGTGGGGCGTGCGGGTTATCTTAACGCCTGTTCTGCTGTTTTATGCCCATATGGATCTGGCCGGCGTGTGGGTAGCTATGGTTGCTGACCTGATGTTCCGCGGAATTTTGTGTGAAGTTCAAACAAAACGTCTTTTGTCAAAGCTTGAAGCAGTTTGTAATTCATGATCTGCAAGTTGCTTGCTGTGAGTAAAATGCATTTATGCGTATATTGTATAAATGGTGGGGCGGCTTGCTGCTACTACTCTTAATTGTATTTTTAGTTCGAAACTTAGGTCAGTTTACAAGGAACTACACGCAGACCGTGAAACGGGCTGCTGACAACAAACGGCGCTATGCTCCCGGCAAGGGGCATAGCGCCTGTTTGTTGTGGGGGTATCCAAAGGGGGCAGCGCCCCATTTGGCACACGACTTTGCGAAGCAAAGTGTAGTGTGTTATACGCTCTGTCGGCGTTGCCGTGAAAATGCCGTTGCCGCCGGGGAGGGCAAGGGCATTTGAAGCGGCAGGAAAACAGGGCTTTGTTTGGGGCTGGGAAGCCGGAAACAAAGGGCTGGTTTCAGCAGCAGACAGGGCGTATATGAAAGCCCTCGTCCACCGTCCTCAGCCTATGGGACAAAATGTCCCAAACCTTTAGACACCGTGACTATATGTGTGGCCACACTCATTTATTTTAGTGGTCGTTCTTTTCTCAAAATTGAAATGGGCGGGAAGCCATTTTAGGGCTTTCCCGCCTTGATTGCCCATCAGCAAAGGCAGGCGGGGCTGTCAACGGCGGCGCATTTGTGCGCCGTTCATCTTGACCGTTGACTGGCTCGGCTGCCTTTGCTATCTCCCCCGATAAACTGAAAGTTTTAGATTAGTCCCACACGATTTCCAAACAATCGAAGTTATCTGGAATTGGTGGTACGCACGAATAAGTATTTAATTCAAATGCCTCTATTGTAATTACTCCATCAGAGCATAGCCATTCGCAATTTACTAATTTTTCTAATTCCGCAGGCAAAATGGTTGTGCAAATCACGATTGTATCTCCTGCAAGAACTAATTCTTCTTTCCCATTGTTTTCTACGATTTCTGTATCATCGTGGAGAGCAACACGCACCCATGCTATGTCAGGCATTAACTCAATCTTTTGTAGCATATTTCGTATTTCAGAAAGCGTTGGACGGCCAAATTCCCATTGGTTCGGAGCAATGGAATCCTCCTCTGTGTTTCCATCGAAAAATTCATCAAGCGTTAGTAATGGCAAGCGTTCTTCATTTTCTTCCAATATTTTTTTGAATGTATTCAACTCTATCATAGTCACAATTCTCCTCGCAAATCAGAATTAGTTGATTTTATCCTCTCCCCGGATTTTCTTGTTTTTCCGTTCTTCTAACTCCGCAATTTGGTTCATCAAGCAATCTGAAAAAGTCCCCTCAATCGGTGTAGCTTCTCCTGTTGTGTAGTAGTCAAGAAGGACTATGTTATTATTCTTGTCAAAACAAAATATTTCATCACCATTCCCTATAATGGACAAGAATGGGATAAAATCAGTAAAACCTTCATCGTGTAGTTCTTTCGTTTTTTCACGAATATCCAAAAAATCGGGTATTCCATTGGCAATTCCATAGACTATAATTCCTCGACAGAACGACCAAAATGGGCCTATGTCATATTGTTTCGCTTGTGGCCATATTTCTTCTCGAACCTCCATATAAAGCCCACCTAATGGGGACATAGTGAACTCTCTAAAATCAGCAGGAAGATTTATCCCATACTGATTTTCAAAATCCTTTATATCCTGCTCCGATGGCTCATTTCCCATACAAGCTACAACCTGATAAGTCTGCTTATCATAATTATGGAAATAATCATAAACTTTTTCCAATGACATAATATACCTCCTACAAAATGCGATTTTTTATTTTCTTACTTCCGTCCCCGCTGTGGGGTTGGTTTTTTCAGCAAGTCCGACTTCTGTGCAATCTTTTTCAGCCACTTCTTTTCTTCCCCGGACAGCTTCTTAAAGTTCAGCCGCAGCCGTTTGCAGATAAACGCCAAAGACGCTTGCTCCGGGTCACTGTCTGGGTTGGTAATTTCGGTAGCGGCTTCCAATAATCCTTTCAGCGGGTTATCCTCCGGGACGCTGAAAAAATCCTCCCTGTGGGCTTCCCGCAGGCCGGCGGCTATCTCGTCTATGTCCTGCTGGATTATGTAACGGCAAAAGCTGTCATCATCAATATGGGCAGCGATAAGCTGTCTTAACTGCGGGTCGGTCAAGCCGGGATTGTGCTGTTTCATAATCATTGCGCTCATAGCGTCCACAATGGCGTTTGCGCTCTGTACCTGCTTCACCGCCGTTCCGTTCACATAGATTTCAAGGTCGGCCATCAGCTTGATAAAATCCGGGTGCGCCGCCAATTCGCACAGCAGAGCATTGTCCACCTGCCCGCTTTTCAGCAGGTCAATCATTCCGTCACTCAAACGCAGGTCTGCAAGATCAGCGTTTGGGTGACGCTTCATTTCAGACAGCCCCAGCAGATAGTCGGTGGTCACGCCGTAAAACTTCGCCAGCTTGATAAGAGCATAGTGGCTGATGTCCTTAAAATCGTCCGCTTCATAACTGCCCAACGCAGACTTGGAGAGGTTCGTCTGCTCTGCAAGCTGTTCCAGCGTCAAGCCACGCTGCACACGCAGGTCTTTCAAGCGTTCTTGAATGGATAAAGACATTTTCTCGCCCTCCTTGTCTGTTCGATAAATCGGAAGTTAGTGAATCGGTAATAATTCCATATTTTTTGCCCGCTTTAGATTTATTTTAAGGTCGTCATATCCAAACGGCTTGCCATGTCCCGGATATATTAGATTTGGTCTAAGTGCGATGATTGTTTCCCAAGATTTTAGGAAATCCGTTTTATCCTCCGCCCAAATAGTTATTCTGTGTAAACTTGGCAATCCGTTCATAGCAGCGTCGCCGCAGAATAGAGAACCGTCATTAGTTAAAAGAGATATGGAATCGGCGGTGTGACCGGGAGTATCAATGATTTTTCCTTGCAATAAAAGTTCCACTTGCTTACGGTTTTGTTCGGTCACTTGAATACATCTACATGAATATTCTTGCGTTATTGGAGGAAACAAATGCTTGCCCTTGCCAACAAATTTCATTAAGAAACAAAAGAGCAAGGCAATCTTGGTTGTGCAACCGCCATGAAAAGAGTTTTGCCCTTTATATAATCTTTCTAACGCCTTGTCACTCATAACGATTTGAATGTCAGAGCATTCCGAGAGTATTTCATTCAAATAGCCTGCATGGTCATCGTGAGCGTGTGTCAGAAAAATATATCGTATCTGTTGAGGGGCTATTTGCATCTTTGCCAGTTGCTTTTTGAAATGTGCAAATCCTCTTTCATACCCTGTATCAATCAGTACATAGCCGTTGTCAATAGGATATATCCAATTATTTACTATCCTGCTTCCTGCATTGAGCATAG
>OFFJ01001358.1_pt1 | contig 18259 bp, 15 predicted proteins | sample 1521261 | NCBI WGS metagenome assembly OFFJ01 (sample SAMEA3504122, study PRJEB24116) | mouse gut metagenome | biome: mouse gut; feature: mouse-associated habitat; material: faeces | place: Denmark | collected 2011 | reverse complement strand
CAAAGGAAAAGGAATTGACGAAAATCACCCGCTACAAGCAGTCACTGTATCAAGATTGGAAAGACGGGGAAATCACCCAGCAGGAATACCGGGATATGAAAGCCGATTATGAACGGCAGGCCGCCGAGCTTGCGGATGTGCTGGCCCGGCTGAACGCGGAACGGGCGGAGCTCTTGAATGGCGTTGACAAGGAACACCCCGCGCTGGTAGCTTTTGCAAAGTATCAAAGCATTGAAACGCTCACCCGTGAAATCCTCACGGACTTGGTAGACCATATCAAGATTTATGAAAACGGCAATATCAGCGTTCACTTTAAGTTTGCGGACGAGTTCCGCAGGATTGCCGAGTACATTGAAATCAATACCACCGATACCGCCGAGGCGGGCTGATACCCGCCAACGCATGAAACCCTTTTGACAGTGCGTTTTCCTAATAGGAGCTAATCATATGCTAACTGCAAAACCGGCTATGTCTCTTTGGACAATACGCAACCGCGCTATCCCGGGCTGTACCTTCTAGGTGCCATATCCAGTCTAGGCAAAACAACGAATGCTCATCAGATGGGCGATCAGATAGCCGCTTCCGGTGAATCGGTCCTGTATTTCTCTTTAGAACAGAACCGATTCGAGCTGTATAGTAAATCTATCGCGCGGAGCTTCTTCCTGACCCAACAGGAAAATAACAGCCGCTATCCAACCCCCAGCAGCATTGAGATCCGAAGCGGTATTGCTTCGTCCAAATATCCGAATGAATTGGCTGAACAAATCGAACGTTATACCAAAACTGTCGGAAATCGCATGATCATCATTGATGGCATATTTTCAATGACTGTTGAAGACATCGAAAACGTCGTCACGCAGTTTATAACCGCTCATAAATGCAAGCCCGTCGTCATCGTGGACTACTTGCAAATTGTAGCGCCGTCCATGTCCATGGATGGCAGGCGCAAGATGGACACCAGGGAGGCTGTTGATCATATCGTACACAGGCTTAAAGCTCTTCAGAGCCAATACGATTTGACCGTAATCGTCATCTCCAGCCTGAATCGCCAGAACTATTTGACTCCCATTGATTTTGAGAGCTTCAAGGAGTCTGGCGGAATTGAGTACACCGCCGATGTCATCTGGGGGCTGCAACTTTCCGTCATGTCCAACGAATTGTTTGGCCGGGAAGGCAAAATCAAGGAAAAACGGGACATGGTGCGGAAAGCCAAACTTGCCTCCCCGAGGAACATCGACCTTGTTTGCCTGAAGAATCGCTTTGGACCATCCAGCTACACTGTTCAATTTAATTACTTCCCGGCATCTGATACATTTGAACCCGTTTGCAACCCTCCTATCGCTAGTCAAGGCAAGGTGAAACAATGGTGATAACCCCCTGGGAACTGTTTGGCCGAGAAGGCAAAATCAAGGAAAAGCGGGACAAGGTACGGGAAGCTAAAACAGCAAACTCAAAAGCCATTATAGAAAGGGGGAAAACACCATGGGCCAATGGGTCTCCAAGACGGACAGCAGGAGGGCCCGCCGCGTCTGCCTATATGACTTCCTACTCTCCAGGCATCCAGGGGACGTAGAGCAGGAGGGAGACAGCCTGCGCCTACGTTGGAACCACAGCGTCTCTATAAAATCTGGCTATGCAGGCTTTACGGACTTCTCCAGCAAAGATACCGGCAACGCCGTAGACTGCCTGACAAATTACTTCGACTATGAGTTCCCGGATGCCGTTGCCGCCCTCTGCGAGTTTGCCAGCGGCCACGAGCCTGCCAAGATGCACCAAGCCGAGAAAGCTCTTATGAATGCCACAAAGCGCCCGCAGGAGCCGCATAGGGTGCTTATACCCCCAGAGCCGGTACAAGGTCCGTATCGGCAGCTATCCGCCTATTTGACGCAGCAACGCGGCATACCTCCCGCCCTGGTGCAGATCCTTGTCGATGACGGCATCCTGTACCAGGAAAAAGAGCACAACAACATGGTTTTCATCAATCCGTCCCGGACCTTTGCCGAGCTACGTGGGTCCAACAGCTTCAAACCATTTCACCAGGTCGCATTTTCCGACCCAACCGCATTTTGGTGGTTCAAGCCACGCGGCCTGGATACCATACCCACTGTTGCCTATATCTGCGAGGGTGCCATCGACGCCATTTCTCTCTATTTGGTGCGTGCGGGAACCAAGATCAACCATGCGGAGCAGGGCTTGTATTGCGCCATTGGTGGCGTAGCAAACCAGCAACGCATAGACCGAATCAAGAACTATGCGGCGGATGCCGGATGCCAGGTCGTCATAGCCGTAGACAATGACAAGGCCGGCGAGCAGTGCCGCCAGCGCAACCCGGATTGTCGGGCCTGGATTCCGCGCTTGAAGGACTGGAACGAGGGCCTCTTGCAGCAAGAAAAGGATTTCCAAAAACTCGAATGCGGCTTCTCGCTTGTGGACCTGTTGAACGATGCTGTCAAACGCCACAGAAAGCGGAGCTAGGATGTAGCGCACATGAACCGATTCGCCCGTAGGCCCTGTTGTGCAAGGCAACGACCATCAAAAATTCCCCTGGGAAGCATGTGGCTTCCCAGGGGAATTTTTTTGCCCTGGCCCATGGTAGATAAGTGGTGATACCGCACCGCCGCTATGTCCGTGTTAAACCAAATATCAAAAGTATTGCGTCACTGTCCGAACAACATGCTGCGGCGGATGGCCTCTGACACACACAGGTGCTCATCCTGTCCCCACATGCCATCAGAATCGTCCTGCGGCCGCATGATAGGCTCAGATCCACGCAGATAGCCCATAGCCAACACGGCGAACATTTTTTCTCCCGCCAATGCACTATTAGATATGGACAAACACGATGCCAAATAGGGAATCCTGGCTGACAGATTGTCGTACATTCGATCAAACAGGCCCATGTCGATTCCAGCCGGCTCCGGCTTCTCATCATTCGTCGCGGCCTGTTCGTTGTTCGTTTTCGCTGGGAGTGGAGCATCGTCCGTGTTAGATTCGTACTCCATGCCGTTTTCAGGTGCCTGCTCCGCCGTTCCACTACTATTGTTCAGGCGGGGTAGCCATTGATTGAGGATGGTCTGTCGAATGCGGGCCGTGTGTTTATCCTTGGGACTGCCGGTTGGTGAATACTGGTATGTTTGCAAATCTTCCGCATATAGGGAAAGGCCCTTAGCCGTTCCATACCAGATGTCCTTGTATTTCAAAAATTCTCCACTATCCCAAAACTGATTGCCGATTTTAGTTGGCAGACCGCCAAAACCCGTTTCCGGAAATTCCAACGCTCTGAGCAGGGTTATCAGTTGATACCACTGTTTTCCGAATTGCTTAAACATCGGTACCATAGTCCCGTTAATCGTGATCTCAGATAGATTCGCCGGATCTAACTGCAAACCTTCGGTATCACTCATGACCAACACTCCTCACTTTTAATAATATTACATAATCCCTCACTGGCACCGAAAAAACTTATATTCTGCTTCATATAAATTATATCACGAAAATGTAATAGATCAAGAGAAAAATTCAAATTTTTAGCGAGTTTCTTGCGTGTTTTCTTCTTGTTTTTGTTTTTGCGAAAGGGCTAATTTCTCAGTTTATTGGACCTCCAGAGGGCCAATTTCTCGGTTTATTGGACTCACAGAGGGCCAATTTCTCGGTTTATTGGACTCCCAGAGGGCCAATTTCCTCGTTTATTGGACTACCAGAGAGCCAATTCCTTCGTTTTTTGAGCCTTTGCACCGGCAACGAACCACACGCCCGCTCTGGCGTTTGTCTGCCGGTACGCCGCAGGGGGGAGCAGGCGAGAGCTACGGACCATTGCGCGGGAGCTGGGGCGGCGCTGGCAGTCCCTCCCAAAGGTCGGGACAGCATATCAGATGCCGCCCATGCGTAGCTCCGCGACCTCGCCTCCGGCGGGGTATACCACAAATGCCCGGGGCCCCGGCTACGCCGTACACGTGCAGGCCCGTGTCGAACCTGCCGGCCTGGGGGCGCTACCAGCGCCCCCATTATACTGTGCAGAGAGGCCTCGTGGGCCGCCCTGACGGCGCCAAAAGCGCCGTCGGGATGTGTGGGCCACGCGTGACACAAGGGCCTCTCCCCGTGGGCCACGCCCCCCTTAGAGCGACAACGGTTCCAGGGGTATGTGGGCCACGTGGCCCACCGATGGCCCACTGAAAAAGCGACGAGTGGGCCATCGGAAAGCCATGAGCGCCTTGGCTAAAATGGGTTTCGACACGAAATGTAGAAAAATCGGCCCCGAAATGCAAAAGGGCATAAGGGGGGGCGTCACGCCCGCTTGCGCGGGCGTGGTCGGCACAGCCGACAGCCCTGGACCCTACGACCGCTAACGCGGCCTCCGGGTCCACCCCTCCCTTCGGTCGGGGCCCCTTACTGCGGGCGGAACCGGCCGACCCGGCTATCGCCGGTCGTGCCGCTCCCACCCTTGCCCTCGCTACGCTCGGGTGCCCATAGCGCGGACGCCTGCGGCGTCCTTCCACGCGGCGGAGCCGCCGCGCCTGCCCATGTCCGCATAAAATGAAAAAGCGGGGCCCGGCTGCCGCCGGACCACCTACCTGTGGACATGGAAAGCAACACGCCCCCCGCATGGGCTGATGCCCGTGCGATGGGGGCGACGATCAGGAGAAGTCAGAGCATCCCGACGCCACGCATGGCACGCGCCCCCGCACGGGCTGGCGCCCGCACGTCGGGGCTCTGATCAGGTACGCCGGGAAAATCAGACATGGAGGCGGCGGGCTGGCTGCCCACCGCAGAGGAATCGTGAAACAAATGAAAGTTACAAAGGAGTATTACTATGCTTTTTTACGTTTTGTTGCTCGGTGCTGCCCCTATTCTCGGGACGTTCTTCCTGGCTCTTTCCGCTACCTGCATCGCCGAATATCTCGGCCCCATTGTCAAGGGTGTGCTCATCGGTGCCGCCGCCATCGTCCTGATCCCCCGGCTGCTCTCGATTGCTCCGGTGATTATCGCCTTGGCGGCCCTGGTCGCCGTAGTAACTGGAGCGAAGCGCTTTGTCGGCTTTCTGCTGGGCTGAGGTACACGGGTGGGACCCAGAATTAGGAGGGGCTACACCCAAGGATACGGGACACAGACAGATAGGGCGGGCTGTACGCCCGCCCCGATGGTGACCATAGGCAACAAGACCACTGAGGACCTCGGTGTCCATGAGTACCGGAATTGGGTTTTTCCTGATTCCGGTATTTTTTATCACTTTTTGCGTGTATAACAATATACATAGTTGACGGCTAGTTGACGGCGACCAGGCCCGGGTCCATGGTGCGGGCCACCCGGGGGACGATGTCCCGCAGGTAGTGGCAGACCTCCTTGAAGTCCTCCTCAGTGAGCTGGACGTTGTAGCGAATGGCGAGCTTGTAAAGCTCGTTTTCGCTCTCCATGTAGGTGCCGGCGTCAGGGCCGTCCTCCTGGTACAAGCACAAGAGGTCGAGCTTCTCGTCCGCCTCCAGTCCGGCGCAGGCAACGCGCCGGATGGGGAACATCGCCGCCATAAGCCTGGCAATGACGAGGTTGGGCAGGACCTCCGGGGGGCGCAGGTGGCGGCCCTTGCCCCGGAGCCTATTCACCAGGATGGTAAGGCCCTCGATATCCTGGGTAGCCTCATCGCTGATTTTCTCCGGCGTGTCGGTGGGAAGCAGCCTAGCTATGGTGTCGTCAGTGACTATTCGGAAGATCTTGCTCTTGGTCCATGCCATGGAAGCCACCTCCCCTATTCAATTTTTGGTTCAAATTTCTTATCCTCCTTGTCAAAAAATAGTGATTCAGGCCCTTCTGCAAAAGATGTTGCTGATTGGTGCGGTCTTGTTGCCCTGCCATTGTCAGGCCAGGTGGGGCAGTTCCTGGCGACGCCCAAACGGGCGTTTCGGCTTAATTTTTTCGTTTTTTCCATGTACGTCAAACAGCCTGTCCAGCGTGGGCCGGGAGACACCCAGTTCCCGCGCCAGAGCCGCCTTGCTGATCTCCCGGTGCTGGTAGCGGTCATGTCCTCATAAAGCGTGTCTTTCTTGCTTGACCGGGTGAATAACCACGGTGTCGTTGCGGAACTCGTTCATATGTATGAATGTCGGCGCAGTCCATCTCAAGATGAGCTCCCTGTCGCCGTTCCGAGGCCCGGTCCAGTAGTGGTGCCAGTGTCCACGTCTGCTGTGCGGGCGCACCGTTGTCCCCGTCCCGCCCTGGGACGAAGAACGGCTGGGCGACGTAGCTTTCCTGATGGCGCTGCCAATCCGGACGCCGACAGCCTTCTCCTTGACCTCGCTCGCCTTGTCCAAAATCTGGCCGGGCTTCTTCCGAACCTTCGAGGCCGGTTGAGGGACATCTTGGACATCGGCGTTCCCCGAGGACAAGTAGAGGACGAATTGCAGGGCCACCAATATATAGTGCAGCTCCGTGTTAAAATAATCTCTGAACAGTTCTATAATCTGTAATGGCATGTGCTTCGTAAATTCTGTTACTGTAACATTGTAGCACTCTCGGATTGTCTTTCCAGGCAGAAGATGGAAGATGACTGGGAATGAATATTTCATGTCATGTACTACAAATTGAAAACGAAGGCCTATTCTGCCTGTGCCGATTTCATAATCGATCCAGTACCAAAAACCAGACAATCCACTAATGACATTTGAGATTTTGACAAACGTACACGGATAAGGCGGGTGCAACAGGATTTCTGTCGGGAGGATATCGGTATCCTTGATATCATCTGCCTGTGCAGCAAGTGCATGGGACAAATCTTTGTCGAAGGCGAAAAGGACTTTGTTTTTCCTCCATATATAGCACGCAGTCAGTTCCGCCGCTATTAGCTCGCATATTAACGGGTCTGCGCCCCTCTTAGAAAGTAGGGAAGTCACTGCACTAACAGGGAGATCACAGAAATTTGGCCAATCTAACCCGTGAGAACCTTTAGCGGCCTTCATAATGTCCATCGTATCGTAAAATCCCTTCCCGGCCCTTACAAGGCCCAGCGGTGTGTCCTTGTCCTTCATAGTCAACATTCCTTTGATTTGAACTTGCCCTTCCATCTTCAGGCCAGGTGGGGCAGTTCCTGGCGACGGCCCTGGGGGCCGCTTCGGCTCGATTTTTTCATTTTTTGATGTTTTGCTGATGCGGGGCGGTGGATGATCACCGCCCCGCATTTCACAGCATCGCTCAATGACCAAAAACCTTCTGGCAGGTCTCCTCGTCCATGCCACGGGCCTCGGCCCAACGGCGGGCAGTCTCGGGCATGATATAAAAGAAATACAGGTCGTCACGGCTGCCGCCGGAGCTTCCATCAAAATCGACGAGGGGCACGTTGTAGCCCGGGCAGGGATAGTCGTAATCTGTGGAAAGCAAGATATAGAAGTCGCCGTCCACCTTCCAAAGTACCTCGTGGATGCTGCCCTGTTGAAACAGCCAAACGGTTTCGGAACTGGTGAACTCAGGGTTCTTGAATTCCTCCTGAGCACGCCTGCAATCCTCACCACACAGATTGATTGCAGCCCAACGAGCCAGTGCCTCCGGACGAATCGGAAACAGCACTTCCGGCTCGCAAAACTGGTACGTCGTCTCAAGGCTGAGCATGACGCCGTTCGTCCCGCCCTTGATCGCCAAAAAATAGTTGCCGTTCTCATCGCGGAACACCTGCTGTCTGACATAGTGGTGCTCCCCGTCCTGCCCGAACTCCACCTCGTAGCGCAGTTCCAGGCCGTCGGTGCTGAAGTTCGGTGCCTCCTTCACTCCAAAAATCTTTTCCTTGTCGTGCTGGGACATTTCAATGCTTTTGATGTTCATGATGAACCTTCCTTTCTGTGAGGTTGAAACCTCAAAAATTTATGCTAGCGCTGGCGAGATTCGCGGTTCACCCACGAACGCACTCAGCGATTGGCATGCACAAGACAATTCCAAGGAAACTGGCGCTCCCGCCTAATCCCAAATTATTTCGCGGACTGGCACCCCAAGTCCGTTTGCTAATTTTCCTGCAGTGGCAGGCTCACAACTGCCGCGCCGCAAAATCGTGCTCAGATTTTGCCGGGAAATTTTGCAGCGCCTCGCATATTGTGACTTGCTCAGGCCGTTTTCTGCCAAGGCCATCTCGATTTTTAGACAATCAATCTTCATGACCACACCTCCTTTTTTATGAATTTCCAAATTGAAAACTTTTTTCTTGTTACCATTTCTGCAACTCACAGGCCCAGTATAGCATACCAGCCCGAGGTTGTCAACAACAAAACAAAAAGTTTTTGAAAATTGTTGCAAATTGTGTAACATCGTGGTACACTATGAAATGAGTTTTCCGTTTAGAGCCCCGTTTTCATCAAAAATGCCACTATATAAGGAGTGTAATGTATGGATAGTGTAGGCGAACGCATAAAACAAATACGTAACAGCAAAGGAATCACACAGGCCGAACTCGCAGATGCACTAGGAACAACCAAGGCAACAATCAGCCGGTATGAATCTGATAAGCGGGAACTTCGTTCTGCACAGGTACAAAATATTGCTGATTTCCTTGGCGTCTCCGTGTTCGAGCTTTATGGTGTTCCGAGTCAGCAGCAGATTATTTTAGAGCGTCAACAAAAAATTGTTGATCGTGCTAAAGAAATGAAACAGTGCAATATTGAAGGAGCTACTACAGAGGAGTTATTGAAAAGAAATGAGGATTTGCAGGCCATAATTGATTCGTTTGAAACAGAACGGCAAAATATACTCAACGCCTTAATTGTTGCGCATAATGCGCAAGTAAAGGTGAACATACTCGCTCAAGCAGAGAATGAGCACGCACTGCATAAGGAGTCACAGCCTGATCCTGCAATTACGCAGAGGAACAAGCGGATAGATAATCTGATTAGTATGTTTAACTCATATCCCTATGATGTTCAAGTCCGCATTCTGGATGTTGTATCAACCTTTGGGCTGCTCAACAGCGTTGGTCAAAAACATGCTGTCGGCCGTATTAAGGAGCTGGCTGAACTGCCGCGTTACCAAGTTCAGCAGGAGAACGGTGATAATGCGTAGAAGCGGCTAGAAAAACCTGCGCCCGGCTTAAAGCCAGGCGCAGTCTATAAAAAAGATGAAGCTATTATATAATTATAATGTAGCGAAGTGTCGCTTACATGGTTTTGCACGAAAAACGATCTTCCGCCGCACGTTATAAAGGATTATGACAGATATATATATTATATAGATCGTTAGATCATAATAGGCGGTGCGGCATCACGGTATAAAGGAGTAATCGCTATGGAGAGCACCAGCCGCATCTTCCCTTCGGAGACCAGTACGGCCAGTGAGCCCATTGACCTGACCATGGATGCTTTCTGCCCTGTCGAGCCCCCTCTCCGGCCCCGTATGGACAGCGGGCCCGCCCCGAGGGAGAACCTTCTACCCTATGCGTGGCAGGACCCCCGCAGCGCCGCCCGTGTAGCCATCAGAACCCCGGGCGGCAGCTATGAATCCCGCAGCTTCCGCATCGACGATGAAATAGGGGAAATCACCATTGATGCGGACGGCGTCCGCATCCTGTTGGATGGCCGGAACGTGGTCGTGTACCTGGATACCGAGCACCCCACGGTTTATTGGGACGGCCTGTGTGACGTAACATTCACAGCCTGAGCTCAAAATCTTTACAGAAGGGAGACAGAGGCTATGCCCAGCCCCAAAAAGAAGCAGCAATGCTATCTCTACACCCGCGTATCCACCCAGATGCAGGTGGACGGCTACTCGCTGGACGCCCAGCGCGACCGGCTCATCAAAGAAGCGAAGCACCGGGAGATGGCCGTGGCCGCCGAGTTCTCCGACGAGGGCAAGTCCGGCAAGAACACCACGGGCCGTCCGCAGTTCACAGAGATGATGAACCGCATCCAGAACGGCAACCCGGACGGCGTATCCTACGTCCTGGTGTTCAAGCTGTCCCGGTTCGGACGCAACACCGCCGACGTGCTGAACAATCTGCAACTCATGGAGGACTACGGCGTCAACCTGCTCTCTGTCGATGACGGTATCGACAGCGCGGGCGCGGCGGGCAAGCTGATGATTGCGGTCCTCGCTGCCGTGGCCGAGATCGAACGCGAGAACATCCAGGCCCAGACCATGGCCGGGCGTATCCAGAAGGCCCGCGAGGGAGCCTGGAACGGCGGACCGGCCCCGTATGGCTACAAGATCGAAAACGGGGCCCTTGCCGTCGAGGAATCCGAAGCCGAGTTGGTCCGCATGATCTTCGACAAGTTTGCCAACACCGACCTGGGCTACTCGGGCGTCGCCAAGTGGCTCAACGCAAACGGCTATACAAAGAACACTCGCCAGACCAATCTGTACAGCCGTATCTCCGCGTCTTTCGTAAAGGCCGTGCTGGACAACCCGGTCTATACCGGCATGATCGCTTATGGGCGGCGTAAGAGCGAGAAAATCGAGGGCACCCGGAACGAGTTCCACCGCGTCTTGCGGGACGGGTATGACCTGTTCGAGGGCAAGCACGACGCGCTCGTCACGGACGAGACATGGCAGGCGGTACGCCGGAAACGCAGCAAGTACGCGGACAACCATGCGCCGCGCTACGGACCGAAGAACGTACATATCCTTTCGGGGCTTATCCGCTGCCCGGAGTGCGGGTCCCCCATGTTCGGCAGGGTCTACAGCAAGCCCAGGAAGGGCGGCGGCTTCTACTCCCCCATGCGGTATTACTACTGTAAGAACCGGTTCACGACTTCCGGAAAGAAATGCGGCTACGTCCACCAAGTCCGACAGGAAGTGCTGGATGCCCAGGTCCGCCAGGTAATCCAGGAGGCCCTGCGCAACCGGGACTTCACGGATCGTATCGTCGCTTCTTTGGGCACCACGGACAACCTGGACGCGATGAACGCCGAGCTGGACGCCTTGCAGGCCGCCCGGAAGAAGGAGCTGCGCCAGAAGACGAAGCTGCTGGGCAAGATCGCGGAGCTCGACGCCGATGATGATTTGTACGATTCCATGTACGAGGATTTACATTCCGTACTGCGGCAGCGCGCCCAGTCCATCGCCGACCTCGACGACAAGATCGAGCAGGTCTCCATGGCGATTTACAACGCGGGCAGGGAGAACCTTACGGCGGAGCAGGTTCGCAAGGTCACGAGCGCATACCTTGATATGCTGGACATTGTCCCTGCCGAGGAGGAAAGGCTCATTGTCCACGCTCTGGTGGACAATATCGAGATCCACCCGAAGGTCCTGCCGAGCGGTCTGGTCCTGAAGAAAATCCGTTTCAAGATCCCCCTGGATTGGGACGGATATGATTCGCCTATCATCGGGCTCGACATCACTGACGATGACGAGGACGGCGGCGGGGAGCCTCCCTCTGGCGGAACCCCGCCCCCCGACAAGGATTCACCGTCCGGCGGCAGCTGCCTGCCTGATATCGACCTGACGCCTGACGGCGATTTTTCTTGTGCTGAAAATTCTCTACCTAAAGAGAATGCCGTCCCGGAGCTGTCGGTGACAAGGAAGGTCACGCCTTTGATTGGGGTGGTGGTGCCCTCGATGTATTTCTCGATCACCAGCGTCGTGCTGGGGGTGTTGTAGAAGGTCAGGGTCTGCGTATCATTGGGGTGGACAACAACGGTCTGCGTCCGGGTGGCCTCGTCAATGGAGTAGCCGGGGATGCTGGCCGTTTCCGTTACTACCAGCGAACCCACCACAGCATTGATCGTGATTTTTCCCTCTCGGTCAGAATGATAGATGCCGTTGGTGGACAACACCCCGTTTTCGTCCGGCACAAATTCCCCGGTGGCCGTCGTGATTTTGAACGTGGCTCCCTCCAGGGGCTTCCCGGTGAGGCTGTCCTTTTTCAGCACGATCAGCTTCCCGGCGGGCTGGTTGCGGAACTCCAGCGTTACCGTCTCACCCGCCTTGATTTTGGCGGTCTGCGGGGTATCGTCCAGCACATAATTGGGCCGCTGGCGGGTTTCCTTTGCGATCACCGTCATGCCGGGGGTGAGGCCGTCCACCCGGATGGTTCCCGCGCTGTCCGTCACAAATTTACCGTTGGAGCTGCCGATCACGCCGCCCGCGCTGTCCGTCAGCATAAATTCCACATCGGCCAGGGGCTTGCCCGTCACGGCGTCCTTCTTTACGATCAGCAGGGAGGACATGGGCTGGTTGCGGAACTCCAATGTCATAGTCTCGCCCGCTTTGACTTTGACAGTCTGCGGGGTATCGTCCAGCACATAGCCTGATTTTGCCCTGGTTTCCTTCACGATCAGCGTCTCGCCGGGGTCGATATTGTCAATGAGGACGGTTCCCGCGCTGTCGCTCACATACTTCCCGTTAGCGTTCCCCAGCAGGGTGCCGTCCGCCTTTGTCACCAAAAACTCCACATCGGACAAGGGCTCATGGGTGATGCTGTCGATCTTCTTAATCAGGACGGAGCCCTTGGGGCTGTTGCCGAAGTGCAGCTCCACCACGTCCTGCTGCTGGCCGGAGATGTAGGCCGTCTGAGGCGGTGTGTCGATGACGTGGGACGAATCACTTGACAATTCCTCGACGACATATGATCCAGCCTGGAGCCGGGTGACTGTGAAGCTGCCGTTTGCCGATGTCCGATAGGTGCCGATCACGGTGCCCCCGGTGCCGCTGGTGCCGGACAGGTATTTCACCTGGAACACGGCCCCCTCCACGGGCTGGCCGGTCACACTGTCGTACTTCCACACCACCAAGGCGGACAGGGGGATATTTTCCACGGTCACGGTCTTGGTCTGGCCCGCCCCCAAATAAAACTCGTGGTCGGCCTGCTTGACGGAGTAGCCGGAGGGCGCTTCCAATTCAGAAATTTTGAACCAGCCGGGATCGGTGTGCTCCAACACGACCTCGCCCGCCTCGTTGGAATGGAACACGCCCAGGTCGTTGTATTCGCCTGTCTGCGTTTCCCCGCTGGCCCGCCAGATTTGGAACTTAGCCCCCTGGAGCGGGTTCCCGGTGATGCTGTCCACCTTCAAAATTTTCAAGGTGGGCTTGATGAGGTTGGTGAGCTCGATGGTGGTGGTATGGTTTTCCTCCAACTGGACTACATGGACGGTATCATCGTGGACGTAATTGGGGGCGGGGGTCACTTCAAAAATTTTGAACGCCCCAGGCCGCAGGCCCTCCCAAACGATGGTCCCGTCCGGCGCAGTCTGGCGCTGGTCGGTGTAACCGCCGTCCACTTCCTCGATCTTGAAGATAGCGCCCCCGATGGGCTTCCCGGTCTGCCCGTCCAGCTTCAAAAGCCGGACGCCGGGCCGGGTGCTGTTGGCAAAAGTCACGGTGATGTCCTTGCCCTGCTTGGCGTCGATCCAGACGGTCTTGCGGTTGTTGGTGTCCAGAAGCCAGGGCGCGGGCACGTTGGTTTCCTCCACCTCAAAACACCCGCTGGGCATATCGGGCAGGACCACCTTTCCGTCCGCGCCGGTGGTCACATCATTTTCATAACCGATGTTGACACCCCGGACATGAAAAGACGTGTTGGGGATGGGGTTGCCTGTCTCGGCGTCCACCTTCTCAATGGTGAGGCTGCGCTTGTGGTGGTTGGTCTTGGTCACAACGATGGTCTGCTCCCCCTGCAAGTCCTCGGCGTTCACATGGACGCCCACCGGGGAACGGTCCACATCGAAGGGGGCCGGGACAGACACCTCCCGGAACTCGTAATAGCCCTCGGTGACATGGGACACGGTGATGGTGCCGTCGGCATGGGTTTCCTCGGTGGCGATCACCTGCCCGTCCCGCAGGACCACGAAGATGGCCCCGGCCAACGGCTGGCCGCTCTCGTCCACTTTCTTGAGCTGGACCTTCACCTTGGCCGAATTTTCAAAGACCAGGGATACGTCGGTTTTACCGTCCCACACAAAAGGCTGCTTTACCTTGGACACGTCGGAACTGAGGATGAACCCCTCGGGCGGGGTGATTTCCTCGGCCAGAAAACTGCCGGTGGGGAGCTTGGAAAAGTCCAAATCTTCCTTGGAAATATAGCCGCCGTCCTTGGTGATATACTCCCCGTAGAAGTTGCCGCCATCGTCCAGCTTAACGGAGGTAATGCGGATCACCGCGCCGGGGATGCCCTCGGTGGGGTTATCGGCGTTTACTTTGCGGATGGAGCCGTCCCCGTCCGTGGTGGTCGTGATATTGTAGAACGTGAAGGTGTTGGCGGTGGGGTTGTTGGGCAGGACGGTGACGAGCTGGGATTCGGTCTGGGCCACACAGCCTTCCGGCGCGGATTCCTCGGTGATCAGGAATTGGCCCGCGGTGAGGCCGTCCGCGTCGGTCAGCCGTAATGTGCCGTCCGCGCCGGTGGTGCGGGTCACGGAGAAATCCCCGGAACCGTCCGCACTCTTGACGCTGAAGGTGACGCCGGACAGGGGCTTGTTGGTGCCCGCTTCCAATTTCTTCACGGTGAGCTTAACGCCTGTTTCCTCATAGCCCTTATCCGGCACAGCGATCAGGAGCCGCTGCATGGGTACGCCGGACTGGCCCGCCAGCTTCCAAGGCTGGCTCTTATCCCATTCGTAAGTCCACAGGCGGTACTTGTGAAAATACTCCGGGTGATCCAACACCAAATTGACGCCGGTAGCAATGTAGTCGTAGGCGGAATTGCCGGTTTTTCCACCGTCCGCGCTGTCGATGATGCTGTGCGTGCCGATCTTGCTCCAATCCTTGATCCAGGAGGACTGGCCGTAGGTATCGTGATACAGCTTCATGGCGGCCACAAATTCCTCGGCCATCTGCTCAATGAAGCCCTCCCGGTTGCTGTTCACGTCCAGGATAACGCCATGCTCATACAGCCAGCTCCCGGCTTGGGCGACCAGGAACCAAATGTCGGACCAATACTGGGTCCAGCCCCCAAGCCCTCGTGCGTTGCCCGCGTCCGTGAAATCGTTGTAGGTATGGGAGTAGATATAGGTGAGCAGTACCCGCAGCGAGGCGCTGTTCACTTCCTCCTTATAATTCCACGTCTGGCCGTTGGCGGCGGGGCCCAGGGTGCCCTTCTGATAGGCGCACAACGCCCGGACATCGCCATGGCCCGGAACCGTCACCTGCTCATTGAACACATAGGGCATACCCACGCTGTTGATGGCGCTGCTGGCCGCCTTGTAGCGGACGGACTTGCCGCCGATCTTCATGTAGTCGCTGCTTTTCTGGGTGATGGAGCCGGGGGCGCTGGCCTGTTCCGCGGCGAAGGCGGACAGGGGCAGGGCGCCCATGACGCACACCAGCGCCAGGAGCAGGGAAATTGTTCGGTTGATGATGTTACGTTTCAAGGTTTTCCTCCTTTGATGTGGGGCGGGGAAAAACCTTGAAACGATTTAGCGGGGCCAAACCGTTTTCACGGTCTGGCCCCGCCAGAGATGGAGGAACGGGAATCGTGTCTCACCATGAGACACAATTCCCGTTCCATAGAGATGAATTGATTTTTACTGCGGATATCGGGTGCGGAGGGAGTAGTCCGGCTGCCCCTCCAGCCACCAGCGGAAATACTGCCCGCCCCAGCGAACCATGTTTCCCCTCCCGCTCTCGGTGGTTTTGACATACTCGGCCGTCTTTTCCAGCACCACCACCACATGGCCGGTGGTTCCGTCATGCCAGTCCAGCAGGTCCCCGGCCCGGATGTCCTCCCAGCGGGGATTCATCACCTGCCGCCAGGGGAGTTCCCCAAAGGCGGTATCAGAACACAGCATGGCCCAGCCAGCGCAGGCGTCGCAGTTGCTATAGGGCCGGTCAAGGGGATTATTGGGGACGTAGGGCGCAGGGTAATAGGAGCCTGTGGGGTAAACATCCCGGAGTGCCCGGATCATGGCCCGCACGTTTTCTTCCGTCAAATCGGAGGGGGCGGGCGTGGTCTGTGGTGCAGGGGTAGTCGCCTCCTGTTCGTAGCGGGAATCGGGGTCGATGTGCACGCTGTTGGTAGTGGCGTCATATTCCACACCGAAGTCCACCACCCTGCCGATATCCCGCAGACGGACATAATTGCTCCCGCCGATCAGGTAGGCGGTGAGCTCTATTTGCTCGCCTTCCAGATAAAACGTCTGAGTGGTGGGTCGGGCGGTGAGATAGTCCGCCGCCGCTGCCGTGGTGCTGAACAGCACACCCCCGGCGATCATCCCCAGCGCAAATTGTAAGTACCTGCTTTTCATTTCTGATACCTCCTTGTCGGTTGTTTTTGTTGCTGTCCTCTAAAGATATTGTATCAAAAATGAAAAACCGCGTCAAATTTTCGCTCTATCCGGCCACGGCCCGGACACACCAGCGGTAGGTGGGCTGATTTTCCACGCAGGTGAAAAGGGTGATGCAGTTGTCGGCGGTGGCCTCCAGCATGGAGGTGTCCGTGTAGCTGATCTTGGAAACGCTGGCAACGGAATAGGAGCGCGTGCCCAGGGGCGTGGTCAGGGTGATGGTATCGCCGGAGCGCAGGGTGTGTATCTTCCCAAAGTCATTCCGAACGCCCCGGTTATGGCCCGCCACACAATAGTTTCCCTCCCAGGCGGTGGTGCCGGTGAAGTGGCCTGCCCCTTTCAGCAGGGGGGCGCTTCCGGTACCCTCGTACACCTTCACCGTCAGACCGATGGACGGAATTTTGAGGGTGCCCAAGCTGCCGTCGCTGTTATAGAGGTCGGGGGTCAGCTCGGTAAAAGCGGTGACGGGGCCGCTGGCGGTGGGGTAGTTCACAGTGGGATAGCCGGTGCCGGTGGAGCCGCCGCCCGTATCGGGCGAACCGGGGAGGGTGGCCGTCTCCACGGTTCCAGGGATCAGGTTCCCTCCATTCAGCGGCCCGCCCGCCGCGAGGTTGGGCGTCAGGAACTCGCCGCTCCCCGGAAGGTAGCTGGTGGGGGTGCCGAAGCCGGGCGGGATAAGGGCGCTGTTCTTGCTCCTGTCCACGTTGGGGTCGGTCCACTCCCGGATCGTGTCGTCGCTGGTGGGGGTGCCAAAGTCCCCGGCGGAGGGGGCTTTGAAATTGTAATCCTGGGCGTGGGCGGGCAGGGCCAGGGCCGCCAGCAGGCAGAAGGCCGCCGCGAGGCCCGTCAAACGTTTTTTCATTTCACATAACCTCTTTTCTTATCCTTCATGTAGTTCACCAGCTTCCAGCCGCCGAACCCGGCCAGTCCCAGCAGCAGCGCGGCGGGGATCACCAGGATGGCCCAGTTCATGCCTGCGTTGTCCGGGCCAGTGGGAGCGTCCGTTTCGGCGGGGGCCTGGGTGGGCTGGGGGGTGTCCTCGAAATGTGTCTCACCATGAGACGCGAAAGTGGCGGTGTAGAGAACGGTGTCACAGCTCGTCCGGGACACTTCCCCCTTGTACTCCACCGTGGCGATGTAGCCGGTGGCGTACTTGCTGCTGGCGGTGCCGCTGTAGGTGGCACTGGCGTTATAGAAACCCCCGGCCTCCTGCCACTGGACGTCGGCCAGGGTCAGTGTGCGCCCGCCGTCCTGGATGGTGCGGGGGATCAGGGACGCGTCAGCGTCGGACAGGTTGGGATAGAACCGGGTAGCGGTGACGGTGCGGGCGCTGGTCTGATAGCCCTTGGCCTCCACCTTGATACCGGGATAGTCCGGCATGAGGGTGCCGCTGTAGCCGTCCTCGGTGGTCACGTGGATGGAGAGCTCCATCTGCTGGATGATGAGGGCCATGTCCTTGGTGTCGGTTTCCAGCGTGATTACCTCGGTGTAGTCCTTGCTGTCCGTCTCGGCCTGATCGGTTTTCACCACGTCCAGCAGGGTAAAGTGATAACCGTCCCGGTCAAAATCCTCGGTGGGGATGTTGGCGGGGTCGTCGGAGCGGGACAGCTCATACACCTTGTCAATGCGGAGCTGATCAAAGGGCCCGTAGGTGTATTCCTCTACGGAAATAGGGTAGTAGGTGGCGGCGTGGGCCGGGAGCGCTAAAAGGCAGGCCATCAGCGCCGCCAGAATAAGGGTGGATGCTCGTTTCAATGCGCGTTCCTCCTATTTATATAAGGTAAGCGGCCACGCAGGGGCGGAGGCCGCTGAAAGGAAAAGGGAGACGTTCCGCCTCCCAGGATAGCAAAAGTCGTCCAACGGACGACTTTTGGGGTGTGTTCCCCTTAATGACAAAACACGCTGCCGGACGCTGGCTGTCAAGGCCCGGCCAGTCCGCAGACTGGCCGGCTCGCGGGCGATTGCGCCAGCAATCGTCCGGCCTTGACTGACAGGGACCGGCGGCGTACCCTCCCAGGGGGGAACATACCCGGATATTGCGGCCTTATCGATTGCCACAAGGCCGGACTGCCTTCCCC
>OFFJ01001355.1_pt1 | contig 18298 bp, 17 predicted proteins | sample 1521261 | NCBI WGS metagenome assembly OFFJ01 (sample SAMEA3504122, study PRJEB24116) | mouse gut metagenome | biome: mouse gut; feature: mouse-associated habitat; material: faeces | place: Denmark | collected 2011 | reverse complement strand
TAACATTGGGTAAATATGGTAAGAGCTGGAAAATTAAAAAGATGTCTAAAAAGTTGGAAAATATTATATATGCGAACTTTCCTTATAGCATGGATCATTTTTGGGATGAATAATTCTATATATAAAAGCTTATTTGTAATGCGAGTCGATAAGATTGGAAATATGGAGCGCTATTTCTATAAATACAAAAGAAAAGAGGAAAAATAAATGAAAAAGAATGTATCAAAATTTCTTATTGCTGTTGCAGCTATGCTTTGCTTTCCGTTAGCTGTATCTGCCGAAGACGTTTGTGATCATCAGTGGTCCAACTGGGAGGTATCATATAACGCAACATGTACCGATGATGGGTATGAAACGAGAACTTGTTCTAAATGTTACGACTGGGATGAAAGAAAAATCCCTGCTACCGGTATCCATAAATGGTCTGATTGGGAAGTTGAATATGAGGCAACTTGTGCTGAAAACGGGTCTATGAGAAGAGAATGTTCTGAATGTTACAAAGACGAATGGAAAGATATTCCCGCTACCGGTGTTCATAATTGGTCTAATTGGGAAGTTTATACAGCTCCTGATTGTTTAAATGATGGGGAGTCTTATAGAACCTGCAAAGACTGTTATAAAGAACAAACTAAAGTAATACCAAAAAATCCCAAAGCCCATGACTGGTCAAAGTGGTATGCAGTAAAAGGGGCTACTGTTTTCAAAAAAGGCAAACAAGAACGCTCCTGCTATGTCTGCATGAAAGAAGAGACTAAAGCTATTGCGAAATTAAAACCGTTTGCGAAATTTCCTAAGAAAACCGTAAGTTTGAAGAAATCTCAAAAACAAACACTAAAGGTATCTTTTGCAAAAGGTGATTCTGTAAAAAGCTGGAAGTCAAGTAATAAGAAAGTGGCCACCGTATCGAAGAAGGGAAAGATTACTGCCAAGAAAAAAGGAACATCTAAAATCACAGTTACAATGAAATCCGGAAAGAAAGCAACTTGTACAATAAAAGTCTCTAACAAGAAGAAAGCTTCCAGTACTCCTTCTAAAAGTAAGACCGTATACTGGACTTCTGGCGGTAGCGTTTACCATAGCACAAAAAAGTGTCCTTCTCTTAGCCGTTCCAAATCAATAAAGAGTGGATCTGTATCCAAGTGTCCGAAAAAACGTTCATGTAAGGTTTGTTATTGATATACATGAAAGATAAATAATAATACCGAGTGGCCGGATTGTACTGTAAAAAACAAAAAAGGGGGTTCGCATAATGGCATTACCACAGGAAAAACTTTATACAATTGATGATATCTACGCTCTTCCGTATGGCAAACGCGCAGAGCTAATTGATGGTCAAATCTATGATATGGCACCGCCAAACACTAATCACCAAAGAATTTCTTACGCCATTGCCAGGAAAATTTCTGACTATATTGATAAGAAAAAAGGAAACTGCGAAGTCTTTCTCGCACCGTTTGCAGTGTTTTTAAATAAAGATGACAGTAATTATGTTGAACCCGATGTGTCCGTCATCTGTGACAAGAGCAAGCTAGATGAAAAGGGATGCAATGGGGCTCCGGATTGGATAATTGAAGTTACTTCCCCATCTAACCCACAACACGATTACGGGGTCAAACTTTTTAAATATCGTACTTCCGGCGTTAGAGAATACTGGATCATAAACCCCCAAAAGCTGTCTGTTATGGTATATGATTTGGAAAATGACAAAAAATCAAATCAATACAGTTTTGATGATGATATCTCTGCATGTGTGTATGAAGATTTACACATTATCATATCAGAATTGCTGAAGTAATATATTGCTATTTTGAAAATATGAGTAAAAACAAAACCGTCCAGTGTTACCAGCACCGAACGGTTCATAAAATATAGACTGTATACCGCCAAAAGCGATATAACCTAACTAACAAATAGATTATATCACAAACCTTTGGCATCTGTACAGGTGTTATTTTTATACCCATTTTTACATACATTTACCAAAGGAAGGTGACATGAATGTCTGAAAAAATCAAACGCTGCGCCATATACATAAGAGTATCTACAGCAGAACAGATGATGCACGGCAAATCCCTTCAGGCGCAACGGGAATATCTGGAACGCTATGCTGATGAACATGATATGGCCATTGCTGGAGTGTATGCTGATGAAGGCAAAACCGCCCGCAAAGAGCTAAAAAAGCGAAAGGCTATACATTCTCTCCTTGAGGATGTAAAAACCGGTAAAATTGATGTTATTATCTTCTGGCGGCTTGACAGATGGTTCCGTAACCTGTCTGATTTTTACAAAGTTCAGGATATTCTGGATGAGCATGATGTTCACTGGATCTCCGTATCTGAACCGGGAATCAACATGGAAACCCGTGATGGAAGGCTGCAGCTTAATGTCGTCCTGTCCATCGGTCAGAATGAGGTTGATACAACTTCAGAACGTATCCGTTTTGTCAATGAAGCTTCCATCCGGCAGGGCAAGCTGATCTTCGGCGATGCAAACATGCCGCTGGGTTATAAGTCCGGTACAGTAGACGGGCGCAAATGTATGGTTAAAGATCCGGATACGGAACATATGGTAGAGGATCTCTTCCGGTATTTTCAAAAGCATCAGTCAAAAACCGGAACCGTAAAATATATGCAAGACAAATATGATACGGATTTTTCTTACAGCATGCTGCGTACTATGCTCTCCAGCGAATTCTATAAGGGTACATACCGTGGATTTCCTTACTGCCCCGCTTATCTCACAGAGCAGGAATGGAATAAGCTTCAGGTTATCTCCCAGAAAAATGTCAAGCATACTCCTTCCGGAAGAATCTACCTGTTTTCCGGTCTGATGCATTGTCCTGTATGCGGCCAAAAGCTTGCTGGGACCGGATGTTCCTCCATCATTAACCGGAAAACGGGCGAAAAGCGCACTTACTGTTATTACCGCTGCAATAAAGCAATGGTTGACCGCCTCTGTGAAAACCGCCATAGAGTAAGCCAAAACCTTATTGAAAAATACCTGCTCGACAACCTGTCTACGGAATACAAAAAATACCAGATTCGATATGAGAGAATTCAGGAGCAGAAAAGGAAGGCAAAAAACACCCGTACTCCGGGCAAACTGCAAAAGGAGCTTGAAAGGCTGAATTTCCTTTTTCAAAAATCGCGGATCGAATGGGATTATTATAACAAAGAATATGAACGGATTGAACAGGAATTGAAATCTCTGCATGAGATCCACCCGGAGCCTCAGAAGGATTATTCCGATCTGGAAGAGCTGTTAAAGACAGATTTTAAGAGTATGTACCAGAAGTTAACCCCTGAAAACCAGCGTTCGTTCTGGCGCTCTACTATCAAAGAGATTTATCTGAAAGATGATTATACGGTGAACTATGTGGATTTTCTTTAGTTTATTTTGTCTTGTACTAACTATAGCGCGCCAAATCCTGTCACAAGTTCTAGATCTATCCCTTCTTCTGCAAAATACCCCTCTTCAATCGCCACATACATCGGGGCATAAAAGATAGAATGCGCAACCTCGTTTAATACTACTTTCGTTGTTGCCGGAAGCATTCCTTCGCCAGATGTATCCTCCTGTGTATTCGTCTCCTCCGCGGTACTTTTTACAGCTTTTTCCGTCTCATTTTTACCGGAGCATGCAGTTAAAGACACAACTGTCATAACAGCAGCCAGCAATATAGCATACACTCTTTTCTTCATAATGTCCTCCTTGAAAATAATAACAATATATTGTATGCGTATAAAAAAAGATTGTGATTTTCAAGTTTTACCGCATTCTGTCGATAATATATAAAAGGGGGTGACAACTATATGGATATTCAAAACACAGCAGGTCAACATATAATAACTCCAAATCCTATTCCGACAAACCAGAATCCACAAAGGCCCCTCACTCCTGCGCCTCCGGCAGAACAGGGCACAGGTCATCCGGCAGGTCCCGGTCAGGAAGTTCCAATTGACGGTGAACTCGCAGAACTTGAGGCTTCCTTAGAACAAATGCGCGCGGGTGAGATGATTCTGAATGCAGCGCTTGCAAAGGAAAAGGAGGCGGCAAAATATCAGAAACAGCAAGATCGTACAGAGTTAGAGTCCGCAAAAGAGCAAAAACATACGAGTCCAGACGAAGAAGCGGCTAATGAAAGGATCATGAATCGAAAGCTTTCAGAGATGTATAACTGGAAGTATGATTCAGGAATATCTCTGCAAAGCAATTACAATCAGATACAATCGATATTCCAGTCATTATTAAAAGATATTCTCTCGGACTTTACAGGTAATCTGCAGTTACAATTGATGGCGCAGCTCGACACCTTTACTCTAAATGCTATCAAGCAGTTAGTAACCGAACATTTTCAAGAACTTCTTGATTTTCTCGGACAATATGGGCGTCCGAACTCTGAGGAAGCGCTTATTAACGGGTTGTTTGAAAATATATCGGAGCGAAAGCCCCTGTCTTTGCAAAACGGAAGCTCTTCCTTTGGAAATACGGGCTTCACCGCACAGAGCCTTGAACAGAAAGCCTCAGGACAAAAGCTTACACAGGGAATCATTTATCAAAGGGATGCAAAAGCACGGATAAATGCACAATACCAGACTTCCGTAGGAAAATCCGAAAAGAGCATAACACGGGCCGCCGAAGTCCTCCAGCGCGGCGGATATCTTACAGGAGGCAAAGCATTCACTTTACGCGATGTCAGACAAGCACAGAATTTTATCCAATACCTGAACCAGAATCTCCCCCAGATGAAATCTGAAAAGCTTCCTTACACCAGTGAAGAATATCTTGGCTTCTCGGCAGGAATGTCCTCTTTGAAAGCGCAGACTTTTATAGAACAAGCAGGCCTTGGAGATGGAACCGCCTCCGCCCTGAAGTATGCCATGGGTATCCATGCGCAGGAATTTTTTCTCCAGAATGCACAAGCCTTAAAACAAACGCCCGAATACAGGAATCAAAGCGGAAATCCTTCCTATCAGGCAGACAGCTTTCAAAAAATATACCGATATATGATAGACTCTTATAACGAGAACCACGATGCACAGACCGCTGCTCTGGCCGGACTAAAAAAATCCCTTGAAAGTTTTTATGAAAAACAGACGGATCCGGTTTATCAGAATATGAACCGCTATCGTTCAGACATTGGATTTTTTACCCGCTCACCGATAGATAATGTGAAAAATGAGATCCTAAACGGTTGGAAGGCCGTCTGCAGAGACTGGAATGCCTTTTTACAGTATACACAACTTTCAAAGGACAGATCCCTAAGACTTGATTATAATTTGAGCCGTGATTATTATATAGCATTTCTCATGTCTCAAGAGAAATCACCCCACAGCGGAAAAGGCAGAAAGAAAAAAACACTGCAATTTGTGATGCGGCTCGCTATTCTTGTTGTCGGCATCATTATATGCCTGTTTCTTCTGGCATTGTTTTCATAAAAAAAATGCTTTGGACGCTCCCCGCCGCCAAAGCATTTTTTATCTTAAGGCTCCATCTTTTTTACAATATATTCGCGCACTTTTTCTTTTGGTATATCTAAAGCAACTGCAAGCTCACCGTATAGGAACTTCTCCGCGCTATTCAAATATCTGTCATCTACATTAATAACCTTCTTCCCAACTGCAAGCCGCTCTTTTTTCCTGATGTAAGATGTCTTCATCAGCGCAACCCATGATCTGCACTGATTTTTAAACAGCGCTTCCTTATACATGAGTTCCCGCCTCTTTTCATCATTTACATTCAGAATATCAATATTTGGCATATCGGCAATCAACTCTCTGGCCTCATTAGACGATATAACCTTTCTCAACTGTTTTTCCTGTCCATTGACTGGCATATAGAGTGTTCCGCCCGCATTATACAAGGGTTTCAATGTATAATATTCTTTTTCTCTGTCAGAACACCTTATGTCTAGTCTCCCAATATTTGTCACTTCACAGACACCTTCTTTATAATGTACTACCTGATCACCAACTTTGAACATATTTACCTCCTGTTCATTCACTGACATTTCGCTGTATCCTATCTGACATCCCCTGTTTGTTCAAAAAAAGAAACTGCCGGACTGCTATCTCCATAATAGAAAAGACGCACAATCTAAGCATATTCCGCTTATAGACCGTACGCCAGCTCCATCTGGTATATCATCTATGAAGTTCGTTATTTGCCGACATAATCCTTTCTTTTTGTATTATATCACACAATTCTCATAAATGTAAGCTATTTTTTCAAAATTTCTCCACAGACTTTCTCTGCAAAATATATTTACTGAATATAACCTTCATGAAAAGCTTTTCCTTTATTATAGGCATAAAGCTCTGCCATAGTCGCCTCCATATATGGATTCACATAAAAAATTCCTGCCAGACCACAGGTAATGGCAGCCAGCAGATACCAGCCGATAAAGGAAAGCTGTAATACAAAAGCATCCATTTTCTCACCATCCATCATCCGCTTACTGATCGCAAATGCTTCTTTCTGGTCCATACCCGGATTTTCCGCAAGAATATAAGGTACCATCATATACTCAAGCTCTTTGATAATTCCCGGTATTATAAACAAAAGTGTCCACAAAGTAACATACAAGTCTTTCAAGAACATGGTAAGGGCGATATTCCCATAATGCCCTGAACGGAATCCATCGAAGATGTCCCCGACACGTGTCATCTCCGTACGGTTCCGGACAAAAAATTTATTTGCGCCGATCCGAAGTACATTTCCCACAAAAATATTAAGAAGCAGCCCGAATACAACCAATATAAGACCTATGACCACCAACACCGATGCGATTGCTGTGAAAGTACCGCTCATATCACCTATATCATAGCCACCATAACTGCTGTAGCCGTTATCCGTCACAGCGCTCTGCGATCCGCTTCTGACACCTCCTGCAGCTCCGATCCCTTCTACAACTGACATAATAAAAGCAACCGCTACACAACTCCAGTAATTCCGCTTCATATTAATCTTTGCATTATTTTTTAATTGCTCCCTAGTCCACATACTCTTGCTCCTTTGCTGTCATAATTTACTGAATTTCCCGAATCTTCTTTCTAAGCCCCAGAACCTGATCCGGCGCAACCGACAATTCATCAACTCCTATCTGAACAAAAAATTCCGTCATTGACAGGTCTGCTGCCAAATCACCGCACACACTGATAGTCTTACCCTCCAAATGGACGTTATTCGTAACAATCCGTATCATCTTAAGCAGTGCCGGATGTTTCGTATCATAATGGCTCACGACGGCCTCATTCGTCCTGTCCATACCGAGCGTAAACTGTGTGAGGTCATTCGTCCCGATACTGAAAAAGTCTACCTCTCTCGCCAACTCTCCGCTGAGCATAACCGCCGCCGGAGTTTCAATCATAACGCCCACTTTGATATTTTCGTCAAAAAACGCCTTTTCCGCCTTCAGCTCCTGCTTTACACCTTCCAAATACTCCTTCGCTTTGATAACCTCTTCCACCTTCGTTATCATCGGGAACATAATCTGTACATTCCCATAGATGGAGGCTCTTAAAATAGCCCGAAGCTGCGTCTTGAACATCTCTTCCTTCTCAAGCGACATACGGATTCCCCGAAGTCCCATTGCCGGGTTATGCTCCTTTTCCATCTCCAGAAATTCCGCCCTCTTATCTCCGCCTAGATCCGCAGTACGGATAACTACTCTGTTCATTCCCATAGACTCCGCTGCAAGCTTATATGCCTGAAACTGCTGCTCCTCTGTAGGCGCCCGGTTTCCATTCTCCATAAAAAGGAACTCGCTTCGGAAGAGTCCGACTCCTCCGGCATCGCTTCGGATAACCCGCTCAATATCTTCTCGCATCCCGATATTCGCACAGATATCTATCTTCTGTCCGCTCTGGGTAATATTTTCCTTACCCTTCAGACGCTCCAGATTCGAGATATGTACTTTATTCTCATCTTGGCGCCGTTTCATTCTTGTAAGCAATGTATAATCCGGTTCTATATATATCTTACCCTCATAGCCGTCTACAATGATCATCTTGCCCTCGTACTCCGCCTTCAGAGATTCGCCAAGTGCGATGACAGATGGGATTCCTTTCGTACGGGCAATGATCGCCGTATGAGAATTAACTGTTCCATACTTGGTGACAAATCCCAGAACCCGCTCCTTGTCAAGCTGTACTGCCTCGCTTGGATACAAATCCCCCGCCGCCATAATAAACGGCTCATCCACATACAACTTATCTTTCCAGCTCCTTGACAGAATCCGGATCATCCGGATTGCCGCATCCCGTACATCTGCTTCGTTGCTTTTATCCCTGTTATCCTTCAGATATTCCTCTGTCGCTGTCTTTACCGCATATTCCGCATTCAGCTTCTCCTCCAGAATGATGCTTGTGATTCTGTTCCACAATCCGTCATTATCCAAAATATCCTGCTGCATCTCAAAAATAGCTGCATTCGCCTTTCCAACTTCACGGATAGAAATCTCATACAACTCCTGCAATTCAAATAATGCACGCTCCTTCGCCTTCTGAAGACGGGAAATCTCTTTCTCCACATCTTTCACATAGATATGACGTACTTCTTTTATATCTCTTTTATAAAATGAAAGCTTTCCAATGGCAATCCCTTCGGAAACTTTTTTCCCGGTCAGTGTAATCATAGTGCACTTCCTTTACTGTTTTATACCAATTATACTTTACACTTTTCCCTCCCTTTCGTCAAGCAATTCCGCCTTACTATACGTCAAAAATATCCTCAAATCCATTGACTTTTTGTTCAAATCATGGTATTCTAGCGAAGTGTCACTTGTACAAATGTTACGGTGATGCAGGATTAATTTTTATGGAGGTATCGTAATGAAAGGTACAGTTAAGTGGTTTAACAACCAAAAAGGATACGGCTTCATTTCCGACGAAGCTGGAAACGATGTATTCGTACATTATTCAGGACTGAATATGGAAGGCTTCAAGTCCCTGGAAGAGGGACAGGCAGTAGAGTATGATGTTACAGAAGGTGCAAAAGGACCTCAGGCAGTGAATGTCACAAAACTCTAAGATTTAGGAACGATAATCAAAATTTCGATGTACCTTTTTTATATATGGCACTTTGATATTTAAAAGTAATACACAAAATGAGATTTCGGAAAAAAGGGATGCAGCGCAAGCGCCGCATCCCTTTTTCACATTTTTCAAGATTGACGGACATTTCATCTGATCTTCAACAGAATATTCACCCCAAATGGATTCACTGCAACTCCTTTTGTCTCAGGAGTAAGGACCTCTTTGATTTTTTCATATTCTAACACCGCGACCCCATACTTTTTCTCCTGATTGAATTTTTGAAACTCCCGGATATCTGTAAAGACCGGCTGAAAGGAATCTCCATTTTTTTGGAGCAATGGGATTCCTTTTCCTTCTTCAATAGCGATAATATATTTGCCGCGGCAGAAATGAGCAGCCAATTCCTCATTCAACTCCTCAAGATCCGCCGTGATTCTGTCCTCTGTTTTTGCCTCTTTTCTGAGTTCCTGCGCAAAGTAAAGAGCTGTCAGGTGAAGCTCCGGATTCTCTATACGAATCTGCCCTTTGGGCATCTCTTCTGCGGTCTGTCTGTGAATCAACTGATCTAACTGAAATTTTGTTTCGTCGGGCAGCCCTTTATCCACCGAGACAGCATTCACTCCCATAGGAAGCAGACTGGTGAAGAATGCCAGACGGCTCTTTTTGTCTATCCTTGCAAGCTGTATGGGATTCTTTTCTTCCAGAAGCCATCTTGCCCCCTTATTTGCACCATCCTTATCGAAATAAACAAATATCTCGTCATCATAGCTTTCTGGATTGCAAGATACGAAAGGCATCTGTGTACACAAAGATACTACCGCATACAACTCGCCGCAATTTCTGATTTTCCTCATAATTTCCTGCAGGTTTGCCATATCTTTTATCAGGTCCCCCATCCTACTGATTTGCGCGGTATGCCTCGTCTGCTGAATACACATCAAATCCGCTTCCTTTCAGAATATCAATGACTCTTGCTGGATCATCACTCTTAAGTACTGCCGCCGCATCGCTTCCATTTGCAAATGCATACATATATTCTATATTAACTTCGCCTTCTACAATCTGGTGCATTGCCTTACACAAAGAACCCGTCGCATGAGGAACCCGAAGCGCTACTACGTCTGTAAGCATGGCCGTGATTCCTGCTTCCTTAAGTGCCGCGCGCCCCTTGTGGGGATCTGACACAATCATACGCAGCATCCCATAATCGGATGTATCCGCAAGGCTTAATGCCACGATATTCACCTGTTTATCCGCCAGAACGCCTAATACATCATCAAGACGTCCTTCTCTATTCTCTAAAAATACTGACAATTGCTGTATTGTATTACTGATACCCATGTTCTGCCTCCTTTTTATAATTCTCTGTTATCAATGACACGTTTCGCTTTTCCTTCACTTCTCTGAATTGTCTTTGGTTCTACAAGCTTCACTTTTACTGACACGCCAAGCGCCTGCTTCAGAACCGCCCCCACCTTATTCTTAAGCTCGTCCAGCTTACGGATCTCGTCTGAGAAATACTTCTCATCTACCTCTACCATTACAGTAAGGACATCCAAATTATTCTCACGATCTACAATAAGCATGTAGTGCGGAGCTACGCCGCCGCCGATTGAAAGAAGGGCTGCCTCAACCTGTGTCGGAAATACATTGACGCCGCGGATAACCTTCATATCATCGGTACGTCCGGTGAACTTCTGGATTCTGGGCAGAGTTCTTCCGCATTCGCAAATACCGTACTGGATGCTTGTAAGATCCTTTGTGCGGTAACGAAGAAGAGGCATACCTTCCTTTGTAAGAGTTGTAAATACAAGCTCTCCGGTTTCTCCCTCGGCACATGCACTCTGATCCGCCGGATTTAAGATCTCCGGATAGAAATGATCTTCATACACATGAAGTCCTTTATGGTGAATACAATCTACGGCAACGCCCGGCCCTGTGATCTCACAGAGCCCATAGATATCAAAGGTATTGATTTTTAAAATACTTTCGATCTTCTTACGCATCGCCTCTGTCCACGGCTCCGCGCCATTAATACTCGCCTTGATCTGCAGGCGGTCTACGATTCCTGCCTCTGCTGCCGCCTCCGCAAGATACAGCGCATAAGAAGGCGTACAGCCAAACGCTGTTGCGCCGAAGTCCTCCATACACATAAGCTGACGTTTTGTATTTCCTGACGACATCGGGATCGCCATCGCACCAAGAGCTTTTGCGCCAAGATCCAGTCCCATACCTCCTGTAAAAAGTCCGTACCCATAGCATACATGAATACGGTCAGCAGAAGTCAGTCCTGCCATCACAAGACCTCTTGCCACACATTCTCCCCAGATGTCGACATCGTTCCGGGTATAGGAAGCCAATGTAAGCTTTCCTGTTGTTCCGGATGTTCCCTGAACCCTTGCGATCTTCTCCTTCGGAACCGCCAGAAGCCCGAATGGATAATTATCCCTTAAATCCTCCTTTGTTGTAAAGGGGAGTTTCCCGATATCCTCGATTCCTTTAATATCCCCCGGCAGCACCCCGAGCTCATCCATCTTCTTCTTGTAAAATGGGACATTCTCGTATACATTCTTTACCTGCCTTACAAGTCTCTCACCTTGTAGTTCGCTCATTTCATCCCTGCTCATGCATTCAACCTTCGGATCTCTGATTTGCTCTTGCCAATCAGCCAGTTCTACTCTTGCCATATCTTTTTCTCCTGTTCATTCCTTCATATATTTTATAATCTTAAGAGCCGAAGTCTTTCTTCCGGCTAAAATTATCTTTATATCTGCTTTTTATATAATCTTGCGCGATAACCGCCTTTCTACAGGCGGCAGCCTACATCGAATGCCTTTTTGTTGATTTCAACCGTCTTGAAAGGAACAGTCTTTTGGATCACCTCATACCACTGCTCTTTTGTAAAGTCCATATGCTGTGCTGCAATTCCGAGAACAATCAGATTGAACACTCTCGGATTTCCAAGTTTTTTGGATTCCTCTGTAGCATTTACCGCATATACCTTATGCTCCTTCTGTAAAGTCTCCAGAATCCCTTCCGGATACTCTGCCGCTCCGATTACAACCGGCATCGGATCGATCCGCCAGTCATTGACGATTAATGCGCCGTCCTTCTTCAAAAAGTGAGCATATCTTAATGCCTCAAGCCGCTCAAAGGCAATGATCACGTCTGCTTGTCCTTCTTCTACGATAGGTTCCGCCACCTTTTTGCCGTACCGTACAAAAGTCACCACGCTTCCGCCTCTCTGCGCCATACCATGAACCTCGGAAAGTTTCACATCATAGCCGCCCAAAGTAGCAAGACCGCCGAGTATCCTGCTGGTAAGAAGTGTTCCCTGTCCCCCGACGCCGACGATCATAATATTCTTTACTGCCATTATCTGACACCCTCCTTTACCAGTTCAATTGCTCCAAACTTACATAAACTGCCGCAAAGACCGCAGCCGGTACACATGGTATCGTCAATTTTAACCGTACCGTCTGAATTCTTTGTCATAGCCGGACATCCCGGCTTCATGCACATGCCGCATTTTTTACATTTGTCCGCGAAAGCGGTGTAGAGCGGCTTCTTCCCCTTGCTTAAAAGTACACAGGGAGATTTTGTGATGATAACAGACACCTCATCCTTCGCTGCTTCCTCTTTAATGGTCTTTTCAAGCTCTGTAATATCAAAAGCATTGACCTCGATAACATTTTTCACTCCCACTGCACGGCAAAGCGCCGGAATGTCGATGGCATAAGTTGCATCGCCCTGCAGCGTCTTTCCTGTAGCCGCATGATCCTGATGACCTGTCATTCCTGTAGTGGAATTGTCAAGGATCATAACAGTTCCTGTTGCATTGTTATAAGTCATATTCATCAGAGAATTGATACCTGTATGCAAAAATGTAGAATCGCCGATCACTGCTACCCAGTTTTTTATGTAATTCTTTCCCTTTGCTTTCTCCATACCATGAAGCGTGGAAATGCTTGAGCCCATACACATAGTTGTATCTACGACACTGAGAGGTGCCACTGCTCCAAGGGTATAGCAGCCGATATCTCCCGCCGCATGGAATTTTAATTTATTCAGCACATAGTAAACGCTTCTGTGGGGACATCCCGGACATAGGATCGGCGGCCTCCCCGGAGCTTCGGCAGGCTTTGCAAGGGCAATCTCCTCTTTCAGGACCGCTGTCCGCAGCATGTTGGCGCTGTATTCGCCCTGTATAGTGAAGATCTCTTTTCCGATGGCTTCGATTCCCCATGACTTCACCTGCTCTTCAATGACTGGATCAAGCTCCTCTACGATGTAGAGTTTTTCAACCTTCGCCGCGAAATCTTTGATCAGTTTCTTAGGCAATGGGTTCACCAGACCAAGCTTTAAGACAGAAGCACCGGGCAGCGCCTCCTTCACATACTGGTATGGAATGCCGCTGGTAATAACGCCGATCTTCGTGTCATTCATCTCCACTCTGTTAACTGACAGCGTATCAGCCGCCTCTGCAAGCTCATCGTTACGCTTTTCAATCTCGATATGGCGAAGCTTTGCATTCCCCGGCATCATAACTGTCCGCCGGATATCCTTCACATATTCCTTATCCAAAATATCCTGTCTGTCTTCTAATTCCACAATTCCCTGAGAATGCGCAAGCCTTGTCGTCGTCCGGTATACAAATGGCCGGTCAAACTTCTCACTAAGTTCAAATGCAAGCTTCATGTATTCCTTCGCCTCTGCGCTGTCCGCCGGCTCAATAACCGGAAGCTTGGCAGCTCGGGCTACCATTCTCGTATCCTGTTCATTTTGTGAACTGTAAAGCCCGGGATCATCCGCTACTACGATCACAAGTCCCCCATTCACTCCCATATAAGAAACGCTGTATGCCGGATCTGCCGCCACATTGAATCCCACATGCTTCATGCACGCCATCGCTCTTGTGCCCGCCAGAGATGCGCCAACCGCCACCTCCGTGGCAACCTTCTCGTTGGGAGACCATTCACAGTACAAATCATCTTTGTACTGCACCAGATATTCGCTGATCTCTGTGCTCGGCGTACCCGGATATGCCGCAGATACCTTTACACCGGCCTCATAGGCGCCTCTGGCGATAGCCTCATTGCCGAGCATAATTACTTTATTCGTTTCTGACATTCCTCAGTCCATCCTTTCGTAAATATCTTTAAGTATATCATAATACTTTTCCAATTTAAAGTTGTAATTTGTGAGCAAAAACTCTTAAGAAAATCTGTCAAAAAATCTTATGCTTCAGAATGCATTGCATTCTTTATACGCTGCTTTTGCAGGAATACTCCTCTGCCGTCAGCTTAATAATCGCAACTGCACGCGAAAGCTTTGGATTTTTCACAAAATCATCAAACTCTTTCCCTGTCTGGTGCTTCATGATCTTGGCAAGCGCTTTACTTTTCTCCTGCTCATCCTCTACAAGCTCTGCATACCCGCCGCCAATGATACTTTCATACTGATAACTGTACTGACAGGGCGTATTCCCTTCTATCAGTGAAATCTCCCTGTCCATCTCAAACCCTGCCTGCGCATTCTTACGGAGCAGTTCAAGCTTCTTCCCCTCCTTTGCACAGTGGAAATAGATTACCAGCTCTTCTCCATCAAAATCATACGCCATATTCATCGGAACGATATAGGGCTTTCCGCCGTCTGATAACCCAAGCCTGCATACTTTGCAGCCGTCAAGTATTCTTTTGATCTCTTCCGTATCCTTGACTTCTCTGTCTGTTCTTCTCATGAAATTTTATCTCCTTTCCAAATGCCGTCTCTTATGATTTAAAGATAAATGCCAAAACCGGAGGATGATTCTCTCGATTCCAGTATTCATTTACGATTACCGTGAATTTTTTTGACGGGAGCTTCCTCAGATATGAAAGAATTACTTCCTTTTCCTCAAATCCCGTATCTCCCCCGCTGTAAATACAAAGGCTCATCATCCCACCGTGTTTTAATATGGAAAGCCCTTTTTCCACCGCCGCAATACTTGTATCCGCACATGTCGCTATCTTATGATCCCCGCCGGGAAGATACCCAAAATTAAAACAGATAACATCCGCCGTCTCGTCTTTTGCATAATTTCCCATATGCTCATGACCATCCAGAATCAGCCTTGCCCTCTGTTCCATTCCATAACTCTTTAACAGGTCTTCTGTATACAAAAGCGCCTGTCTCTGTATGTCAAACGCTAACACACTGCCTGCCTCTCCCGCGATCCCGCATAAGAATAATGTATCATTTCCCTTTCCCATTGTCGCGTCAATATAAAATCCTCCCTCCGCTGCCTGAGACCGGATAATCTCATGGCACCAGAGAGTAATCTGTGACTGTTTCATGACCGCAGCTCCTTTTTCTTATGTTCATGCCTTGTATTATATAAGAACATGATAACCGCCATGGTACAGATGATTCCGTATCCAAGCCAGCTCAGTACATCCGGAATCTGCCCGAATACGGCGAATCCCAGAAGCGCTGCAAATATGATCTGGGAATAGTCATACACGGAAATCTCCCTTGCAGGCGCGCACGTGTAGGCCGCCGTAATGGAAAACTGTCCGCCCGCAGCACTGAATCCCGCCATAAGAAGCGCTGCAAGCTGCGCCGCTGTCATGGGATGGTAATCAAAGATCAGCCACGGCAATGTTACCGTACAGGAGAATAAAGAAAAAAAGAATACAATAAAAGAACCCTTCTCACCGTTTTCCCCGAGCTTTCTCACCATCGTATAGGCCGCTCCCGCGCAGATTCCTCCAAGCAGTCCTATGATAGAAGGAATCAGATCCATATTCGCGAAGGTAGGCTTGACTACGAACATGCTGCCGGCAAATGCTCCCGCCACAATCAATGCCTGCGGCGCCGTCACTTTCTCTTTTAACACCAGAAAGCTGAACAGCACTGCAAAAAAGGGCGACATCTTATTCAGCATTGACGCGTCGGCAAGAACCAGATGGTCTATGGCATAGAAATTGCACAAAATCCCCATTGTCCCAAACCCGGCACGCAGCAGCAGATAGATTAAATTTTCTCTTTTGCACCGAAATGGCACCCGATCCTTTAATAGAATCACAAAAGCAAATCCCGCAGCCACAAAATTTCGGAAAAAGCTTTTCTGCACAGAAGGCAGATCGCCCGCCAGACGCACAAACATGTTCATAAATGCAAAGCAAAATGCAGACAGAATAATATAGATGATTCCTTTATATCTGTTATTCATAATCTGTCATTCCTTTCTGTTCCGATACTCTTTCTCATAGATCAAAAAGCGATAACTGATTAGACTCCGGAAGAGCTCCAAATAGTCCCATTCCCGCCATATAATCGATCACCGTCTTACTCGCCTTCGTTCTCTGCCTGAAATCATCCTTCGACAAGTACGGTCCGTCCTTCGCGGCTTCTGCCACAGCCTCCGCCGCCTTTTCTCCCATCCCCTCAATACTGATAAAAGGAGGCATCAGCTTTCCGTCCACGATTAAGAACTTCGTCGCCTGCGCCTTATAGATATCGAGAGGTTCAAATTCCAGACCTCTTGCATACATTTCCTGTACAATATGCATATCCTTTAAAGTTGCCTGCTCCTTTTGAGAAAGACTTGCTAAGCGGCGGTTATAGTCGTCTATATACTGATTCAGCTTTTCCTTCCCCTGACACATCAATTCGTAGGAAAATGCATCTGCACGGATTCCAAAATAAGCGCCATAATATGCCAGCGGATAATGAATCTTACAATAAGCGATCCGATATGCCATCATAACATATGCCGCGGCATGAGCCTTCGGAAACATATACTTAATCTGCTTGCAGGACCAGATATACCAATCCGGTACGTCGGCCGCCTTCATGGCTTCCTCAAACTCCGGCGTCAATCCTTTTCCTTTCCTCACCTTTTCCATGATAGTAAAGGAAAGCTCACTGTCCATTCCCTTATTAATAAGATATGTCATAATATCGTCACGGGTGCAGATTGCAGTAGAAATCGTTGCCTTTCCACTCTTTATAAGGTCCTGGGCATTGTTAAGCCATACGTCCGTCCCATGGGAAAGCCCTGAGATACGGATCAAATCGGACAGTGACTGAGGCTTTGTATCCACCACCATCTGGATAACAAAATCCGTCCCGAACTCCGGTATGCCAAGACATCCCACCGGACATCCTCCGATATCATCCGGTGTAATCCCAAGCGCCGAAGTATCGTGAAACAGCGACATAACACCCTTATCATCCAGCGGAATCTCCGTAGCTTTGAACTTATGGTCCGTCTCATTGTATTCATTATCTATAGCCGGAGAACTGATATATTCCTCCAGAGTCTTGATCATAGTCGGATCATCATGGCCGAGAATGTCAAGCTTCAATAAGTTATGATCTATAGAGTGGTAGTCAAAATGCGTCGTAACAATATCCGTATTCAGATCGTTGGCCGGGTGCTGTACAGGAGTGAAGGAGTTAATATCCTCCCCCAAAGGAAGCACGATAATTCCCCCTGGATGCTGGCCCGTACTTCTCCGGATTCCCGTACATCCCTGTACAATACGATTAATCTCACATACTCTTTTTCCCTGCCCGCGCTCTGAATAATAATTCTTCACATATCCAAACGCTGTCTTATCTGCCAGCGTGCCGATCGTCCCGGCACGGTAGGTCTGCCCGGCCCCAAAGATCACCTCCGTATATTTGTGAGCGTTGCTCTGATAATCGCCCGAAAAGTTAAGATCAATATCCGGCTCTTTATTCCCTTTAAATCCCAAGAATGTCTCAAAGGGAATATCAAATCCGTCTTTCACAAGAGGTTCCCCACAGACCGGACAGCGTTTATCCGGCATATCCCATCCGCAGCCTCCGGCATACGCGCGCACCTCATCAGATGTAAAATCGCTGTAATGGCATTTATCACAATAATAATGAGGACTTAAAGGATTTACCTCCGTAATTCCCGCCATCGTCGCCACAAAGGAAGAACCGACGGAACCTCTGGAACCCACCAGATATCCGTCTTCATTCGATTTCCATACCAGTTTCTGAGCAATGATGTACATCACGGCAAAACCGTTGGAAATAATCGAATGAAGTTCTCTCTCCAAACGCTCGGTTACAATCTCCGGCAGCTTCTCCCCATACATACTATGCGCTTTTCGGTAACAGATTTCCCGAAGCTGCTTGTCAGAATCAGGGATAACAGGCGGACACTTATCCGGCCGGACCGGAGAAATCTTCTCCACCATATCCGCAATCCGATTGGTGTTGGTGACAACGATCTCCCGGGCCTT
>OFFJ01001353.1_pt1 | contig 18308 bp, 25 predicted proteins | sample 1521261 | NCBI WGS metagenome assembly OFFJ01 (sample SAMEA3504122, study PRJEB24116) | mouse gut metagenome | biome: mouse gut; feature: mouse-associated habitat; material: faeces | place: Denmark | collected 2011 | reverse complement strand
CCTGCGGGGTGCCCTACGTGGGATGGAGCAGGCATCATGGCAGGCTGAAGCCCGCCAGAGGCCATCCGGCAGCAATCAGATTCATGCATATCCTGGCAGCCGGCCCAGCCGGGAGACATCTTGATAGAATAGATGCCTGCATCAGGTTGATTGAGGAGCCCGGCCTGCGCCGAGCCAGCGGAATGAAGAAAACAATGGCAGGAAGGGATGCCGAAATGAGAAGATAACCTATATGCTCAATGACTATGACGGGAACAATATCAATTGCTTTGCCACGCTGGCGGAGCTGAAGAGATATGCAAAGACATTCATGCGCGCTTGAGTGGAGCAGATTCCACACAGGGGAAAGAGGTGGCCACTATGGAAAAAAGAGACATACGTTGCAGGGCAAAATCCTTAAAGGAGCTGTTGTCCTGCTATGCGGACGAGGCTGGACGGATTGACCAGGAAGACAGGACACAGGCGCAAAGCCTGATTGTATTCGAGGTCTATGCCAGAATCAAGGATACCTTCGACATGCTGGATATGGAACCGGCATCAGCAGAACAAATCTACAAGCAGCTGATAGAGCCTTAGCGGCAGACGGGAATCCCGGCCTGCAGTTTCCGGAAAGGAGTTGGAAGAAATGGAGATTTTTCAGGAATGTTCCGGGCAGTTGAGCTTTTTCCAGCCGGACTATATAAAGGATTCTGATTGTACTATATCAACGCCCGTGATATATGGGAAACCGGATGCTCCAATCTATGGCATGGGGAAACGTATCGAGCCGCGGATGCCGGGCAGAAGAAACAGCAGCCACTTTGAGCGCATCTTCCTGGACAGTCTTCTGCCCCTGGAAGAATATGACCTGATAATCGTCCTATTCTCTGGCGGCAAGGATAGCACGGCTTGTTATTACAAACTCCTGGAGCTGGGGGTTCCAAAAGACATGATTGAGCTATGGCACCATGACATCGACGGAGGGCACCCGTCCAGGCGCATGGACTGGCGCTGCACCCAGAATTATGTAAGGAGCTTTGCAGATGCCGAAGAGGTGACGTTGAGGGTATCCTATCGCGTGAACGGCTTTTTCGGCGAACTGTACCGTATTGGTGCCAGCGAACCTATCGAGTGGATTGACCCGGAGACCGGGGACATCATGCAGTGTAGGCTCTCTCCCAATTATCTTAAGTGTAGGGAACTAAAGGAAAGATGCACCGAGGATATGGAATCCATGTTGAAGCAGTACGGTTATCGCATGAAGTTTCCGGCGAAGAGCGGAGATTTGAGCCGCCGATGGTGCTCTGCGTACCTTAAGATTGCCGTGGCTGACTCTGTTATTGCTAACTTAGATAGGCTGGAGCAGTTAGGGGAGCTCGGAGGGAAGTGCCAGAAGTTTCCCGCCAAGGGCAGCATCGGTAGTGGTAGATGGTGCAGTGCCCAGTTAAAGAGGGAGGTGGCGGATTCCGTCATCAGGAATCTTAACAAACTGGAGGAAATAGGAGGGAAGCGCCAGAAGTTCCCGGCAAAAGGCAGCACCCATCAGGGAAGGTGGTGCTCCGGTGCGCTCAAAGCACAGGTGGAGGATAAGCTGTATTCCCACATTGAGGATACTGTAGCGGACACAAAGCTGCTTATTATCTCGGGAGAACGCCGGCAGGAGAGCGCTGGACGCTCCAAATACAACGAGATGGAGATCCACCGCACAAATGCGACCGCCAGGGCCCACAGGTTGGTTCACCAATGGCGCAGCGTTATCGACTGGGACGAGGCCCAGGTCTGGGAGATCATCAAGCGGTGGCGCATTGCGCCCCATCCCTGCTACGCTGCCGGATGGAACCGCTGTTCCTGTGCTATGTGTATCTTCAGCCTGCCCAGGCACTGGGCAGGTATTCGGGAGCTGTTCCCAGACTGGGTCAGCTCTGTAGAGGAGGACGAACGGATCCTGGGATTCACGCTGGATAATAAGGTAACTCTGGCGGAGTACATTGGAGATGCGGAGAGCTGTGTATGCCATGACGATCCCAAAGCTCTCTTTCAATTAACCCGCGGAGTGTTCTCACTGGATGATGTAGAGCAGTCCGAGTGGGTATTGCCGGCGGGCGCCTTTCAAGGTGCGGCGGGCGGCCCCTGTTAGCAGTCTGGCAAAGGGGAGCAAAATCTGCTTATCCAAAGGTGTCCGGAAATCATGAATTTAGGGACAATTTCATATCAAAATAAGGAGGAACTGTTGTGGAACGTATTAGAGAAGTACTTGCCGCTCAGGAACGATATTGGCGGTGCTATGGAGGCCCAAGCGAAGAAGATCACTCACTGAACGACATGAACAGGGATTTGATTGAGGCGATGAACGGCCACTATGGTCAGGTATATGTTGGCTCAATAAATGGTGATCTTGTTTTGGCACAATACAATGGCGAAAAAATCTACAACTTTGCTTATGACTTCTGTGTGCCTCAATATGATGCAGAATTAGAAACGCTTCTTCGGCAATGGAAAGGAAAGCATAAGGTATGCCAGCTGGAGGCGATCCATGCGCGGATTCGGAAACTGAATGGGCACCTCCTCATTTGGGTATGACTCGGCCAGAAGGTGGAGCAGTCCAAGTGGGTATTACCTGGACAAATTGTGCATTGCTGCCGCGCTGAAAAGGTATCCTTGCAAAATCAAAGAAAAAAGCATATAATAAAAGAAACAAAGGAGGGCAAAAAAATGCCGACCACGATTACGCCCCTGTCCCAACTTCCACTGTCTGACGATTTTATGTTCGGAGAGGTCATGCGGCAGCCCGAGGTGTGCCGGCTTTTCCTGGAATGCCTGCTGGAGAAGGAGATCGCCCGTATTGAATACATCAATAAGCAGGAGGATATGTCGGACGATGTTTCCGGGCATGGTATTCGGCTGGATGTCTATCTTAACGATGCCGCTGGCACCCACTACGATATTGAGATGCAAAAAACCAGCAGCCGGGGGTTAGAGCGCCGCATTCGATACTATCAGGGGGGCATTGACCGGCGATGCCTGGGCAAAGGGCTTGATTACACGGACCTGCCAGAGAGTTATGTGATCTTTGTCTGTGATTTTGACTATTATCACGCTGGTTTGGCCCGCTATGAGCGTGTAAGCTGTATCGACGGCCGTGAGGACATCATCTATGATGACGGCAGCCACGCGATTATCTTGAACAGCCGCTATCAGGAAGGCAACGCGCCTGCGCCCATTTTGGAGTTTTTGGATTATGTCCGAACCAACAACGACCAACTCCAGCTGTCAAGTGAGCTGGTACAAAGAACCAAGCAGGCCGTACATACCGTGCGCAGCGACCGGACGAAGGAGGTATCTTATATGACATGGGCAATGAAAACCAGAGATTTGCTGAGACAGGGTCGCGAGGAAGGCCGTGAGGAGGGCCGCGAGGAGGGCCGCAAGGAAGGCCGTGAGGAGGGCCGCGAGGAAGGCCGCGAGGAGATGCGGGAAACTGGCATCAAAGCGCTTGTGGTCACACTGAAGAGACTTTCCCAGACATTGGATTTAGTCATCCAAACGGTAGCAGAACAGTTTGACCTGTCCTTGGAGGAAGCAGAGGAAAAAACGAAACAGTATTGGTACAAGTGAGTTGCCGCAATGCTTTCAAAAAAGATTGTAATTCTCTGCTCAATCGGATATAATTGATTTATACAGTATCAGTTGATTGCAAAAGTAGTCAAAGTAGCCGTGTTACAAAGCGTCCAGAGGTTTTTCACACCTTTGGGCGCTTTTTTATTATATATGGCCCTGCGGGGCAGAGTTTGGGACGCTGAATGGCGTCCCTTTTTCATTTTGGGGAAAGGAGGAAAAGATATCCTGACGATTATTGAACATCTGCCATACTCTGACCTTAAAACAATGCTGATCTTAGGAGAAACAAAATATGCCGAAATTTGAAGAAATCGCACAAAAAGGTACGTGTGATGTGTGTGGAAAAGAAGCCGATGTGGAGCAAACGATTAAGGAAAAGCAGGAGATGTTCGCAAAAAAATGATTTTTGCAACTGAAGAAAAGTTAAGTAAGGAGAAGTGACATGGACAAAGGACATATGACAGAATACATTAAGGTCAACCTCCCGTTGACTGAGCAGGACTATCTTGCAGGCAATGGGGAAGGTGTATGGGTTCTGGTAGATCGAAAGACGAAACAGGCCCACGACGATGACGCTTCTGGCGGAAGTTATGTTGGGATTTTGGACAACGACAGCTGCTATTACCCCGGTCTGAATGCTGGCGTGCTGATACCACTGGAGATGCGCGGTGCTTGTCGGCCGGTAGCTAATTTCTATTCGTTCCTTTCCAAACTGACCAAACTGACGCCGGAAGGAAAGGCGCTGCTCATGGGAAGGATCGCAATGTACCAGGCTGGGAATAATCGTCCAGAGGATCCATCCGACCCTAACTACGAGGGTCCAATTTGCTGTAACTGCCAATATTGTGGGGACAAGTACAGTTTTCCGGAGCCGAACGATTTGCTCTATATGGATCCGGAGAACCCGATATTGAAGCATTTCTATTGCTGCTGCGGCGACTGTGATCTCTACGGTAAGGATATCACCGGACTGGGTATTCACGAATGTGAGCATTTTGAAGAGCTGTGACGTAAGACTTTATCTGTTATGGCAAAGTACATCCCGCATGAAAAAATGACAGTCCAGCAGATTCAGGCCGAAATAGACCGGGAATTCCAGCAATGGAATAATATCGCCTGCAGTGGCTGTCAAGATCCAAGCTGGCCAGATGGAGTCAACATGAACCTGGTTCGAAATCATATCATTTACTGGTACAGACTGTTAGACGAAAAGCATGTAGCCGATACGCAGACCTCTCTTTTTGACAGCCAGATGGCAGAAGCGCCGCGCAGACCGGTCCCGCCAAAAGTCCCCGACCAATATATGGTTGCCGAGTGTAAGTATTCTGATCGTTTGAATGGCAGGCATGGCCAGACTTTGGTGTGGGGAACAAAGGGGGAATACCAGGCCTGACAGCAAGACGACACCTTGCCAGCACCCAAAATTGTAGCGGGGCAGGGTAAGGGCTGCATTAACATTCTTTTAGATAGGGATTGCAATTTCCCACAAGGTCGGGTATAATGCCCTCATACAGTATCAGTCGATTGCGAGAGCAGTCAAAGTAGCCGTGTTACAAAGCGTCCAGAGGTATTCGTACCTTTGGGCGCTTTTTTATTATATATGGCCCTTTTGGGCAGAGTTTGGGACGCTGAAAAGCGTCCCTTTTTCATTTCACGAACAAGGAGGTGAACAAAGTGAGCAAGGAATTGACCTACATCATCTCACCCTATGCGGGGGATATCGAGGCCAATGTGGCATTTGCGATTCGCTGTTGCCGGATGGCCATTCAGCAGGGACATACCCCTATCGCTGTCCATCTGCTCTATCCGCAGATCCTGGACGACCAGAATCCGGTCGAGCGGGAAAAGGGGCTGGAGCTGGGACTGAACATCCTACGGCACTGCGCTGCCGCTTGGGTATGCGGGACCAGGATCAGCCATGGTATGGCAGGTGAGATCCAGGCAGCACAACAACTGAACATTCCAATTCAATATTTGGAGGAAATCGAATGAAACAGCTTGGAAATTTAGCGATTATCTGCGCACAGCGTCAATCGGTACTGCTGCATATTCAGGACGGTATGGTATCTGTCTTTGTGGGTGAGGGTCCGGACAGAGATGTCCTCAGCACCCGATGGGACAATGACGCAGAAATCAGCCGCATGATCTATGAACTCAACTTCGGGAAGCATAAAGCCCAGCGATAAGGAGAGAAGTTTCGTATGCCTAATTATGTTAAAAATGTGATCCAATTTAGCAAAAACGTACCGCAGGATCGGATCGCGGCCCTGTACAAAACGGTAGTGACCACCCATCCAGTCACAGGGGAGGGCGATTGGTTTGACTTCAATACCCTCATCCCCATGCCAGAAGCGCTGAATATTGAAAGCGGTTCCAATAATGATATTGGGATGCTGCTTTATCGGCTGATGCACGTAGAGACCGATAACTCCGGCTCGACTATCCAGCGTATTCTGAGGGCTCAGAGGTGTTGGGACGTTTTTTCCAAGGATGATCTTCTGACCGTTACCCGTGAATACAAAGCATACAGCAAAGAAATTCATCCTGATGTCTGTAAAGATGACAACGCCACAGAAGCTATGGCTAAGCTGAACAGTCTGTACAATTCGGCCAAAGAAATAGCTGCTGGCCGGGGATGGACACCGCAGATAGGGGATTTCCAAGAGCGATACCATCTGCCCGGTGTAGCTGATTATGTGACGAATCACCTGATTGCGTGTATGAAGCGAAACGGGATATCTCCTGGGTCTCCTGATGCTCTTTCCTCCTTCTTGAAGACAGAGGAGGGCAAGTCGCTTTATGACTTAGGGCAGCGTTCCATTGACAATCTGCACCGCTACAAAGCTATGACATGGTATGAGTGGTGCAATCAGAACTGGGGAACCAAGTGGAACAGCTGTGATAACGATATCGACATTGCGGGCCGCACAATCATTTTCTCCACCGCATGGAGCTGTCCCATGCCCATCGTTGCGGCGCTGGCAGATAAATTCCCGGATGTGGACTTTATCTGGAAGTATGCGGACGAAGACACAGGAAGCAACACTGGCCGGATTACCTATGAGGGCGGAAATTTAGACATTACCGTGTTTGAAGATGGTTCAGCCGACGCATATGCCATGTACGTTGAATGCTGGGGTGACAGCGATTGCCTTTATCAGGATGAAAGCGGTGCATGGCAGCATTACGACTGTGACACCTGTCCCCATCCGTGCTGACGGGATACATAGATTTCACAAATTGCTCTTGCAAATGCAGCTGGGAGCGAGTATAATACGGTCATAAAGTATCTGAAGATTACATTTGTAATCATAGTCACTGTGTTTCAAAGCGTCCGAAGACCCTGTGGTCTTTGGGCGCTTTTTTATATATATGGCCCCTTTGGGGCAAAGTTTGGGACGCTGGAAAGCGTCCCTTTTTTCATTTCACGAACAAGGAGGTGAGCAATTTGGACATACCCCAACACGTCGAATGTGACACACCAGACTGCATCCACTGGAAAGACGACGGCTGCGCGAAAGAAACTTCGGTTACGATTCAGGAGCACCACTGTGTGGATTACGAGGAGCGCATCATTCTTCCTGCCGCCACTGTGACTATCGAGGTCAGCGGCGGTTTGGTGCAGAATGTGTACGCCAGCCCTGATTTGCCGGAGATTCATGTTGAACTTCTTGACTTCGACAACTTAAAGGAGGAGTCAGCGAAGGCACTGGAGCGCGGCGAGCAGCTTCTGAAACTGGCAGAGCAAGCCCACAAGCACATTTTCTGAAGGAGGATCCTATGCTTAACAGAATGAAAACCCTGATTGCCCAGCTGCTGAAGGCCAATGCGGCCTACTACGGCAAGGACGATCCCATCATGACTGACCTGGAGTATGACCGGCTCTACAGTGAGTTAGAGCAGTTGGAACAGGAGACCGGCATTGTCCTGGCGTCTTCGCCCACCCAGCGAGTTTCCGGCGAGGTTCTGGAGAGCCTGACTGCGGTGACCCACACAAAGCCCATGCTCTCGGCCGATAAGACCAAGTCCACCAATGAGATCTTCAAGTTCATCGGCGGTCGGAAAATGGTCATCAGCTGGAAGCTGGACGGTCTCACCCTGGTGCTGCGCTATGAGGGCGGAAAACTGGTCCAGGCCATCACCCGCGGCGACGGTCTCAAGGGCGAGGATGTCACCCATACCGTCCGGGTCATGGGGAATGTCCCGCTGACCATTCCCTGTGCTGAGCCCCTGGAGGTGCGCGGCGAGGGCGTCATCAGCTGGCAGAACTTCAACGATCTCAACGAGACACTGGCTGAGCCCTATTCCCATCCCCGGAACCTGGCGGCCGGCAGCATCCGAAAGCTGGATGCCAAGGAGAGCAAGAAGCGCCGCCTGGAGTTCCTGGCTTTCGACCTGATCAGCGAGGACCTGGGCGGCAACACCAAGTGGGAAAACCTGCGCTTTTTGTCCCAGATGGGTTTCACAACGGTTGGCTATTCCGTTTTGGCTGCGGACGCATCACAGGATGCTGTGGAGCAGGCCATCGCGCTTTACCGCCCGGAGGAATATGCCTTCCCTGTGGACGGCCTGATCTTTGAGTATGACGACCTGGCCTATGGGCGCTCCCTGGGTGCTACCGGCCACCATGAGAACCGGCTGATGGCCCTCAAATGGGCAGACACTCTCTATGAGACGGTGTTCCGCTCCCTGGAGGTGGCCACCACACGGACGGGCATGGTCAGCCTTACGGGTGTGTTTGATGATGTGGAGATTGACGGCACCACCGTCAACCACGCATATCTGCACAACCTGGACATCTTCAAGCAGCTGGCTCTGGGGCCGGGGGATAAGATCTCCGTCTATAAGGCGAATATGATTATCCCCCAGATTGCGGAGAACCACACCAAGAGCGGCAGTTGTCCGATCCCGATTGTCTGCCCCTGCTGCGGCGAGATGCTGATGATCCACAAAAGCCCTGGCGGCACACAGCAGCTCTACTGCGAAAACCCCGACTGTCCTGCACGGCTGGTACGCAAGTTCGTCCACTTCTGCAGCAAAACCCGGATGGAGATCGAGGGGCTGGCTGAGCAGACGCTGGAAACCTTCGTACAGCGCGGCTGGGTCAAGAATTTCGGTGACCTCTATGAGCTGGAGCGGCACAAAGCGGATATCGTTGCCTGTCCCGGTTTTGGGGAGAAGTCCTTTGCCCGGCTCCAGAAGGCGATTGATAAGCGGCGCACCTGCACGCTCAATCAGTTCATCGCCGCGCTGGGCATCCCGGAGGTGGGCCGCCACGCCGGGCGCATCCTGAACCGTCATTTTGGCGGATCCTGGGAGGCCTTCGAGCAGGCCATCCGGGACGGGTATGACTTCACTCAGTTGGAGGATTTCGGCAAGGTCATGAACGACAACATTTACACCTGGTACAACAACGCGGAGGAGGCCGTGCTGTGGCGTCCGGCGCTTAACCACATCACATTTTTGAAGGAGGACACTGTCATGTCTGAGAATACGAACAACCCCTTTGCCGGCAAGATCGTTGTTGCCACTGGTAAGCTGGAGAACTACACCCGCGACGGAATCCAGATGAAGCTGCTGAGTCTGGGGGCCAAGCCCGCCAGCTCCGTCAGCAAGAAAACCGATTACGTCATCGCGGGCGAGAAGGCCGGCAGCAAGCTGACCAAGGCTCAGGATCTGGGCATCACCATCCTCACCGAGCAGCAGTTCGAAGACATGCTTGCCGGTGTGGAAGCGTAACAACACCATACATCCGGCCAGTCATGGCACAAGGGGTACATCCAATGGGTGTACCCCCATTTTTTACTTTATGGAGGTAAGAACATGAACCTATTCAAAATGATGCAGACCGGTGAGGGCATTGAGCACCTGGAGGAACATCTGCTGAATCTGGATTCTGAATTCCGGTTCAAGTGCCGCAGGTGCGGAAAGTGCTGTATCCACCAGGAGACAATCATCTTCAATGCCCGCGACATTTACAATATTGCCAAGAAAAAGGGCATGACCGTGCAGGAAGTAGTCAATGCCTATACTGAAGCATATATCGGCCGCAACTCCCATATCCCCATTGTCCATCTGCTCTCCAACGGACCCAAGGGAGCTTGCCCGCTGTTGGAGAATGGCCGGTGCAGCGTACATAATTGTAAGCCTACGGTTTGCGCGCTGTTTCCGCTGGGCCGGGTCATAATAGGTGAAAAGTTCGGCGAGCCCATTGAAGACCTGGATAACCTGCAGGTCAAGTATATGCTCAACGAGCATAGCTGCGGCTCTGCCAAGCGGGTCAATACCGTCCGCAGTTGGCTGGCTAAGTTCGGAATCCCGGAGCATGACGAGTTCTATCTGCTCTGGAATAAAGTGCTTATGAGTCTGACTCCGGCCATTATGAAGTTGGAAGAAGCAAAAGTGTCTGAACCCGTCCTTAGTATGTTTTGGGACGCGATTTACCAGACGCTTTATCTCCAGTATGATACCAACCAGGAGTTCATGCCTCAATTCCAGGCTGCTGCAGACAAGCTGCTCCGCTTGAGCGAGGAAATCATGAAAGCACAGCCGCCTGCCCACCAGGAGGCCTGAGCTATGCCGGAATATACGGAACCTAAACGGATCATCTGGTACGATGATCTCCCGTGCCCGGTTTGTAACGCAGAAAGGACAAATTCGTGGGAAAAGCGTATCTCCCGGGCCTTAGGGTATCAAGCAATCGTCTGCGAGGAGTGTATTGCGAAAGAGTATGGCCTGACGGTGGCGGAGCTTCGGGATACCATGGTAAATCACTTTGGCCTCGTCCCATGTCCTGGCATATGAACAAGATCAATGAATTGACCCGCCGCCTGCTGGCGGAGGGCTACACGCCGGAGGATACACCGCCCGGGATGCGGGAATACAGCCCTTATGATGGAGGCTGGACCTATGACAGTAAGACCTTAGGCGGGATGGTTTTTGAGACCCCCTGCGGACTGCTGGCTGAAGGCTGGCATTTCCGGAACGGGTATCTGGCTTATCAGGGAATCGACTGGCGGGCAGAGAACGACAACCCTGTGCTCCCTTGTCCACGTTTCCCAGACAAACCCTGCCCGCTCAGGCATCCGTTCCTGCAAAGCGAGCGGTATGATCTCCATTCAGACGACGTTGTCTATCAATGCAACTGCCACCAGACCGACCGCCCCTATACCTTTGAGGGCAGTGTGGATGAAGCCCACAAAAAAGTGTGGGCGGAGGCACAGGAGCTTTGGGAGCAGTTTCAGGCAGCGCATAAGGGGCGTGTTTGCCAGCAGCAGAGCCACTATGGACGGACGAGTAAGACCTGGCGTACCTATTACAGCCCCATGCAATGTGCCGCTGATCATTTGGGCTGTTCGCATTGCAGCGTACTGGATAAGGATTTAGTCCCTCAAAAGGGAAACGTCTTCTATGATGTGCGGAAAACCTGGATAGAAAAGGGGGACGGCCTGTTTCCAGACGAGCAGAGGGTCAGTATGGAGAAGGGTTGTAAGCTGCTGAAAAAAACCATATCCCTCACAATCTGCGAGGCCATCGTCAAATATGGGCGGCGCGAGGTGGTATGGCGTGTTATGGGCAAGTTCCACCGCGATTTATTGAGTGACAGCACGCTGAAAATAGAGATCCTGAACCTGCGGGCTACTCGGATGGATACCAGGGACATCCTTCAGGACCTTCAGGATGTGGCTAACGGCATCCAGGTGACCCATGCGGCGGATACGCTCAAGGCGGCCAAAGAGCAAAAGCAGGCCCGCCGGGAAGCTGCGAAGGGACGGCGAATCCGTAAGGTGGAGCAAATGATTTTAACACATGGCTGGGCAGGCCTGGACAACATATGGCAACGCCGGGCAGAAAAGCTGCTGGATGATGAACGAATCGAGGAACTTGTTCTGCAGCGGAACGCGGCCAAAGTCCAAACACCGCCAGAGGAACTGCAAGTCAGTCTTTTTTGAAGGAAGTGAAACGAAAAAATGGAAAATCAAGTCAGAACGGTCACCTTTATGGGAGACCAGCGGGGTTTATGTGAGGACCTTTACCGCTGTAAAGAGACCGGGCGGGTGTATATCCGTCAAGCGTGCAGCGATAGCCATGTGCGTTGGTTCACGGCCAGTAAGTGGACTGGCGGCTATGAGGCCGATTGCCACATGAAGAGCGGGCTCGTGATCCGAGTGGCCGATGGGGCTGATCACGTCCTGTTTGAGGAGAACGTGTCAAAGGCGGAAGGAGTCACAGGCACATGGGCCCAGAAAAACGGTCCCTTCAGTTGGGAGGCCATTGCTGCCTTTGCGGAGGAATACAAGGAAAAATTCGGGCTTGCTGCCTATGAGGAATGGAAAGCGTGGCTGATGGCCGATGCAAAGCTCCATGGGTTCAAAGGTTATTTTGACAACTGGCTGTTCGCTATGTCTGAGCATGGGACACACAAGAAATTATCCCAGCTTACTTTTCTTGGTGTGACCGCATATGCCACAGTCCGGGAGGAGAAGCATAAAGCCTGCGGCAAAAGCTGGTTGTGCTACGAGATCAAGGATGCCAGCCTGGATTCTACGCTGGCCATATGCGGCTACAAATTTCCGAGTGAGGGCTGATGAAATGTTCCAAAGGAAGTGAAACATAGGAAATGGAAAATCAAAATGATAATCGGGATCAGATTATCCGCAAAGACGCCAGAAATTGTTTTGTGGAGGTCAAGAACGACTGTTTCCATCTGGACAAGGTACATCTGCAGTTTGTGGCCTATGACAAATCCCGTCCGGCTGGACAGCGGTACACCAGCAATATCCATATCTATATTGATGTGCCGCAGTTTCTGGCTTTGGCACAGGAGGCCGCCAACGGCAGCCTTCATATGCGTATGCAGCAGTATAAGAATGAGCGAAAGTCAGACGCGCTCTATGAACACTTGGGTGGAACCTCTGCCAAGCGGCTGGCCTATTACGGCAAGTCCCGGCCTGACGGCAAAAGCCTGTCCCGAGTCGTCAAACTTACTACGGCAGAGAAGTCTGACTATTTCCTTACTGCTGACAGCGGTCCGGGAGAGGAAAACAAGACCGGCCTGATCGTTCCCCGGTTTGGCAAGTCGCCAGAGCAGCATGTATCGGTGGTCCTCACCTGGCGGCAGCTCAACGAACTGCTGTTTACCACAGCAGCCCACTATAAAGCATGGCTGTCAGCCAGATATATGGCGGACTGGACCGCGATCCACGCGCCTCGGTTTGAGGAGGGGGGACAGCGAAAGGGCCAGAAACGCCAGGAAGCTGCATCAGAGGCTTCTCCGGCGCGTCAGCCAGATCCCCCGGCAGCGCCGCCGCCTGCACCGGCCGCAGCCCCAACGCAAGCCCCCGGTTTCGGCAGCGCTTTTGGCAGTGTTTATGGCAGTACAGGTGGCAGTGGTCAAGCCGATGACAGGCGGATGTTTTAGTGGTATACTCATATTGTCCATCCTTGTGCAAGCAGCTGGCCAACAGGCCGGAAAAGCAACTTGATAAGGAGTGGATCACAATGAAATTTTGTCCCTATTGCGGCGCTTCCCTTCCGGGGGGCGCCGCTTCTTTCTGCCCTGAGTGCGGGAAATCGCTGCGCATAGAGAAAGCAGCAGGTACCCGGCGGCGGAAAAAGCGTCCCCCGCAACAAAAATCCAGACAAGCGCCCCATCACAGGTCCAGACCCATCAACCCAATGGATGTAAATTATGATGGCTACTATGATGACATACAGCCTATTGATTCCGGCGCTCGCGGCGAGGGAATGGATCCCGAACTGGTCAAACAAATCGCGCTGGTTATCCTTGGCGCGGTCGGGGCTATTATTCTGGCGGTCACCTTAATGATGCTGTTGTAATTTTGCCGGTTGGAGCGTGTAATAAGGGCAAATAAGCAAATTGAGGTGATTGATATGATGTATCTCTCGAAAGGAGAGCTGACACGGTCCCGCAGGACCGGGCTTGACTATGTATCTCATTGCGGCTGTGTCTATGCACTGGGACCGGAGCTGGCTGGACTCTGGAAAAAGGCGAGACTCCGTCCACAGCCGGTTCCGGAGGGCAAGGAGCAGGCGGTCAGGCGGATGGAGGGCAGCGGCCTGGTCATTACCACCGAGGAAACAGGAACTCTGGCCGCCTATCGGCTCCTGACCGGCTGTGTCATTTGCCCCAACAGCAGGAAATGGACAGATTGCTTTCTGTCCAAACCGGTTCGGCGTGTCTGGAAATGGATCACCGAGGCGGGGCTGCGGCTGACGGCGAGTGAGCTGATTCGGCTGGAGGAACAGAGGGTCCAGCCGACCTCCGCACTTTTAGGCGAGGACGGCAGACAGAGGCTGACAGAGATGATCTACTTTGCAGAGACAATTCCGGACGGTATTTTGGAGACTTTGATGGAACACTCGCCTGCCCGTGACACCGTAATAGGCGCCCTGCTGGAGCTGCTGCGCACACGACGCCTACTGCTGATTTGAAGGAGGAGCTTATGGAACGCACACAGATTCCAATGCCGCTGCAGGCACAGATTTTGATGCGGTTGGCGCTGGCCGCGTGCTCACTGATTGCGGGGAATGTTCTCCTGGTTTTCTTCACTATGACAATCGCTGCGCCTCTTTTTCTGCTGTCCCTGCTGGCGGCGGTCAGCGGGGGGCATCTCTATCTGGTGGCTGCGCAAGGACACTACCTGTGTCTTACTGGCATCGTGGTGCGTGTGGAGCGCACCATGGCTCTGCGCCGTCCGAAGGCCATACTGATGGAAGCGGAAGGGACGGCCCTGCGGGTTGTACTGCGAAACCGCCACAAGATACCGGCTGAGGGACATCAGATCACATTTTATATCCAGGACAGCACCCCCATCTATGAGTGGAAGGGAATGCACCTGCTCGGCTCCTATCTGGCGGTAACAGATGGACCTCCAGATAAATCTGCATCCAGTAAGTCCTGATGGTCTATCACATTTTTCAATACTGCATTGAAGGTATCTGGTATCGTGATTCCCAGGTCTTTTCCGATGCACAGTTTGACTCCATCATGAACAGGCTGGAGTGGCGTATGCCTTCCGGCATGAGAGCATTCCATTTTGGATCGCCAGGGCCTGGATACTATCCCTTGGACAATCCCGTTGTGCTGCACCGCCCGGTTCTGCCTTTGGACCCAGCGGCGTTGGTCATGGGGGAGCTTGGGTATCAAGCTAGTCTGAACGATAGATATACTCGCCAGCGCATCCCTGTCATACATCGAATCGGACGTTTCGTGATATGCGGCAGCCAGGATATATGGCCCTGTTTTCGTTATGTGGATGGGAAACGGTATGCGCTTATTTCTGAACTGCGGATTGTCCCTCTGTCGTTTCGTGCAGCCAGGGAATATGTCCAGCGTTATCACCGTCACAATGAGGCTCCACAGGGCCATAAATTTTCTGTTGGCCTGATTTCTTCAAATGAAAGCAGATATGCAGGCGTTGCTATCGCCAGTGTTCCCAAAGCGCGGCATCTCAACGATGGGTTTACCCTGGAAATCAACCGTGTATGCTGTGATTCCGCCTATTTCAATGCCTGCAGCAAGCTGTATGGAGCAGCCGTTAAGGCGGGGAGAGCAATGGGCTATACTCGATTTATTACTTATACGCTTCCAGAGGAAGGAGGCAGCAGTGTAAAAGCTGCTGGCTTCCATTTGGATGGAATCGTTCCAGAACGAAAAGATGGCTGGCATCGGAATAACCGCCGCCGCAACACTCCCTGCCGCGCCCCGGCAGGGCCGAAACTCAGGTGGGTCCTTGACACCCGGCCCGCACAGGACCATGGTAACTGCGATGAATAGCATATTGACCTTCTGGAATAATCATGCTATAATCAAAACAATAGTTACCGTGTTTTCTTTAGAAAACAAAGTTACCGTGTTTCAGAGTGTCAAATGGCGCTATTGCGCTGTTTGGCACTTTTTTTGTTTTCTGCCCGCGAAAATGCGGGTTGAAATAAATTATTTCAACGGCAGGGAAGGACCTGCAGAAAGGGGCATCACATAATGCTGAAACTAATCATCACAGAGGCCGTTGTCTCCAAGGGGTATAACGACGACCCCGCCGTCCGCTATTTTAGTAGCAATAGCGAAAACGCCGGGCAGGTTGCCAACTTCCGGATCGGGAAACGGGTCTACGACAGCAAGGCGGAGAAAAACCACCGCTGGCTCAACTTTACCGTCAAGGCGTTCGGGGATATGTGCGAGCGCGTCAAGCGCATGAAGCTCAAGGAGGGCTCGTACATCAACATCATCGCCCGCTATGACGAGGAGACCTGGGAGACCAAGGACACCCATGAGACCCGGACGGGTGTGGTTCTGTACCTGGACGAGATCGAGTATGCCAGCAGCGGCAATGGCCAGAAGAACGGACAGACCAGCTCCGACGGCACGGCTCCCCAGGGCGGCGGCGCACCGGCTCCGCAGAGTGGCGCCCCTGCGCCTCAGTCCCAGCCGCAGGGCCATCCCCAAGGCCAGACTCCTCCGGCTCCCGATCCTATGCCCGGAGGATTTACCGGGTATGAGAGCTTCGGCGATGCGGGAAATCCTTTCTTTTAAGCGGCTTCCTATGGGGCCAAATGAATATCAGGCGTAAAAGGCGCACAGTTCGTGGTAATACATCCGCGGTCTGTGCGCCTTTTTTGCGTTTAAGGGGGGATGTGTTTGCGTAACCAAGCATTTCAAGCAAGAACTGAGACAGAGAAGCGGAGAAAGTTGGAAGTCGTATTGAGACAACTGACCGGAAATTACCTGACAGCCCAACAACGACAGTTGATCAGTCACATGGTAGGCTGCGGACAGCAATACAACTTCCGGCTGTGCCAGGAATCCGGGATGCCAGACGTTATGGACGACCAAGCTGTAGTCCGCCCTATTTTCGGTGATACAGCGGACGGGGTCAACGGTCCGGCTGCGGTTCTCGTTCGTACCACTGATCAGGGAGAAGTGTCCAACACAATTTATATCTATCTGCCAATACCGAGGGAGGAAAAAAGGGATGACACCCGATAAGAAGAAACACCTGCTCCATGACATACTGACTGTGATCATGCTGCTCGCAGTCCTGCTCACCATTGTCCGGCTTTGGCCGCTTCTGCTGCTACTGCTGATCGGTCTGATCGCCTACGCCTTATGGGTGCTTTTCCATGTGGCCAGGCAGCCGGTCAAGACTGAGCCTGTTCCGCTGCTAATGCTGCCTGCGCCAGTAACGGAGCAATCAATTCTGGCTGCGGCGTTTGGCCTGCTGCAACGGAAGATCACAGAGCAGGTTGCCATGCGGTATCCGGATGCCAGATGGGTATGGAGTATGTCAAATGCTTTCGATCAGTTTGCTGCCGGACAGCCTTTAACAATTCTGCTCAATGGCGCTGGCGGCTACCAGAGAGCAACTGTGTGGGTCCAAAATCTCCAATTTGCCGGCCTGGTCTACACGACCATATCGGCTGCCAACCCTGAGCAGCCTGCCGAAGAGGCCTCTGAGCAAGAGGAGCCGCCCGCAGAAGCGAAAGAGGTTGATTATGGCCTGCTGTCCTTTGAATGGGTGGAAGCCAATATGCAGCGGCTGAACGCACTGAACAATGAGGCCGTTGCTGCGGGTCAGGACGGGTTCCGCATCTCCGCAGAGGAACTGCCCCATGGGGACAGTTGGCCCACGCTATGTGCGGAACTGGTTCGCAATGGATTCGCAGCGGCAGAACCAATGGCTGACGGGATCCATGTCAAAATAAAAACAACAGAATAGGAGTGTGATTCAAAAATGAGTACAAAACTGTTCGCATTTGACCGCCGCTTGCCCGCGCCCTTTGATAAAGGAGGCAAGAAAAAGGTCAAGGTATCGTCCACCTATGGGGACGGTACAGAAGCCACGCTGAGCAGCACTGTGGTGAAAGCTGTGTTGGCTTACTGCGCCTGCAAGGACGGCTCCAAACCGGGCGCTGTGGGCATCTGCGGCAGCAAGGGCGTTGCAGAATACAAGTCGGCTTCCGGTGCAGACGCCTACCACCTGGCGGTCTATGACCCCAGCAACGGAACGGTCCTGGCCAGCAAGTACGACAGCGGCACCGAGGTGATGGAGACCTACTCCATGGGAAAAAGCGGCCAGGACGGCGCTGCCGTTCTGCTGGCTATGATCCCTGCCCTTGCCGCTGATCAGGAATTTGCAGATAACCTGGATGCCTTTATGGCGGAGAATCGGGATTCCTTTTCTGATCTGCCGAAGGCCACCGATTTAGCAGCGATTCTCTGTGACAATGCTTACCGCCGTGTAAAAGACAAGTCCTGTCCCGCGCATCTGCAGGTCAATATCGACAACTCGGGTAATGTGATGCGAGTCTCCCAGACCCATCTGGATTCCGGCAATTTTACGCCCGACAGAGTGCTGGCGGGAGAATTCACGATTCTGGCCCATACTGGGGCCACTGTCGTTCTGGAACAAAAGGAAACGGTCCCTCACAGCGATTTTGTCGGCAAATACATCCTGACCCCCGCCCGTGGTCTCACCGCCCATGAGGAGGCGCTGGTGCCAACCCTGGCTCCGTGGTATGTACTCCCGGAGGAGGTGGTCAGTATCTGCGCCCATGCGCAGAAGTCCACCGAAAAATCCTTGCCGATGCGCAATTTCCTGCTCCGCGGCCCGGCCGGCACAGGTAAGACTGAGGGCGCCAAGGCGATTGCCGCAGGGCTGCACCTGCCCTATGTGAAATACACCTGTTCG
>OFFJ01001349.1_pt1 | contig 18354 bp, 15 predicted proteins | sample 1521261 | NCBI WGS metagenome assembly OFFJ01 (sample SAMEA3504122, study PRJEB24116) | mouse gut metagenome | biome: mouse gut; feature: mouse-associated habitat; material: faeces | place: Denmark | collected 2011 | reverse complement strand
TAGCGTGGGCAGCCACACTCCGCACCCGAAAGGCGGCGGAGAACAGGTTGGTCCGGGGGCGCAGATGCTGGATGGTGCGCAGATACTCTATGCTGTGGCGCTTTTTCTGAAGGGGATAGTCCGGCGTGGAGGGACCCTCCACCGCGATGGAGGCCGCCTTCAGCTCCAGAGGCTGTTTGGCTCCGGGGGTGAGAACCACCTCGCCCCTGACGATGAGAGCGGCGCCCACGTTCTGACCGGCGATCTCCCTGTAGTTGTCCAGGACGTTGGCATCCATGACAGCCTGGAGGTTCTTGAAGCAGGAACCGTCGTTGAGCTCAATAAAGCCGAAGGTCTTCATATCGCGGATAGTCCGGGCCCAGCCCATTACGGTGACGGTCTGTCCGCCCAGGTTCTCCTGGTCGGCGAAAATGGCGGCGATAGTGGTGCGTTCCATAGATATCCTCTCCAAATCGTGCAGAATTGTTGGCCTCCCCGGTGTCAGGTAAGGCGTTCCTTATTATAATGCCTTTTATTCCGCTTGGCAAGTGGAGGACCGGAATTTTAGCAAAGTATCTTTACACAAAGGACGGAATATGCTATACTACATCCTGTATGACTGTCTGCCCATTTAAGCTGAAAGAACGGCTTTATTTGCCAGCCGGGGCCTGACCAGGCGAGGAGTGAACAATATGCGACATAACAAGGTAAAGGGCTCGCCCAACCAGTGGAGCAGCTGGCGGATCCTTTGGATTTTGGCGCTGTTTGTGGTGGTGGCTGCGGCTGGCATGATTATGAGCCGGGGGCTGCTGCTGGACAGCGCCAGGTCCATGGGGAAAAATCTGGTAACCAGTTATGCCAACGATGAGAACAGTCAGCTCAGCGAGTATGACCGCATCCTGACAATGGCCATGTTCTATCTGGAGGATATGGACAAGCAGGGAGTGGGCTCGGAGGAGTTTGAAGAGTGGCTGGTGGACTATTTGGGAAAGAGTACCGCCCTGCTCAGCACCAGCGACCTGGATATCTACGCCGTGCTGGACGGACAGGTCATCTCTACCGGAGGGGTCCGGGACTGGGACTACGATTACAAGAGCCAGTCGTGGTATCAGCAGGCCATGGCTGCGGAGGGCAGGGTGATCTATACCGACGCCTACGCCAGCGACGCTTATGGCGGCGAGATGGTGGTCACCGTGGCCGTCTCCGCCAGCGGGAGCGACAACGCCATTGCCTTTGATGTGCCTTTGAAGCACTTCCGGGCCGACCACACCGTTCAGGAGCTGCCGGCGGGCGGCGCGTACTATGTGCTGGACGACCGTGGCAGTCTGCTGTACTACAACATCCCCTTTGAGGCCACCGAGGAAGAACTCCAGGTTTATGCCAAGGACCTGTTTGACCGGGTCAACCAGGGGGAGCTGGACGGCAAAGACAACGAGATTATAGGCATGCAGAAGCTGACCCGAGGGCTATACTACCAGCACGCTGAAAATAATTGGCTGTGTATTCTTACAGTCCCCTATGAGACGCTGCTCCAGGGGGTGCAGAATATCCTGGTGTGCTACGGCGTAGCCCTGGTGCTGTTTTTGGGCATCGCCATGGGCATGTGGCTGCGGGACCGGAAGCTGAGCAAAACGGCCAAACGCACCGCCGAGACGATGCAGGTGATGGGGGATATCTACTACGCCTTCTACCGCGTGAATATTGTAACAGGTATCTTTGAGATGACAAAGCCCTCCCCCTACGTGCGGGAGAGGATGGAAGGCATGACCGGCGAGTACAGCGAGCTGCTAAAGGTGATTGCCACCGCCCTGGACGAGTGGACCTCGGAGGACTTTGTCCGGAATTTTGCCCTGGAGAACATCAGACAGCTGGTGGAGCAGGGAACCCGGGATTTCGGCGGCGAGTTTTTGCGGAAGTTTGAAGATGAGGAACGCTGGATCAGTGTGCGCATGCTCACCGACCCGGATAGGATCCCGGGCGAGGTGGTAATCTGCTTCCGGGATGTGGAGAACGAGAAGGAGGAGCAGCAGCGGCAGGTGAGACTGCTGAAGGGGGCCCTGTCCGCCGCGGAACAGAGCGAGAAGTCCCAGCAGCAGTTCTTCTCTGTGATGAGCCACGACATGCGCACCCCGCTGAATATCATTATTGGTATGACGAGTCTGGCCCTCCAGTCTGACTGCGGACCGGAGAAAAACCGGGACTACCTGAACAAGATAGGCGCCGCCAGCCAGCAGCTGCTGGCCTTGATCAATGATATTTTGGAGATCTCCCGGCTGGAGCAGGGCAACGTGTCTATGGAGATCAAGACCTTTGACCTGCGCTCGTCCATGGAGACATGGACCTCGCCCTTCCAGGCCCAGGCTCAGGCCCGCAACAAGACGTTTGAGCTGTCCATCGACATCAAGGACAATCTGATCAAGGGTGATCCCGCCCGGTTGGGGCAGGTCATCAACAACCTGGTGTCCAACGCCATAAAGTTTACCAGAGAGGGGGATCGCATCTCTGTTTCTCTGCGTCAGATGGACGAGGGAAAGCGAAATAACTACCTCTTTGTGGTGGAGGACAGTGGCACCGGCATGTCAGAGGAGTTTCTCCCCAAGCTCTTCGACCCCTACGAGAGGGAGGTCCGCTTCGGAGCGAAGGAGGTAATGGGTACCGGACTGGGAATGCCTATTGTAAAAAATCTGGTTACCCGCATGGGCGGTCAGATTGCCGTGACCAGCGCCCTGGGCAAGGGCACCACCTTCTCGGTTACCCTGCCCTTTGACGTGGGCGAGCAGATCCAGCCGATTGTGGAGGAGGAGACCGGGGAGTCGGCTCAGCTGGAGGGACGCAACATCCTTCTTGCGGAGGACAACTTCCTGAATATGGAGATTGCCACCGAGCTTCTCCAGATGCGGGGCGCCAAGGTGACGCCGGCAAAGGACGGGCGCAAGGCCCTGGAGGCCTTCCAAAGTTCCAAGCCCGGTTTCTTCGACGCGGTTTTGATGGATATGCAGATGCCCGAAATGGACGGCTGCGAGTCCACCAAGGCCATTCGGGCCCTGGACCGGCCCGATGCCAGGACAGTGCCCATTGTGGCGCTGACGGCCAACGCCTTTGCAGAGGACATTACCCGCACCGCCCAGGCGGGCATGGACGCCCATCTGGCCAAGCCCATCAACATCGAACAGCTGTGTATCACATTGACCAAACTAATGCTGCGGCGCGACCGCGCCCGGAATATAAGACCGACGGAAGGTGAGTGAACCCATGGCTCAAAAGAGAGAGCAACGTTATACTATTTTGGTAGCCGACGACTCGGAGATGAATCGTTCCATCCTGCGCTCCATGCTTGAGGAGTCCTACGATATTATTGAGGCGGAGGACGGCCTGCAGGCAGTGGCCGTTCTCCAGCAGAAGGAACAGGAAATTTCTCTGGTCCTTCTGGATATTGTAATGCCCAACCTGGACGGCTTCGGCGTGCTGTCCGCCATGAACCAGTACAACTGGATCGACAGCGTACCTGTGATCATGATTTCGGCGGAGAGTACCCACGCCTTTATTGAACGGGCCTACGACATGGGCGTCACCGACTACATAAGCCGTCCCTTTGATATGATGGTGGTCCGCCGACGGGTGATCAACACGATCATGCTCTACGCCAAACAGCGCCGTCTGGCGGCCATGGTGAATGAGCAGATCTATCAGAAGGAGAAAATCAACAACCTGATGATCTCCATCCTCAGCCACATCGTGGAGTTCCGGAACGAGGAGAGCGGCCTGCATGTTCTCCATATCCAGACTATGACGGAGATTCTGCTGAAAAGCCTGATGCGCAAAACGAACAAATATCAGCTGGATCGGGAGACCATCAACCTGATCAGCAACGCCTCCACCCTGCACGACGTGGGCAAGATCTGCATTCCCAGCGAGATACTCAACAAGCCGGGCAGATTTACTGACGAGGAGTTCGCCATTATGAAAGGCCACTCCCAGATGGGCGCGGATATGATGAAGGGAGTGCCCTTCCAGGACGAACCGCTGGTGAAATACGCCTATGAAATCTGCCGCTGGCACCACGAGCGCTACGACGGCCGGGGCTACCCGGATAAGCTGGTAGGGGAGGATATCCCTATCTCCGCCCAGGTGGTTTCTCTGGCCGACGTGTATGACGCACTGACCAGCGTGCGGGTCTATAAGCCGGCCCACTCCCATGAAAAGGCCCTGTCCATGATCCTCAACGGCGAGTGCGGCACCTTCCAGCCGCTGCTGCTGGAGTGCCTGGTGGAGAGCAGCGACGTGATTCAGCGGGAGATGGCGGTGGACACCATCACCAAGGGCGACCAGCGGGCTATGGAGAACACGGCGGCGGAGCTGATGGAGTATGAGGAGCTTTCCGCCGCAGACCGCACCCTGCGGGTGCTGGAGCAGGAAAGGACCATTCACCGCTTCTTTACTGCCGTGTCGCAGCAGATTCTGTTTGAATACACCACTACGCCCCCCATGCTCACCCTCTCCCCGCTGGGAGCACAGCGCACCGGGCTGGAGGAGACAACGGTGGACCCCTATCACAACGAGCAGGTGAAGTCCCTGATGGACCTGGACCTGCTGGCGGAACTGGCCCAGCTGCTTCAGGGCACCACGCCCGAAGCGCCAGAGGTGGAGTTTGACTGCGAGGTAATTTTGGACGGCAGCAAACGGCCTGTCCATATCACCGGCCGGGCCATGTGGTCCTCTGAGGACCCGCCGCAGTATACCGGCGCGATCGGCAAGGTGGAGGAACGCGAGAAAAAGGAGGATGCGCAATGACCATTCAGGAGTGTTACGCCTCTTTGGAGGGCGATTACCAGGAGGTGCTGGGCCGACTGTACAGCGACGCGCTGGTACAGCGTTTTGTGGGGAAGTTTTTGTCTGATCAATCCTTTCAGCAGTTGGAGGATTCCCTGAAGGCGGAGAACTACGACGATGCGTTCCGGGCCGCCCACACCTTGAAGGGCGTATCCCAGAATCTCAGCTTTACCAAGCTGTATCAATCCAGCCACGCCATTACGGAGGCGCTGCGCACCAAGGACTATGACCTGGCCGCACAGCTGCTGTCCAAGGTGAAGGCGGACTACCAGCAGACTGCGGACGCTATTCGCGCCTTTCAGGGCGGCTGAAGAGACCGGGCGTCCGAAAGGGCGGCCCGGTGTCAGGGATAGAGAGGTAAGGAGGGGTCACAATGACCTATCAGGAAGTTTTAGAGGCCGCCCGAACATGCAGCGGCCCGTATTGCAAGGCCTGCCCGGTGTGCAACGGCCGGGCCTGCAAAAACACCATGCCCGGTCCCGGCTCCAAGGGCACGGGAACCGTGGCCGCCCGGAACTACGACGCCTGGCAGGAGGTGTGCCTGAACATGGACACCGTCTGCGAAAACGGCCCGGTGGACACCCGGTTTACCCTGTTCGGCCAGACCTACGACCTGCCCGTCTTCGCCGGCCCGGTGGGGGCGGTGAAGCTCCACTACGGCGACAAGCTCACCGACCAGGGGTATAACGAGATTCTGGTGCCCGCCTGCGTGGACGCCGGTATCGCCGCCTTCACCGGCGACGGCACCGACCCCGCCGTCTTCGCCGCCGCCGCCAAGGCCATTGGTCAGAACGGCGGCAAGGGCATCCCCACCGTGAAGCCCTGGGACCGTGACACCCTCTTTGCCAAGCTGGACCAGGGCAAGGCCTCCGGGGCCCAGATGTTCGCCATGGACATCGACGCCGCCGGCCTGCCCTTCCTCAAGGGGCTCAATCCCCCCGCCGGCTCCAAGACGGTGGCCGAGCTGCGGGAGGTCATCGAATATGCCGGCGTGCCCTTTATTCTCAAGGGGATTATGACCGTGCGGGGCGCTAAAAAGGCCCTGGAGGCCGGGGCGGCGGGCATCGTGGTGTCCAACCACGGCGGCCGTGTGCAGGACGGCGTCCCCGCCACCGCCGAGGTCCTCCCCGCCATCGCTGAGGTGGTGAAGGGGCAAATGGTGATTATGGTGGACGGCGGCATTCGGTCTGGCGTGGCCGTTTGCAAGGCCCTGGCCCTGGGGGCTGACGCCTGCATTTTGGCCCGGCCCTATGTCACCGCCGTCTATGGCGGCGGAGCCGAGGGCGTCCAGGTGCTCACCGACAAACTCAAGGCTGAGCTGGCCGACACCATGGCCATGTGCGGTGTCCACTCCCTGGCGGAAATTTCGCGGGATATGATTTTTTGAGTGAAAGAGGCTTCCTCCCACACGGAGGAAGCTTTTTCTTTTTGCTTGCAGCAATCTGCCCTTCTGACGCGTCTATATGAGTGAAAGGAGGTGGCCCTATGTTCCGAACATCCAACCGGCCGGTGGATTGGGAACGCCTTGTCACAGAAAATGAAAACCGCCTGTACCGGGCCGCTCTGGCCATTCTGGGGGACCCCCACGAGGCGGAGGACGCGGTACAGGACGCCTTTGTCCGGTATCTGGAAAAGGCTCCGGCGGACCTGGAGAACCCCTCCGCATGGCTGACGCGGGTGCTGGTGAACGGCTGCAAGAGCCGCCTGCGGCTGGCCTGGAGGAGGGAGGGTCCCCTGCCCGGCACCCTCCCCGCCCCCGGCCCGGAGGAGAGAGAGGAATTGGAGGAGTTGTTCTCTCTCCCGCCGGAGGACCGTGCGGTCATCCATCTGCACTATTACGAGGGGTACAGCACCGACGAGATCGCCCGGATGCTTTCCTGCCGCCCGGGGACAGTGCGCTCCCGGCTGTACCGGGCCCGGGAGAGGCTGCGAAAGCTGCTGCAACAAAAAGGAGAATTTCAATGAAAAATTACAATTCGTATATGGACCGGCAGGAAATTTCTCCGGTGGCCCACGAAAAAATGCTGAATTTGGAACCGGAGAAAAAGTCCGTCCGTCCCTGGATCACATACGGAGCACTGGCCGCCTGCGCCGTCCTGATTGTCGGCATGGGGGTGTGGAAGCTGGCCCTCCAGTCCCAAACGGCTCTCGGTCCGGGGCAGAGTTCCGGCCAGTTTGTCGCCGACTATGACCCTCTGCCCGGGGAGACAGATGTGGTGGGGCCGGGCGACCTGTTTGTGGTGGACAGCCCGTTAATATATGGCGAAAGTCTGATGCCCCCCATGATTCCCGCTATCAACTACCAGGATATCTCGGACTGGCTCCAGGCAGACGTCTCCCGTGTCTATGCCCCGGGGAGCTTTACCGTGGACCTGACAAAGGAGGAGATTCAGGACATCTTCTGGGGCCTCGATGGAAAACCAGAAGCGGAACAGGCCGACCTGCCCTGGACGCTGTTTTGGGACGGCTACACCCTTCACGGCTATGCCTGGTACGACGGTCAGGGACAACTGATGGAGCTGACCCTCTGGGGGAAAAAGGGGCGGGCTGGCTTTGAGCTGGAGCTGCGCCTGGGGACGCTGCCCATCACCTGCTGTATTGACCTGAACCGAGGGGACGGGCTCAGCGAGTTCAACGGTGTGGAGATTGTCGGCTGGAGTCAGGCCTACGACCGGGACGGCGACGATATCACGGACTATATCTGCGGCAGCGAGTTTATGACCCAAAACGATATCGGCGTCCGGTTTAAGAACTGGAACAACGCCTGGAATAACGGCGGCAGCCTGGAGAGAGAGGCTTTGTTCAACACGTTTTTTGTCCGCCAGGCCCTGATAGAGGCCGGCGGGCTGTACCTGGACCACCTGAAAACAGCCGAAAGCGTCCCCGCCTGGCGGGAGGAGGAGTTTTCCACCCTGGCACAGGCCCGGGAAGAATCGGACTTTGCCCCCTATCTGCCCACCTCCGAGCCGGAGGGCTACAGCACTTATGCCGGGAACAAGGAGTTCTATGGCCGCCTCAGCTATCAGGAGGGCACGCGAAATATTCTCTTCGTCCGCTGGAGCCGGGAGTATGACAACGTAGAGGTGTGCGTCTACCGGGACGGAACCTATCCCTATCACCTCACGTCTCCCGATGAACCGGAGACCTATGACCTGAGACTCTACCCCATCCCCTGGTGCGACAGCGTGCCTGAGAAATACTGGGAGACAGTGAACGCCCCCGCCTTCCGGGCGGAGGACATGTCCCTGGAGATTGTGGAGGCCCGGGGCCGGGAGCATGACACCGGCGGGATGACCTACTCCTTTGATGTTCTCCACTCTGACGGGACGCTGGTCTCCTACCGCTGCGATGGCCTGACCGCCCGACAGGTGTGGGAAATGGTGGAAGAAACTATGTAACGATAGGGTGGCCCGTCCTTCCGGACGGGCTGCTCAAGGTTACATAATTCTTAATTATTTACGAATGACCATTTGAAAAACCTTGAAATATCAAGGGCCACCCCGCACAAGGGCAACAACCAAATACCGTTTAGAGCATGACTAAAGTGCGGCAATCAGTAACGATTGTTGCACTTTAGTCATGCTTATTGATAATGTGCAATCTAGTGACCGCAGATGTACAGACTTAACGGACACATTGCACAGAGGAAGCGGTCATCCCCATAGAGCAAGATTGAGCTTAGAATAGAGAGGGGCTTCAGTCCCCCCCTTGGCGGCCCTAATCCACTGTGGCACAAGGCTGTCAAGGACGCCGTAGGCGAGGTGCAGCCGGTGCCTTGATAGGTTTTGTGGCTCGGTGCTATATGGCCGTTTCCATAGCCTACCTTTTTGATCATCAGGCGATGAAGCCTTTTAAAAGCTGATCTATCAAATTCTCATGCAGCTGCAAATTCTCTTCCTGTGTTTCCGTAAGTGTCAAAATCTTGGCAAAGGGGTGAATTTTTCGATGGTCGGGTGCCCGATCATAAATATCTTCGACAACATCCCCTGTTCCATCTGACTTTCCGTTCACGATAACTAGGCCTAAAAGGCTGTCTTCTGGGTCTATTGCAGAAATCGAAATAATGTATCGGTACAAAAGTTTGGACAGATAGTTTTCTTTTGTGGTGTTGCGTTTTGAGAATTTTGCGTCCAAGATGATATACTGGCAATGTTCGGATCGCTGTATCTTTATTACATAGTCAGGGCAATAGTAACTTCCCTTCTCCCTATCTTGATAAGAATAGGACATGTTCCGAAACAGCCCTACTTTATTTTCCCCTACGTTGCTATTCTTTCCATTATAAACAATTGGCTCATAATACAATGTAAGCTCTGTTGATGTTTCCCCGTCCTTAAACTGGAATGTATTCAGCGTTTTTAGACCGTAGGGATTGGCGTAACTTGAATGAAAACCTGGGTTTTTATAGCTATGGGAGGCGGCACTCTGAAAACTGTATCCTTTGCTTATTATATAATTATAAAACTTCAAAAGGACATAATACTCGTAAATCTTGTCCGACCGAAGCATTGGAAGTATGAAATCCTCTCCGCTGAAATCATACATACCAAATTGGAACCAGCGGATGATTTGCTCATAAACCAATCTGTATGCACGCACTGAAATAAGGACTGCACTTGGCTGTGGAAGCGCAAAAACGTCCTGTTCAGAGACTGGTAGCACCTCACGGTACTGAATGTACAGTTCCTTAATATTTTTGCACAGAAGATTGAGCTGTGCTTTGTTCTTCTCAAGCCGCCGTTTCGTGGCAGAAAATGCAAACGCTGCAGAAAGAAAATATCCCTTTTCAATTTCCTGTTTGCCCGGAAACTGTTTAATTCGTTCGCTAATCTCATCTGTCAAGCTGCCAACCATCATATAGAGTGACCGCAAAAAGCCTACAACAATCTGATTTTCATAAATGTCATAATCGATTACATTTTCTTCCACCAAGGTTTTGCTCGGAATAAAATTCTGCTTATGGGCCCGTATTCCAGTCGATACCGAAGTTTGCATCAGTTGTTCTGGATGCATCACAATATAATTTATCATTCGGTTTGAGACACTTCTGGCCTTTTCATAATGATCCACACGACCAATAGGAGACAGCTTGAACTTAGCATTCAAGCGGAAATAGCCTATCGTTTCGCTGTAAACCTGGACAATGTCCCGAACAATTTGAATCTGGGACTCCAAATCCTTTTTACCTTCGGCTTTCAGGCCATGATTCTGCATTGATGGTTGGGGACCACATAAAAGAAATTGTTCACGGTGAGCGTAGATGTATTCCACCATCCGTTCCACCGAACGGTTATTTCGCACATTGACAACAAGAATTGGAATAAACTTTGAATACAAAACCTTTGTTGTCTGGTTTTCTAATTTAATATTGAGGGTAATCTGGACAAAACCATAATTGTGAGTAAAGATGCGCTGATTTGTTCCAAATGAAATGACGTTATTCTCTTCCTGTGCTGATTCGATTTCCATATCATTTACAAAAAAGGTAAGGTCTTCGATTTTTTCGCTTATGTTGTTTAGTTCTGCGTGATATGGCTGATCCGAATAAATATACTCCCGGTTCAAAATCATTTCATCCATGTCACTTGGCACAAATGGGACGGAAGACAAAACCATTTGTATACTGCTCCCATAATCTGGGATAAGTGTCAATCTACAGGTATCCATAAATCTCCTCCAACATGAAGCAACCCGCTGCCATTCCCCAAATGAGGTATACAGTACATTGCGTTAAAAATATTGGTAATAATTCATAGACGCCTCTCCGTGCTTAATGATATTCGCCAGTATTGTTCTGCTTTTTTCCAGGTTGTTTTTTTCACACAACTCTTTGAACTTGACTAAAAAATCTAAATATGCTTTTCCACTACCATTAATTTTGGGGAGCAATTTTTGTGCAACTGCATAATCCAGTGCAATAATCGTTGTGTCATTTCCAGCTTCGCTTTCAAAAAGATTCTTTGCTGTTGCCCAGTATCTTCTTATAGCACGATCTGCCCTGGGGCTAACCGAAAACTTCATGCTTTCTCGGAACAGATTGCAAATGCTTTTATAGATTTCATTGGGCATTGCGTCCAAGTCAAGCGAGGTATCCGGAGCAAATACTGTTTGTAGAGCTGCCCATTCAACCACATTTACAAAGCTTATATCGCTCAAATCTTCATCCTCTACTGTTGTATATGGAACATCAGGCAGGCGGATTAGAGCAGCACGATCAATCAATCTGGAGGAAAGACGTTCTGTTGTATCATCGTTGTTTATCGTCGCCATAAAACGCAGCGTGGGAGGTATTTTGAGCTGGATGTCATTTCCAAGAGTGATTTTGCCAAAGCGAGAATCACTGTCACAGATGTTCATAAAGTCCGCCCAATAGTATTCGATTGGGCTTAAATTGGCCTCATCCAGCAAGACGATATAGGGATATTTGGATTGCTCCCCCTCTGCATCCAGCAAACGCAGGCCATCATACAGATGCTTATTTGCCTGTTCAAAGGCTTGGGACAGTGGATTATAATAGCCGATAAAATCGCGCTTGGACGTCCAGCCCCGCTCAATCGAGATTGGGACATACCGGCTCAGTTCCACACCTTCCCCGTTCTGAACAAGAGATGATACCTGTGAGGTACCAAGTATGTGGGCAACAATATTACAGATAGATGTCTTTCCTGTTCCGGGTTCACCAGAAAATACCGTTAAAAAGTTTTGGGAAACACTAATGAAGATATTCAATATCTCATTCCTAGAGTAGTCAGGCCGGTATCGCTTGACTGATGTGAGCAGGTATTCCACAAGCTTCTCATCAGAAAGGATACCTGTTGTAGTAGGAGCTACCAACTGGTCGGCAATCTTTTTCAGTAGTTCATTCTGATTGCACTGGTTCCACCCAGCTGCTGCTTGGAAAATCTGATCGGCTATTCTTCCTTCAAAGGCGGTATCGACTGCATTTGAAGTGGCCTGTTTCAACTTCTCTTGAAGAGCGGTAACAGCCTCATCTCCTTTTTCACGGAGTTTTCTTCCTGTATCACGGAGATTATCATTTATGGCTTCCAGCCGCTCTCTTTCACGATCAAGATTGATAACCGTTTCCAACCCATCTTTTTGACATTTGAGCTGTGCTATTTCATGAAGCAGATTATCCCTTTGCGCGTTTAACTCACGAATCTTTTCACTTGTACTCTCAGCAAGCGCAGAAACTTGTGCTTCCCTATCTTTCGCTTCTGCATCTAATGCCTCCCGTTCCTGGGCACACTGACGTTTAATTTCCTCGTACTGCTGCTGCATATCAGACAGCCGCTGCTTAGTGATGGCAAATGACTGAATCTTCTGAGCCAAGTTGCTATCGTCCAAAATTCTTTCTAATAAACTTGAAAAATAGTCAGACTCTCCAAATTTGCAAAATAAATCAGATACAAACTTAGCAACTTCTTCTTGAACCTCCTCTTGTTTGAACTGATCTTCTAGCAATATTTTGACACGTTGAACTCGGTTTGCAACAATTTCGCTGGGCAATCCATGAAATGCTGAAACAGCATAATCATCTACCAGGGCTGATGCAATCTGTAACTTTTCACCATCTTTTCGTCCCAACAAAGAACGCTGAAACAGCTTGAGCAAATCTTGATCTGTAATCTTGTCAATTGCTTGACAAATAAAGTTATCATCCAGGCAAACATTGTAAGTAACAATATGAGGATATCCTGGAATATCAATATCAATCTCAATATAACTTATTTCGCCATTCTTGGGGCAATAGCTATCCACTATGCTATTATTTGTTAGCTTGATACTAACCAAGGTTTGACCATCATCATTCACACTCACTTGATAAGGTCCATAAAGCATATTTGATTCTTCAATCAAGCACAAATCCTTGGTGTCAACATATTGTTCTTTGACTAAAATTGTTTTTTTCGTAAAATCAACCGATCCCACAGGGTGAAGAACTGGATACATCTGTATATCCGCTAATCTTTTGATTCGTCCTTGGCGTTCAAGCAGATTGAAATCAACTTTATAGTTTGTCTTTTGAAAAGTTCCGTCTTGCCTTCTGTTTTCAATTAAGTCAGAAGGAGATAATGTGACTACGAGTATCTCACCGTTGGAGCATTTTCTTCTAACGTAATCCCAAGGTGTACTGGAGAGATTGATGTTTCCCAAGTCGGGGAATACCTCTTGGACTGCATCAAATCGTTCCACTGTTCCATCATAGACAACACATACCGGCCAAAAATTGTAGTACCCGTTTGTTTCTTGAACATAACCAATATACTGTGTAAACTCAGGCATATAGTCCTCCTCTATATCCGCAGCCACTATGCTGGGTAACTCATATGTTTGGTTATCAGCAGCTTTGGAATCTCCTTGTTCCAAATACTCAGGACCTGCAGATGACGATTCTAAATCTTCCGTGATGTTCGGCAAATCAGAAGCAGCTAATTTCGCATACTCCTGCACCATTTCCTCTAATATCTTGCAAGACTCTTGGCTGTTATCCAGATTTTTACATTTGCAGGCAAATAGCCCCCAAAAATTTTCTCGTGTCAGTTCAGGGAGTTGATCTTCATTAACATATTGCTCCAGTGAACATCCATATACCTCCTCTACTGCCGTTAAAAACTGAGTTGCAAATCGGTCGTTGCTTTTTAATATACTTTTTACCTGAAACCAAGGTGCGGAATTCAACTTACCAGGGCGGAATCCAGGGATGCTACCTTTTATTTTACTTTGCAAGATTTTTCGCCGTTGCTCGATTGGAAGATGGTCAAATAAATATTTTGCATACTCCCTATTCATTGAAATTACACCTTCTCTCGTAATATCTGCGACTTTATAATACCATCTCTAGTGCTGGAAGACAATGGCACATTTCGACTTTATCTGAAATTCTTTAATCCCAATTGAAGACGTTCTTTGATTGTCATCTGGAGGATATCGCTAAATATGCTCCAGATGAGCAGTAACAGCTCCACAGCTTTGCGGATGCAGGAGCGTGAAGTTGTCAGTATCTTCGGGGCGGGGTATTCAGGTTACAATCTGACAGCAGGGGTCCCCAACGCCCCGAAAATGGAGGCAGAATCCAAGGGGGGGAGACTTCCCCTTCGTGGTACACACCTTTTGGAATGAAGCGGAAAAAGTTTAGTGTGCTACTACTATACCTTTTGTCCTGGCTGGTGCTGGAAAGGGGTGGCGCGACCTCCCATCGTACGATGTTGCTAATGGGCTGGGTCTTGGCCCCCGGCCAACCTGCTTGGGCTTGGATGCGGAGTTGCTCATTGGAAGCGGGTATCATCCACCATTGACTGTGTTTTTTCACCATCTCTCATAGAGGGAGTACATCGCCCTTTGCGGTACAATTCCCTATTGCCTTTCAACCTTAGGCGTCGAGTTTTTTCTGCCAACCATTTCCCATTTAGTGAAAAACCACGATGTATTCTTCGGAAAATCTATCAAAAGTTGCATTGGCTTCTGCAAGAACTATATTAATCTCATCATAAATTTTTCCTCGCACATACGCATCTCTTAAGGCTGGCTTTTTGAGCAAAACCCATTTGAGTTGGCTGTACGAATATTTTGCAAAAGCTATCCATTGAGGATAATTGATGGCAACAGGGTTCCGGGTGAAATACACCTTACCCGCATTTGCCGCCGTTGCTCCTGCGTGAGCAATGAACAACATAGTTGCCAGCTTGGGATGTTTTTCTCTGTTCGAGGACAAAGGAATAGAATCTTTTACTAAATGACCTTCCTTTATTCGCTTTGTGGCATATCCCAAGCGAACAATGACCTCGATAAGCATTGCCGGAATTGACATGGAACAGAAGTGTATGAAGTCATAGCCTTCATAGTACATACCCTGCACTATTTCAGCTATTGTCTGTTCTTCTTCACCGATGCTTCCGAATTGAAGTAGATTAAAAAGGCTCATCAAAGGGACGGGTAGTCCCATCGAGGTCGTTACATCTGATTTGAAATGAATGACCTGCTTTGCCAAAGCGGAAAAGATATCTGCTTCTGTACGGTCAGCATAGTTTTCCATCACTTGAGATACAATATTTCCGGCCTTGTCGATAGTTGTCATTCTTCCGGTTAAGATATCAGCTATACCAAACACGAATCCTAGAAACGGGTCATGTCCTAACTGAAGAAGTCTATGGTAGTATGCGGATAGGCCCTCTACATAGATCGTTGTGTGACGGTTATCCTGGGCATCATATGGTACCTTGCTCACCTTTGAGTTTGCAAGTTTTTGCATTTCTTCTTCCGGGAATTTCTTGTCAAAATACGCTCGGATGTAATCCGAAAGAGGTCCAGCTCTTAATCCTGTTGGACTCTTTTTAGGAATACCAATAAGCAAAATATCTACAGCCGCACCGACCAGTCCTGCAAGGGCGGCAATACCGATATCGAATGCATCCAATCGATGGACAACATTAAACTCTTCGTTCAACCGCTGGATGGCAAGTTCGTTACTACGCAGTTCTTCCTCCGTGAAGATTGACTCCAGTTCGCAGTCCATGCCAACGTGCCGCTCCGCTTCTGCACACAGTTCTTCCCAGGTAGGAACAACCATCACTTTCTCTGTTTGCGGAATAGGTGCCAAATCTTTGAGTGCCTTTGGCTGACAGCCAAGGCTCCGGAGCAATTCCTCCGTCTTCGCTATGGTTAAGTCTATTTTTTCTGCGGACGGAAAGTGGATATCTGTGAGAGCTTCATCCTGATGCTTCAAAACAGAATTCATCTGTTTCTCAAATTCTGAATATTTGAATTTACTCACACGCTTCCCCCTCTTTCGGTAATATTTTTTACGATTTGCTCCAACTGATTAACTCGTCTGCAGGACTCTTGGGCATGCTCTGCTTCTGCTTTTAACACGTTGATTTCAGCCTCGTGTTTCCTTGTAACCTCTTGCTGTTTTGCCGAACTCTCCTCGAATATTTTTTGATCTTTTTTGTGTTTCAGGCGTACTCGGATGTTGTCACCAATGGCAACAAGAGAGATACCACTGAGAAACCCCACCTTGTGATTTCCAGCGAATTTCATTGCGCTCTGTATCGATTTTCCAATAACATCACCGACTTTGGCGAAATCTATGCTGGGCAGTTTAATTTGGATTCCCATAAAAACCTCCTATTACGCAATACCCAAATCGTGTCTCAAATCTTTGACGGCTTGCTGGAGTAGGATGTTCAAACTCTGCAAATAATCGAGGCGCTCCTTGTCCGCATCAGCCTCAGCTTTCAATGCTTGGATAACAGCCTCGTGCCGGGTCAGAACCTCTTTATACAGACGTTCCTTTTCCTGCCGTAGCTGTTTGTTTTTAAGATATGAGGCAACACCGACACCGCCTGCTGCTAAAGCTGCAATTGGAACTGCCAATACGAAAACACCGGCTACCATACCACCACCAACGATTGATCCGGCGGTAGCTAACCCAGAGGTAATACCGGCGGCAGAGAGTCCAGTCACCCCTAAACCGTAAAGAGCCGTAAAAGAGCCAACGCCACCAATGCCTGCTCCAAGAGCTCCAGCAAGAACCTCTGGGATGGCGCTTTCCCTGATGGTTCGTTTAGAGTCATTAAGAGCTGCGGCGGCTTCGTTTACCACATTTACGACCTGTTGGAGCGAGTCTACACTTTGGAATACCATGTCTTTTTTCTTTTTTACATAATTATCCATCTTTTTTCTCCCTTGTCGTTGGTTTCTTTTTACCTGTTACGAATGCTTTCATAAGCCAGGCATTCATGGTTGCTATTCCTACACCAATACCCAATGGCCCGAAGGCGGCAGCTCCACCGACAATCAGGCCAGCAACCCTCATCCATTCTTTAGAAACATCCGCACGAGATGTAGCTCCCGCAAGGATGGAAGGAGCCATCAAGTTTGCTTTTATCAAAAGTTCATCGCGGCTCTCATCATTGTAGTTCTCTGGGTGATCCACAAGAACATCCAATAGAACCTTGAGCATTTTTGTATCACCTGGAGACTGTGCCATTTCAGCATCGAGAATGCTTCTCATAGCTATATACTGCGTTTTGGTTAGCTTATTACGGCCACTTTCAATATTGTTGATGGTCTGTCGGGTAACACCAATTTTCTCACCAAACTCTTCAGCTGTCCAACCAACTGTACGGCGGATCAAAAGCAGGTTTTCTTGCATACGAATTATCTCTTCCACATTCACACCTCCAAAACGTATATATAATATCCCATGACAATAAATTTGTCAAGGGATTAAAACTAGTTTTTGCAAAAAGACACAAACAAAACAGCTGCCTCGGCTATTACACCGAATAAGCGCATTTTTCAAAGTCATCCGAGATGTATTTATCGCAAAGAGAGAGCGGTTTATCGATGCCCAACTACCCCTCAGAGAAATACTCCGGGAATATGGTACGGAGTTTGCCCTTGTTGGTGGACACCAAGTCTAAAGAAAGGCCATCAAGTTTACCAGTTATTTTATTGACTCTCCCTGCTAGCTTCACAGAATATTCTCGGTAGAAATGACAAATCCAATCCCCTCCTCATCAGAGATTACTGAGGTTGATTTCGACAAAATCAACCTCTTGACAGCCTTTCCCATCGGAGTTATACTTGCGACACAGCGGTTTATTTGGAAATATTGTTTTGCTTTTGCATCATTATTAACAGGCTTTCTCGAAAGAGATTGGATTTCATTTATAGGCTTTTCGCTGTACCCCAAGGGCAATTTGCTCTTGGGGTAAAAGTAAATGACCGTCCAATCAGATACTTTTTCGGGGAAGCCTGCCATGATTTCAGCTTGAGGGAGCGGGCCAAGGGAAGAAACACGACACAGCGCCGAGCAGGGTTGCCTGTCAGGAACCGGATTGGGGAGAACGGCAAATCTCAGCGGGAGCTGCAAGGCCAGGGTGTCAAACATGACACCCCGCATACCCACAAGGAATGTAGGAAGGGTGTCATACATAACACCCAGTTGGTCGCTGTACCACTCTGAATAGGAGTTCCAAGATGCCTGATGTGTACACTGATACGCATTGGGCTTTTTTCTTTGAGCGGACAGAGCATATATTGGCATCCAACAGCATCGAACTGTCTGCCGATTCATCTGGATATATCGTGACAGTCTCGATATAATGTGGGCTACTACACAACAGGAGGGCTCACAAAATGACAGTAAAAATTTCTTTTGACAAAGCTGCCATAGAACGGCGGGGCTGCAAGCTGGAGGATGCACATCAAACCGTAAAAAATCTGTTTGCTGTCCACAATCTTCCCTGCGTCTCTGAGGACAGCGTTCTGGCTTTTAAGGACAACGGCCATGGCGACGACTTCGCCGTGATGTGGGACATCATCTTGGCCCTGCTGCGGGCCGACTGGTTCCTGGAGTGCGCCGCTTCCTGTGTCTGGCAGGACGAGGATGGCGAGGAGGATGTGCTGTCCTAGGTCAGGAAAACGCGGGGCTCCATGCAGCAATAGCCTGTTGGGAGCGGCGGGCTCTGCCCGCTAATTCCAATCACTTTACCACTTGGAGAAAGCCCCGCCAACGGCGGGGCCAAAGCCCTCACC
>OFFJ01001347.1_pt1 | contig 18383 bp, 19 predicted proteins | sample 1521261 | NCBI WGS metagenome assembly OFFJ01 (sample SAMEA3504122, study PRJEB24116) | mouse gut metagenome | biome: mouse gut; feature: mouse-associated habitat; material: faeces | place: Denmark | collected 2011 | reverse complement strand
GCGTCATGGGCGAGCATGATCATCTCGAACTTGTTTTCGTCTACGGAGTTGTGGTCGATCTCCCGGCTCTCCGCAAAGTCAAAGACCACCGCCAGCTCCTGCTCATTCCAGTTGGGGTGTCGGCGCAGTAATTCCACCAGAGGCGTTTTGTTCTCCCGCCATGCGGTCAAATTGGCCGCCACGCCCTCCGGGCTGAAGGGGAGTCGATACTGGTACATCACGTCATAAAAAGCAGCTGTCAAAGAATCCATTTCAAATATCCTTTCCATTTTAAGTATTTAGTCCTTGCTTCCGCTGTTTGCTGCCAGCAGAGCAAGCATTTCCTGCTCATAATTCAAAATCTGCTCCATGGTCAGCCATTCGGGCTTTCCATCCACCGGGAAGCTCTCCCACAGGGCCTTCATGTATCCGATCTGGTCGGTCACGTTTCCGGCCCACAGATGATTACCATAGATTTGTCCGTTCCCAAGAAAATAGTCACAGTCCATACGCATCCGGTCTAACAGCATATACCGGAACCGGTCATCCCAGCTTTTTTCCTGGATGTACTGTTCATACTGATTTATGGTCATCACACCTCCATCTGATAAAACATTGTTAAGGAAGCGGAAGGGAACTATACTGTTCCCTCCCGCTCCATACTCACCTCTACGCCCCGGCCATCTCAAAGAACTGCGCCGGCGTCAGCACAGTCACACCGAGGGAACGGGCCTTCTCCAGCTTGCTCCCGGCATTCTCACCGCAAATCAGGTAGTGGGTCTTGCTGCTCACCGAACTGCCCGCATGAGCACCCAGAGCTTCGATCTTCGCATTGATTTCTCCACGGGTGTAAGGCTCCACCTTGCCGGTGACCACAACGGCCTTTCCCACAAAGGGATTGTCCTTCACCGCTGCAGCCTCCGGAGCAGCAGGCGGCACGATATGTACCAGCTCCCGCAAGCCCAGCCAAATATCCCAGTTTTGCTCATCCTGGAACCACTGATAGATATTTTTATGCAGCACCTCTCCAAAATCCGGCAGCTGCGTAAAGTCGAAGCTGCTGCAAACCGCTTCCTCAAACTCCTCCAGACTGCTGTGGAACTGCCGGGCCAACGTGCGGCTGGCGGTGTTCCCAATCATGGGAATGTCCATGGCAATCAGATACCGCTCAAAGGTAGTCTCCCGGCTGCGCCGGATGGCTTCCCACAAACGCTGCCAGGACTTCTCCCCGAAGCCCTCCATCTGCACGATGTCCGCCTGATGCTCATTCAGACGGTAAATGTCCATCGGACTGTGAATCCAGCCCCTGCCAACCAGGCGTTCCAATGTCGCCTCAGACAGCCCTTCGATGTCCATGGCTTTCTGACCGGCGAAGTGGGAAAACTTCCGCAGGCGGCGGGTCTCACAGGCAGGATTGTCGCAGAACAATGTCTTGGTGCCATTATTCTCATGGATACGGGTGGGCTGGCCGCAGCAGGGACACTGGCCGGGAATGGCCTGCTCCATACAGAAGCCGCCCCGGTCCAGATTTTCCTCCACGTGGGGGATAATCATGTTCCGCTTGGACACCAGAACCCGGTTCCCCGGCATCAACTCCAGGCCCTCAATAAAGGAGAGGTTATGCAGGCTGGCCCGGGAAACGGTACAGCCGTCAATCTCCACCGGCTTCAGGATGGCAACCGGAGCAATCTCGCCGGTACGGGAGGGCGTCCACTCAATGCACGTCATACGTGTCTCATACAGATCGTCCTCAAACTTATAGGCGATGCCGTCCTTGTAGTGGTGGCCGGTACGCCCGCAGCTCTTGGCATAGGCGATATTGTTGTAGGTTACAACGATACCGTCAATGGGGATGTCGTAATCTTTGGCATACTGACGCAGTTGCTGGATGCCTTTTTCCGTCTCCTCCTGGGTGAGCTTTCTCCTGGTGGCAAGGTAGTAGCAGTGAGTGAAGCCCAGTGGCGTCAGCTGCTTCAGCTTGTCGGATTTGTTCTCTAGCCCGTCAAAGCCCTCCAGCACATTAAAGGGCATGAAGGTTACGCGGCGCTTCCGGCAGTCCTCAGATTTGAGGAGCCGGACAGACCCGGCAGCTAGATTGCGCCCATTCTTATAGGGCTGGCCGCTGCTATCCAGAAGGATGGCCTTCAATGCCTTGAAATGGCTGGTGCGGATAAACGCCTCGCCGGTGACTACCAGCCGCTTCTGATAGGGAATCCGAGTGGGAATGCCGCTGATTCCACGGACATTGTGGGTGATATTTTCGCCCTCGTTCCCATCACCCCGGGTAGAAGCCTCCAGGATGACGCCGCCCTCGTAGACCACCTTTAAGGTGAGGCCATCCAGTTTAGGCATAAGCATAACAAGCTGATCGCCCATAAAAGTACACAGGTCCTCCACACGCTTGGTTTTATCCAGCGACAGCAGGGGGATAGGGTGGGAAATCTTGTTCAGCTTGTCCACCAACGGCCACCCCACGGTCTGGGTGGGGGAATTGCTCATCTGAATGCCCTGCTCCTGTTCCAGCTGTCCCAGCTCGTCAAAGAGCCGGTCATACGTCTCGTCGCTCACGGTGGGAGCATTGAGACTGTAATATTCGTACCTGTACTGGTTCAGCTGCGCGGTCAGTGTCCGCAGCCGGTCAATGCCTGTCTGTGCCATTTTATTTCCTCCTACTTATGCGCCGCCAGAATAACGGCAGACGCCAGATTGTCGGTTGTGGAGAGGGCGCACAGTTCTCATGTGCGCCCTCCCACTCAAATTTCTCAGGTTTCACCCGTGACTTACGCTGCTGCCATAGAGCAGATAAGCAACGCCCTTGCTGTGGCGCACGTCAAACCAGTGCCAGATCTCTTCCCGGTGGATTCCGACACCCCAGCCCATGAACGGCACCTCAATACATTCCGTCTCCGGATTCATAGGAATATCGCCAAACTGCTCCCACAGCTCCTCCAGAGCCTCGTCACGATCTCGCAGAGGTTCAATCTCGGACAAGCCATCATGGACGGCAGAGTAGTCGCTGTTGTCAAGGCGGTTTTCCTCATGCAAACGGTTGACGATTTCAAGCGCCTGCTGCTTATAGCAGTTCACTGTCCGAGGCCCCCTTTGCCGCGCTTGCCCGTGTTCTGCGGGGAATAGCGCCCAAAGTTCAACTCATGGACGATGCGGCTGATCTCCGCATCGTTGTCCCAGGTGCTGTCCATGACAGCCCGCTCAGGGCCTGCACCAACAAAGACCGATATCTTGCCACTGTGGAGTAGCATCATCACTTCGGGCCGCTGGGCGCAGACCATCGCCAAATTACCAAGCTGTTTCATTATGTACCTCCAATTCTAGGCCGCAGTATCCATCGCCGCACGGACGGGGAGTACCATGGCGCAGTCGTTTCGCCCCTCTGCCTCAATGACAACAGGGGTGTAGACACCGCTGATTTTGACCGTAACACGTTCTTCATTTCTGAACTGTCTCAGCGCGTCGTTCAGGTAGTGCAGATTGAAGCCAATCTCTGTATCGCCCGTTCTGCTGATTGCAAGGGCTGTGCTGTATCTTCTACCGTTTACCGGCATCAGGAGTTCATTTCCGCACAGATACACATAGGGCTTTCGGGTCATAGGGATGACATCCTTTAGATACTTCAGCTCAGTGAGAAATTCCCTGGGGGATACTGAAAACGTCTCCAGATATTTTCGCGGGACCGCGCTTTCCAAATGATACGGCTCACTGTCGGCAGTACGGGAAATGATGGTTATTGTGCCATCCGTCATAGAAAACCAGGGCTTTGAGAAACGGAAGTCCACTTGATGATCTCCAAAGACTTTCAAGTGACGCAACGGCTCCGCATAGGCCAAAAACGGCTGAGGAAAATCCAATTCACCGTCATCCCATGCTGCCCGGTAACCATCCAGGGCATAAATCTGCTTGCCTGAAAACTCCACGCAGGCGGAGGCATCCCGGCCTCCCTCGCCCGGTTTCAAGGTTGCGTATGCGACCCGGTTAATGCGCTCCAGCAGCTCGGCGGCATTCGCGCTGAATGACACATCACCATCCACCTGCGGTATATCAGGGCAGAGGTCGGTGGACCATGTGTCAAATTCTCCAGTTCGGGAACCGCAGGACAGACGGACAAAACCATCGCCATCATGCCGGGCAGTGTTTTCCGTCCATTCCAGTGTCAGGCTGCCATCAAAACGTCGGCAGACCAGCTCCAATTTTTTTGTCCGGGAAAAAATGAAAGAGAAATCATCGCCGCTGGCGGGGATCTCCGCTATCATCCAGGTGGTCATATCTGTCGTGGTGAGGATACACCGCCCGCCAGAAAAGCGGACGCTCGCCTCCTCCAAAATTGGAACATCCGATTTTTTCAAAACAAGGCTAATATTTTTCAGTGCTTCTGAAAACTCTCTTGCATCTACGGTGGCCCGCAAGGGGCGCACCGCCAGTTCTAAATTGCTCATAGCCGTATCCTTTCTTCTATGCGAAGCGCAGCCGGACCACAAGAGGTCGGCCGAGGTCCGCGGTAACTGTGTTCGTCTTGATGTTGATGGGCTGGTATGAGTCGTCTAACTCGCATTGTTCAGAGGTTACCACTTGGCAGTTCCTCTGTAACAGGTCGTTGCGAATCATTTTGAATAGGCTAAGCCGTTTGGCAAGGGGTGCATCCGCACGGCAATATACCTGCTTGCAGAACAAATATCGCTTAGGATCTTCTTTGAGCCAAAATCCGTAGGTCACATAAAGCTGGTTCTCGTACTCATACGGCCGCTTTCGTTCAATCTGTTTGATATAGCTTATAGCGGCCTGAAATCCTTTGGTGATGACCCGATATCCAACCTCCCTGCGTTCTGCTCTGGTTAGCGGAAGCGGCTTTTTCTTTTGGCCAGCGAGTCCTTTGGTGACGTGGAAGCTCTCAGGAGACCAGCGGTAGCCGCTGATCCCATACTGAAATCGCTGCTTTTTCATAACCATCCCCCTAAGCCGCAATGTGCATTTCCCAATAGGGGTCGGATTCGTCCAGCGCGCTGATGGGTACAACGGCGTTAGGCAGGTAGTGGGGAGCACCGCGGAAACCATACTGGGCCTGGGCGCTGCTGCAAGTGCGAAGGGCAAAGCGCAGACTCATAAAGATATAGCCCTTCAAGGTCTTGCCGGCCTTGTTGTCGGGGGCGTACAGCTCCACGGCCCGGATCAGCCGCAGGGCGAGGGACTGGTACACGTCGTCCCGGTCCAGATGGGCCGCTTTCAGCAAGGAATAGTTCTGCTTGATCACGCTGTCGATGCACCAGAGGTATTCCTGCACCAGGGAATTGCGCTGGGGAATTGTCAAAGTCATTTCACTCATTCCTTTCTTATCGCGGAGCGGGCGTACCCTGTAAAGGGCACACCCGCTCCATTTTACTTATGCCGCCGATTCCATCAGGTCTGCGGTCAGCACATCCACCAGCCGCTGTCCAGCCAAATCACCGGTGTAGATAATCACATTATCCCGGCGCATCTGGTCAAACTCCTGCTCTCGGAGTAACCGGCTGGCCTCCGCCTTTTTCCGGTCACCCCTGGTCAGCCGTTTGGCGACAACCCGCTGCCACTCGGCAAGGAATTTCTTCGCGTCCTCAATATCGGGCTCCTGCCGGTCAAACTTGGTGCGCTTCTGGCGGACGGTCCCATCCGGCTCGATCTCTAGCGTGTAGTAGGGCATATCAGGGACGGACGCCCTCCGCAAAAAGAGGATATAAGATTCATGGGTCTGAATCCTATCCCAATAGCGGTCAGCCCCACGGAGACAGTGGCAAAGCATGTCGCCTTCCACGATAATGTCCAGCACTCCATTGGGCGCAATTACTGCATATTCCTCGTTGGCGTACTCATACTTGGCCTTAATGGATTGGCAGATACGGTCCACCTTGGGGAAACGCTTCAACACTTCGGCTGCCTGCCCTTTTTTGTCCATCTGCTTGCAGCGCAGTACCAGCTCGTTGTGCCGCTGGCGAAGCAGCTTCACCCGGTAGATGATTTCATCGTTGGTATCAATTCCCAGCCGCTCTGCCATGGAGAGGTAGTCCTGCCATGTGGTGAGTACCTGCTGAACGCTCTCCTGGCTGGTCTCCGCCTGACGCCGCAGATAGTTATAAATTTGAACGGCGGTCATTTTGCTCCAGATGAACCTCAAATCTGACGTGCTGATTTTCTGTTCACAGAACCAAATGAGCACTTCATCCGAGATTGACTTGCCGCTCTTCTTTTCTGCTTGTAACCAACGCAGAAGATCAGTGTCCCCATCATTTCGGCGCAGCCGTTCCAGACCCTGTTTGTCAAGCCCCAGCGCCTTTGTGAGCGAGGTTGACTCCGGCTCCTTTATCAGACCGTACATACAGCCAGGATTGTACTCACACTCACCGGCCAGCCGGAACAGGCCGGCTTTCCAGATTTGTTCAAACTGCGGGAGCTGATTACAGACGGTGAAATAAGCGCCCGGATTGGCCACCATGCGGTGCCCATAAATCCAATCCAGCAATCCAGTCTTCTTTAATATGGGCTTCAAGCGGGGCAGCGTTTTGCCGTAGACCCGCCCCGGCTTGTTCCCGCGGCTGTTGTAGATGGAGTTGGCCCCCATCCAGGAATAGGCGGGAATACCGGCAATCCAGCGCATAGAAAGCTGCTTGTACAAGCCCCAGTAATAGGGACGGCGTTTCAAATCTGCGTCATAAATTGTGCGCCGATGCTCAACGCAGTACCGCTCCGGGGACTTGAGATCCTTTTTCAGATACCGCTTCCCCGCCCAGAACTCTCGAACAACGAAGCCGTCCGGCCGGGACTGAATGAGATAGACACAGACCTCCTCGGTATCCAGCCGCCAGCCCAGCTTGCCAATCGCCTTATAGGTGATCTCATGCCGGCAGCAGGGACAGCGGGCCATCTTGTTGTGACGGGGTTTCACCTTGATGGGCACATCCTTTTCGCAGTAGGTACAGTAGCCAGTCTTGGCGCCTCCCCTCCGGTACTCATAAAAGATATAATTCTGCGGAATACCAACCTTGTCTACCCAGCGGTCCCAATCCTTGGGAAGCTCCGAGGTCATCGCCATATCCGCGTCCCAGGCGTCGGTTTCTCTCTTGTGCCGGCGTATCCGGGCCTCCTCCCGCAACTTCCGCTGATAGGCGAGAATCGCCTTATACCCCGATTTTTCAGATCCCAGGTAGTCTGCTACCATTTTGGAGTCAGCGGATGAGATCCACACATCAGGCGCATAGTGCGTCACCTGCGGCCATTCCAGACGGTCCACTTTGGAGTCCCGCCATTTGTTATTGGCGCAGTCATAGGTAATAAAGCGCCCGGCGTTGCGGTCGATATAGACCTCATAGGACGGCTGACGGCCGCCGATACGCAGATGGTCCGGGGCGTAGAGTGCCACCTTCAGAATACCGTTTTCCATATGACAGCGCATAAAGAGCTGATACTTCCGGCGTATCTCCTGGCGGGGGCCCCAGTATGTATTGACCGCAACCTTTTTGGGCACATCTTTTTTCGCAATCCCAACCATTTTCTTGGTAGCGTTTAACCGCCGCATCGCAAGCAGCTCCCGCTTCTTCATGGTCAGCTCACCTTCCTTTTCTTCAAATTGACATCGTACCAACTTTGGGGCTTGATTTTCTTCCCGTCCACACGAACCAGCGCGATTTGGATGACCTTTCCGCCTTCTGGAGCCTCCTTCGCAAAGGCCAAAATGTCGCCCTTTTTCCCGGAAGCAATCGGATCAGTACCCCGGACCACCACATAGCCGTTCTGAGCCTTGCCGTAGTCCTGGCGGACATTACTGCTCCATTCCCGCTCCGGATGGTCCACCATGTAGGCCAGAGCGTGGAGGAAAAATTCCTTCCGCTCCAGCTTCTTAATGATAGTCAGCTCCGTACAGGCGATTTTGGAATCATCCTCGTCCTCGTCAATATCGCCGCCCGGCTGTACCAGATAGTATTCCGAGCGGTCCATATCGCTGTAGTAGCACAGGCAGTCCAGCGGGTCCTCGGCACAGTGGAAACCGTTGTGGGCGCAGTTGGCCTCCGCCGTTGTATTCCGGCCCATCGTAAACTGATAGCCCCGGCAAATCAGACCAAGGTTGAATCCTTTGTAAGCGATCATCCGGCTTTCTCCTCCGGCATAGCAAAGTCCATCATGGAGATCTGCCCAGAGGATTCAGCAGGCTTGGGCGGCTCCGTCTTTTTTGCCACTGTCTCTTTCTTAGTCTTGTCCTTGCTCTTGCTTTTTGGCCTGGAAGTGCTGCCGCGGTAGGGTTTAGGCACAAACTTCTCTTCTTCCTCGTGGTCTTCCTTGGCATCAGGATCGTTGAAGTAGTCCACGGCCCACTGATAGCACAGATCGTCAGGGATGTCGCTCCCATATCCCTGCTGCCCAGGCCCAGGCTGGATGCCGTTGGCCTTCAGCTCATCCTGGATGTAGTCCCAGGCTTTCCGGCTGATGTACTGGAAGCAGCGGATCATGCTCTTGCGGGGGTGCATGGTCTTTCGGGCAAAAGCGGGGTCCTCGATACACATGGTCTGGATATACTCGGCTACACACTCCTTCATATTGCGCCTGGTCAGCTTCTCGGTGTCGGTGCTTACCCGTTTCATGGAGGCGGCCATTACTTCGTCATCGCTCATAGCGGCCAGACGGTCAAGCTGCTCCTGCTCGGCGGCTTTCTTTGCCGCCTGCCGGGCATCAAAATCAGCCTTGCGCTTGGCCTCGGCCTCCTCATGAGCTTTTTTCTTCTCATCTTCGTTCGCCGTATCGTCTGCGGACGGATTGGTCTGGGGTGCGGATTCCGGGGAGACGTGGCTGGTTTCCTCCTGCGGCTGGGGCTCAGCAGCACCCGGTTCCGTTCCTGCACATTCAGGGATATTGCCGCTTTCCTCAAAGGGGTTGTCACTGATTTGCCGTTCAAGGTCGATTTCAGAATAAGCTCCCATAATATGTTCCTCCTGTTGTCCGGGCAGAAATACCCCGCGGTATCTGCCTGTTTTTCAAATCGTATAGACCAGTGTGCTGAACGAGTCGAAACAATAGCACACCAATCTGGAATTTTTTGCGGCCTGCTTCTGGATCTGCTGCTGGATGAAGATGGCACGTTGTTCGCCCTCGTGCTCCCAGGCCAGTACAATCAGATGCTGGTATTCCGGGTTGTATCGAACGTCCGCCCCCAATGCGTTGCAGACATCCGATATGCCTTGAAGCTGTTGATTGGGTATCATGTATTCAGAATCAGCTGCTTTGCCAGCTTAGGCGAGAACTTCACTCCGGTAAACCCATTTACATCGCAATAGAAATAGCTGCGGCCACTGGGTCCATGCAGCTCAATCACATCGGACAGGGCCGTGTTCCGACCGGGGAAACCCTTGGGCAAGGTATCGCTGTAACCGGTGAAGATACGCTCCAGAACGTCATGCTCACTCTGCTCATTGGGGCAGAAGATCGTTCCGTTGTAAACCAGCCGGTAGAGAGAGGCGGGGGGCTGTTCATAGCCTTTTTCCCGCATCTTCTGGATACCGGCAAAAGCAAAGGGCACGGTTTTCCCATCGCTCAAATCCAACTGATAGATCCGGTAATGCTGGCAGTGCCGCTGACTGTTCAGACAGCTCTGGAGCGTCGCCGCCGGGTCTTGCCGCAAAAACAGACCATATTCCGCCTGAGTCAGACCCAGGTGGTCGATCAGCTCCAAACCATTTTCGGTGCTATCGTGCCATTGGCCGATACATTGGTCTATGTGGTCAAAATCACACAGACCGGAGAGGTACATTTCCTTAAAATTCATACTGATTTGCTCCTTTTTCTTATTTCGCTTCCTGCGCAGGGCAAGCTGCCAGTCGTCGATCCCCTTGTAGTTCGGGTTCCAGTTCAGCCGCCGGCAGGCCATACCGTTTTTGCACGCCAGCTGATAGACGCCAGCCGCCCCGCGATTGACTTCCACGTTGCGGTACTTGTCCATATCTTCTGCCTCAATGATCTCCTCTGTGCCGTTGCGGCTCAAAAAGGCGAAAAGTTCGTTCAGGCCGTTGAGATTGTTTGCGCCCATAGTCGCTACAAAGGTACGCCCTGTCAGGGCATGGACAATATCCGCTTTCAGCGCCCCCTCGGTCACATAGACCACACGGGCATGGGGATCACCAACAAAATGAATGGGACACCCAGAGCTGACCCCCTGGCTCTTTCCAGTGGAGGTCAGCGGCAGGTATTTTGCCCCAGACTTGTCCGGCGGATCGTTTTCATCCCGGATAGGATGGTCCAGCCTGATTTGCAGGCCGCGGAGCAGTCGATCCACGCCGCGTAGCGGGATCAGAATACCCGATGTGCGCGTGTAGAACTTGACCGTCCATTTTCCGTAGTCATTCACATAGAAGCCAGGAACGCCCTGCACCTGGCAGCCCTGTTTCATCAGGTGTTCTGTGAGTGCCCTGCACTTTTGAGACGGCGGCGTGCTCTTGAACCCAAACCGCTCAATGTCATCGTCCGTCAGTCCCCGTACCGTGCGCAGATGTTCCCGGTGTGCCTGTGTCAGCGTCAGCTGGGAGAGCAGCGCGGTCAGCGTCCGGTGGATCTCTTCATCCGGCGCCGTGTCAGAGAATGTATCTTTGGGGGACGGCGGCCTGACCGGATAGGACAGGGCAGGGCCGTCCTCCGCAAAACCGTCTATTGCCAAAGCGTCACAGATTTCTCGATAAGCGTCTGAGTTGCTGATTCCATGAACTCTGCCATAAAGAGGAAGCATCCCGCCGCGCTCGCCGCAGTGCCAACAGCGCCAAGTATTGATATGGGGATACAGTCCCATCTTACCGCGGCGGTCGCCGCAGATGGGACAATCAGCGTACACCACCCGGGAGCCCCCTCTCCGCCTGATATTCAGGCGGAGAAGGGACGCCACATCCATAATGGTAAAGGGAAAATCTGACGAACGGATACGTCTCACTCCTTTCCATCAAATGCAGGGCGATGCGGGGGAGCTATCCAGCTTTCTTCTGATCCAGATTCTGCATCAGCAGGGCAGCGGCAGCCTTATGGCTATTGCTGCACTTGTAGAATTCAGTTACAAAGAAGCGCAGGCTGGAGGGCCTGCGTTCCGCAACCTGGGCCATCGTCAAGCCGGCATTGGGGCCACTCGGCACTACAATCGCGCCGGCTTCCTCCAGTGTCATCACCTGGCAAATTTCCTCTACAGACATATCATCCGTATAGCTGGACGCTGCCTGGGAAGCCGGTTCCGGCTGGTTCTGTACCTTGTCAGCAGGGACGGAAGTTTCCTCCTCCTGCGTGGGGAAATTCAGAACCGTCACTTCCGCAGTCTGATGGCCGTCAGACGCTTCGATCTCATCACACTGGTCTACATCCTGATGTTCCGACGGTGCGGGGGATGCCTCACCAGCCGACACGGGCTGGGCTACGGGATTGGGGCCAGGTACGCCTTCCACAGCAGGGTCCTGCACCGTCTGGGGAGATGCCGCAGGCTCCGTCTCAGGGGCCGGTTCCTTAATGGCAGTCTCCGCAGTTTCAACAGGCGGCGTCTCAGCCTCCTTCAGCTGGGGCACGGGAGCTTTCTCAACGCCAGTGGACAGGTTTTCCTGCACAGGTAGCGGTTCCATCTGAATATGAGCCTGGGCGGGCGGTTTTTCTCCGCCTTCAGTCTGAGCGGACGGAGCGGGATACCCGCCATCGCTGGAGGACTGGATGATGTCGCACAGCTGGATGCCAAACCCGGCGTTGTCCAGCGCGACCATCATGGCCTCGTCCTGGGCGGCGCGGATATAATTTGGGGCCTCCTGCGCAGTCTTGTTGGACGTAAAGCTGCTGGCCGGGGCGGTGTCGTCCCTGTGGAAGAACACCTTTGCCTCAAAGATTGCCAGCTGGTCGGTGATCCGCAGGGGATTGAGCAGCATTCGGCCCTTGGGGCAGGCCAGCCGGAACCAAAGCCGCTGATAGCGCGGCTCCAGGCGCATGACAGCCTCCCCTTTGTCATTGATGCTCCTGCGAAGGTGCTTCATAGGGTCGAACCCCGGAACCTTATGCAGTTCACTGGCGGCAGGGACGGTGCGAAGGATCGTGTTCTCGTTCATGTTGAAATCTCCTCTCATATCAAAATTCATACAGCGGAATGTCCGCTATATCGCAATAAAAAAAGACGCAGGCACTCATTACACAAGTGCTTGCATCTCAACTTGCCTTCCGCATAGGCGGTTCCTCTGCAGACCGGCTCGGACTGGCTAACTTTTTGTGGTAAAGCCGCATCCGCTCCGCCAGGAGCGTGTTGCGTTTCCCTTTTCGTGTCTTGGAGATTACCATAAACAGCGCCTTTTTCTGCCCCACCAGTAAAACCCGCCCCTTAGCGCGGGTGACGGCGGTATAGAGCAGGTTCCGGGTCAGCAAAACCCGATGGGCTGCCAGCAGGGGGATGATCACGGTATCATACTCGCTCCCCATGGCTTTATGGATGGTCATGGCGTAGGCAAGCTCCAGCTCTTCCAGACTGTCTAAAGGATATTTGGCATACCGCCCATCGAAATTGATGATAACGGTATCGGGCCTGATCTCGCGGACTAAGCCTACATCGCCGTTGAATACGCCCTTTCCAATGATGTCGCCCTGGCGGTTATACAAAACCATCTTACTATTGTTTTTCAGCTGGATCACCCGGTCATAGAGGCGGAATTTTCGGCTGCCACGCGCCACCTCTGGTTTCCCATCCAGTTCAGGGTTCACTTCCTCCCGAATTGACTCATTCAAATTCTGGGAGGATGCCTCGCCCTTCTCACGGTAGGGCGACAGGATCTGAAGCTGCTGAATACCCACGCGTGCTGCCTCCTCCTTGTAGAGGCGGCAGACGGTTTCCGCTGTTTCCCCCTGGTCGGCGGCAGGGATAAAGTTGAAGTCCGGCCCATAGTACAGCTCGCCGCTGCCCTCGTTGATAAACTTGGCGTTATGGGCGATCCGGCTGTCCTGCGCCTGCCGGAAAATCTGGTCCAGTACAGTAACTGGAATAATACCGCTGTCAATCAGCTCATGAAATACATTCCCAGCCCCGACACTCTCCAGCTGGTCAGCATCGCCAACCAGCAGTACCTTTGTACCTGGTGTCAGGCGAGTAAACAGCTGATGCGCCAGCCACATATCCACCATGGATGTCTCATCCACAATCAGCAGTCCAGCCTCCAGAGGCTGTTTTTTCTTCGGTCCGCTGTCATCCCCGTGGAGCTTCAAAAGACTGTGCAAGGTCTGTGCGTCCTCAATTCCTGTAGTCTCCGCCATGCGGCGGCTGGCTTTGCCGGTGGGGGCCGCCAACGCAATTTTTTTATCCGGGTACAGCATACGGAATGCCTCCACAACCGCCAGCAAAATGGTACTTTTACCAGTACCGGGTCCGCCGGTAATGATAGACAGATTATATCGGAACGCCATTTCCACGCCCTCGGTCTGCCGCTGAGATAACGTGATTCCAAGCCGCCCCTTGACCTGCTCCATAATGGGTGTCAGATTGACGGGGGCGGGAAGCTCCAGCGCCATCTGTACTGCTTTCAGCGCCGTCTCGCACTCCTGTTTATATACCTGTGGCAGATAGATATTGCCGCCGTTGGACACAACCACATTCAAATGGATCATGGCTACCAGCTGCTGTTCCAGTTGTCCCTGTTTCAGCGGCTGATCCAAATCTTCATTAAGCAGTTTGAAGGCATCCTTGAGCAGCCGATCTATCTCAATATAGAGATGACCGTTTTTGCTGCGGGACTCTTGGATCGTATAGAACAACGCTCCCTGTATCCGCATAAGGTCATGGAGATCGCCGCCGGATTTCCGTACAATTTCATCTACCCGGCGGAAACCGAAGCCCGGCACCTCACAAAGCCGGAACAAACTTTCACGCAGCAGCTCCACGCCCTTCATTCCAAAATGCTCTAGGACTTTCAGGGCTGTGTTGGGCGTCACCTTCAGCGGGGCCAGCAAAAGCAGCAGCTCCCGCATGACCCGGCTTTCCGCATAGCTGGTTTTGATCTCCTTCAACCGTTCCTCTGTGATGCCGCGAATCTCCAGCAGCCGTTCCGGTTCGCGCTCCAGTACCTCCAAGGACCGGTCGCCAAACCGCTCCACAATCGCGTTCGCCGTTTTCTCACCGATACATTTCAGCGCGCCGGAGGAGAGGTACGCCCGGATGCCCTGGGCTGTAGAGGGCAGAATTTCTTTCCACTGCTCTACCTCAAACCGCAGGCCATGTTTACTGTCATTGACCCAATTCCCTTCCAGTTCCATCTTCACCGTGTCATCCAGGGCCAAGTCATAGCCCACAGCGACAAAGCGGATCAGGTGATCTCTGTATTTATAGGGGCTGCGCGCCTCCTGGGGCACCATGATGTCTGCCGTTTTCAGCTGTAAAACGGCGTAATGGGTAGCCTCATTGTAAAAAATCCTTTTGTCAAATGCCGCTACGAAGCTCATTGTCATTCCTCCTTTTAAGCGGCGTCAGGCTTTGGCCGCTTGATGTTGAACCTCCGGCTCTCAGAAATTGTGACATATTCTGTGTAAATGTCTGGGTGGACAGCCTTCAGACGTTCCAGCCTTTCCTTGGAGACTCCCGATTTTCGGACAGGATTCCACGTGATGGTGCAGCCATCCTCTGATACAGCGGAGCAGCTTGTACCCATATCGGCCACGATCAGAGCTTTTAACCGGTTCATCTCGGCTTCTATAGCTTTCGTATCCGCGTCACGCTGGCCCTTTTCCTTCTGGAGTTCTAAGAAACGAGTGACCCTTGCAGATTGCGCCTTATTCAATGAGATAGGCGGAGCGTCTTTGTCCGCCGGCCCCAGCGTCCGCCGAAGGCTCTCCAGAATAAGGTCGCCATTATCCTCCCAATAGGGCGGAGGTAATTTGGCGAGTACATTGTTCTCCCAGAAATCCTGCTCCAGCGCGATTAGCTCCATCTCGTAGGCCATATCCCGGTCGATACGCCGGATGATGGCCTCGTCCTCGTTGTTGCCGTAGAGACAGCAGTAATAGACCCGGTTTAGATTCATCACGGCCATGTAGTGGCGTCCCTGGGTTTCATAGTACACAGGGACGATCTCCTCACCATTGTACCACCATTTATCCTTTGCGTTGTAGTTGGTGGTCTTGATCTCCAGGATCGCCGTTGTTCCGTCTGGTAATGTCACAAGATAGTCCAGATCGGCCAGCATCCAGGGGTGGTGGGGGTGCTGAAACATACACTTGCGCTGGTAAATTTTCAGCCCGGTTTTCTTTTCAAAGATACGGGCCACCAGCGGCTCCAGCAGGTTGCCCACTTCCAGGGCCACCCAGTTCGCCTGATCGTCCGCTGTGACGATGCCCAGCTTGTCAAAGTAGAGGTCCCGGGCCGTCCGAAATGGCGAGAGGTTCAAAACTGCCGCCGCGTCGCTGCCGCCCAAGCCCTTTCGCCGGTACTCCAGCCATTCAGGCCGCGAGAGTTTCGCTGTGTCCACCAGCACAAGGGGCTGATATGCCATATCCTGTGCCATGTCTGCTTTCCTCCTCTGCAATCATGTTTTGAAGCTGTACCCTCCACATCTGGCGGCTGTTGCCCCGGATGGACTTCTTGGAGGGACGGGGATGTTTTCTCCGCTTCCACTTGCTTTTCATTGATTTTTGCTCCTTTCGTTTTATTTATCCTCAAAGCCTTGCGGCGTTTGGGCAAAAAAAGAGCGGAAATGACAAAAACACGGCCTAAAGCCGTATCTCAGCCCTCACTCTGGAGAGCTTTCGTCATTCCCGCTATCAGCGTTGGGGCAGACTGCCCCCTATAAATCCTACCGGCAACCGCCCGCCTATCCGCGTGGCAGCCCTGCCGGTATAACGTACAACCTTAACAACGTATGCAATGCGGGTGCCTCCCCGATCCCAAGCCCTGCGGGCTCAGCTCCGCGTTTCAGCGGAGAACGCACAAACAATCAATTACAAGGACACTATACCACAATATATAGTGGTTGTCAATCGCTTTTTCGTTGCATTTTGCACATCATCGTATTTCTGGCTCTAAATTCATGAATTCTGCTGAATTAAAAAAATCAACAAGAGTAATGTCCAATCCATCACAAATTTTTTTGATTGTGAGAATTTTAGGGTCTTTGCTCTTGCCGTATAGTATATTTTTTATCGAGGATGGTGGTAGTGCAGATAATGTGGAAAGTTTATTTATTGTAATATTGCGTTCAGAGCATAGACGCAAAATTCTATCGCGGATCGCTGAAACAGTATCCATATCGTAGCCTGCTTTCCTTTTTTTCAAGCATACAAAATTTTTCTTGTAAAAGTAGGCTACCCATGCTACTATTTAGGCTATACATAGCCTGTTAAGAGTAAATCTGTTCTATAGAAGAAATTCTCCTATGCGGGCTGCATAGGAGAATTTTTAATGCTCACTTTGTCGTAAATCATCTACGATAAACTGGATGTGCTCTATTTGGCGCGGAGTTAAACCGGTTATATCAAGCATTTGCGGAGCACTCGGTTCCTGCATATCCCTCCCCAGTAGATAATCCGTGCTTACATGAAAGAAATTGGCAATCCTTATCAGCATATCTATGGATGGCATAATGTTGTCGTTTTCCCAGTTACTGATACTTTGCTTTTTAACGCCCAGTTTTTCCGCAAGCTGAACCTGATTCAACTCTCTTGATTGGCGCAGATTTTTAATGCGGATTGCAAACATGATTGGCCCACCTCCTTCTAAGAATGGATTATGGGCCATGTGTTCAAAAAATAAAAATACCAGTATTGTAATATTTGACACTCAAGATTATAATGTTAAAGTACGGAGAGCCAAAAGAGAGGAATCGTAAAAATGGTCTATATAAGTAAAATGAAGCAGAAGCTGGACTCTATTCGTAAAGCATTTGAGAAATATATCGACAACCAGGGATATTTTTTCATTCTCTACTCCAAGAAAGTGGGCTATCTCTGGATTGTTGTTGCCCCTCCCAGGGGTGCAGGTATACAACATCTGGGTACGCCGGAGAGAGTGTTGGAGAATACGCCCTATACTCCTGATGCTTGCATTTTAACAACGTGGGAAGAATTAGAAAGCCGCCGTCAGTTTACGTCTATCTTGGAACAGAACGAAGGCGGTGGGGCTGATTGTCTGGAGTACCTTGACAAGCACCTCCAGAACTATCAGGGACACTATGCAGGGGATGGTGAGTTATGTTAGGTAAATGCTGTGCGGTCACCGGCCACCGCCCTCATAAATTTCCCTGGAAGTATGACGAAACGGACAGCCGATGTGTGGCGCTGAAAGCGGTGCTGGCAGAGCAAATCGCTGCTCTAGTCAACGCTGGCTTCACGCAATTCCTGTCCGGCATGGCAGAGGCCACCGATACATGGTTCGCTCTCTCCGTCCTTGACCTGAGAGAGAAGAATCCCGCGATCAAGCTCCATTGTATTCTCCCCTGCAAGGAGCAAGCTGACAAGTGGTCAGCTTCATCGCGGGACCTCTATCATTCTACCCTGGATCGGGCGGATTCCATCGTTTATGTTAGCAGGGCCTACTACAAAAATTGTATGCTGGACCGCAACCGCTTTCTGGTAGACCACGCCGCCGCTCTGCTGGCCGTCTATAACGGAGAACGGCGCGGCGGAACGGCGGCGACTGTGCGCTACGCTCAGAAGATGGGCCGGGAGATCATCGTGATCGACCCTCTTACCCGGTTAATCTCCCATTCGGGATGATCTGCTCCTCTTTATGGAACACATACCCACACGCACAAGCAAAATCGTCAATCAGCCGCCCCTTAATGGTGAACACTTCCACTTCATCACCGCAGTTTGGGCAGACACGCTCATCCAGCACAGGCGTCTTGTTCTTTTCTTCGCATCCGCCGAGAACGCTCATTTTCAATACCTCCCTGTTCTTGATAAGAAGATCGGCTTATAGCCCCAGCTTGCCAACGATCCCCTGCAACGCTTTACGAACGGGGGAATCTGTGGGTAGCGTCACCGTGGGACGGCCATCACAATCATATTGATAGACCAGATTATCATGGGGGACGACCCCCAGCAGCTCCAAGCCTTGCTTTTCAATTTCCTCCCGTGTTCCCTCGTTCAGTTCCCCATTTGGCGCACGGTTGACGATCAGTGCTACACGCTCCGTTTTCAACCCCAGCTCCTTGATAAGCTGTGCGATCCGGCCAGCAGCCTGGACACCCCGGCGGGAGCAATCGCTGACCAAGATGGTGGTATTCATGTTGGGCAGCAGGCCCCGGCTGATATGTTCCAGTCCGGCCTCATTGTCCACCACGATGTAGGGATAATTTCCCTCCAGCTTTTGCATCTGCGTTTGCAGCAGGCCGTTGACAAAGCAGTAGCAGCCCTGACCTTGGGTGCGGCCCATCACCAGAAGATCAAAGTTA
>OFFJ01001323.1_pt1 | contig 18651 bp, 17 predicted proteins | sample 1521261 | NCBI WGS metagenome assembly OFFJ01 (sample SAMEA3504122, study PRJEB24116) | mouse gut metagenome | biome: mouse gut; feature: mouse-associated habitat; material: faeces | place: Denmark | collected 2011 | reverse complement strand
ATAGATGTGCAAAACATTCTATATTTTCTCTTGCAGTCAGTTCTTGATAAAAACTGGGTGTGTCAAGTGCAGCCCCAACCTTTGACAATGCCAGTTCAGGGTTTTCGTCTAATGATACATTGTCTATGACAATTTTCCCGTTATTTTTGGAACACAAGTTGGTAATCATCTTTAATGTCGTAGTCTTGCCCGCTCCGTTCATGCCCACCAGAGCCAGCTTCTCCCTTTCCTTGATACAGAGGCTGATTCCCTTCAGAATATCATCCTCGGCTCCGTCATATCGATACCACACATCTCTCAGCTCTATAGAAACCGCTTCCGCCGGAAGCTCACAGCCCTTTCCGTGGTTGAAACGGTTCGGATAATCATAGAACGAGCGGTAATAGCCTATCTTCTCCGCCCGGGTATTCAGCTTTGCCACATCTCCGATTATGCTTTGAAAAAATCCCCCCAAGCCCAGCAGCAGATTGAAGTAAAAGACAAACTCTCCCACCGTGATTGCGCCGCTCATCAAAGTTCCGATCAGGACGAAATAGGATGCGCCATTCTGCACCAGCGTCATGACCCCGGCCAGCAGCGCCGCCCAGAATTCCCGGAGACTGCACCGTCTGTTCCACATCAGTATATATGCCTGATAGTCCCGCATCATCCTGTCCAGCCATCCTTCCAGCCCATAGAGCTTGATATCCTTAGCCAGCGAAAAATTCCCTGACAATCCTTTCAGATAATTTTTCTTGCGAATCTCCTTCTCCCATTGATGCTTGTTCTTCTCATGATACGCAGGACGCCAGCGGGCCGTAAAATAGGAAGCTGCAGACGCCAGCGCCACCACCGCTAATAAAAGGGGATTCAAAACCGTAAGCAGAGAGCCGTAAGTGATAATGCCCGTGAGATGAAATAGCCCGTCGGACAGATCTCTCCACAAGAATTCCGGCGCACAGTTGCCGCAGCAGGCATCCCGCCACGCATACCCGCTTATTTCCTTATAATCCTGCTTTAGGGTATTTTCATAATCCATTTCGTACTCTTCTATGTCGCACATCTCGCTCTGGTAGATGCAGGTGGGATAATAATGCCTTGCCTCGCACCTTGACGCAATGAAGTCCCACAATTCCAACAGTAAAAAGGATGCCAGCATAAATCCTCCTGTCAGAACCGCCAGTTCCCCGAAATCTGCTCCCGCCTCCAAACGGTCGATCAGCTCCTTGGGAAAATACCCGTTCACAAGGGGCAGCAGTACCTTAGGCGCCACCAGCGCAAAAATAAAGAATACGAACCACTTGTCTATTTTCCACAAATTCTTTATGGCCCATACCAGACATCCCGGCCGGGAATATTTCCGTTTCTTTTTTTCCCGTCCCTCTTTGGATGGAGCCTTGCTCCCAGTTATCCCCTTCTCCTTTGACCTGCCTCTTTTCTCCCGCATCTCTCCGCCTCCTTGTATCTTCACTTCCTATTATGCCGCTTTTGCCTCATCCGCCTGCCCGCTGCGTTCCGGCCTGCCATTTCCTCCAAAACGCTGCATCTTCATCCTCACTGCAGCATCATAGCATAAAGCAACAAAAAAAGTGCAATTTGATATCAAATGCCTAAAATTTGATGCCAATTGCACTTTTACTTTCTTTTTCCCTCATGCCCGCTGAGGCAGCAGCACCTCCGTGGAGAAAGCCTCCGCCTCGGAGGCTCTGGTGATATAGCCGCCATGTCTCTTTACGATTTCATCCACCCTCAGAAGCCCCAGACCATGCCCGGCCCCCTTTGTGGTGGCAAAATGCGCCTTCTTCCCGCCGCCCGCGGTATTGGTGAGAGCGATATATAGATAATTCCCTTTCATCTCCATGTAAATACGAATCAGACGCTTTTCCGGCGGCAGCTCCATGCAAGCCTCCATGGCATTGTCCAGCAGATTTCCAATGATGATACACAGATCCAGTTCGGGCACGGACAGCAAAACCGGAATCTCCGCCTTGGTCTTCACCTGAATCCGCCGCTCTCTGGCAAGAGAAAGCTTGCTGTTCAAAATGGCGTCCGCTATCCGGTTCCCCGTCTTGACCACTGTCTCCACATTGGTCAGATCATCGTCCAGCATATCCAGATACTTCTGTATCTCCTCCATCTCGCCCCTTGCCGCGTGTACCTTCATGGTCTGGATATGATGCCTATAGTCATGCCTCCAGCCCCGCATCTTCACGTACATGTTTTCTACTTCGGCATAATATTTCTGCAGAAGCTCCTCCTCAAAAAAAGCAACTCTTTTTTGAATGAGTCTGTCTGTCAGCCTGCGTATCAACGCCATGCCCTTACCTCACTTGTAATAACGCCATCATACACTGCGCGCCCCCAAAGCCTGCCCCTCACAGACACCTGATCAGAGCAGCATGTACCTCCCCGTACATCCCTCTGCTCAGCGGGATTTTGTCACCGTTTACCATGGTCACCTCCCCTCGGGAAATGCCCTGAACATGGTTCAGATTCACTATAAAAGAGCGGTGAACCTTAAAGAAAGTCTCGTCCAGCTGCTCGGCCAGCTTTCCCAGCGCCATACGCATCCTATACTTTTCTGCTCTGGTATGTACTGCCACATACACGTTTTCCGCTTCTACATAGATAATGTCCGACAGCGCCACCTTCACGCTGCCCTCCCCGCAAACTACCCATATGCTTCTGAGTCGATAGGAAAGGTTGCTCACCGCTCTGTCCAGCACGGGGCAAAGCTTACCGTCATCTACGGGCTTCAGCAGATAATGCAGCGCAGAAACGTCAAAACCGTCCCCGAAATATTCGTAATATCCCGTGATAAAGATGATCTGTACAACGGCGCTCTCAGACCGTACCTTTTTCGCCAGCTCTATGCCGTTCATACCCGGCATTTCCACGTCCAAGAGAAGAATGTCAAAGTCCTTCTCCTCGGAGTAGTCAAAGAAAAAGTCCTCCCCCCGTCCGTACTGTCTCAGCTCCAGCAGGTGCTTCTCCCTCTTGGCCCACGCGGCCGCCACTTCGCAGAGATATCCCCTCTGAATGGCATCGTCATCACAGACGGCAATCTTCAGCTTCATGGCCGCTTTCGCTCCTTTCAAATTTCAGCCTGCCAAATGTGAAAATATTCCGTTCACATCATGGTTTCATCATACACTGCCCTTCCGCCCCCAATATACTTTGGTCTGGTGCGGGCGCACACCACATGGGCATCCCCGATCTCCTTGGTTCGTATCCGAACCGGCACCGCCACCTCCCTCAGGTGCATCCCTATGAGAGTATCGCCTATGTCCATTCCCGCATGGGCCCTGATATGCTCCACCGCCACGGGATGTTCAAAATCCTTATAGGCAGCTGTCGCGAAGGATCCGCCTGCCTTGGGCTGCGGCACCACGTTCACCGCCTCGCAGCCATACCGCAAAACCGCCTCTTTCTCCAGAATCAAGGCCCTATTGAGATGCTCGCAGCACTGGGCCGCCAGATACACCCCGGCCTCCTGAGTGGCCTGATAGATGCTGCCGAACACCACCTCCGCCAGCTCCGGACTGGAAAAGGTGCCGATGCCCGCCCCTGCCACTTCGCTGGTAGAACAGCCAACCACAAGGATTTCTCCCCGCTCCAGCCCTGCCGCCTCCAGCAGCTCCTTGGCCGCGCTATAGGCCTCGCTGCCGATAATGCTCATCTCCTCCGTCATCTCATTCCATCCTTTCCCGGCCTGTCTCAGCCATATGCGTCTCGGCCTCTCCCTGCAGCTGCTCCGGCATACCCCCGCATATGCGAACTCTCTCCTCACAGCTGCCTCAGCATATGCGCTTCAGCCCTCTCCCCCGCAGGCATTCCGCCATCCGACTCCAAGCTTCCCAAACCTTCTACAGCTCTCCGATGTATCTGGTCTCTCCGGGCTTCACTTCCAAAAATTCCTTCTCCGTTGCCACCCAGACGCTGATTGCCGTGGGATTGTGCATGGTCATTCCGTCCGCCGAGAACTCCTGCTTTCTCACCGCCTGAACATAGTCACATATTTCCATGTTGGTGGCATACCAGATATCCTCCATCCCGGCCATCTTCTCAACAAACTCCTCAATCACGCTCCAGTCGCCCGTGCGGCCGAACTCGAAGCTATGGCCCCAGACATACATGACCGGCAGCTCATAATAGCCCGGCACCTTGATGAAACGCTCTCCCAGAGCCGCCAGATCGTTAAAGTGATGGCAGGTAGGATGCCATTCCATAAAGTCCTTGGGAGGGAAAAAGCTCTTGGTATCCGCCACGGTACGAGAATATTTTATCCCCAGAGACCTTGCAATATCCATGATCTCCCGATTATAATTGCCGAAAGCATAGGACATGCCCTGCACCAGCCCGCCGGTGATTTTCTCCAGAGCCTTTCGGTCTTCCTGAATCTCCAGCACAGCCTGCTCTCTGGTGATGGTTTGGAGATTTCTATGCTGCACCCCGTGGCAGGCCACCTCATGCCCCGCATACACCTCCCCAATTTCCTCCGCCCCCACGAAGGCCTCTTCCTTGCCCCGAACTCCCAGCCTGCCGGAATTCAGGTGAAAGGTTCCCTTCATCCCATGGCTGCGCAGAAGCTCCGCCAGCCTCCTGTCAAAGTCCTGCCCATCATCATAGCTGAATGTCAATGCCTTCCTCTTGCCTTGTGGATATACGAATCTCATCTGCCTCGTCCCTTTCCCTGAATTTATTTTTATATGCCCTCACAAGCCGCCTCCAATCGGATCCGGCCCTGACTGTGCCAAAAAACCTAACACCCTTTCCCTCTTTAGGAATATAGTAAAAGAAACATGAATATGTATAGGAGATTCCCTATGTTTTTCGCATCTCTCCTATTTGGAATATCCGCAAGCCTTGACGCGCTTTTAGTCGGCATCGGCTACGGCATCCGCGGAACCCGCATTAAGCTCTGGCAGAATCTTGTCATAAGCCTCATCACCCTTCTTGGCACCTGCCTGTCCGTAGGCCTGGGCCATAGGCTGGTCAGATTGCTGCCCGGCGTCATCGGAGACTATGCCGGAAGCCTGATCCTGATCCTTCTGGGCCTCTACTATATCGTCAAATGGACCATATCCTTCCTTCGCTGTGACAGCGGCGAAACGGCCTCCGAAAATCCCGGCCATGAGATGGTATCCGCATCCGTCAGCATCGCCTTTCCATGCCTGAAGCTTACGGAGGTTCTGATCCTAAGCCTGACTCTTTCCCTGAACAATCTCAGCGCCGGACTCAGCGCCAGCCTTGCAGGCCTGACCCTTCTTCCCGCCGCGGTCTCCACCTTGGCCTGCTCCGTGCTCTTCCTCTTCGCCGGAAACCGCCTTGGACGCAATCCGGTGCTGCAGCTGGCAGGCAAGGGAGCGGAGCCCATCTCCGGGGGACTGCTCATCGGGCTGGGCGTCATGCAATTTTTCTTATAGAAAAATTATACCATATCCCATTACTTTTTCAACCCTTGCATAAATCGGGACAGCCGGGGAAAACTATGGCGAAAACCATGGCCCCCTATGCCCCATGCCCCGCTGTAGGGCAGGACGCAGCCGGAGGGCGGAAACGGAGAACCCTCATGAATCTATCCCGAAGCCTTGACGAAAATATCCGCTATATGGAATCCCACCTGCCTCTGGCAGTGAGCTTCGACCTGATGACAAGACAGCTCCAGCTGGGAAAGACCCGGGCATTTTTCTTGGGCGTGAACGGATTCTGCAAGACGGAAATCCTTCAGCAGATTTTTTCCGACCTGCAGAATCCTCTCTATATGCGGGACGACCGCGTCGAGGACATTCTGCTCTACACGGAGAGCAAAATAGGCTATGCCCAAACCTCTCTGGAGAATTCATGGGATGAAATCTTCCGCAATGTCCTCAGCGGGCCCGCCGCCCTATTCATTGACGGATTCGATCAGGCAATACTCATCGACGCCAGAACTTATCCTGCCAGAAGCATTGCGGAGCCGGATCTGGAACGGATCACCAAGGGCTCCCGGGACGGCTTCGTGGAGACCCTGCTTTTCAACGCAAACCTGATCCGGCGCAGAGTGCGCTCCCCCCAGCTCTGTTTCGCCATGCACAGCGTCGGCGTCGTCAGCAAAACGGACGTGGCCCTGGCGTATCTGGAGGATACCGTAAACCGGGAACTGCTGGAAAAGCTCTCAAATGCTCTGGACTCCCTGCAGGTCACTTCCCTGACCATGGGTGCAAGGAGTCTGGAAGAGCTGCTTCTCCACAAGCGCTGGTGGAACCCTCTGCCCAGCATTCAGATGACGGAGCGCCCTGACGTGGCCTGCAGCTACCTGATGGAGGGCCATATTTTGCTTTTGGTGGACAACTCCCCTCTGATCATGATCCTCCCCTGCACCGTGTTTCAGTTTACCCAAAGCCCGGAGGACTATTACAAGAGTCCTGCCGTAGGCACCTATTTCCGTCTGGTGCGCTTTTGCTGCATGCCAGCAAGCCTGCTCATCATGCCCCTTTTCCTGCTTCTGGGAGGCTTCTTTCCTGACGCTGCCAGAGAGCTGAGACTGCTGGGGGACGGGAGCCTGACGAGACAGCGGCTGTTTTTTTACGTGCTTGCCGTTGAATTTCTGCTGGATCTGTTCCGCTATTCCTCCTCCTTAAGTTCCGGAAAATTCTCCGGCTCCCTATCCATCGTAGGAGGCCTGATCATAGGTGACATTGCTGTCAGTCTCAACTGGGCCTCCGTGGAAGTGCTGTTCTACGCCGCCATCACCTTGTTGGCCTCTCTGGCTATCACGGACACTGAATTCAGCGACGCCCTCCGGCTATATCGGATATTTCTGCTGATTTTTACCGGGTTTGCAGGTCTTCCGGGATTTGTGACATCTCTGTCATTGATCCTTTTGTCCATGGCGACCACCCCCACCTTCGGCGGCTTCAGCTATTTCTGGCCCCTTTTCCCCTTTAACGGCAAAGCCCTCCATAGGCTCCTATTCCGCACTCCCACCCCCGAGGCCCAGCCCTCCAAAAGCTGGGACCGCGGACGGGTGCGAAAATAATTGATTTATCCTTGTAGCAATGGTAAAATGTAGCCAAAGACCAAACAAGGCAGGTAACAACCATGAATGCAAATACCATAGAAACACTGGCCGCTTTCTTCGACGGCAGCGGTCAGGCCAACTGGCGCGAGGCTGCTTCCTTTGTGGAGGAGAACCTTGACGAAATCGACTTCGACGACGAAAGCGACCTATATGAATTGACAGATATCTCCCTATGCGCCCTAAAGTGCGACGACAAAAACATTGGATTTATAAAGTTTCTTGTTTCCAAGGGCTTCGACATCAATTACAAGCTGGAAGGAGACGATTGCCTTCTTCTAAAGTACATAAAGGACGAACCCAGCCTTTCCATGATAAAGAAACTGGCAGATCTGGGCGCCGACATCTATTCCGAAACTCTGGACGGAGACAATGCGCTTTCCATTCTGTCAGGCCGGAAGGAATCCATTGCCGTCAAAATGCTTCAGGAGTTTGATCTATCGCAATTTGACACCCCTGACAGCGCCGGTATGACCCCCTTGATGCATGCCGCCATGAACGGCTATGACAAGCTTGCCACGCTGTTGATCCAGCAGGGATTTGACGTCAATGGCATGGGCGGCATGCCCGCAAACGAGGATGACGCGGATATAGAGACCGACGGAGTCTCCCCTCTTGCTCTGGCCATTCGCTTCGGCAATACTGACATGGTAAAGCTGCTGCTTGCCGCAGGAGCGGACGAAACTCTCTGCGACGCCGAGGGCAATCCGCCTATTTTCTCGCTTCTGCGCTATCCCCCTGATTTCCTTTTTTCTTCCCGGTACATCTCCTCCGGCAAAAAATCCGGCGGCAGAGCCTCCAGAAGCAGAGTTTCCTCCTCGGAAAACGACCCTCCCCTTTTCAAGGACAAACTGACGATCCTCTCCATGCTGGAGGAGCTGGATATATCCGACGACGATGGGCACACCCTGCTTATGAAAAGCCTTTCCCCCATGTGGGACTGGCACTGCGGGCACAGAGGCAGTATCATGCCCCCCATAAACGAAACCATCGTCATGACGCTGCTGGAAAGAGGCGCGGATGTAAACGCCATGGACAACGACGGAAAGCGCCCCCTGCATCACGCCGTTCTCAATATGGAACAAGTGATCGGAAAGCTTCTGGAGGCAGGCGCCGATATAAACGCTCAGGACAATGAGGGGAACACCCCCCTTCACATGGCCTGCACAGACGCGGAGGAGGAAACCGTTATCCGGCTCCTGAAAGCCGGGGCCGACTGCGAAATCCAAAACAACGAGGGCCAGACCCCCCAGCGCCTTGCCATGGAAAACGGCCATTCCCGGGCTCTGGACCTTATGAAACCTCAGGGAGGGCTTCTGGAGGCCTGCAAAAACAATCAAAAGCGAACCATACAGACGCTCCTGAAAAACGGCGGCGAGGACGTGAACCAGACCGACGAGCTGGGAAACACCGCCCTGATCTATGCCTGCCGGCATAACGCCCGGGACGTGGTAAGACTGCTGCTGAACAGCCATGCGGATCCGAATCTGGCCAACGAGAGAAACCATGTGCCTCTGCACTTTGCGGCGCAGTCCGGCAGTTCCGACGTCATAACCCTGCTGATGAAGGCAGGGGCCGATCCCAATCGCACCGATGACACCGGCCTCTCGCCCCTGATGCTTCTGGCCAAATCAGGAAAGGCCGTGGCAGCTCTGAACCTGATTAAAAATCCTGCCGTGGACGTCAACCTGAAGGACGGCGTGGGCCGCACCGCAGTGGAGTACGCTATTTTGGCCGGGCAGCAGCAGATCGCAAAGGCCCTGGCGTCCTGCTGCGCCGTCAACACGGATACCTTGGGCAATACGACCTTGCATTATGCCTGCTACAGCGGTTATGCGGAAATTGCAAAAACTCTTATGGAGAAGGACAAAGACTCAATAAACCACAGAAATACAGACGGGGAAACGCCCCTTACGCTTGCCGCAAAGAAGTCCAAGCTGGTGGTGGCCAAGCTGCTTCTGGAGGAAGGCGCAGAAACGGACTGCGCCAATCTGAAGGGACTGATACCCCTGCATTTTGCGGCCTACAACGGGGATGTTCCCATGGGCAAGACATTGGTGGAGGCAGGGTCTGACATCAATGCAAAGACTCAGGACGGACAGACCCCGCTGATGTATGCCATCATAAGCGGAAAGAGCGAATTTGCCGAGATGCTGCTGAAATCCGGAGCAGATATAGATGCCATAGACAATAAAGCACAGAGCGCATTATATTATGCCACCGAAGCAAACCTCTTAAAGATCGTAGAACTGCTGCTGGCAGCAGGGGCAAAGAACTGACCCCCTGCGCCAGACAATTAACGGGCAATCAATTGGCGGCTTCAGGGAGAATGTCCTTCAAAAAGCTGACGATTACCCTCCTGATATCCGCCCCCGGCCGGTGTCCCAGCCCGATATTGGTTTTGCAGACAATATTATGCAGGCCAAGCTCCGAGACAAGCTTCTGATACAAGTTCCAGCGGTCGGGCATGTCAACTTCCCCAAAAAGCCTATAAAGCTGCTGGCGCTCCTCCTCGGTATAGCTGTCGCCATAGGGAACATCGCTGTTAAAGTCCTGATCTCCCATATAAAAGAGCTGCCTGACCCTCTTGTAACATTCATAGTCAAAGTCTTCGGTAAAATCCGCGTTTCCTATGCCGTTGGGCCATAATAAGGTTTCATTCTGATAAGTGCGCAGGGGCAGCGTAAAGGAATGCATATTTCCTCCTCCCACAGCCGCAAGGACATACTGCGGATGAAGCAAGGTGAAACGGGCAGCAAACCTGCCTCCGGCGGAAAAACCTTTGACTATGAATTTATCATATAGATTGATCCCGGCCCCCGCAAAACGATTCTTGATATCCTGAAACATGGCGATCAGCTGCAGGTCCACCCGTGCAAGAGGCGGATCCGAAACCGCCATAGCCATGCTGGTAAGGGCATGGGTATAAATATCGCTTTCCCCTTCTTGAGGACGGGGAAAAAGCGGCATTATGACCGGACAGCCCAACATCCCGGCCAGAATATGGGGAAATCCGCTTGCCGACAATTCAAAATCGGCTTTTTCAGCCACCACCCTGCAGGCCACGTCCATGGGGCCGATTTCTCCCACCGCAGGCCCCTCCACAATCAATACGGGCTGCTCCCTCAGGGAAGCCGGAAGATAAAAGAAATAGCCGAAATGAAAGCCCATCTCCGGCCGGGGAGAGCCCGTAAAGAAATAACCGTCCGGACAACCGTTTCTGTCAAAGCTCTCAGTGAAGGGATCCTTTCCCGCAATAACTCCCACAAGCTCTTTTGTATCCATCATTTCTCCCCTTTCACTTTACAGCGCGCATACCGATCACGATCTCACGTCCGAAATGCATTTTCTGATCTTCAACAGCAAAAGAATAATGCTCACACCCGTCAAAATATGGCCTATGCCCGCGATCCCGGAAATAGATGCATCCAGCCCTCTGCTAAGTTCCGTTCCCCAAACCTGCGCCAGCCCTCTCATCAGGAATCCAAGTCCGGTGACATTCAGCCCCACGTGATAGACTATCAAAAATCTGCCCGCATTCCGGTCGGAAAAAGCAAAGATTTTTTCAGCCAGCATCAAAACCAGAAAAAAGATCATCCCCAGCAAAAAATAGTGCGTATGCATAATCGACAGCCTTGTCTGGCCCGTAAAATCGCTGAACTTTGTAAACTCCCTATAGAACACTCCAAAAACCATAGCGATAACCGCATAGACGATAGCCATATTTGCGTAACGTTTTGTCATCTGTCTTCCTCCCTTTTCGTCGCCTTACACCTCTTTTTTGGCAGTTTTTATCCCATGACCGCGCGCATCCTCAAAGCAGGCCCCTTGTCGGGCCTATGGTCTCTTCTCTCTGCCGTTTTCATTGTAGCATATACCAGATAGGGTTTCAATATATAAAGTTCCGGCCCAGATCCCAATGGAAGCCCTGCAATTGCGCGGCCTCCATTTCTTTTTGTGGATAAAAAGTCGCACTTGCCTATTGACAAACCTGCCATATCTGAATATAATGTACTTTAACAATAAGTATATAGGAGAACAAATGGAGGGGCTTTGTGGAAATTATTATCAGCAGTAATACAAATAAGCCTATATATGAACAGATAACCTCACAGATAAAAGCCATGATTATGAGCGGAGAATTACAAACCGGCGCCCCTATTCCTTCAATGCGGGCATTGGCCAAATCTATCCATGTCAGTGTTATTACGGTCCAAAAAGCGTATGAGGATTTACAAAGGGACGGCTTCATCGAAACAACCGTGGGCAGAGGAAGCTTCGTATCGGCACAGAATAAAGACTTTTATCAAGAGGAACAGCAAAGGCTGGCGGAAGAACATTTACAAGAAGCTGCCGACATTGGACGTGCAAGCGGAATCAAGCTAGAAAAGCTAATTGAACTTTTAACGATGTTTTATCAAGAGGAGGACTAAAAATGGACGCTATTTTGCAGGTCGAAAATTTGACAAAGCAATACGCCGGCTTTCGGCTAGACCATGTTTCATTTTCTGTTCCAAAAGGAACCATCATGGGGCTGATCGGTGAAAACGGAGCCGGAAAAAGCACAACCATCAGCGCGATTCTTGACCTCATACATAAAGACGATGGCAAGGTTACCTTTTGGGGAAAGGAATTGTCATCTTCCAAGCAGCTCAAGGAAGACATCGGCGTTGTGTTTGACGGCATCAATTTTTATGAAACCCTGACCCCCGCCAAGGTGGGAAAAATTTCCAGCGCCGCCTATAAGCAATGGGACGAATGCTTATATCAAAATTATCTGAAACGCTTTCAGCTTCCCGCGGATAAAAAAATCAAGACTCTATCCAAAGGAATGAAAATGAAACTGTGCATAGCCGCCGCCCTTTCCCATAAGCCTAAAATGCTGATTCTGGACGAAGCTACCAGCGGACTTGATCCCGTTATGCGTGACGATATTCTTGATGTTTTCCTTGAATTTGTGCAGGACGAAGATCACTCCATTCTGATGTCCTCTCACATTACAACGGATCTGGAAAAGGTCGCCGATTACATTACCTTTATTCATCAGGGGAAATTGCTTTTTTGTAAAACAAAAGATGAATTGCGCTATCACTATGGCATTATCCGCTGCAAAGCAGCCACTTTTAACCAGATCGACAAAGCGGAAGTCCTTGCCTATCGCAAAGACGACTATCAATGGAATGTGCTTGTGGCTGACAAGGAAAAAGCCAGAAGAAACTATAAAAATGCCATAGTAGACGATGCAACGATAGACGATATTCTGCTTCTGTATGTGAAAGGAGAAAAGCTCAAATGAAAAGCCTTATCTTGAAAGACTTGTATAATATCGGACATTATGCAAAATCCATGCTGTTTATTCTTTTGGTACTTGCAGCTGCCTTTTTTCCTACTTCCGGCTTTGCGGGATACATCTGTACCTGCGGTATTTTGAGCAGCATGATGATTGTAACCACCTTTTCTTTTGACGATCATTCCAAATGGGCGCGATACGCTATGATAATGCCCATATCAAAGAAGGACTTGGTTTCCGGAAAATTTATTGTATTAGCTATCTTCAGCTCAGCGGGAAGCTTGTTTGGATTGGTGACCGGCTCAATAGGCGGGCTTATCATGAAAAACAGTTCTTTCAGCATCGCCGGAATGGGAGAACTGCTGTTTTTAGCCTTGGCTGCATGGATCATATCCCTCGTATTTGGCAGTATATCAATCCCGCTTGTATTCAAATTCGGCGCCGAAAAAGGGCGTGTGCTATTATTGGTATCGTTTCTTTTTCCAGCCGCAATTTGCATTGGGATATATCAGCTGCTTATTGCATTGGGTATTGCATTAACAGACCGGCTTGTATCTGCGCTGCTTGGATGTTCCCCCATTATTGCCTTGCTCTGGTGCTATGCAATGCATCAAATCAGCTGTCGGATTTTTGCAAAGCAGGATCTTTAACCGGTTTAAGATCAGTCCCTTTTCAGGCTGTTCCTAGGGCTCTCCCAAAGTGCTCCGGCCCGCTTCCGTCCCTTTTACAAAAGTTCCCGTCATCCCAAGCATACAGAAACTCCCTGCAGGCGCTATTACAAAATGGGGGTTCTGCTGCAGAACCCCCATTTTCATTCTGATCCGATATACCATACCGTTTCCGAATCAAATCGCTTTGAATACTCTATGGCAGACTCATTAAACCCTTGAAACATGTTGCCTTTTTCTATTCTCCGATGATTTCCACCCCATCCGGAAAATCCCGTATGACAAGCGCGCATGTATTTGTAAGTTTAACATTCTTTTTTAGCGGATACGCCATTTTGCCTCTGCTTTCTCCCGTGATGCAATGAACGTCTAATTTTGTGTCTGCCAGACCCAGATTATTCTCTAAATTATTGGCAAAAATGATACTCCCGGCACTTACTCCTATTACAAATCCATTGTCATTGATATACGCCATCAAAGAGTCATGAAACCCTGTAGCATTGATTCTTTCCAGCAAATACCGTGTATTTCCGCCGCATAAATATACCACATCATATTGCTGCAGCTTCTCAAGCTCCATTCCGGTATGCAGGTCAAATACATCAATATTTTCACCTAAGACACCGCATTTTAACAGATCGTTCATACATTTCGGCAAAACTTCTATTGCGTCCGGATCTATTGCCGCTGTAGGGATAAATAAGGCTTTTACGTCAGACATATCCTTCCCTGCCATATCCACAAAGCACTCTTTAATTTCTTCCGTTTCTAAACCCGCTGACGTCAACAATACTCTCATCTTTCCTCCTTTTCCGGCCAGTTATTTTGACCATTTACTCCGGCCAGTTCATCTGCTCATTGGAAATGCCTAATTTCCTGCACTCATTGCATACATATTCTTTTTCCGTCCGATTTCCAATTTGATATTTTAAAATCCTATCCTTAAATACAATGTATTTTTCATTCCCTGCCTTAAAATCAACAAACCAATTCCGATTAGTTTCAGGATCAGACAGCATGACTTTTGAAATCTGTTCCGGAAAATCTCTCCTATCACTTGTAAAAAACAATGCGGTCCAATATTTGGGTTTCCCGCCGGTATTCCACAATTCGACTTTATGAACGTTAAGATAATCAATAATGCTGTCATCCGCCAAACTTTCTTTGATTAATATTCCATCATACAATTCTCGTTTCTTTTTTTGTATGGCATTATTGCCACAGAGATGAACCTCTTTAACATCATTTAACATCAATTCATCCTTTAGCAAAATATCCATAGAAACCTGAAAGGTTTCTCCCAGCATCAACAGTTTTTCTGTCTCCGGCAACGCAATGTCTGCTTCCCATTTTGATATGGATTGTCTGCTGACATTACATATGGATGCGAGTTCTTCTTGAGTCATTCCGTTTGCTTTTCTGAGTTCTATAATCTTTTCCGATAATTTCATTGTCATGTCTCCTTGATCAATTTGTATTATACTAGATAACAATACAATTTTCCACCAACATGAAAGTGCTGTTTGGCAACTTCCGGTTGCAAATGGAACTTTTGCCCCGGCCTGCCCTGAGCTGTCCTCTCCATAGGCTTTCTCCCGTTCATTCTACCGTTCAATGTGGTACATCGTTTTGAGACATAAAAAAGCAACCCGGTTAAGAGTTGCTTTGTGATCAATATATCACCAGTTATCAAAGATATCTTTCAGATTGTCGAGTTCTTCTTGTGTGACGAATCCGCTTTCAATCATTTCCTCTTCGTTCATTACTCCTTCTGTACCATACACTGTCTGACTGTTACCTGTATCTGGGTCTGTGACAGAATCGACTTCGTGCATTACTCCGTCATTTACTGCCGCGTCAATGTCGATATTGCCATTCTCATCAGTGTATTTGTCCTCTATGATGTCTTTAGCGTACCCAAGATACACCCAATAGTTTCCGCATCTTGCTACTGAAATATACTGAAGACCCGGATCGATCATCGCCGCCCAGTGACCCGGGCTGGCTTTCCATGCCGCATATATCTCTGCAACTGAGGTCTGCCCCTGACCGATGTTCGCTACATTGGCGCCACCTCTTGTCGACGCAAGCGCATCATGGGAATAATTGGATACAACCGCTTTGGCGCTCTCCAGTGCATTGGAGTCCAGTGTCCCATCAGCACTTACAGCCGAAAGCCCCATTGCTTGTCTATCGGCGTTAAGCAAAGCGAGAAACTCACTGTTAGCCAGCTGGGCATCTGTTGCAGCATCATCGGTCTTGGCCGCTGTCTGGTCAGAACCGGGCCCCTGATTGGCTGTCTGGCCGGAGCCTGAACCCTGATTACCCGTATTCCCTGCTGTCTGCGTTGTGGCTGCAGGCTTCTCGGATACGATATAGCCGTTGCTTACGAATGCTTTCTCCCCATTCAGCTCAATCTGGTACCATCCGGTCTCCTTGCACTGCCCCGTCACGGCGACTTCCTGGCCGTATGCAAGCCTGCCGACTTTCTCGCCGTCCGTTGAAGGCTGGTTCCTTACGTTCACCGCCGATTTGGCATACATTGTCCCGGTCACGGCTTCATCGATGGTGTAGGGAGAATCTGCTGTTTCTTCCCCTATGGCTGTCCCGGCCTGGTTTGCCTCGTCTGCCTCATCTGTCTGGACTGCACTGCCGGACTGCCCGGTCTGCGTCACGCTGCCGCTTTCATCGGCATTCCCGCCAGAGGATGCCTCCGACCCAGTTTCAGGCTCCGCTGTTCCTTCTGACGCCGGTTCTTCTGTGGGTTCCGCCGTTTCCTCCGGTTTGAATTCCATAGCGCCGGTCCCCTCTGCCCCGCTTTCCCGGCTGTCATCATTCCCGTTCTGGCTGCTTTCTGCATCCGCCATGGCCTGCACCTTGCCGTCCCCCTCCATCCTATTTCCGCAGCCAGCAAAAACGCTGGCCGTCATTACTGTGATCAGCAATGCCATCACGATTTTCTTCTTCATACCTGTCTCCTCCTCGAGATTCTCTCCAGAAATCCATTCAAGGATTTATTCACCTATAGAGTAACCCCCCCGGGGTTTTTGTCAATAGGAATCTGGCCTATTCCGTGAAGAACCGGCACAAGAACATATGCCTCAGCTATGGGCTGGTGGTTCTGACCAGCGTTCCGGAAGAATACATTCCAGAGACACCGCCCAGTGAAGATAGGGAGACGCCAGAAACGGAATAACAGCAGAACATTTGTACTGTCTACGTCTGTCCGTAGGATTTAGAAACACAAAAACAGCGGAACCCCACATTTTATGGGATTCCGTTGCATCGAAAAAGCGATAGACGGGACTCGAACCCAATACCGTACTTAGAAACCGCATAAAGAAAGGATTTCCGGTACCTCCCTACTAAGTGTAATCACAAGTGTAACCCCATCTAAAAACAATACCATTAGGCGCACAACCGCTTAACAGAGTCGCTACGGCAAGCATCATCGCAAAAACTTGTTTTCCTTTTCTTTTCCATTTCATACGATTTACTCTCCCTTTCTAAAGTATATACATATAGTAAAATACTACTAAGGGAAAGAAATTTTCATTTGAAGTTTCTGCAGAATACGAACGGATTAAAAAAAGCAACCCGGTTAGGAGTTGCTTTACTTTCTGTGATTAATCACCAGTTATCAAAGATATCGTTAAGTTCGTCCGACTTTTCTTGCGTTATGTCTCCATCTGCAACAGATTGCTCTCCAGTCTTGACACCCTCCGAGCCATACACTGTCTGACCTTTCCCTGTTTCAGGGTCTTCTACAGAATCAATCTCTTTCACGACCCCGTCATTTACTGCTGCATCAATGTCAATGTTACCATTTGCATCTGTGTAGTTATCCATTACCTCTTTAGCGTACCCCAGATACACCCAGTAGTTGCCGCATCTTGCTACAGAAATGTACTGAAGACCGGGGTCTGTCATCGCCGCCCAGTGACCGGGACTCGCTTTCCATGCCGCATATATCTCTGCAACTGAACTGTACCCTTGCCCGATATTCTCTACGTTTGCCCCGCTTCTTACTACTACATCGTGAGTGTAGTTGGATACGAGATTCTTGGCGCTTGCAAGTGCATTGGAATCCAGTGTTCCATTAGCGGTTACCGTTGAAAGACCCATTGCCTGTCTGTCGGCGTTCAGCAGAGCGACAAACTCACTATTGCAAAGTTGAGCCTCTTCTGCTGTATCAGCGGTCTTACTATCAACATTATAAGCATCCTAAAACTAGCGCTTACAACAAAATTAACTCCAGCATTTATTACAGAAATGGAAGTTGCCATTGCATGTATTTTACTAATGTCATTTTACTCCATTATGGTATCAAAGCTAAATGAGCAGATTAACGCACATCGGATTCGGAATCTAAATCAAGAAAAACAGCAGACAGTCGATTTACTGGAAACCGTCTTACAAGTAGCGGATTCTATGAATCAATCCATACATATCCTGACCGATGAAACAAATAAACTTGATATTTCCATAGGAGATACAAAAGAATCTATGGAAGATTTGGCAGACGGAGCGGAACAAACTGCCGAAGCAATTACAACACAGCAGACAAAAACAACAGAAATACAGGAAGATATTATCACTTTAAAAGAAGTGACAAACAAAATTGTAAATCATGCACAATTTTCTGAGCAGCTCGTTTCCGGCAGCCAACAGACGATGAGCCGTCTCCTTGAGCAAGTAAATAATTCCGAAAAAGCCGGCCATTATGTGGCAAAGCAGATGAAAGAACTAAAAAGTTATACTGAACAAATGCAGGACATCCTGACACTCATTAACACTGTTGCATCCCAAACCGGAATGTTATCTTTAAATGCCAACATCGAAGCCGCAAGAGCCGGAGAATCAGGCAAAGGTTTTGCCGTAGTTGCAACAGAAATATCCAATTTATCAAACCAAACCAAAAACGCCACATTAGATATCAATGAATTGATTCAGGGAATCAGCCATTCTATGGAGGAAGTGATAACTTCTATCACCAATCTTTTACAGAGCAATCAAACACAAACTGAATACATCAATAATACTGCACTCGAATTTTCAGAAATCCATTCAGCAATCAAGCACATTTACGAAGGATCCGACCAATTAAGTAATGTCGTCCAGACAGTATCTGAGGCAAATGAAACAATTACGAGCAGTATTTTAAATGTATCAGCCAGTACACAGGAAATTACTGCAAAGGCCTCTGAAACCTTAGACAGCACCATCACAGATAAAGAAAGCGTTGAAAAAGTACTTGCCGCCGTTGAACAATTGAAGGCATATGCAAAAGACTTAAACAGCAGCCAAAAACTAGATTAAACTAAAAACGGTTCGTTTCCCAAATAGAAGAGGAGAGATTATATGGAGCAATTACAAATTAGAAAAAATCGTATCAGGCGGTGGATGGCCGCCGTCCTGCTTAGCCTCTGTCTCATTTTAACATTACTGCCCGTTGAATATTATGGATTTACCATTTCACAGACAAATGATGTTAATGTAACTACACAACAGGAAATCCTGTCATTTTCCGAACTTTCCTCCGACGTCACGAATCAAAATGTAGGAATCGGAACTCCTTTAACAGCATTACAGCTTCCAAATCAATTAACAGCAGTCTGCCGTTTTTTTAAAGAAGAAGCGCCCGCCAATACAGA
>OFFJ01001322.1_pt1 | contig 18661 bp, 16 predicted proteins | sample 1521261 | NCBI WGS metagenome assembly OFFJ01 (sample SAMEA3504122, study PRJEB24116) | mouse gut metagenome | biome: mouse gut; feature: mouse-associated habitat; material: faeces | place: Denmark | collected 2011 | reverse complement strand
AGTACGCCGATATCCTTATCGACTTCCCCTGGATTGATGATTTTGCCGCCGCCCGTAACTCGGTGATGGATCTGGCATCTGGAATGTGGTTCTTCAGCGTGGATACAGATGAGTATTTGGATGAAGACATATCGGAGCTGAAGGCGTTTTTGTGTGCAAGCGAGGGACGTAAGGAGGTTTTAGCCTCTGTAAATGTGCGTAATTACAGCACTTACGAGATGGATAGCGACTACTCCGATTTTTATGCCTTACGTATTGTTCGAATGTCTACAGGTGTGCGGTATGAAGGGGCAATCCATGAGCACTTCAATTTTAAGCTGCCAGAAGTTAGCACATGTCCGCTGAATCATACGATTTTGCACCATGACGGCTATGTAGCGATCCGCCAGAACAGCGAGGAGGGCAAGGCGAAGCAGGAGCGGAACGTGCAGCTGATTCGCAAGGGGCTGGAGAAGAATCCAGACAACCTATTGCTTTGTATGCAACTGCTGGAGTCGGCACCCGCTGCGTCCATATCTGACTATAAAGAGCACCTGTGTAAGACTGTAAGGTTGGTGAAAGAGAAAAAACCTGGTTGGGAGCAGCTGGGTCCGCCAATTTTGCGCAGTGCGCTCTATATGGGGGAAACGCTGGCGCTCCCAGAATGGGAAGACTGGTTGAAGTTGGCGGAGGAATGGTTTTCGGAGTCCATGTTTATCCGGCTGGACGGGCAGTATGCGGCATTTGTACACTATTGGAATACGGGGAAAAATCCAGAAGAAGCGCTGCGCCGGGGGCGGCTCTATCTCCAGGCATTGGAGGATTATCGAAACGGAGCGGATCCCCTGGCATCAATGATGAGTCCGCTGCAAATGGCCACGCCATTCTCCGAGAGCATGGCGAAAATGTCGATGCTCGGTGCGTATTGTAATCATGATCAGGTAGAAAATGCGTTTGAATTAGTGAAGAGCTTGAATTATCCTCTGCTGGATCATAGCCAGATCGCCGCATTGATGGGGTCTCTTCAGGACATCCACTTTAAGAGCACCCTTGATACGTCCGCTGTCGTCGCCGGGATTTGGGAGGAAGTCAACCGGCCGGAGGAGGAACGCAAGAATAATATCCAGAGGAAAAGGGCATTCCTCCAGGTGGCGGGCAGGACTTTCCCGGACAAAAACAGGGAGGCGGAAAAGAGCAAGGAAAACTTTGTCCGCCATGCGTACACGCTGTATCTCCCCCTGCGGGAGCAGTGCGACCTGGGCCGCGCGGCCGCAGTCATGGATATGGAGACCGTCCCTGAAATGGAGGCGGTATTAAACGAGGTAGAGGACTGGAACGGCTTTTCCATCCATGCCCTGGCCCACGCGCTGGAGTGCGGGGCCCGCTTCCCGCTGCCGGGCAAGTTGATGGCAATTGAGGACATGGAGGGGGTGGCTAGAAGGCTGGCACAGAGAAAGGGAAATATTTGCGGCTTGGCCGCCCGGGCGGCGGATGAGGATCTGTCCGGCTGGCAGGCGCTGACTTGGGCCCGGGGGCTGGTTATCGCGGCCGTGCGGGTTTTCGAGTGGAAGAAACCAGAGGGTGAAAACGCGGAGAGGCCGGAGGAAGAAAAAGGGCAGGGGGTGCGGCTGGCACGGATCTTTGCCAAAATAGAGGGCATATTCATTGGCCGCTACTACAAGGCGGATATGTTGAGTGATGAGGCGATATATGTCCTTCCGCCTATGCACCGCTTTGGCTGGCACTGTTCTCAGGCGTTTGAACTGCTGGATGGCGGTGATACACAGGGTTATGTGCGGCAGCTCCGGGCAGGGCTTGATCTGTACGGAGATGTGGCTGAGATGGTGGAGTTCCTGCTGGATTACACCCCCGAGCTGCAAGCGCCGCAGCCGTCCGCTGAGCTGTTAGCTCTGGCTGAACAGATCAGGACAGTGCTTGCCGGGTTTGGGCCGAATGATCCGGCGGTGGCGGCGCTGAAGCAGAGCGAGGTGTATCAGAAGGTTGCGTATTTGATTGAGGGCCTTGAGCCGCCGGTGGTGGGGGGATTGATGCAATGAAAGTTGTAATCTTGGCTGGAGGTTTGGGCACTCGGATCAGCGAGGAGAGCTATCTGAAGCCAAAGCCCATGATTACTATCGGAGAGCAGCCCATTTTGTGGCATATTATGAAATACTATTCCAGCTTTGGGTTCAACGAGTTCATTATCTGCTGTGGATACAAAGGGCACATCATCAAAGAGTATTTTGCAGATTACTATCTCCATCGTTCCGATGTGACTTTCGACTTTTCAAAAGAAAACCAGATGACTGTGCATGAAAATATTGCGGAGCCCTGGAGGGTGACCTTGGTGGACACTGGACTGAATACCCAGACCGGAGCCCGGGTAAAGCGGGTGTGGAAATACATTGGAGAGGAACCGTTTATGCTCACTTACGGCGACGGGGTAGGAAACGTGGATTTGGGTGCGCTGTTGAAACAGCATAGAGCGTCAGGAAAGACCGTCACGCTCACCGGTATCCAGCCTGGAGGGCGGTTTGGTGTGCTGGATCTGGAGGGGCAGACAGTCATTGGTTTCCGGGAAAAGGCCAAAGAGGCCGGAGGCTGGATCAACGGCGGATTTATGGTAATGGAGCCGGAGGTGTTCGGATATCTCAGTGCCGAAGAGAATTGTGTGTTGGAACGGATGCCTATGGAAACCTTAGCGAGAGAAGGTAAGCTGGGCATCTATAAGCATGGGGGTTTTTGGCAGTGCATGGATACCCAGCGGGACCGGGGACGTCTGGAGCAGCTCTGGGGGAACGGGGAGGCGCCGTGGAAGGTATGGAGGGAAGAGGCATGATCTCCGTACTTATGCTGACATACAACCGGGAGGAGCTGGTTTCCTGGGCGATTGAGAGCATTCTGAATCAGACATATCAAAATTTTGAGTTTATCATTGTAAACAATGGCTCGTCCGATAAGAGCGGTATTATTGCGGAAGAATATGCGGCGCAGGACGACCGTGTTCGGGTGATCCACCGGGAGAGGGGCAATATTGGCGCGGGGCGTAACACGGGACTGGATGCGGCGCGGGGCGAGTACATAGCCTTCCTGGACGATGACGATTGGGTGGAACCAGATTTTTTGGAGTTTCTATTGGGACTTGCCCAAGACAGCCAAGCAGATGTGGGTATATGTGGTACGCAGGATAAAACGTTTGATGAGAAAAAGGTCATGGCTGCGGAAGAAGCCATGATCGAGCTGCTGTGGAGAAAAAAGTTCAATGTTGGATTTCCAACAAAGCTGATACGGCAGGAGCTTTTTCACAACTGCCGCTTTAGCGAGACAAGCCGGTTTGATGACATCTATCTTATGCCCAGTATTTTGGGTAGAGCGAACCGGGTGGCTTACCATGGGATGCCCAAATATCATGTGGTGCGGCATGAGGGGAACAATTCCGCTTGGACTACTAACCATGCGCTGATGACGCCTGAGATCATCGCGGAGTATCTCAGGGTGTATCGGAAGCGTACAAATTGGTTGTGCAGGGAATTTCCAGGGCAGGGCCCAACTTGGCGCTATTTTGAGTGGTCATTCATGATCTCCATGGTTGAAAAAATCGAGCGGCTGAAGTGCCATGAGTGTGATATGCTGAAGGAAGCTATGTCAAAAACATTAGCAAAAAACCAGGAGGCTTTTTACAACAGTGAGCATATCACCACGCTCGAAAAGGATTGGTTCGACAAATACATTACAGGAGAGAACTTAAGATGAATATTCTGGATACGATCAAGTGGATTCCCTTGCCGATCAATACTGTGTGTAATTTGCATTGCAAGGACTGCAATTCATTTACACCCTACCACAAGAATCCGCACAATTTCAGCACACAAGATTTGAAGAAGGATATTGATAAAATTTTAGAGGTGTTTGCGGACTCTCCCTTGGAACGTCTGGACTATGTGGGAGGTGAGCCGCTGCTTCACCCAGATTTGATTGAGCTTATAAATTATGCGATGGACGGACATGGGGGAAAAGCGTTTCAGAGCCTCCATATTGTGACCAACGGCGTACTGCCCATTTCGGACGAGCTGATTGAGACCTGCAAGAAGTACCAGGTGTATTTTCTGGTGGACGACTATGGCCCGGAGCTTTCCCGCAGCGCGCATTTGAACTGCGAGAAGTTGGAAAGGGCAGGCATTGAACACCGCACGAATAAGTACTGGGGTGAGGATCAATATTTCGGTGGGTGGTGGAGTACGCAGATGTCAAAGCAGCCCAACTGCCCGGAATATGTTGAGCGTTGCGTTCGGGAATGCTGGGAGCTGTTTATCCTGGACCATACTCATAACGAGCCGCCGTGTAACCATCTGCATATCAAGGATGGAAAGATCATGAGCTGCGATGCCCAGACCTTTGGATTAAACTACATCCCCTTGGTAGAGGGGGAATATATATCGCTGCGGACCGATGAAACGGTGGAGGAAATCCGGGAAAAGCTCAGGCATTTCAAGCAAAAGCCGATTGAGCACTGTAAATACTGCGAGATTGGAATTGCATCGAAGAAGCATGCCAAGCGCATTCCTGCGGGCGTTCAGCTGACGGAGGAGGAGCGGCGCACCATAGAAAAGTTTGCTGGGGACTATTGAGGAGGAGATTTACATGTTTGTGCTGAATAAGTTTTCTCTGGTGATCCTTACTCGTTGTAATCTGGCCTGCAAGCTATGCTGTGAGTATGTTCCACAGCATAAACCTTTTCCTGATATGACGGTGGCGGAGGCAGAACGTATACTGGAAGCGGCGTTTTCGGTGGCGGACAGGATTACGACGCTGCATTTGACCGGCGGGGGCGAGCCTTTCCTGCACCCCAACCTGGCCCAGCTGATTGAGGCGTCCATGAAGTACGCAGATCAATTTGACAAGCTTATGCTATTTACGAACAGCACAGTATCGGTAAGCGATGAATTATTGGACACGATCCGTCGCCATAAGGAAAAAATAGTGGTTCAGCTTTCCTTGTATCATCTGCGTCCCCAGCAGGAGGAGGATACGCTCAATCGATTCCAGGAGGCGGGAATCCATTGTAAAGTTGAGAAATACTACGGCAGTGATCAATCCTTCGGAGGTTGGATTGACTTTGGGCCTTGGGATGCGTATAACCGCACTGCGGAGGAATTGGCGGATATATTCCACGAATGCTCCGTTACAAGGGTGATGGAAGGAAATTGGCGTACTCGGGACGGTAAGGTTCACTGGTGCACACGTTCCATGCGTGGGATGGAATTGGGATATGTGCCGGACAACCCGAATGATTATGTGGACCTGCTCGGGGAAGGTACGCGGGAGGAAAAGCAGGCGAAGTTTATAGAGATTGCAAAGAGGCGGTATATCTCAGCCTGCGACAGGTGCAGCGGGGATTTGGCCACGCTGGCTCAGGAGAAACGGCATCCGGCTGCGGAGCAGATGGAAAGAACAAATGGGAAGCGGTGAGAATATGTCTGAACGAATTACCTGTAAAAATTTTGATTATTTTATAACCTCGAGATGCACACTTAATTGCAAACTGTGCAGTAACTATATACCGTATCTTCCAAATCCCTTTCATACGCCGAAAGAGACTGCGTTTCGAGAGATGCGGGAGTTTTTCCGAATTTGGGATTACGCGGACAGGATTGAGTTTATTGGGGGGGAGCCTCTGTTCCACCCGGAGTTTTTTGATATTTTGAAAGAGAGCCTGCGCTATGAGAACCAATTTGGAAAAATTCGGATTACTACAAATGGGACAATTGTTCCTAGCGAAGATACGTTTTCCTTAATCCGCAATTCGGACAAGCGCATTGAGTTTTTGCTGGACGACTATGGGCCGTTGTCCAAGAACTTGCCGCAAATTATCGAGAAATGTACAAAATATGATATCCCATATCGGGTGGATACATATCATGGCGATTCGCAGTATGCCAATGGTTGGATTTATTTTGGAGATTGCGCCACTCTTCGGGGCTATACAGAGGATGAGTGGAGGAATGTATTCCAGCGCTGTGTCGTGCCGACGGAGCATTTTGTGATGGTAAACAACGGAAAAGCATTCTTTTGCGATTATGCCATGGCTATGTATCAGATGAATGGTGCGCTGCCGGAGGAGGGTGGATATATCGACCTGTTTGACGACGCAATCGCGCTGGAGGAGAAGCGGGAGCGGGCGAAGAAAATTTGGCAAGGACCGTTCTCTACCTGTAAATACTGCACAGGGTTTGACGTGAAGAACGCCACGCGATACCCAGCTGCGGAGCAGTTGCCAAAGGTGTAGCATGACAATCTTTAATGATATTTTCCCGTTGGGCATTGGGACAAACCGCTTTTTGGTAAAAGATGCCCATGATGAAAGCGGACTGGACCAGGCGGCCGGACTGGTGGCCGCCGCACTGGATGCGGGCTGTTCCTACATAGATGTGGCGTCAAGCTACTCAAAGGGTTTTGCCGGGGAAATTTGCCGGCGCGCGTTTCGGCTGACGGACGCAAAAAAGGACGTGGCAGTGAAGGTCACGTTTTTGTCCGATGTGACGGCGGACAGCGCTCTGCGCAGGGTGGAGGGGGAGTTTGAAAAGCTGGGGATTGACCACGCATCTTTTCTGGTTGTGTGGAACATCGCAAGCCTTACCCAATTTGAACAGATTATGGCCAAGGGCGCACTCTACGAGGGGGCGGTCAAGGCCAAAGAGCGGGGACTGATCGACCACATCTGTTTTTCCTCCCATGCCAAGCCGGAGGAGATTAAGCAGATCATTGAGAGCGGAGCCTTTGAGGGAGGAACAATTGCCTTTTCTCCGCTAAACAGTGTTCTGATGGGGCCGGTGCTGGATGCAGCCCAACGGTGTGGAGTAGGTTTGGCTGCGATGAACCCGTTAGGCGGGGGTGTAATCCCCCAGTCACAGGATTATTTCTCCTTTCTGCGATGCCAGGAAGATGAAAGTACGGTAATTGCCGCCTTGCGCTATGTATGCGCACATCCGGCGGTTCAAATTGCCCTGTCAGGTATGAGTGATTTGGGGCAGCTGGGGCAGAACCTGTCTGCTTTCAAGGACGGGGATCAGGTTCCGGCGGAAAGACGGATTGACCGGGTGAAGGCCGGGTTCGCCGCCTTAGAGGGCTATTGCACCGGATGCGGATATTGTATGCCTTGCCCAGCGGGAATCAATATCCCGGCATTTATGCAAAGCAGGAACAGCACCCTGTTTCCCATCGGCCCGATGTACAATCGGAGCGATCAGGAGGTGTTGCGTAGCATCCAGCTGTTCCGAAAACTCCAATTGGATTTTTCCATACTGCCGGAGGACGGACGCTGCCGCTGCCTGAACTGTGGTGCGTGCGAAAAAAAGTGCACCCAGCACCTGCCCATACGAAACTACTTGAAAGAGATATGTTCCCGCGTGAACGAGGCGGCATTTTCGGTAGAAGCCCGCAGAAACCGGCTGGATGGGCTGCTGAACGGGAAGGGCTACCAGCGGGTGGGATTTTACCCAGGCGGCTTGTATACCGCGAAGGTTCTAGAGCTGTATACGGAGTTTTTCGGCAATCCTCCGTTCCAGGTGCTTTTATTTGACAGCAATCCCAACAGCTGGGGGACGGTGGTAGCTGGCCATACTGTGCACCCGCCCGAGGAGATTAAGCAGCTGGACTTAGATGCTGTCATTATCACAAATTTCAACTATTTGGACGAGATTTATCAATCTGTTTCCGCCTATGGGAGGCAGGGGATCGATATAATAAAGCTGCATGAGCCCCATGACGTTCCCTGGGTGTTTTAAAAATGACAGGAGTGTGAGCAAAATGGAAAAAATTACGCTGGGGCGTGTCGCCGTGATGGTGACGGAGCGGTGCAATTTAAGGTGCCGCCTGTGTGCGCCGATGACGCCGTATTGGACCAATACCCACGATATCCCCCTGGAGCGGCTCGAGCAGGCCATGGAGGAGCTGTTTGCCATCGCCAAAAAAGTGGGAAAATTTTCCGTTGGGGGAGGGGGCGAGCCATTTCTTTCCAAGACCCTGTTCGGATTTTTAGAGCAGCTTCTACAATATCAGGACAGGGTTGACAAGTTTGATATTGTGACCAACGGCACAGTTATCCCCGACGAGCACCTGCTCAGCGTGCTGGCAAAGTTTGACGATATGAAGGTTATCGTGGATGATTACGGCGCCGGTGTCTCAGTAAATTTTGAACGGACATGCCAGGCTCTGGAAGGGGCGGGCATTCCCACCGAACGGAGAAAGAACAACGCGGATACCTCCCACTATGACGGATGGTTTGACATGCTGGAGGTAGTGGATCCGCCTCGAACGGAGGAGCAGGCCAAGGAAATTTTCGATCAGTGCATCTTTAGTCGGGATCTGCGCTGCAATGTGGTTTATGACGGAAAGATCTTTCCCTGTTCCCGTGCGTTGGCATTTCACCGGCTGGAGCAGGTGCCGAAGGAGAAGGATGTCTATATGGACCTGTTTGCTCAGGAAAAAACAGCGGAGGAGAAGCGGGATGAGCTGCTGAGGCATATCGGGGCGGAATTCTTCCCGGTCTGCGCCTACTGCCAGGGCGGACTGCGCAGCCATCAAAGGCATGTCCCCGCAGAACAACTAGGACGGACATAATGAAAATAATCGTTTATACCTGCGTATACAACAGTGAAAAAACTCTGCCGGAGACTATTGAGAGTGTGCTCCGGCAGAGCTTCAGCTCTTTTGAATTTCATATTGAAGACAATGGCTCAACGGACGGCACCCAGGCTGTCATATATGACTATGCTGCCCGGGACAGCCGGATTGTGCCGCACATCAGGGAGAAAAACCACACGCTGACGGGAGAACCAGCGCCGGTATTTAGCTTTACACCGCCAGAAAGTGAGTATTTCACCAATATTGACGGCGATGACTGGTGGGAGCCGGACTATTTGGAGCGGCTGCTGGGGTTTGCCGAGCGTTTCCGGCTGGACATCGCCTGCACCGGGACGCTGATGCACGATATGGCCACGGGTGCACAGGGAGCCCGCCAGCTGCCCAGGCCGTTGGTATTGGAGAAAAGGCAGTTTGCCCAGTGGCTTCCTTATTATCATGCCTTTTTCCGCCCGATTTGGGGAAAATTGATTCGTACGAAGCTAGTGCCGAAAGTCCGCTTGGCGGGAACAGATTCTATGTATTTTTATGGCGCGGACACGTTTTATTGCTTTCAGCTGCTGCGTCACGCGAATCGGATCGGCATCGACAACTCTGTGCTGCAGCACTACCGCATTGCCCAAAGATCGGTTTCCAGCCAATATAACTCTGGACGCTTTGAAACGGATGTCTATCTCTATCAAGATGCTATCAGTTTTCTGTCTGAATTTGGCCCAGTCAGTGTCCAGAACCGAAACTTCCTACAGTGTGTATATTCCAACGCGGTGATAGATACTGTGGGCGTTATTCATAATTCCGGCCTTTCCCCGGCGGAAAAGCTGCGGGAATACCGTACCATTGCCACCAATTCCGTGACGCTGGCCACTTATCGGGAGTGTACGGATGAGAGTGCCGCAAGGAGCAGAACAGGGCTGGTTATGAAAACGTTGGAGGCGGGCGCGGCGCTGGGACAGCAGAGCGACGAGGATATGCGGATCACCCTGCAAACGCTGCTTCCCCGTTGTGGACAGGCGGTGTCCTCAGCCAATGTGCAGATGATGTTGGAGGATCCTGCGCTTTTGCGCGGGTTGAGCGAGGATGATGCGGATGCCGTCGTGGACAATCTTCTGAAGCGGATAGAACGAGGCCAGGGAGGTAAAAGGAGTACCGTTTCGGAGACAATACAGGCGCTGGCAGTGAATCAGCCGCTGCTGTGCCAGATTGATGACGGGGTCTTTCTGCGCAAATATGCGGGGATCTACCAAAAGGTCTGGCAGGGGGAGCGAATTGACGCGCTGGAGGAAATGACAGGACTTCTGATTGATAATAAGGTTTCTGGCGGGCGGGAGACGTTTTTGGATCTCTTTATTTCGCTGTCGGCTGTGGAAAACCAGCCTCAGGCGTTTGTGTTCGGAAAACTCCAGCTGGCTCAGCTCTATCTCCGGCAAAGACGAATGGATGAGTGCCGCGTTCTGGTGGATGAGTTGGAGAAAATGGGTGTGGAGAATGATGATTTGGACGTGCTAAAGGATGAGCTGAAAAGTACGCAGTAGTATTGCGGGCTGGCAGGAGAATCTTTGAGGCGCGTCAAAAATCGAATAAAAATCCCGGCGGCTGAAAATTGATTTTCCGATTCCGGCATGGTATACTTTCCCCTGGAGAGGAGTGACTGCCATGGAACCCGTTTATTACACTGTCACCGCCGTTGACGGGGATTATGCCCGCATGATCAGCGACGCCGGCGTGGAGAACCAGGTGGCCATGTTCCTGCTGCCGGAGGGGGTTGATGCGGGCAGCCGTCTGGTACGGGAAAACTTTGAATGGAGCCTGCTCTAAAACAGATCATCTAATAAGGAGAAAAACGACATGTTAGAAGTGGGAACAAAAGCGCCGGGCTTTACCCTGCCCGATGCGGAGGGGAATCTGGTCTCCCTGGCGGACTTTGCTGGGAAGCGGGTGGTGCTGTATTTCTATCCCCGGGACAATACCCCCGGCTGCACCCGTCAGGCGTGCGCCTACGCGGGGGCCTATGAGGAGTTCAAGCGGATGAACGCGGCGGTGATCGGGATCAGCAAGGACTCTGCCGCATCCCACAAGAAGTTCGCGGAAAAGCACGGCCTGCCCTTCATCCTGCTCTCCGACCCGGAGCTGACGGCCATCCAGGGCTACGGCGTATGGCAGGAGAAAAAGAACTACGGCAAGGTGAGCATGGGGGTAGTGCGCTCAACCTTCGTGATCAGCGAGGACGGTGTGATCGAAAGGGTTATGCCCAAGGTGAAGCCGGACACCAACGCGGCGGAGGTGCTGGCCTACCTCAAAGGGGAAGCATAAGAGCGAAAAGAGCTCCCGCAAGCTGTGGGGAGCCCTTTTTGCGTCAATCGGATTTTAGAAATACGTCGTGGCCCTCGTCTGACATCTCACGCTGAAAACGATACCCCAGTTGGTCAAACGCCCGGATATCCGCCCGGGCAGTGATATGGTTCTGCGCCAGCCAGCGCACCATCTGGCCCCGGGCCATTTTGCACATGGTGCCTTTTTCCACAATCCTGCCGTTTTTGCGCTCCCCAAAGGTGCAGGCGACCAGGCGGACACGGCCGGGTAAATGGGGCTCCACCGCCCGGCTGTACTCTTTGGAGGCAAGATTCAATATAAAATCCGTCTCGTCTGCCAGGGTCCGGGCCAGAAGGCCGTTCCAAAAGCCGTAGAGGTCCTTGCAACCGTCAATGGCCAGCCGGGCCTGCATCTCCAGCCGGTAGGGAACCACGCCGTCAAAGGGGCGCAGCAGGCCATAGAAGCCGGATAAAATGCGCAGATGCTCCCGCAGATAGTCCAATTGAGGGATTTCCATCACCCTGGGGGCCATATACTGGTACTGGATACCCTCGTAGGCGAGGACGGCGGGGGTCAGCTGGCGGTGCAGGTCCATGTCCGCCAGCCGTGCCGCATTCTGCGCGGTGATGGCGTCATTGCACTTCCAGAGGGACTGCAATTCCTGACGGGACATCCCCTGTAAAGCGGTTTTCAACCGCTCTGTGTGCGCTAAAAAGGCGGGCAGTCCCTCCGCCGGGAGGGTGTCCGTGTCCGCCGCCATTTTTTTGGCGGGTGAAATGATGATACGCATGGGCCAGCCCTCCCTGCGCGCAGCGGCGCCGATTGATTGAAACAGCTATTGCGCTGCGCCGTCCATGGTGGGGACAGCGGGATGCGCTTTTTATAAAATACCACAAAACGTGCCGAAAGGCAATGTGCCGGAAGCTTTTGCCGGAGGGGATTTTCGGATGGCGGTATGCGCCGAAAACCGGGCAGTTCCGGCTTTACGCAGACATTCGCTGGAGGGATCTGCCGGGCAGGCCAAATACAAAACGGCGCGCTTCCAGAGAAAACCAGCGGATGAACTTGAATACCCTTCCAAATCCTGCGGATAATACAGTTGGAACGATACAAACAAAGCCGCGGAAAGCCGCGGCAGGAAGCAGGAGGAAAACCATGAAAGCAACCGGGATCGTGCGCCGCATCGACGATCTGGGCCGGGTGGTGATTCCCAAGGAGATCCGCCGCACCATGCGCATTCGGGAGGGCGACCCCTTGGAAATCTACACCGACCGGGAAGGCGGCGTCATTTTCAAAAAATACTCTCAATTGGGCGATGTATCCGACTTTGCCACCCAGCTGTGCGACACCATCAGCCGGGTGGCGGGACTGCCCGCCGTCATCACGGACAGGGACAGCGTGATTGCCGCCGGCGGCGTCCCCCGCCGGGAGGTGGTGGACAAGCGGGTGTCCCCGCAGATCGAGCAGATCATGGAGGAACGCCGCAGCGTTCAGGCCGAGCAGGCCCTGTCCCTGTGCGACGGCAGCGATAAGTACCGGGTGCTCATCGCGGTGCCCATCCTGTCCGAGGGCGACGTGCTGGGCTGTGTGGCCTTTGTCAGCGACGGCGACGCCCCGGCGCTGAGCGAGGTGGAGCTGAAGCTGGCCCAGACGGTGGCCGGCTTTCTGGGCCGCCATATGGAGAGCTGAGCTGCTTCGGATATGGTAGGGCTGTAAAAAAGGGCGCGGAGCAAAAGGCCCCGGAGGGAGAACTCCCTCCGGGGCCCTGTTTTAGGGGTTACTCCTGCGCCATGGACTCAATGATGGCGTCGGCCAGGGAATCCAGCTCGGACGCCTTGTCCGCGTGAAGGGCGGAGGCCAGGCTGAGCCGGTCGCCCAGGACGGTCATGTTCTTCATCTCGTCCTCCAGGAATTTGTGCATCAGGTCGCCGGATTTGACGGCCCAGGAGCCGTTTTCGATGATGGCGCAGGTGCGGTTCTGGAAGTTGAGCGCCTTGAGGTGCATCAGGAAATCGTGCATCACCGGGTAGATGCCCAGATTGTAGGTGACGGAGGCGAACACCAGATGGCTGAGGCGGAAGGCCTCGCTGACCAGCTGGGACACATGAGTGTTGGACACGTCGTACACCCACACGTTGGTGCAGCCCTTTTCGCACAGCTTGGCGGCCAGGGCCTGGGCGGCGCCCTCGGTATTGCCGTACATGGAGGCGTAGGCGATCATCACGCCCTGCTCCTCGGGCTGGTACTTGCTCCACTTGTCGTACTTGTCCACGAAGTAGAGCAGGTCCTTGCGCCACACCGGCCCATGGAGGGGGCAGATGAATTTGATCTGGTCCAGGATGCCGCCGGCCTTCTTCAGCAGCGCCTGAACCTGGGGGCCATACTTGCCCACAATGTTGGTGAGGTAGCGGCGGGCCTCGTCGATCCAGTCCCGGTCAAAATTCACCTCGTCGGCGAACAGCTTGCCGTCCAGGGCGATGAAGGAGCCAAAGGCGTCGGCGGAGAACAGCGCGCCGTTGGTGGTGTCGAAGGTGACCATGGCCTCGGGCCAGTGGACCATGGGGGCGGCGATGAAGGTGACGTTGTGCTCGCCAAAGCTGAAGGTATCACCCTCCTTGACCTCGATGAGCTCCTGGTTGTCCACGGTGAAGCCGAACTGCCGCATGAGCATAAAGGCTTTGGCGGTGGAGATGATTTTCACGCCGGGCCAGCGGATGAGGATCTCCTCAATGGACGCGCCGTGGTCGGGCTCCATATGGTTGATGACCAGGTAGTCCAGGGGGCGGTCTCCCAGCAGGTGGTCCAGGTTTTCCATGAGCTGGCGGCAGACGGACCAATCCACGGTATCGAACAGCACGGTGGATTTGTCCATGAGCAGATAGGCGTTGTAGCTCACGCCCCGGGGGATGGGATGGATGTTCTCAAACAGATGGGTGCGGTGGTCGTTGGCGCCCACCCAGTACAGGTTGTCGGTGACAGTGCGGACACAGTACATATTGAAATTCCTCCTTTACGTTAATAACAGCTCAGCGCTCACGCCTCGATGAACTGGTCCCGGGCCTCGGCGCACTCGGGGCAGACCCAGCCCTCGGGCAGCTTCTCAAACAGGGTGCCGGGGGCGGCGTCGCCGTCCGGGTCGCCCAGCTCGGGCACGTACTCGTAGCCGCAGCCCATGCACACATAGCGCTTGCCGATGGGCTCGGGCTTGGGGGGCTGGGGCCGTTTCATCTTGACCATGGGGGGCGCGGGCTGCTTGTCCTCCAGCCCCAGGGCCTGGGCCAGCAGGGGCAGGATCTCGTTCACGTCGCCCACAATGCCATAGTCGCAGTTCTTGAAAATGGGGGCGTTGGGGCTCTTGTTGATGGCCACGATGGTGGACGCGTCCTTGATGCCCTTCAGGTGCTGCACCGCCCCGGAGATGCCGCAGGCGATGTACAGATTGCCCTTGAACTTCTGGCCGGACATGCCCACGTAGCGGTTGAGGGGCACATACTTGTGGGTTTCGGCCACCGGGCGGCTGGAGCCGACGGCGGCGCCCGCGGCCTTGGCCAGATCCTCGATGAGCTTCATATTCTCCTTGGAGCCGATGCCCTGTCCGGCGGACACCACCCGCTCCGCCTGGGCGATGGGGGTGTCCATGGGGATGCCCACAGAGAAGTCGTAGCCGTCCTTCTTGAGGGCCGCCACCAGGGTGTCCACCCGCTCGCGGGCGTCCCCCTCCTTGAGGATGAGGCCCTTGCGCACCCCGGTGATGGGGGCGGGCTTTTTGGCGGCGCTGGACGAGCCGCCCTCGCGCTTGGGGGGCTTGCCCATGATGGACGCGCCGATGACCATGCGCTGCACCTCGCTGGTGCCCTCGTAGATGGTGGTGATTTTGGCGTCGCGGTACATGCGCTCCACGTCCATGCCCCGGAGGAAGCCGGTGCCGCCGAAGATCTGCACTGCGTCGTTGGTGACCTCCAGGGCGGTCTCGGAGGCGTACAGCTTGGCCATGGCGGCGTCCACGCTGTAGGGCTCGTGGGCCTCCTTTTTCTCGGCGGCGGAGTACACCAGCATCCGGGCGCACTTCAGCTTGGTGGCCATGTCGGCCAGCTTGAAGGTGAGGGCCTGGTTAAAGCCGATGGGCTTGCCGAACTGGACGCGCTCCTTGGCGTACTCCACGGCGGACTCGTAGGCCCCCTGGGCGATGCCCAGGGCCTGGGAGGCGATGCCGATGCGTCCGCCGTCCAGTGTGGCCATGGCGATCTTAAAGCCCTGGCCCTCCTTGCCCAGCAGGTTCTCCTTGGGTACCTTTACGTCGTCGAAGTTGAGCTGGCAGGTCTCGGAGGACCGAATACCCATTTTATCATAGTGGGGCTCAAAGGTAAAGCCCTTCCAGCCCTTTTCCACAATAAAGGCGGAGATGCCCCGGGTGCCGATGTCAGGGGTGGTGACGGCGAAGACCACGTATGTGTCCGCCACGCCGCCGTTGGTGATGAAAATCTTCTGGCCGTTGAGCAGCCAGTAATCGCCCTTGTCCACGGCGGTGGTCTCGGTGCCGCCCGCGTCGGAACCGGCGTTGGGCTCGGTGAGGCCGAAGGCGCCGATCTTCTCCCCCTTGGCCAGGGGGACCAGGTACTTTTTCTTCTGCTCCTCGGTGCCGAAGGCAAAGATGGGCCAGGTGCCCAGGGACACATGGGCGGAGAGAATCACGCCCGTGCCGCCGTCCACCCGGGACAGCTCCTCCACCGCGATGGCGTAGCTGAGCACATCCAGCCCTGCGCCGCCGTACTCCTTGGGGTAAGGGATGCCCATCAGGCCCATCTTGGCCAGGGTTTTGACGGCCCCGGCGGGGAAGCGGCTCTCCTGGTCCATCAGGATGGCGTCTGGCTTCACCTCCGTCTCGGCAAAGGCGCGGATCTTGGCGCGCAGCTCCTCGTGGGCCTGTGTGGTCTGGAACAACATACGGGAACCTCCTTTTATAGTGATGCGTGATAATAATAAATAATAGGAATCATTATCCACTTATTTCAACTGTAGCATGCTGGGGGTGGTTTGTCAATCTGGATTTTAGGTTTTGCACAAAAAAATCGGGATACCCCCAGAGGCGCCCGACAAAACGACCAAAAAACCGTTGCCATTCCCGCTGGGGGGTGATATGATAAAAGGGAGCGCATGTACAGTGAAAAAGGGCATGATCCCGATCAAAAGGAAGGAAATACGATGAAAGAAAACGCATGGGACCGGCACTACCCCCGCCCTCAGCTCCGGCGGGACAGCTTTTATCCTCTGAACCAGGGTTGGACCCTGAACGGGCGGCCCATCCGGCTTCCCTGGCCGCCCCAGGCGCCCCTGTCCGGCTGGCGGGGGGAGGTGGGGGAGGTGCTGCGCTATGAGACGGCCTTCACCCTCCCGGAGGGCTTCGCCCCCCAGGGGCGGCGGGTGCTGCTCCACTTTGGCGCGGTGGACCAGGTGGCCCAGGTGTGGGTGAACGGCGCGCCGGTGGTCCGCCACGAGGGGGGCTATCTGCCCTTTGGCGCAGATGTGACGGACGTGCTGGTCCCGGGGGCCAACCGTCTGGAGGTGAAGGCGGTGGATACCCTGTCCCACGACTACCCCTACGGCAAGCAGCACAAGCGGCCCCATGGGATGTGGTATACCCCCGTGTCCGGCATCTGGCAGGGGGTGTGGCTGGAGGCGGTTCCGGCCCGGGGGGCGGTGGCCTCCCTGCGCCTCACGGCCGATCTGACCGGGGTGAGCGTGGAGGCGGATACCGGCGGGGCGGACTACAGCCTGGCCATTGCGCTGGACGGGGGCCAAGTGCTCACCGCCGCCGGGAAGAGCGGGACGCCCCTCCGTCTGGAGGTGCCCCAGCCCCGGCTGTGGACCCCGGAGGACCCCTACCTCTACACCATGACCATCGCCACCGCCACCGACCAGGTGGAGAGCTATTTCGCTCTGCGCACCGTGACCACCCGGGAGGCCGGCGGCCACACCTGGCTGTGCCTCAATGGAACGCCCATCTTCCTCCATGGGGTGCTGGACCAGGGCTATTTCCAGGACGGCCTGTTCCTGCCCAGGGACCCGGAGGAGTATGACCGGGACATTCTGCGCATGAAGGCGCTGGGCTTCAACACCCTGCGCAAGCACGTCAAGGTGGAGCCGGAGGCGTTCTACTACGCCTGCGACCGGCTGGGGATGCTGGTGGTGCAGGATATGGTGAACTCGGGGGAGTACCGCTATGTCCGGGACACGGTGATCCCCACCTTTGTGAGCAAAAAGCGCGGCGACCTGGGGGTGGGCGGAAGCGAACGGCGCAAGCTGTTTTTCGAGCGCCACTGTTTGGACACCGTGGCCCATCTGCAAAACCACCCCTGCATCGTGGGCTGGACCATCTTCAACGAGGGGTGGGGACAGTACGACTCAGACCGCATCTACCGCCTGCTCAAGGCAGCCGACCCCACCCGGTTTTTCATGACCACCTCCGGCTGGTTTGCCCAGCGGGAGAGCGACGTGGAGAGCGAGCATGTCTATTTTAACAGCCGGGTGCTGGAGGGGACGAGGCCGGGGAAGTTCCTCTTCCTCAGCGAGTGCGGCGGCTTCTCCCGCCGGGTGGAGGGCCATGTGGCGCCGGAGCGGAAAAACTACGGCTACGGGGAGCGCTGCCGCTCGGAGAGGGAGCTGACGGCCCGTATCCGGGAGATGTACGGCGGCATGGTGCTGCCCTCCATCCCCAGGGGGCTGTGCGGGTGCGTTTACACCCAGCTCAGCGATGTGGAGGGGGAGACCAACGGGCTTTACACCTACGACCGGGCGGTGCGCAAGGTGGACCAGGAGGCCCTGCTGGATATCGCGGGGCAGATAAGGGACGCGCTGGCCCGGGCGGCGGAAAACGGTTGACACCGGGGCAAATCATGCTATACTGTTACGTGGAAGGCGCGGCATAGCGCGTAATATAGGAGGGGCTGGATAAACCGGCAAGGGCGGTTTGTGGGAGATTTTGCGCCGCAGCCGGGTTGAATCAGCGCTTGCTTCAAAGATAAGGAGTGTTTTATCATGGATAACAAGGTGTTCCAGCTGCTGAACGACCAGATCAATAAGGAGCTGTATTCCGCCTATCTGTACCTGGACATGGCCAACTTCTACAGCTCCAAGGGGCTGGACGGCTTCGCCAACTGGTACGAGATCCAGGCCAAGGAGGAGCAGGACCACGCCATGCTCATGTACCGCTACCTCCACAACAACGGCCAGGGCGTCACCCTGGAGGCGGTGGCCAAGCCGGACAAGGAGTTTAAGGATCTGTCCGATCCGCTGAAGGCGGCCTATGAGCACGAGCAGTACGTCACCGGGCTCATCGGGGCCATCTACGCCGCCGCCCAGGAGGTCCGCGACTACCGCACCGTCCAGTTTTTGGACTGGTTTGTGAAGGAGCAGGGGGAAGAGGAGAAGAACGCCTGCGACCTCATCACCAAGATGGAGCTGTTCGGCGGCGACGCCAAGGGCCTGTACATGCTCAACAGCGAGTTGGGCGGGCGGGTGTACTCCGCGCCGTCGCTGGTGCTGTAAGAAGTGCGGAGGAGCGGCCGGCGAGGGAGCTTGGAGCGAAGCGAGGCCGGGCGCAGGGGTGCGCAGCGCCCCGGAGACTGGGCCGAGACGGAGCGAAGCCGCGCGTGGCGAACAGGCGCAGCGTGACAGATAAGAAGCGCGGAGCCGTCGTGAGCAGCGCGGATGGAGCGGCGCGAGGGGCAAAGCC
>OFFJ01001319.1_pt1 | contig 18693 bp, 20 predicted proteins | sample 1521261 | NCBI WGS metagenome assembly OFFJ01 (sample SAMEA3504122, study PRJEB24116) | mouse gut metagenome | biome: mouse gut; feature: mouse-associated habitat; material: faeces | place: Denmark | collected 2011 | reverse complement strand
CCCCCCCGATCCCGCCGTCACCGACGGCCCCCTGGGCGATCCCGACCCCACCCAGTAGCCCTCTGACACCCCCAGCCCGGAGCCGTCCGAGGAGCCCTCCGCCGAGCCCTCCGCCGAGCCCTCCGTGGAACCCAGCGAGGAGCCCTCCACGGGCCCGGTGGAGAACCCCTCCCTCAAGCCCCTGCCCACCACGCCCGAACCCACTCCCACACTCAAGCCCACTCCGGCGCCCACCCCCACCCCGGCCCCAGCGCCTGTACCGGAGGCCACCCCCGCACCCGAGACTGGGGATGGGGTGGATTTGGCGGCCTTCTATTCCAACATCACCGGCCAGTATGAGTTCGGCTTTTTGGAGCTGGCCTCCACCGAGCTGCTGGACGGCTACTACGCCGGGATGAGCGCCATCGACGCCCAGCAGTGCCTGGTCTATATCACCATGATGTCCATGAATAACGGCGAGTTCGGCCTGGTGCAGGTGAAGGACAGCGCCGATGTGGACACCGTGAAGGCCATCTTCCAGGCCCGCATCGACTATATGGTGGGGGACGGCGAGGGCCCCGGCGGCGCGTGGTATCCCGGGCCCACCGAGCAGTGGACCAATAACTCACGGGTGGTGTCCAACGGGAATTACGTCATGATGGTGGTTCACGAGAACTGCGACGACATTGTGGCGGCATTCAACGCGCTCTTCTGATACCGAATACCCAGGGGGAGCGGCGCTGCCGCTCCCCCTTTCAAAATCGGCCCCAAAATCTTTCCGGCGAGGTGAAGGCCCGTGATATTTTCCAGCCCGTATTTTTTGTTTCTTTATTTCCCGATTGTATTAGTATTATACTATATCTCCCCCCTGCGCTGGCGCAATCTGGTGCTGCTCATCGCCAACCTGATCTTCTACGGCTGGGGGGAGCCGGTGTACGTGGTGATCATGTTCCTGTCCATCGCCATCGACTACTCCCACGGGCGGATTGTCACCCGGTGTAAAGCAAAAGGCAATGACAGGGGTGCCCGGATGGCGGTGGCCTCGTCGGTGGTGTTCAACCTGCTGCTGCTGGGCTTCTTCAAGTATTACAACTTCATCGCCGGTAGCCTGGCCGCCGCCGGCGCGGGTTTTCTGCCGGTGATCGACAGCCTGCCCCTGCCCGGGGGGGAGTCCATCCCCTTTACCCTGCCCATCGGCATCTCCTTCTACACCTTCCAGACCATGAGCTACACCATCGACGTGTACCGGGGGGACGCCCGCTGCCAGAAGAACATCGTCACCTTCGGCACCTTTGTCACCCTGTTCCCCCAGCTCATCGCCGGGCCCATCATCAAGTACAAGGACCTGGACGGCCAGCTGGAGCACCGGGACCATACGGTGGAGAAATTCGCCTCCGGCGTGCAGCGCTTCACCATCGGGGCGTGTAAAAAGGTTTTGCTTGCCAACGCCCTGGGCCCGCTGTGGGATGTGTATCTGGCCACGCCCTCCAGCCAGCTCACCACCCTGGGGGCGTGGCTGGGCATCACCGCCTTCTCCCTCCAGCTCTACTTCGACTTCTCCGGCTACTCGGACATGGCCATCGGCCTGGGGCGGATGCTGGGCTTCGAGTTTTTGGAGAACTTCAACTACCCCTATCTCTCCAAGTCGGCCAGCGAGTTCTGGCGGCGCTGGCACATCTCCCTGGGCAGCTGGTTTCGGGAGTACCTGTACTTCCCCCTGGGGGGCAGCCGGGTAAGCCGGGGCCGGATGGTGTTCAATCTGCTCATTGTCTGGGCGGCCACCGGCATCTGGCACGGGGCCAGCTGGAACTTCCTGCTCTGGGGCCTGTACTGGTTTGTGTGGATCACGCTGGAAAAGCTGTGGCTGGGCAAGGCGCTGGACAAGATCCCCGGGTGGCTGGCCCACGTGTACGGCATTGTCATCGCCGTTGTGGGCTGGGCCATCTTCGCCGTGGAGGATTTCTCCGCCATGGGCCCGTACCTGGCCGCCATGTTCGGCTTTGGGGCGGCGGCGCTGGATGCGGATTTCCTCTACTATCTGCGCAACTACCTGCCCATCCTGGCCATCGCCATCGCGGCCGCCACGCCGCTGGGCAAAAGCCTCTGGCGCAGGCTGCCGGAGCGGGCGCGGCTGGCCGCCTTCCCGGTGCTGATGCTGGCGGGGCTGGTGTTCACCACCGCCTATCTGGTGGACGGCACCTATAACCCGTTCCTGTATTTCCGCTTCTAAGGAGGTGTCGGCATGAGCAAAAAATATTCCACTTTCATCACCGCGCTGTTCTGCCTGTTCCTCTTCGGCTTTGGCGCGGCGCTGATCCTCTCCCCCAGCCGGGACTTTTCCGACCAGGAGAACCGCTACCTGGCTCAGTTCAAGGCCCCCACGCTGAAAACCCTGCGCAGCGGGGAGTTCATGGAGAAATTTGAGGACTATGTCACCGACCAGTTCCCCCTGCGGGACCAGTGGGTACAGCTCAAGGCGTACTCCGAGCGCGCCTTGGGCAAGCAGGAGAACAACGGGGTCTACTTCAGCCCAGACGGGCAGACCCTCTTCGCCCATTTCACCGCCCCCACCCGGGAGGCGCTGGAGCAGAAGGTTGGCTTTGTGAACAAACTGGGGGCCAACCTGGTCGTGCCGGTGTATTTCTCCCTGGTGCCGGACAAGAGCTTTGTCCTGGCGGACCTCCTCCCCCCCAACGCCCCCAGCGTGGACGACGGCTCCACCATTGAGAAGGCCCAGGCGCTTTGCGGGGACAGGGTGACGTATATCGACCTGCGGACTATGCTGACCGGGGAACGGGACGCGTTTTACCGCACAGACCACCACTGGACTACCATGGGAGCCCGGCTTGCGTTCCAGCGTCTGATGTCGGGGATGGACCTTGTCCGTCCGATAGCGGCGGAAGATCTGAATGGGCTGTCCTACCAGGGGCTGTCCTACCAGGGGCTGTCCTACACCGAGGTGAGCGGCAGCTTCTACGGCACCACCTACTCCGCCTCCGGGGCGGGCTGGGTGGAGCCGGACAGCATCTGCACCGTCATACCCGAGGGGGGCACAAAAGGGAACGTCACCGTCACCCGCTACCCAGAGGGCGAGCCCATCGAGGGCGGGCTGTACTACCCGGAAAAGCTGGCGGTCAAGGACAAGTACGCCTACTTCCTGGGGGGCAACCAGCCCTTGTGTGTCATCAAAAATCCCGACGCCGCCGGCGGGAAGCTGCTGGTGATCCGGGACTCCTATGCCGATTCCCTGGCCCCCTTCCTGGCGGAGGAGTTCCAGGAGGTCCACCTGTTCGACCTGCGGTATAACAACCTGTCTCTGAAGCAGTACGTGGCGGACAACGGCATCGACCAGGTGCTGGTGCTCTACTCCGCCGCCAACTTCTCCACCGACCAGAACCTGTTCAAGCTGGGGATGTAACCCCGCTCCCCCGGCTTCGACGGGAACCGGCGGCGCACCGGGCCCGTGCCTGCAAAATCCCCTCCGGCGGCTGCCGGAGGGGATTCGTTTATTTCTTGTCCCGGTTCCTGCGGTACCAGTCCAGCCGGTCGTCCCACCTGCGGCCGCTGGCGCGGTAGTAGATCTCGATGCCCCCCGCGATGGCCGCAAAGATGAGCAGGAAGGCTACCCCAAAGCTCACCCACGCCCCGGCGTTCTCCACCGGGAACCAGCCAAAGCCCACGGCGAAGGCGGTGAGGATGGCCCCGAATACCACAAAGAACAGTACCATGCGCCAGCCGTAAGCCAGTTTTTTGATGAGCAGGCCGGAAAACGCCACCACCTGCATCAGGCCCGACATCACGCCCACCACCACCAGGGAGAACAGCGCGGACAGGGACGCACCCTCCTGCTGGAACGCCCACAGGAAGAAGAGATAGATACACATGGCGGCGGTGTAGTTCAGCGCCGCCCGCTCCTTCACAGCTATCACCACGTCAAAAAATTTTTTCATCTCGCCGCTCCTTTCACAATCCCAGCTTTGCCTTGATGGCGGGGACGTACTGGCGGTTGGCCACCACCACCTCGCCGTTACTCATGGTCAGACGCATCCGCCCGCCGAAGTCGGGGCGCAGCGACTTCACCTGGTCAAAATTCACGATGGCCGACTTGCTCACCCGGACGAAATCCCACCCGGCCAGCTGGCCCTCCAGCTCGTACAGCCGCAGCCGGGTCTCATACACCCCGCCCGCCGTGTACAGGAAGGTCCCCCGGTCCACGGTGTCGATGTAGAGCACCTCCGCCCCGTCCAGAATGCAGGTCTCACCGTCCTTCTCCCCGGTGAGCCGGGCGTCGGCCAGCCGCAGCAGCTCGATGAGCCGGGCGGTCTGGGCGTCCAACCGGGGACAGCGCACGCTCACCTCCGTCTGCTCCAGCTCCGGGCACTCCTCCACGGTCACTTTCATGGGCGTCATCCTCCTTTCGCAGCTGCACCCTGAGCATACACGACGGCCCCGCCCTTGGCAAGGGGGGCGGACGCAACCTGCCGGAAAGGCCGCCCAAGATACGCAAAACCGGGCGCGGAAAATTTCCGCGCCCGGTTGGAGCGTTTCACGTGAAACATTCGTTTTACAGTAGGTCCTTCTTCTTCAGCACGATTCCCGCCACCACGATGATGGCCACGGAGATGAGCAGCGGCGGCCAGAAGCTCCCCGCGAAGGGCAGCCAGCCCACGTTCATGCCGTAGAAGCTGAACACGATGTTGGGCACCGTCATCAGGATGGTGACGGAGGCCAGCAGCTTCATGATGACGTTGAGGTTGTTGGAGATGACGGAGGCGAAGGCGTCCATCATGCCCGAGATGATGTCGGAGTAGATCTGGGCCATCTCAATGGCCTGGCGCACCTCGATGAGCACGTCCTCCAGCAGGTCGTGGTCCTCCTCATAGAGGGTGACGATCCGTCCCCGGAGGATCTTCTCCAGCGTCACCTCGTTGGCCTTCAGCGAGGTGTTGAAGTAGACCAGGGACTTCTCCAGATCCAGCAGCTGGATGAGCTCCTTGTTCCGCTGGGATTTGTAGAGCTGCCGCTCCATGTGGTTGTAGGTCTTGTCGATCTGCTTGAGGTAATTCAGATACCGCTTGGCCACCAGCAGCAGGATATTCAGGATAAACCGGGTGCGCTGCTCGGTGCGCACGTCCCGCACCATGCCGCTTTGCAAATCGCGCACCACCGAGGTCTCCTTCAGGCAGACGGTGATGATGTGCTTATCCGTGACAATGATGCCCATGGGCAGGGTGGAGTAGACCACGCCGGTCTCGTCCTGCTCCATGGCGGGGGTGTCCACGATAATGAGGGTGGAGCCGTCCTCCTTGTCGATGCGGGAGGTCTCCTCCTCGTCCAGGGCCGCCCGGAGGAAGGCGGGCTCCACCGCCAGGGTGGCGGCCACGGTTTTCAGCTCGTCCTCGCTGGGGTTGATGAGGTTCACCCAGCAGCCGTCGGTGACGGAGCTGAGCTGGGTCATTTTGCCCTCCACGGTCTTGTGGATGGTCATCATACGCGCTCACACCTTTCCCGGCGCGGTGGAAAAGGGTAAAAAAATCCCCGCCGCGCCCCATGTAAAATCATCCTGTTGACAGCGGCGTCAACAGGCGGCGGGCGCACGGGGAGACAGGGCAAGCTGACTCAGCGGGTGCGCCGTGTGGTTTGTGTACGGCTTTGACTGAACGGATCGCCTGACACGACGCATCTCACTTCCTTTATGGATTTCATTGCCGCCTCTGCGGCTTTTTTTATTATATGCCTTTTCCCCTCCGATTGCAAGGGTAAAATCAGGCTTCCCTCCGATTGGGCTTGCCACCACGCTTGGATTGGCCGCACTGCAGGTCGCTTTCCCTCCGACTCAAGCAAAACCCGCCCCCGCTTCGCGGCGGCTGGGCTTTTGCTTTCGCTTCGGTCCAAGCTTCCCTGTGCGGCTATCCTCGCGCCAGCACCACACTCCGATTGGGCGCATTACGGGGCGGCTTCCCTCCGGCTCGGACAAAACCCATACGGGCCTCTGGCCCTCCTTGGGCTTTTTGTCCTCGCTTCGGTCCATCCGCCCCTATGCGCCTATCGTCGCGCCAGCAGCAGCGGTTGCAGCTGCTCCCCCCGCACGGCGGCCTCGATGGTCTCGGGCACCAGGGTGAAGTCCGCTACCAGGGAGGCGGGTTTGCCCTCATAGTCGTCCTGGCCGAAGGGGACGAAAAACACATTCCTGCGGTTGAGCAGAAGCCCCAGGTTGGGGGCGGACGCGCCCAAGCCGTCGTTGGTGGACGCCGCCAGCACCAGGGGCCTGCCGTTGCGCAGGTGGGCTTTGGCCGCCATGGTGACGGCGGTATCGGTGATGCCGTGGGCCAGCTTGCCCAGGGTATTGCCCGTGCAGGGGCACACGACCAGCACATCCAGCAGCCCCTTGGGCCCGATGGGCTCCGCCCCGGCCACGGTGGATACCACCCGCCTGCCGCAGATGCGCTCCATCTCCCGCATGAAGTCGTGGGCCGCGCCGAAGCGGGTATCGGTGCGCGCCACCGTCTCGGACACGATGGGGGCCACCGGCCCGAAACGGGCGGCGGTCTGTTCCAGGGCGTCCAGCGCCTGGGACATGGTGCAGAAGGACCCGCAGAAGGCGAAGCCCACACGCAATTCTTTGAGATTCACTGCTCTGATTCCTCCATGATATGATAAATGGTGTCCTTGATGTACCGCCCCGAGGTGACGGGGGCCACCTTCCCCGGCAGCGACAGGGTCCATACCACCCGCACCCCCAGAGCGGCGGCGGCGTCCAGGTCCACCCCGCCGGGGCGGGAGGCCAGGTCGATCACCAGCGCGCGCTCCTTGAGGGCGGCCAGCTCCTCCACCCCCAGCATCGGAGCGGGCACGGTGTTGAACACCAGGTCGTAGCTGCCCAGCCAGTCGGGGAGGCGGTCCACCCCCTCGCTGCCCAGGCCCATGCCCTGGGCGGCGGCCCGCTGCTCGTACCGCCGGGCGGACACCCACACGTGGGCACCCAAGGCCCGCAGGCGGGGGGCCAGGGCCTTGCCCAGCCGCCCGAAGCCGATGACCAGGACCCGGGCGTCGTGGAGGGGGATGGGCAGCTCCTCCAGGGCGATCTGGAGCGCGCCTTCGGCGGTGGGCACCGCGTTCAGCACCGCCAGCTCCTCCCGGGCGAAGTAGTCCCGGAGCGTCAGCCCACGGGCGTCCGCCAGCTCCTTCAGCCTGCCGTCCACCATCCCGGCGCACACCAGCTGCCCCGGGCGCAGGGCGTCCAGCACCTCCGAAAGCTCGTGCCCTGCCGCCGCCAGGGGGGCGTTGAGCCGCCCGTCCGGTCCCGCCGCCGGGAGGGGAAGTACCACGCAGTCCGCCCGGTCCGCCCCCGCCATGGACGGCTCGCAGGCCGTCCCCTCCCCCCGCTCCAGCGCGTAGGTATGTACGCTGTGGCCGTCGTCAGCCAGCAGCGCCGCCAGCGCCGCCTGCCGGGGGTCGCCCCCCGCCACCCAAATGTTTTTTGCCCGCAGCATGTGAAACCCTCCTGTCCGGCCTTTGGGCCTGATTCGTCGTCATTCCAGTGTATTCCCCGTTTTGCCGGAGGTGACTGCCCGCCATTGACACCGCCCATCCGATCTGATATACTGCCGGTGACAACTGAATAGCGGTAATGTCTTCAGGGCAGGGTGAAATTCCCGATCGGCGGTAAAGCAGCCCCTGGTCAGACCGGCAGGATCGGTTTGGTCAGGGCGTCTAAAGTCCGCGAGCGCACAAGCGCTGATTTGGCGTAATTCCAAAACCGACAGTGACAGTCTGGATTCGAAGAAGGTGTGTGGAAGCAGTCAGCGGTGACGCCGGCTTTTTGCGCTTTTTTCGTCCATCTGCCCTTTGCCCTGCGGATATGCCCGGCACACCTGAATTCTTTCACGCCCGGACGGCATTTTGCCGCGTTCGGGCGTGAATTTTTTTCAGGAGGTCTTTTTTATGAACGGAAAAACAAAAACCATCGCGGCAATGGGAATGCTCTGCGCCCTGGCCTACGCCGCCACCGCCGTGGGGCGGGTCCCACTGGTGCTCTTTTTGAAGTACGACCCCAAGGACGTTATCCTTGCCATCGGAGGCTTTGCCTTCGGCCCGTCCGCCTCCTTTGCCGCCGCCCTGGCCGTCTCCCTCGCGGAGCTGCTTACCATCAGCGAAACCGGCCCATGGGGGTTTGTCATGAACGTTATTTCCAGCTGCTCCTTTGCCTGTACGGCCTCGTTCCTTTACAAGAGAAGGCGGACGCTCCCGGGAGCCGCCGCCGGGCTTTTGGCGGGCTGGGTATGTATGGTCTGCGTCATGCTGTTCTGGAATTACCTGGTCGCCCCCATCTACATGGGCTATCCCAGGCAGGCTGTGGCCCAGCTGCTCCTTTCGGTGTTTCTGCCCTTTAACCTCATCAAGGGGGGAGTGAACGCCGCCCTCACCCTGCTTTTATACAGGCCCCTCACCGCCGCCCTCTCCCCCCTCCGGCCGTAGCCGCCCTGCGGGCAAATTCCGCCCGCTTGAACATGGACGGCGTGCCCCGCGTCCGTGCATGTGGGCAATGTTTAAACAGACCCTATTCCGAAAGCGCAATATTTTCCCAAAACCGGGCATACTACCCCTACCAAATACATTTGGAGGGATCACCATGCAAAGCGCCTATGAAAACTACCACAAGGGCAAAGTGGACTTTATGAAGAGCCAGACCCGGGAAAACCTGATGCGCTCCTTCGCCGGGGAGAGCCAGGCCCGCAACCGCTACACCATCGCCGCCTCCGCCGCCCGGAAGGAAAAGCTGGAGGTGGCCGCCCGGGTGTTCGAGTTCACCGCCGACCAGGAGCGGGCCCACGCCAAGGTATTTTACGACCTGCTGCTGCCCTCCGCCGGGCAAAACATCGCCATCGACGGCAATTACCCCATCGACCTGTCGGACAAGACGCTGGACCTGCTGAAGGCGGCACGGCACAACGAGTACGAGGAGTTTGAGCACGACTACGCCGCCTTTGCCGAGATCGCCCACCGGGAGGGCTTCGACCTCATCGGCGGGCAGTTCGAGCTCATCGCCCAGATCGAAAAGACCCACGGCGACCGCTTCGGGTTGCTGGCCGAGCTGCTGGAAAAGGGCACCCTGTTCGGGGAGGACAACCACCAGGAGGTGTGGATGTGCCTGAACTGCGGGGAGATCATCACCGCCTCCCTGGCCCCCCAGGTCTGCCCCGTCTGCCGCCACGGGCAGGGGTACTATGTCCGGCTGGACATGGCCCCCTACACGGCGGGCAAATAAACGAAGCCCCCTGCCCAATCGGGCCGGGGGCTTTGATTTATGCTTGCTTTTACTGTCAAGACAGCTTATAATGGGGGCAATCCGAATAGGGAGGGGTTCTCCGCATGAAACACGACATCAATTATACCATGCTCTTCGATTTCTACGAGCTGACCATGGGCAACGGCTACTTCCAGACCGGCCTGAAGGACCGGGTGTGTTACTTCGACGTGTTCTTCCGCAGCGTCCCCGACGGGGGCGGCTTCGCCATCGCCGCCGGGCTTCCCCAGGTCATCGACTACATCCAAAACCTCCGCTTTGACCAGGAGGACATCGAATACCTGCGGGGCAAGGGGTGCTTCGCCCCGGAATTTCTGGAGTATTTGAAGGACTTCCGCTTCACCGGCGATATCTGGGCCGTGCCCGAGGGCACCCCCATCTTCCCCCGGGAGCCCATCCTCACCGTCCGGGCCCCCGCCATCCAGGCCCAGTTCGTGGAGACCTACCTGCTGCTGGCCCTGAACCACCAGTCCCTCATCGCCACCAAGTCCAACCGCATCGTCCGGGCCGCCGAGGGCCGCCCGGTGTCCGAGTTCGGCTCCCGCCGGGCCCAGGGCTCCGACGGCGCGGTGCTGGGCGCACGGGCCAGCTACATCGCCGGCGCGGGGGGCACCGCCTGCGCCATGGCCGACGAGCTGTACGGCACCCCTGCCACCGGCACCATGGCCCACTCCTGGGTGCAGATGTTTCCCGATGAGTACACCGCCTTCAAGACCTACTGCCAGGTCTACCCCACCGCCGCCACCCTGCTGGTGGACACCTACAGCGTCCTCCACTCCGGCGTGCCCAACGCCATCCGGGTCTTCCAGGAGCTGGGCATCACCAGCGGCGGCATCCGCATCGACTCGGGGGATCTGACCTATCTGTCCAAAAAGGCCCGGGCCATGCTGGACGAGGCGGGGCTGCCCGACATCAAGATCGTGGCCTCCAACTCGCTGGACGAGTATATCATCCGGGACCTCATCACCCAGGGGGCCCGCATCGACGCCTTCGGCGTGGGCGAGCGGCTGATCACCTCCAAGAGCGAGCCGGTGTTCGGCGGGGTGTACAAGCTGGCCGCCATTGAGGAGGAGGACGGCTCAATCACCCCCAAAATCAAAATCAGCGAGAACGCCGCCAAGGTCACCCTCCCCCACTTCAAGAAGGTGTACCGCCTGTTTGAAAACGCCACCGGCAAGGCCATGGCCGACTACATCTGCGTCTTTGACGAGCAGCCCGACTTCACCCAGCCCCTGGAGCTGTTCGACCCGGAGGCCACCTGGAAGCGCAAAACCGTGTCCGACTTCACCGCCCGGCCCCTGCTGGCCCCCATCTTCCAGGGCGGAAAGCTGGTCTATCAGATCCCCGCCATCCAGCAGTCCCGGGCCTACTGCCAGCGGGAGGTAGACAGCCTCTGGGACGAGGTGAAGCGCTTTGAGTACCCCCATAACTATTACGTAGACCTCTCCCAAAAGCTGTGGGACGTGCGCGCCGCCCTGCTGGCGGCCAGGCATTGAGCCATGCGCGCGGCGATATTTGCCATGCACAAGGAGACCGCGCCCCCCTTCTCCGGGGGCGCGCCGGTGGAAAACGGCGCGGGGCTGACCCTGCGCCGCCTGCCGGGGGATCTCATCGTGTGCGTGTGCGGCGTGGGCAAGGTGAACGCCGCCCTGGCCGCACAATATCTCATCGGCCGCTTCGCCCCCGCCGAGCTGTGGAACGCCGGGGTGTCCGGCTGCTTCCGCGACCTGCCCGCCGGGACGGCGGTGGCGGTCACCCACTGCGTCCAGCACGATCTGGACGTGTTCGGCGACCCCCCCGGGCTGGTCCCGGTGCTGGAGCAGGTGGAGCTGCCCTGCGCCACGCCGGAGGAGACCTTGGAACGGCTGGCCGCCGCCGGGCTTGACGCCGTGCCCGGCGTGGCCGCCAGCGGGGACTGGTTCGGCCGGGACTTGGCCCGTGCCCAGCGCATCCGGGACCAGTTCGGCGCGCTGGTGTGCGATATGGAGGCCGCGGCCATCGCCCAGGTGTGCCTGCGAAACGCCGTGCCCTTCCGCTGCATCCGGGTGGTGTCCGACCACCTGTTCCACCCCGCCCAGTATGAGGAGTACCAAGCCAATCTGCCCGCCGCCGTGGCCATCCTGAACCGGGCCCTGGCAGCGGCCATGGATATCAAGGAGGAGTGAATCAAAATGGAACGAATCGCCAGCTTTTCCATCGACCACACCCGGCTCCAGCCGGGCATGTACCTCTCCCGCCGGGACGGCACGGTGGTCACCCTGGACCTGCGCTTCCGCCGCCCCAACACCGACGACCTGCTCAGCAACTCCGCGCTCCACTCCCTGGAGCATATCGTGGCCACCATTTTGCGCAACAGCCCCGAGAAGGACGCGGTGGTCTACTTCGGCCCCATGGGGTGCCAGACCGGGTTCTATGTGCTCTTTGACGAGGCGAAGCTTCCCCTGTCCGGCATCGTGGAGCTCTTAAAGCGGGCCTTCAACGAGGCCGCCGCCTGGGACCGGGAGATGCCCGGCCAAAGCCCCTACGAGTGCGGCAATTACCGCAACCTGGACGTGGCGGTGTGCCGGAAGGAATGCGCCTACTACGCCCAGGTCATCCAGGACTGGACCGTGGACAAGCTGGAATACGAGTTCAGGCTGTGACCCCCACTGCAATGATATAGTTAGATACATTAGAGGTTTGAGGAATATTCAAATGATTCGGCCAATATTAGCTTGTGAAGATCCGTATGACGCTGCATCAAAATTTGTAAATGCTGGATGGACTCTTGACTTTTCGCAGCCCCCAGAAAGCGGAGATCCCTTGGTTGGCATATCACTGTACGATAATTCGATTCTGTTAGGGGTCACAGATGGTTATGTAGCCAATAGTGAGAAACAATACCTTGGCTGTGGTGTAGAGATCTATCTTACCATTCCATCAGAGTTTTTTGAAGAAGTACACAAAAAGCATGGTGAGCTAGCTCCAACAGATATTGAGTTGCAGCCGTGGGGAGTTTATGCGTTTGAGGTTTATATTGAGAATTACAAGTTTATGATTGCTGCGGTATAATTTCCCTTTTAGCGAATTGGGAATTGAAAAAACGGGCCGCTGTGCTTTGCGCACGGCGGCCCGTTCATTTTTTTGCTCAGCCCACCCTGCGGCTGCGCTCCAGGGAGATGCGGTCGGCGATCATGGCGATGAATTCGCTGTTGGTGGGCTTGCCCTTGGCGTTGGATACGGTGTAGCCGAAATACTTTTGCAGCGTCTCCAAATCGCCCCGGTCCCAGGCCACCTCGATGGCATGGCGGATAGCCCGCTCCACCCGGCTGGCGGTGGTGCCGAATTTCTTGGCCACCGCCGGGTACAATACCTTCGTCACGGCGTTGATAATCTCCATGTCCGCCACCGCCAGCCCGATGGCCTCCCGCAGGTACTGGTAGCCCTTGATATGGGCGGGCACGCCGATCTCATGGATGATGGCGGTGACCTGGCGCTCCAAGTCCCGGGCGTCGCCCTCCTCCTGGAGCTGGAGCGCCGGCACATCGCACAGCAGCCGGGCCCGCTCCACCACCGACTGCGGCCGGCAGGGCTTGAGCATACAGTAGTCCCCGCCCCGCTGGGAGATCTGCCCGGCCAGCGCCGGCCCGCCGAAGGCGGACAGCACCAGCACCTTCGGCCGGTCCTCCCCCAGCTCCTCCAGCACCTCCAGCCCGTCCATGCCCGAGAGCATCAGGTCCATCACCACCACATCAGGCCGGTGGCGGGCAATCAGATCCAGCAGCTCCTCGCCGCTGGCCGTCTGGGCGCACACCGTCAGGTCCGCCTCCCCGCCTATCATATCCGCCAGCATTTGGCGAAACTCCTCCGCGGCGTCCGCCAGCACAATCTTCTTCTTGTCGCCCATGTCTCCTGTTCCTTTCCGGTCTGTGACCTGAGTTTAACAATCCGTTTTACCAAGATTTGGTATGCTCTTAAAATACCACAGAATCCTCCACATGGCAAGAAAGTTTTTCACATTTTTTCAAATTATTCTTCGACAACTCTTGTCATAATTCGGCCACATACCGACTTTTGGAATCAGAAAACAAGAAATTACAATCAGTTATCACATTGTTGCAGCATCCGGCCGACCCAGATGCCGTAGCCGCTGGTTGGGTCGTCCACCAGCACGTGGGTCACCGCCCCCACGATCTTTCCGTTCTGCAAAATAGGGCTGCCGCTCATCCCCTGCACAATGCCGCCGGTGGCGTCCAGCAGCCGCGGGTCGGTGACCTTCAGGAGATAATCCCGGCAGTCGTCCTCCCGCTGGGGGAACACCTTCTCGATGCGCACGGCGTACTCCTCCACCCGCTCCCCGGAGATATTGGACAAAATGGTGGCCTCCCCGGGCTCCACCTCTTCCCGGGCCGCCGCCTCCACGGGGGCGCCCTCCACCCAGGTGCTGTCCGCCATCACGCCGAACACGCCGCCGTCGGTGTTGGCGCTGAGCAGGCCCAGGGTGGAATCGGTGTCAAACACCCCATGAAGCTGGCCGGGGTCGCCGGCCCTGCCCTTCTGCACCCCCGCCACGGTGGCGGGCAGGATAGAGCCGCTGTCCAGGGGCATGAGCCTGGCGGTGTCCACGTCGTTGATGCCGTGGCCCAGCGCGCCGAAGGCCCCGGTGTCCGGGCAGTAGAAGGTCACCGTGCCGATGCCCGCCATAGAGTCCCTGATCCAGGCGCCCAGCTTATACGCCCCGTCGGAGGCGCACAGCGCTGCCGTGGCGGTGAGCTGCACCTGCTTGTCGTCCCGGATGGCCCGGATGCTCATGGCCTCCCCCTCCAGCTCCTGGAGCAGGGCGGACACCTCCTCAATGGTGTCCACCTCGGTGGAGTTGATGTGGGTGATGATATCCCCCTCCTTCAGCCCGCAGGCCTTGGCGGGGTTGACGCTGCCCTTTTCGGTGGCAATGTCCGAGGTGCCCACCACCACCACGCCGTCGGAAAAGAGCTTGATGCCCACCGCCCTGCCCACCGGGATCACCGTGGGCGCGCTGGCGTGGGCCGCGCTCACCGCCGGCCACATGGCCAGCACCGCCGCCAGCAGCAGCCCCAGAAACCGCAGCGCCGCCGCCCCCATAAATGGTCTGGCTTCTTCATTCAAATCCATTCACCGCCTTTTCTATAACTGGCAGGTGCTCCGGCGGCCGTGGAATATGCCTTCCATGGACGCCGTAACGCCCGCCCTGTTAATATGGCGGCGGGGACGGATTTTCACCGTGGCAATGTCAGGCGGGTTTGACAGGGGAATTTCCGGCGCTGCCGGAACTGCGGGCTCTCCCCGGTTTATGCTGGAACGTTTTGGCCCCTTTGGCGCTTATTGGACAAAATTCGACAAAATACGCGAAAAAAAGCGGGGCGCAGGACAAACATAGTCTGCCCCGCGCGCCGCATACTTTATAGAGAAAAGCGAGGTGCGACTATGGAAAAATCGACCAAAAAACTGCTGCTGTTCTACCTGGCCGCCGCGGCGCTGGGCGCGGCCCTCCACTTTCTCTTCACCTGGCTGCCCAGCCCCGTAACCGCCCTGTTCTCCCCGGTGCGGGAGAGCGTGTGGGAGCATGTAAAGCTGCTCTACTTCCCCCTGCTGGGGGCGGCGCTGCTGCTGGGCCGGGGCGGGGGCGGCATGGGCCGCACCCCCTGGCTGCTGAGCCTTTCGGCCGCCTGCGCCATTCTGCTGGGGGTGGGGTACCTGTACCACATCACCCTGCGGGGGGAGAGCCTGTACGTGGACCTGGCGCTCTATTTCACCCTGCTGGCGGTGGGCTTTCTTCTGCCACGGGCGCTGTGGCCCCTGTGCGAGTGGCCGGGGACGGACAAGGCCGCCCTCCTCCTCACCGCCCTGCTGGGCGGCCTCATCGTTTGGTTCACCTTTTTCCCGCCGGAGACGGCGCTGTTCGCCGACCTGGGGGGCGCGGTGCGCACCTTCCTCACCATCCCGGTATAGCGCGGCGAACTAACGTTTCACGTGAAACGTGCCGCCGGGGCGTCAGCGCACCTGCCCCGACCCCCGCACGACGTATTTGTAGGCGCACAGCTCCGCCAGCCCCATGGGCCCCCGGGCGTGGAGGCGCTGGGTGGATATGCCCATCTCACACCCCAGGCCGAACACACCCCCGTCGGTAAACCTGGTGGAGGCGTTCCAGTACACGGCGGCGGAGTCCACCAGGGCGGTAAAGCGGCGGGCGGCCTCCTCATTGGCGGTGACAATGGCCTCGGAGTGGCCGGTGGAGTGGGCGGCGATGTGGGCGGCGGCCCCATCCACGCCGTCCACCACCTTCACCGCCAAAATGTAGTCCAAAAACTCGGTGTCGAAGTCGTCCGGGCCGGCGGCCCTGCCGGGGATGAGGGCTGCGGCCTCCCCGTCCAGCCGCAGCTCCACCGGGGGCAGGCCCCCGGCCTTCCGGCCGTCCACCAGGCGCTCCTTCAGCCGGGGCAGAAGGGCCCCGGCGATATCCTTGTGCACCAGGCACACCTCGGCCGCGTTACAGACGCTGGGCCGGGAGCATTTGGCGTTTTCCAGAATGTTCAGCGCCATGTCCAGGTCCGCGTCCCTGTCCACATACACATGGCAGATGCCGGTGCCCGTTTCGATGACGGGCACCGTGGCGTTATCCACGCACGCCCGGATGAGCCCCGCGCCCCCCCGCGGTATCAGCAGGTCCACCAGGCCGGAGGCGGTCATCAGCTCTACAGCGGACTGGCGGGACACGTCGTCCACCAGCCCCAGGGCGTCCTGGGGCAGCCCCGCGGCGGCCAGCCCCTCCCGCAGGGCGGACACAATGACGGCGGCGGAGCGGTGGGCCTCCTTGCCGCAGCGCAGCACGCAGGCCGATCCGGCCTTCAGCGTCAGCGCCGCCGCGTCGGAGGTGACGTTAGGGCGGCTCTCATAGATGATGGCCACCACCCCCATGGGGACGGCGGTCTTTTCGATGACAAGGCCGTTGGGCCGCTCCTCCCGGCGCAGCACCGCGCCCGCCGGGTCGGGCAGGGCGGCCACCTCCCGCATCCCCTGGGCCATGCCGAAGATCCGCTCCTCACTGAGGGCCAGCCGGTCCAGCATCACGTTGGACACCGTGCCCTTGGCCTCAATGAGATCCAGGCCGTTGGCGGTGAGGATGGGCTGGGTATGGTCTATCAGCGCGTCCGCCATCGCCAGCAGCGCCCGGTTTTTGGTCCCCGTGTCCGCCAGGGCCATGGCGCCCTTGGCGGCCTTGGCCCGCTGGAGCAGCTCCCGGGTGGTCATCTGCCCTCCCTCCTTCCGATGAAGCGGGTGCCGGTGTGCGCCCCCGCCGTCACGATATCGTATAAAAGCTCCGGCCGCTGGCCGTTGGCGATCACCATGTCGCAGCCGCTGGCCATGGCGATCTCCGCCGCCTTCAGCTTGGTGGCCATCCCCCCGGTGCCCAGGGCGGAGCCGGGGGCGCCTGCCAGCGCCCGCAGCTCGGGGGTGATCTCCCGCACCTCGGGGATGAGGGCGGCGTGGTCGTCCCTGCGGGGGTCGGCGGTGTACAGCCCGTCGATATCGCTGAGCAGGATCAGCAGCTCTGCCCCCACGCACTGGGCCACAATGGCGGACAGGGTGTCGTTCTCCCCGATGGTAGTGGCCACCCCCACCTCGTCGGTGGCCACCGCGTCGTTCTCGTTGACCACAGGCAGGGCGTTGAGCTCCAGCAGGCGGCTCACGGCGTTGACGAAGTTCTGCCGCCGGGTGGGGTAGTTCACGTCCTCCGCGGTGAGCAGCAGCTGGGCCACGGTATGGTTATACTGGGCGAACAGCTTGTCGTAGGTGTACATCAGCTCGCACTGGCCCACGGCGGCGGCGGCCTGCTTGGTGGGCATGTCCGCCGGACGGCCGGGCAGGTTCAGCTTGCCCACCCCCATGCCGATGGCCCCGGAGGACACCAGCACCAGCTGGTTCCCCGCGTTTTTCAAATCGGACAGCACCTTCACCAGCTCCTCCACCCGGCGGATGTTCAGCCGCCCGGTGGGGTGGGCCAGGGTGGAGGTGCCCACCTTTACCACAATTCTCATAGCTGTCCCCTCTCAAAGCCTTGAGGAAGCGCTGATTAAATGCGTCTGCGGCGCTTTTCGGATTTTTTCCTCCATAGCTTCGTTGTGATTTCTTGCAATAAACACAATGGTTCCTGCGAAATCCCGCCTCGCCGTGGCGAAAAACCTCCCGCAAATCGCTCCTGCCGATTTAACCAGTCCTTCCTTAATTCTCAATTTTTGGTTTCGGATATTATATCACGCTGACGTAAAAAAGGAAAGCCCGGATTTGGGCTTTCCTTTTCCGCTCAGACAGTCTTAAACAGCTCGGGCTTCGACGCCCTCAGCTCAATAGCCCCGCACTGCGGGCAGCATAGCAGTCCACAACGCACATCGTTTCGCTGTCCCACATGCTCTTTTTCTTTGAGCCGAGCATCATGGACCGGGACATCCCCGTCAGCAGGTCCGCCCCCTTCATCTCTGTACCGCATTTCGCACAGTTCACCGCTCACCCCTCCGTCTCCGCCAAATATTCCGCCATCTGCCCCAGGGTCCTGGGCGTGCACACGGCGGTGACCTCGATGGTCTCGCCGTAGTCCACCTTCTCCACCCTGGCCTCCCGGTAGAGCTGGTCCAGCAGCCCCCCCTTGCCGTAGGGAAGGCGCAGCTCCACCCGGCGCGCCCCGGCGTCGGCCAGCTTCGCGCCGACCTCGTTCTCCACGCCGCGACCGAACACGAAGTGGGTGGGGGACACGAATTCAAAGTTCTCCATGGGAATCCTTTCCATCACGGGGCGCCGCACCGGCCGCTAACGTGCGGCCCCACGCGCAAGACGCCCACGGCCAGTATAATGGTCGTCGAACTTCGAGGAAAGGAATTCCCATGACCGTTTTGTTCGTGAACGCCTGCCTGCGCGGCGAGGAGTCGCGCACCCTCACGCTGTGCCGCGAGTACCTGGAGGGCATCGAGAACGTGAAAGAAGTGAACCTGGCCGAGCTGCGCCTGGAGCCCTACTACGGGGAGTCGGCGGCCTTCCGCGCCCAGCTGGAGAAAAACGGCCTGTTCGACGACCCTATGTTCGACCTGGGGAAAGACTTCGCCGAAGCCGATGAGATCGTCATCGGGGCGCCCTACTGGGACCTGTCGTTCCCCTCGGCGCTGAAGGTGTACATCGAGCACGCGGCGGTTATGGGCGTCACCTTCCACTACACCGACGAGGGCCGCTGCGAGGGCCTCTGCCGGGCGCGGCACCTCACCTACATCACCACGGGCGGCGGGCAGGTGGCGGCCATGAACTACGGCTACGAGTACCTCCAGGGCATTGCCACCATGTTCGGCATCCCCGAGACCCGCTTCGCGGCCGCCGAGAACCTGGACGTCGTGGGCGCCGACATC
>OFFJ01001315.1_pt1 | contig 18716 bp, 11 predicted proteins | sample 1521261 | NCBI WGS metagenome assembly OFFJ01 (sample SAMEA3504122, study PRJEB24116) | mouse gut metagenome | biome: mouse gut; feature: mouse-associated habitat; material: faeces | place: Denmark | collected 2011 | reverse complement strand
AAAGGAGCCAATCAGGTAGTCCAGGGTGGACAGGGGCGTAATCTCCCCGCAGGTGGCCACGTCGATGTCCACCCGGAAGGTGGCCAGGTAGGTGTCGGGATGGTACTCCGGGTAGGTGTGGACCGTGATGTGGCTCTTGTCCAGATGGGCCAGGACAGTATCCCCCATGGGCATAGCGGCATCCCCCGGGGCGATGGCGACATCCCCCATTGCAATGGTGGTATCCCCCATGGGCACCTTGCTCTCGTCGGCGATCAGGATGGTGACGGAGCTCCCCTGGGGCTCATAGTCCTGGCTGGAGATATTCAGCACGGAGGCGCCGATCATCTCCGTCACGTCCACCAGGAGTTTGGTCAGCCGTTCGGAATTGTACTGCTGGTCGATATAAGCGATGTAGTCCTTCTGCTCCCGCTGGGATTTGGCGTAGCACACGTCATAGATGTTGAAGCTCAGGGACTTGGTCAGGTTGTTGAAGCCGTACAGGGTAAATTTCTCGCTCATGTTCTCTCCTTTATCCTTCTCTTCCGGCCATTGGAACGCAGGAATTTTTCGTAATCGAGTAGAGAAGAACTTCCTGCTACTCGCCGCACGGCCCGCGCGCCGCTCCAGCGGCACATTCCAAGCGCCATAGCGCTTTGCGCGCGGGCCTGTGCATGTAAAAAAGCAAGCGACGCTTCCATCACTTGCTTTTTAAGTCTCTGTCTCTTTTCCTTTTCCTGTCCAGGCCTTCCGGCGAAAGGACGCGGAACGAAATGAATAGAACAGATATATGGTTTTTAGAGTCTATATAGCAAATATTTTACTTTTACTACTCTTATTGACCGTTTCACAAGTTAGATGTGCATCAGCACCGGTTTATAGTCACCAACTTATAAAATTTGAGTTTTTAACTCAATCAATAAGGCAACACAGTTGCCAAAATATTTGCATGGAAGACTCTGTCTCTCTGTTTTCCATACGCTTGTACTATATCACATCTTTCCCCTGTTCGTCAATTGCAATTTGTCTGAAATTTTAAAATCATACCTGAAAATCCGGGATTATCATGCAAAGTGCCCACGAAAACGCCTCGCCCTGCTGCCGCCTACATCCCCAGCACGCTCTTCACCATCTTCACATAAGTCCTGCTGATGGGGATTTCCTCATCGCAGCCCCTCGTCCTGACATTAAAGGTACTGTTGAACATGGGATAGATTTCCTTGATCTGATAGATATTTACCACATAGCTTTTGTGACAGCGGAGCCAGCCGCTCTGTTTCAGGCGGTTTTCCCAGTAGCCGATGGTGTGGTTCAGCTGGTAGGTGTCCTTCGCTGTGACCAGAAATACATCCCTGGCCACCACCTTGATAAAACAGCCCTCCTCCGGCTTTACGATATAATATTTCTCACCCTTTCTTCCTATGATACAGTCCAGTGTTTCATCTGTCCCCTGCCTTACTACAGGCATGCCCAGCTTGTTAATCTTCTCCAGAGTCCTCCTGATCTTCTGGGTTGTGACAGGTTTTGTAATGTAATCTATCGTGTTGACGCGGTAAGCCTCTATCGCATAGTCGCCGTACGCCGTGATAAACGCAATCCGGATGTCGCTGTCCTTCTCCCATACACGCTCCGCAAATTCCAACCCGTTTAATTCCGGCATGGAGATATCCGAGAAAATGATATCAGGCGTAATCTCATCCAGATGCCCCAACGTATCCAGAGAGCTGGTAGATTCCCACACAAGTTCTATCTCCGGAAACTGGTTCAAGATATATTTCAACTGCTCCAGTATTAATGGTTCGTCGTCAAGTATCGCCACACGCACAGCACTCACCCGCTTTCTCTATCAAAACAACTGTAAACACTCCCTGTATCCTTTATCCGTCATTCCCCCTGTCTGCAGATTTCATCAATATGGCGCAGTTCCTCCTCCGTAAAGGAAGTATTCTCTACAATTTTCACATTTTCCAATATCTGCTCCGGTTTTGAGGCCCCAATCAGCACGGAACACACATCCCCGTCCTTCAAAATCCAGGAAAGCGCCATCTCCGCAAGCGTCTGGCCTCTTTCCCCCGCAATTTCATTCAGCTTCCTGATCTGCGAAATGCGTTCCGGAGTAAGCGCATCTCTGTTGATATACCTGACGTCCCTGGCAATCCTGCTGTCCGCAGGAATCCCGTGCAGATACTTGTCCGCCAGAAGCCCCTGCGCCAGAGGGCTGAATGCGATGATTCCCATGCCGTTTTCCCTGCAGAAACGTTTTACGCCGTCCTCCTCAATGGCACGGTCAAAGACAGAGTACCTTCTCTGATTGACAATCAGGGGACAGTGCAGTTCCTTCATGATCGAAATTGCCTTTTCTGTATTTATTTTATCATAATTGGAGATTCCTGCATACAGTGCTTTTCCACTTCTTACAATCTGCGCCAGTGCCTCCATGGTCTCTTCCAGAGGCGTCTCCGGGTCCATCCTGTGATGATAGAATATATCCACATACTCCAGTTCAAGCCGTTTCAGTGACTGGTCCAGACTGGCTGTCAGATATTTTCTGCTGCCCCAGTCTCCGTAAGGGCCTGCCCACATATCATACCCCGCCTTTGAAGTAATGACCAGTTCGTCCCTGTAGGGCTGAAAGTCTTCTTTCAAGATACGTCCCAGGTTGGTTTCCGCCATCCCATAGGGCGGCCCGTAATTGTTTGCCAGGTCAAACTGCGTAATACCGGCATCAAAAGCCGTATGACACAGTTCTTTCATATTGTCATAATTTCCGTTGTTCCCGAAATTATGCCAGAACCCGAAAGATACTGCCGGGAATTTTAACCCGCTTCTGCCCACATGATTGTACTTCATTTTCTCATACCGCCTGTCATTTGCCACATATATCTTCATAATATATAAACAAAGGGTTGTCGCTGCAACCCTGCTCCTTTCCCAACTATTCATTGTCATATCCGGACGTCCCGTCACAGGCCTGCCTCATCCGTTTCCTGCAGTCTGCCGCTCTTCATCCGGACACTGCCGCTCTATATACGGCAGTATCCGGTTCACCGAGCACTGTCACATGAAGAAATGATACGATTCCTCCAAAATCCCTTACTTGACAGCCGTCGTGAATGCACTGTCCAGTTCAGCCGTCAGCGCCTCGAAGTCAAAAGTATCCATCATTGCATGCTTCTGCACCAACTCATTCTGAAGCGTATTATACTGATCGGTAAAGCGTTCATGCCCCGCCATGCTGTATTGTCTGTCAGCCGGAATATCCACTACCTCCTGAAGGCATTTGGAGAAGGAGAAATCTACCGTAGGACAGGTGGACAGCTTCTTTGCCATGGTGGCATATGCATTGCAGGATTCCTCTGTGAGCAGGAAAGAAATGTACTTCTTCGCCGCGTCCAGCTTCGCCTCGTCATCCGTATTGTATACACAGAGCGGGCTTCCCGGAACCAGGTCCACGATAGCGCCGGAAGGCTCCTCTGACATGGGCATGGGGAAAAATCCAAGATTAAAGTCCGGATTTCTCTGCTCTATGGCATCCACCATCCATGTGCCGTTAATCGTCATGGCAGCCTCCCCGTTTGCTATGGCATCGTAAGCGTCTTCGCTGTCGGTTCCAAAAGCATCATCCTCCCAGTATTTCTTGTAACGCATGAAGAGGTCCATAACCTGCGCATATTTCTCGTCACCAGAGAAAGAAGCCTCCAGACTCTCATGCTGTGTATACCACTCCGGCCCGCAGAGAATATCTTCATAGATTTTCAGCGTGGCACCCACAACCCACAGCTGGCCGTAACCGGTCACAAAAGGCTGTACTCCGTTTTCTTCCAGTTTAGCGCAGACCGCATCCATCTCTGAGAGTGTCTTCGGAATCTCCAGTCCGTATTCGGCAAACATATCCTTATTATAGAAAACGCCAAAGGCATTCTGGTCAATGGTAACGCCATATTGTTTTCCGTCCACCTGACCGTCGGGAAGGATCTTTTCATTGATATTTTCAAGTCCCTCAAGCCCGGTCAGGTCAGCCAGATGCCCTGCTCCCGAGAATTTCACCAGGAAACTCTTGCCTGTATTTGCCACCATGATCATCGGCGCGTCATCAGAAGCAATCTTTGTCTGGATGGTCTGGGAATAAGCATCCGCAGAAATAATCTCCTGGTTTACGATAATATTCAGGTACTTATCCATAAACGCCGCATTTCTGTCTGCAATCCAGTTCTGCATGCCCTCCTCCGCAAAATGATGGAAAAAGGTAATCTCCACTTTCTCTCCGCTCTCTGCTTCCTGTGAGTTTTCCCCTGCCTCTTTCTGTGCCTCTTCCTGAGAGCTCTCCTGTGTACTCTCTCCGCGGTTTTCCGCAGATGAACCCTGTTCGGAAGGCGCCGCGCCGCATCCGGTCAGCATAAGCGCTGCGAGCCCCAGTGCCAGTACTCTTGTTAAATGTTTCTTCTTCATAGAAAACCTCCTTGTAAATATTGTTTAATTTTTAACCGCTCCCGCAGATACCCCTTCTATCAAATACTTCTGGGCAAAAAGGAAGAAAACCAGCACCGGTATCATACATAAGATTGCCGACGCAAATGCCATCCCATACTCAGTGGTATACTGACTGAAAAAGTAAAACTGCTTGACAGTTAATGTCCTCACCTGTTCCTTCTGCAGAATGATCAGCGCAATATTGAAATCATTCCAGAGCCATAATACATGAAGTGCCGCCACGGTGGCCGTAACCGGCTTCAACAGAGGAAGCACAATCTGAAAAAATACCTTATACGGTCCGCACCCGTCCATTTCCGCCGCTTCTTCCATCTCCCTGGGGACGGATTTTATAAATCCGACATACATAAAAGTCGCGTAGGCAATACTGGTTCCCGTCAGAATCAGCACCATCCCGAACAGGGAATTCTGCAGCCCCAACGTCTTGTAGATCTTATAGATCGGAACCATCATAATCTGAAACGGAAGCATCAGCGAAGACAGGTAAATCCTGTCCAGCCAGCCGAACATCCGGTACTGTTTTGCATTTCTGGCTATGCTGTATGCCCCCATGGAGCTGCAGAGCACGATCAGCGCCACGGAAGGAAACGTAACAATGCAGGTATTGATGAGCGAACGCATAAAGTCGCTCCGTTCCATGGCATCCCTGTAATTTTCAAATCCGAGTCTCTGGGGCAGCGCTGTCACCGATCTGGATATCTCCTGATTTGTCTTCAGCGAAGTGATAACCGCCGTGTAAATCGGGTAGAAAAAAACACACATCACAAAAAGCGTCAGCAAACACCAAAGGCCTCTTTTTATCTGTTTTCTCTGTGTATACTTCCTTCTTCTCATCAAATCTCCACTTCCCTCTTTCTAAAGAAAGATTGCACTGCCGTCGACAAAATCACCAGAAAGACAACGAACATCACTGAAATCGCCTCTCCGTAGCCGGCTTTATTATATCTGTACAGATTCTCATAGATATAGATGGATATGGTTCTGGAGGCGCCGGCAGGCCCTCCGCCCGTGCTTGCAAGCGGCAGTGCGAACGTCTTCATGAAATTCGTCAGCGCCAGCGTCACACACACCGTAAAGGACGGTGTCAGCATGGGCAATGTGATATACCGAAACTTCTGGATAACCGACGCACCATCCATAACGGCTGCCTCATAGAGGTCCAGAGGGATATTCTTCAGCCCCGAGAGGTAAACCAGCATATTGATGCCGCAGGTATTCCACAGCTGCATGACCACGATACAGATAACCACCCATTTGGGCATTCCCAACGGATTTTTTATTCCGAACACTGCCGTCACGATTTCCTTATATACAAATTTCCACAGAAAAGCCGTCAAAACCGCGCTGAAACAGCAGGGAATATAAAACACTGTCCTGGCCGCCGTTGTAAGCTTCCCCATCCTGTTGTTGACCAGCAGCGCCAGTCCCAGGGAGAGCAGCGTATTCCCAATGACGCCGTAAAGCGCAAATTCCAGAGTGATAACAACCGGCTCCCATAACTGCCTGTCTCCCAGCGCCACAGCAAAATTGCGGAATCCCACATAGTTATAATCTTTCGTAATTCCGTTCCAGTCCGTAAATGCGATATGAATTCCCATAAAGAAAGGTACCATGATGGCAAAAGCAAAAAAACACAGTCCCGGAATCAGAAATACATACTTTGCCGTCGTCCTGGCGGTTATTTTTCTACCCTTCAATCTCATCCACATCTCCTTCCCTTAAGCTTCCAGGATACAGTGTCATGTTGTCTACATCTGTATCTTCAAATGTACGACTCCGATATCCGCATCCATCCAGACGCCGGTATCACATTCGTCGCCAGTCCGGATTCTGTCCGCAACATACTGTCCCCTATCGTCAAAATGGCCTTCTTCTACCTTCAGATACCGCTGATGACGTCCGTTTTGAAATTGTGAAGCCAGAACGCCTCCTGTCATCTCCCTGACGGAAGCCTTGCGCAGCAGATTCAGACTGAACCCCTCCCCTGCCATGTAAAACTCGCCCTCTCCCAGATAGACGATAATCCCCTTTGCCAGCTTCCGGAAAGTGCCGCTGTCATCTCTGTGATATGTATCCGTTCCCCGGTGAGGTTCCCAACGGTAATCTCCATCCGGCAGATAATGCACCGCCCTTCCGCAGAAATCACCGAAATCCAGATACTGGGAGGCACTCCCCTCATACTGTGTCACAACGAAGAACCTGTCAGTCCCCTGATATGCCTCGATCATGGGTTTCATTGCCGTCAGCACGGATACCAGGCCCCTGTATTCCCTGTAATCCTCCCGCAGAACACCGTCATTAGTCACCGCATCATCCACCCCGAAGAAATGAATTCCACTCAGCCCGTACTCCGCCATGGCATTCAGCGTATTCATGGCATTCATATGATTTGCGGACGACTCGGGGATATACAGAATATTGTCCTCTCTGCTGTATTGTTTCACTATGTCAAAGTAAGTCCTGTAATCCGCGAAATAGACATCCGGACAGATTGCATCGATATTGCCCGACAGATATTTCCACATATCCACCATACGGCTGACAGCTCCTCCGGACGGATAATCAAGCCCGGGCACCCGGTTGTACATCTCTCCGAGCCAGACATTGACGTACACCGGAATATCGTAAATTTCCTTTCCCGCTCCCGCTATATCGTTGATATAAGCTGCCAGGGCATATGCGGTACAGGTTTCTTCCGCATGGAAGCCGAACACTTCTCTCCAGATTCCGCCTGTCCGGGAACCGTTTTCCCTCCAGATTTCCTTCACGGGACATTCCGCCGCGGCCCTGAGCCATTCCATGATACGGCCGGGAACCTCCGACCGAAAAGCGGCTTCGCCCGTCTCCGAATAATCCCGCGGCGTTCCCAGGATACCAGGCTCGTTTTCCGCCTGAACGCCCAGAAGCACATCCTCTGCCCCCGCATCCTTCAGATACTGCATCATTTTACAATAAGCCTTCTTGTCCGCCTCTCTCGTCTCCATGCAGTGCGGAGAAAGCGACCTGACCAGGTTGTGCTGGATGGACTCCGCCCATACGAACCGTTCCGGCTGTGTCTTCACCCATGCCGGCACGTACTGGGAAGCGCCGTTTTTCCAGGTCCCGAACCACAGTATTACCAGTTTTACGCCATGCGCCCTCGCTCCGTCCAGCAGAAGGTCTATCTGTGTATAATCAAAAACGCCTTCCTCCGGTTCCAGCATTTCCCAGTAAACCGGAGCCGCCAACGTATTCAGCCCCATCGTCTCAACTGCCCGCCAGACCTTCTTCATCATTTCCGCAGATTGTGAGCTGGAGTTTCTGGCCTGACCGCCGATGGTAAAAAACGGTTTTCCGTCTGAGTAAAATAATCGTTTCACTTTATCGTTCCTCCCTGTCTCTTTGTATATATTTTATAAAAAATACACATTTTCTCAACACTTCTTGTATATGTTGTATGTTTTGATGTTTTTCTTACAGTTTCAGATGCTTTTCCTGCAGATACTTTCCGTGACCTGTCTTGTCAGGAATCCGAAATGATATCTCTGTTCCCTTCCCTGCTTCGCTTACGATTGCCAGTTCCTCCTGGTAATATAGCCTCAGCCTTTTAATCACATTTGTCAGCCCAAACGAATTTGTATTATGCATCTGACAGATTTCCTCTGTCAGCTCCCGGCTCATCCCTGCGCCGTCGTCCTTCACTGTCACGAACATGCCTCCGTCAGTTCCCGTTATGCTCACCTCAATATGCAGCACTTCTCCGGGCACTCTTGCATGTACCACACAGTTTTCCACCAATGGCTCAATCAACAGCGGAAGAACAGGCGCATTTTCGTCATACTCAATACGTATTGACGATTCAATGGTTCCTTTAAAACGCACTTTCTCAATATTCAGGAAAGCGTCAATCAAATCCACTTCCCGATGAAGCGCCACATGGGTATGCAGATTTCCCGCATACAGATTTCCTCTCAGGTATTCCGCAAAATATTCCAACAGCGAATAAGCTTCCATGGGGCGGTTCAGACACAGGGGCATGATCGTGCTTATGGTATTGAATACAAAGTGGGGATTCATCTGGCTCTGCAGGAAATCTGCCCTGTATTTCAGCAATTCCTCCTCCGACTGCTGCAGACGCACCGAGCCATAGACTTTCAGCAGAAACTGATGCCGGCTCAGAGGCTCCTCCAGTATATCGTTAAAACACTGCAGCTTACTGTCGTTAATATAGTGCGCCTTTTTACTGCTGATCAGCACCACCGACAGCTGTGCCAGTGAAAAATTTTTCCGAATCTCGCCGCTGATCTCAAAATACGTCATATTAAAAAACACCTCACCGATCAGCACCAGGACTACATTCGGCGTCTTATTCAGGTAATCCACGGCTTCCGCACCGGTACTGAACACCTGCAGATGAAACTGCTCCATCGACAGATAGGAAGAAATCAATGTAATCTGCTCTGCCTTATTGCTGATCAGCACGATAATCCTGTCTTCCTCCCCCGCATCAGGAGATTTTCCCCCTATACTGACCGTTCCTGCAGCGCTGCCTTCCCCTTCCTCTCTCCTGTATTCAGGAAAGCTGCATTTCAATATGAGCACTCTGCCGTCCCTCTCGATTTCAAAGCTGCCGTAATGCAGTAAAACAATATTTCTCGCCGAAATCAGGTATATATTTTCCTCATTATGTGTATTCTGCTGAAACGCCTTGTTTCTGAACAGCCGGTACAGCTGTGCCACCCTCTGCCGCTCCTCCTGGCGGTAAGGAACCTTCAGTTCCATCCGAATGCTGCCGTCAGCTCCATTCCCGGCCATAATAAAGGCCTGGCTGTCAGGCATCCTTACCGCCAACAACTCCTTCACAATATTAATCAGCGCCTCTGTCAGGTCATAAGGGTCACAGCTGATAAAAGTATCCTGACAGGCCTGATTGCAGAATACACACTTTCCCGAATACAGAGGATCTCCCTCCAGCGCTTCCGTCACCTGCCTTATGATCAGGTTGATACTCACTTTGACCTTCTCAATATTGCAGGCATTTTCCACCAACAGGCCGTTATTCTTCATATAAGCCAGTGACTTTTTTATCCTGACAATCTCATGATTCATGGAATCCAGGATATCGTCCTTGTTTTTTATCTCCCCGAAATCACTTTCGGCCAGAATCTCATTCAGCCCTTCGATCAGGTGAATCGGATTTTCCACCGCTTCAATCAGCTTGTTTGTAATCTCATATTTGTATTTATTTGCAAATTTCACCTTCTGGTTTACATCCTTGCTCAGGCACATGCGCAGATGAAATTTCCTGTAATAATACAGATACACCAACACCGCGGAAAAAAGAAGAAAATACGCAAGCAACAGTATTTTATGCCTGTCCCGGAAGAGATTGTCACTTGTCCGCATTCCAAAGAAGAGATACGTTGCAAAAACATACTCTGTAAAAAAAGCCGCATAAACAAATTTTTCCCTGTTTTTGGACATCATGACAATATAAATAATGCAGACTGTCCATAAGACCGCCGTATACAGAATATCCAGCTTCAGGTTTGTCTTTGTGGATGAAAAATACATTACGATGATAGCTCCTGCCGTACCAAACCGCAAAATCCGGAAGAGCCGTTCCAGATGAAACAATCTGCTCTCAGTCCGCAGCAATTCCAAAAACGTATAGTTCAGCAGAACAAACAGAATATCACTCCACCTGATCCACATGAGACGAGAAGGGCGGCTGATATAAAACATTGTCTCATATTCCCACAGACAGCTGATCAAACCGGCGCTGTAAAACAGAAAACGCACCACAATCAGAAGCGTATTTTCCCTCAGGACCGACAGATAAAAAACATAGCAAAAAATTCCCAGGACGATCAGCACCGTTCCGAATATCAGTTTCGGAATCAGATTCTGGGTAATAATCGTATCCACCGTAATATACTTTCGGCTCTGGTACAGAACAAAATGAAATGTCGTAATCTCGGAACAGATCACAAAAATAAGCACATGCACCGTGTAGAGCATACATGCCAGGGTGTAGAGCTGCCTTACGATAAATTTTCTCTGCATATGATGTATTTTCCCTTTCCTGCGGATTTCCCTGCGCCACATATAAAGATTTCCGGCAATGCAAAATACTCCTTTCTGATAAGATTTTCATATCTTCATTCTTACCAAAAAGGAGTGTTTTTGCTCAGATTCCGTAAATTCTTTTTGCGTTTTTATACAGGATCATCTCGCCGATTTCCTGTGCATAGCTTTCCGAAAAATACTTTTTCTCCACATACTCTGCCAGAATATCCGCCATATATCTCTTGAAGTAGCAGGCGGCATACCAGGAAGCATCCACCAGTCCGCCGCCGTCCGCTCCGAACATAATCTTATTGTGGGGACACACATCCAGAATATGTCTGAACTGCTCTTCCTGTGCCCTTCCTGCATAATTCTGCGTGGATGAGATATCTATGTATACATGCGGGTAACTGGCTGCCAGAAAAGCAGCCTCATAGTTGTACGGGAAGCCTCCGTGAACCACCACAAAATTTACCTGTTTTGCCATATCCGTATTGATAAGCTCATACAGATCATTGGGATTAATCAGCCGCATATCACATTTGGGCGGGTCCCCGGCACCGGTGTGCATCTGAAACTTCATCCCATGCTTCACACACAGCTCCAGTCCATGATAGACCATGTAATCCCGGAATTTCTTATCTCTTCTCTTCGGATGAAAGTATCCAAGGTAATGTTCGTTATAATTCTTCTCGGCCTCGTCATGTGTGACCGGCTCCCACTTCAGGCCTGTGTAATAGCCCACCACAGATTTCATGCATATGGTCTTTCTCTTTTTGATATGCTCTTCCACGTACCTGTCAAAGGCTTTTATCATTTCGTTGAAACTCAGGTTATCGCGGTACAGATATCTGTCACAGGCGGTTTCGATCCGTATCATATCATACACTTCACAAGCCCCCTCAGCAGCCTCGTAAAATGCACGGAACTCTTCCTCCGACAGCCCGGCTCCTATAATCGGATAGCCAAAGTCACAGAGAATCGCTTCAATGCCGGCATCCTCATAGAGAAACTTTACAAATTCATTGTAGCCCGCTTTTGCCCTGGCGTGACGTGTTCTGACAACCTCCTCCGCCGGCGTGTCGTCCGGAAGCCGGAACAGCCGCCTCAGCTCGCGCAATGCCATGTGGTAGGATGTCTGATATTTGTAATTATCAAGACCTTTGTATATGCACATGGCATAACTGTGGGCGTAATCTTCCTTTTCCCTGGAAGCCGTAAACGGGTGAGCGTGTGTGTCTATCACCGGTATCTTCGTAAAATCCAACATATTTTAACCTCCGTATTTTATTTATCTCTTTGTATCTATTCTATAAAATACGGAGGTTTTTTCAATATATCTTGTACATATTGTATATTTTTATGTTTTTGTTGCAGATTTTGATGTTTTTCCTGCAGCAGCCACAGGCCTATCCCTGTCTGTACTTTCCGCAAAACCGCCCCCATTTCTTCCTGGCCAGCAGCATCAGCGCCAGGCCCAGAAGGGCAACAGCCGCCCAGAGCAGGACTACTGTCCGCCATCCGGCCCTGTCCGCCACAGCGCCGAAGCCGTAGGTGGACAGGGAACTGCCGATATACGTAGCCGCATTCAGGATGCCTGACACTGCGGAAACCTTGCCGAACCCGGTGAAATGCCCCGGCACACGGCTGATCAGCATCAGGTTCACTCCATGCATGCATCCTGTGATCAGAGTCATCATCAGGATGCATACCGCCGGAAATCCGTCATAAAACGGCAGCATGACAATTCCGGCAGCCATGCCTGCCCCAAACAGCAGCGCCGCGGTAAATACTTCATTTTTCAGGCGGCTTAAAAGCATGGACGCAAACAGTGTGCTGAACACTCCGAAAACAGGCAGCGCCGCGGCCGACAGAATGGATTTCGCGCTGCTCATGCCGAAAACTTCGTTCATGTACACCGGCATCCAGGTGGTCATTCCGTCCCGCAGCGTACCCTGGAGGATAATGGCCAGCAGGATGAGGAGCAGAGGAGCCTCCGCAAAAAGCTGCAGGAAGGCAGCCTTTTTCCGGCGGCCTGGTTCCGCCTGTGTCTCATATGCATCACCGTTTTGCAGTGTGTTTTCTCTCTGCTCTTCCAAGCCATCCCTTACATCCTCAGCCTTCCCCAGTCTCCGGGTATTCACAATCCAGAGAACTGCTGCCAGTATCCCCAATATCCCCGGCAGGATAAAGACTCCTTCCCACCCGGACACCTGGATGCACACAGGCGCAAGCACATAAATCGCTATCGTCGCCAGGGCCGAAGCCATGGACACCAACACGCAGCTCTGCCGGTACCATTTATCCGACAGCATCTCCGCCATAATGCGCACCATAGGCGGCCAGAGCATGGACTGGAAAAATCCGTTGACGCACCATACGGGAATAATCACTTCCATCCTGGGACACGCCGCTACCAGAAGGTTACAGCTGGCACTCCCCGCCAGCCCGGCAAAAATCATCCCCCTGGGGCTGAGTTTATCGCCCAGAAATCCGCAGACCAGCTGCCCCGCTCCATAACTTAAAAAGCACATGGTCACAGGCAGCCCGGCAATGCTTTTGCCTGTCCCCAAAACCTGTTGGAGTTCCACCATACAGGCCGCATAATTCAACCTTGTAAGATAACTCATAAAATAAGCCATACAGCAAAGCAGGCATAAGAATCTCATCTCTTTTTCGGATGTAAGTTTTTTTAACACAGCAGACTCTTCCCTTCCCATTCCACATTTGCATCGACGCCCGTCAGTTCTGTAACGGCAGTCGTAATATCGAATACACTTATACTCCTAATTGTCTTTTCCGGTTCAAAATCAGTTCGCAGACAGATAAGCGGAATCAGCATATCTTCCTTAATCCCGCAAATCGGCACCCGCTGTCTCCAGCCGGTGCCGATTCTGTATTTATCATTTTACATCATGCTCAAGCAATTGCAAAACCACGGCTTTCAGAGAATCACAGTTCCGGAACTGTATATGTAAACTGTAAGGTCTGCTGTCGTCTGCGCATTTCATTCTTGATGCTGCCACATAAGTACCCTCAGCCGCCTCATACCATATAATCCTTCAAAAGTCGAGACTGATTTCCTGCAATCTCATTCTACGATCTCACCGGTCTCACTGCGATCTCATTGCAATCTCATTCTCCTTTATCTCATAGCGCCCTTTAAGCAGGATATCGGCTGAATTATCGCCCACCATGACCCGGAATTCTCCCGGCTCCACATGCCATTCAAACCTTTGATTCAGGGTGCGCATCTGCCTGCGGCCCACAGCCAGTTCCACTCTCCGGCTCTCACCGGGATTCAGGGCTACCTTTTCAAAGCCTGCCAGAGCCTTCTTTGGCTTTACCGTACTGGAAACCATGTCCCTCAAATACAATTGCGCCGTCTCCTCACCGAAACAGCTGCCTGTGTTGGTCACGGTAAAGGAAACCTTCACTTCCGCGCCGTTTTCCACCTCCGCCGCGGACAGGCCGTCTCCCTCCACTTTCAAGTCGCTGTAGGCAAAATGAGTGTAGGTCAGTCCATAGCCGAAGGGATACAGCGGATTCCAGTCCATTTCCACATAGCGCCATCCGCCGCCGGGCAGACGGTTGTAATTACAGGGAACCTGTCCCACGGCTCTGGGAAAGGACATGGGCAGCCTGCCGGAAGGAGCGATTTTGCCAAAAAGGACCTCCGCAACAGCCCTTCCGCCCTTCTCTCCCGGGAACCAGCATTCCAGAATTGCCGGAATGTGCGCTTCCTCCCATGTCAGGGCCAGCGGCCTGCCGTTTTGCAGCACCAGCACTGCCGGCGTTCCTGTGGCGGCGATTTCCTTCAGAAACTCCTGTTGTTTTCCGGGCAGTGTCAGGTCCGTTCTATCCAGATTCTCGCCGCTGGTCTCCCCGTTATCCCCCAGACAGACCACCGCAATATCTGCTTTCTTCACAATATCCAGAGCGGGATGCCAGTCCTCTCTGCCTTTGTTATAACCCAGAACTACCCTTGCACCTCTTGCATCGTTGCAGAATTCCAGGCGGATGTCATATTCTCTGCCGGATTCGAATGTAAAATCTGCCATTCTGGAATCGCCGATTGCATCCACTTCAGAATTCCGCTTTTTCTGCTTTCCTGCCAACCAATCTTCTGCATCGTATTTTCCGGCAGCATCCGAATATCCGTCTGCATTTTCGACAGTTTCTCTTCGGCTGTCCCTGCTTACGCAAATTCTTGCCCTGTATTCTCCACTGACTGAAATCTTTTCCCGGCAATCTGCGTCTCCGGAAACTCCTGCCGGGCAGTGCCCGCTTTCACGTCCGTCAGCAACATGCCCGCCTCTCTCCTGATTCCAGGCATCAATCAGCAGCTTCCCGTCCACATAGAAACGCATGCTGTCCTGTCCGGGAACGGCGATACAGCCCTGAAAACCTTCATGGGGCTTTAGCTTTCCCGTCCATACCACCGAGAAACAGTCCGCATTTACGTCAGGATGCGGCTTGGCGTAAATCCAGTTGAAGTTAACCATATGGTCTGTCCGGCTCACAACAGGCTCTCCGCTCATATCCCAGTTATTATAATAACGTGCGGTAAGCCCTCTTTCCCCATTCTCATCTGTAAACCAGCCCGGATGGAAAGGAATCACTTTCTCACCCAGGTAACTGCAGCCCTTTTCATACAATACCGTCCTGTCTTCCCCGGCCATCTGCCGGATGCCGTCCAGAACCGTTATCATATGGGATGCCTCATAGTTCGTACTGTAATCTCCCAGGGCAGGCTCGTTGGCCCCCGGTCCCACTACAGCAATGGTTTTATGGGCATCGGACAGGGGAAGCAGCTTTTTCTCGTTTTTCAGAAGACAAATTGACTTTCTGGCGATATTCAGGGCAATCTCCTGATGCGCCTCACAGTTCACGGTCTTCTCATGGAGGCTTTCGTCCATATAAGGATTCTCAAAAAGCCCCAGTGCAAACTTCAGCTTCAGCACTCGTCCGCATGCCTGGTCCAGCACTTCCTCCGCCATCTCTCCGCTCTCCACCAGATGGCGGATACCCTCCGTCCATTCCTCATGCGTAAAATCATAAAGCTGCAGGTCCACACCTGCCTCCAGTCCCTGACGGATGGCATCGTTATTGTCCTTTGCCGTATAATGGCTGCCCCTCAATCGTGCTACTGCAGTCATATCCGAGCGGACAAAGCCGGGCATATGATACTGTCCCCGCAGCACATCCGTCAGCAGTTCACGGTCCGATGCCACAGGCTGTCCGTCTATGGCGGTATAGGAGCACATGGTATTCCAGGCACCGCCCTCCACAAAAGCCTGCTCGAACACAGGCAGCGCCCAGGCAAACACGTCATGCCTCCCCATGGCCGCAGGCGCACAGTTCAATCCCCCCACAGGAGTCCCGTAGCCGCAGTAATGCTTGGGTTCCGCCGCCACAGTGTCCGGACGCTTCAAATCCTCCCCCTGCATTCCTTTCACGATTTCCCTGGCAAACTCCCCGCCCAGAAAAGTGTCTTCCCCGAAGGCTTCCTCCGCTCTGCCGTAACGGGGGTCCCAGGTCAGGTCCATGACAGGGCTGAAAGTCTCATGGACACCGCAGGCCCTGGCCTCCGCCGCGATTCCATGCCCCATCTGCCTTCCCAGCTCCGGCTCAAAGGTTCCCGCCAGACCTATCTGTTGGGGAAAACATGTGGCATGGCTGTCCAGAAGACCGTGAAGAGCCTCCTCGCTGAAAAGGAAAGGAATACCCAGCCTGGTTCTCTCTACGGCATACCGTTGTAATTCATTCGCAATTTTAGGGGATGCCGATCGGAACTGGACACTGCCCACACTCATGCCCTGCATGGACTCTTCCAACACATCCCACCGGATTTCCTCCACTCTTCCCTCCGGTGTCTTTTTCGAGAAATCGTTGGTGTAAAACTGGTCCGTCTGCCTGATTTTTTCATCCAGTGTCATTCTGGAAAGCAGGTCTGCCACACGCTCCTCTATGGGAAGCGACGGGTCTTTGTATTTCTCCATTTTTCATATCCTCCTGTAAGTTCCTGTAAAATAACCTCTCAGCAACTACACTATTTCTTAGTCACGAGTTATCTGCCCTTATTTTCAATCCTGTTTGTCACCCGGTCAACCGCTTTGACGCTTTACGGTGATGCCGTCTCGGCAATGCGGCAAATGAATGCGCTCACGAGTATGGATTTCAGGCAAAGTAAAGGTAATTATGGCGTTTACCATAGTACTGACTGCCCGGAACGCTTCATCCTCAACCAGTGATAAAGCTTACCATCCCCAGATCATTTTCTGACAGTCTTGTCAGGTTCTCTTCCAAAGTACCTTCCTGCAGTTCCAACATGTAGCGGAATTCTCCGAAGCCGGACAGGTCCATCTTGAAATTGGTTTCCCAGGTATTGTTCATAATCCAACTGTATATGGGGCGGCGATTATTTTCTTCTATAATGCGTTCCTCCACAGAACGCCCATCCCCTATGCCGTGCTCTTCCGCAGAATGTACGCTCCCCATGCCATGTTCTTTCACAGAATGTCCGCTCCCTATGCCATGCTCTTTCACAGAATGTCCGCTCTCCATGCCATGTTCTTTCACAGGATGTCCGCTCTCTGTCGTATTGCACAGCAGGATGGGGTGGCTCTCCATCTCTCCCATGTACAGCAGCGGGGTGTCGAGGGTATTGATCAGGATGCCTTCATTTCCGTTCTGGTAAAGAAGCCCCTCATCCGCAATATAATATTCCATATTACTGCCCGGAATCTGGTCAATGCCGGGGCGCATAGCCACGCCGCCGTTGTGGATGTGCAGCTCGCTGCCCGGCAGGTTCAGGGACAGGGGCAGGTAAATGCTTTCGATATCCTCGCTTAAGGTCTTTGCAATCCGGTAAGTGAACTCTATCCTTGGCAGCTGTCTGTACATTTTGATAATAACGCTGCTGTGCCGGGTTCCCTCCAGGTCAAAGACCAGTTCGGTCCTGTCAAACACCGGACCATGGTCCAGAATCAGGATATCCTTCAAATCTCCCTGATACTGCTCCGCATGCAGCCCTCTTATATTCCGCCCCAACCGGGCGCGTTCCGCATAGACACCTTTACGTATTTCCGTATTTTCATAAACAGGAGTAAAGAAATTTTCCAGAGAATCCCCTTCTCCTCTTCCCGGCTTCAGCATCTCCGTTGCCGACTTTTTGTTATAAAAAGAGGTAATGCCCTCCCCCACCTTCCAGGAAATCCGGAACCAGTCGTTCTCCAGCCCGTAAGGAAGCTTATAGGATTCTCTATCATAATCATTTACGATATCCCGTACTCTCTCGGACCCTATCCACGCGGTACGGGTATACAGCCCCTGTTCTGGTGCAGGCACTTCCTCATAGGCAAAGAGTTTCTCTTCCCCGGGTTCAAACTCCGCCAGAAAACTGATCAATACTCCCCTTGGATGAGAAGAAAGCTGCACCTTCAGTTCCTCCCCGGTCATTTTATCTGTCACCTTTACGGCCGGAAGCCTGCCGGTTTCCACATAAAATTCTACCGGGAACACGCCTTTCCTGCTGCTCGTGGAGACAATTTTCACCTCGCCGCTGTCATTGTAATAGCGCAGAATGTCTCCCAGCAGATGGCACTGTTCGTTTTTCCGCATGGCCGCTGCCTCATGAGCCCTGGCGGCATAGCTGGTCTTGCGGATATCCAGGTTCGTCACCATGGTATCGTAAGGGTTGGTGATGGTGGCGGAATGTCCCCAGGTATGCTCCGCATACAGCAGGGCATTGCGGGCCCCTTCTTCCGCAAGAGCCTCGTTCCGCACCCCGGTCTTCTCCTCCAGGCGGTCACAGAGATGGGAAAGGCGCAGTGCTTCCTTATAATGCTTCACCGCGTAAGGGGTGCTTCCCACGCCGTTGCCCCACCAGTCGTTCATTGCTCCACGGTATACCGGTGCATCTGCCGTCTTTTCCCGGATCAGGTCGTACAATTCCTGCAGTGTCACCATATGTAAGGCTACCTCCTCTCCGAAACGCCGGTTAAAAGCATTCACCGTAGCGATAACGGCAGGATTTGCAGGTGCATTGTCGGAGAACACGCCGCTGACGCTGGTAATATAGAAATCATACGGATAACCGCTCTCCTCATATTCCGCAATGCTGCTCCCCAGCTTATCACGCAGTGACTCCAGGGCAGCATCCGGAACCGCATATACGACGCTGCTGTCCTGCTGCT
>OFFJ01001309.1_pt1 | contig 18760 bp, 13 predicted proteins | sample 1521261 | NCBI WGS metagenome assembly OFFJ01 (sample SAMEA3504122, study PRJEB24116) | mouse gut metagenome | biome: mouse gut; feature: mouse-associated habitat; material: faeces | place: Denmark | collected 2011 | reverse complement strand
TGTATCTTTCCCTACTCGCCGCCTCAGCGGCATATTTCCTCTGCACGGGTCTGCGCATAAAATAAAGAAGGAAACGTTGATTTTCCACGTTTCCTTCCTCCTAAATAAGAGGCGCAGACCGGATTTGAACCGTTTAACACTTTCAGAAAATACGATAAAAAGGAGGTTTTCAGCACATCTTCTAACGAATGTAATCAAAAGTGTAAGCACTTGTAATCACTTCAAAATGTTACCAGATGTGCCGACCTTGAATATTCCGGTATTCAAATCGTATTAAGAACTGAAAGGAGTAATTTATGGATTTCACGTATATCATAATGAAAAACAACCGTCCAATAGCCGGGTTCGCAACTTACATTGACGCATGTACATATAAGGATATCTTAGTAAATATTTCCCGTACTGTAGGATATAGAGATAAAACATCTCCCGATTACACAAAGAAAGTCCGGAAAACCTCTTTTCTACGTCTTCCGGACAATCCAGTCTTACAAATCAGAGTTCTTTTTGCTGACAAAATTCAATAATTTTATTACATCATTCATACTGACCCCATTTCCATCTACATCTGCCGCCGCCAGTGCTTCACCTGTCAATATTTTTTTCTTAGACACATGGTTCAGACACAGTATTACATCATTCATAGTTATTTCCCCGTCTTTGTCAATATCTCCCTTTTTTACTCCAAAATAATTTGTAAAGGTTAATTTAGATTTGTCTGATACACTCCACGTTGCACCACCATCGGTAGACCTCTTTACAGAAGTTAGGGACGGGGTTAGGTTAGAACCATTTGCAGTGACAGTGACGGTGACTTTGTATTGTGCCGAGTCTTGTTGAATACTGTCATAGTCAGGGGATTCCATTGCTGTTTGGAATACTATGTAGTTGTATGTTCCTGGGTAGAGGAAACATATTTCGGGTGCAATGTTTATGTTGGAAGGAACTACCGTATATGAACCAAAACATCCTTTATTTTCACAATAATAATTATATTCTTTAGATGTTTTATAATAAGTATTACAACCACTGCAATATATGGAACTATACCGTTGGATATCCTCTGCTAGGGAGAGGTTGGCGGTTGTGCCCGAAGATGGCTTGATTCTGGCACTGTTTTCATAATAGGCGATTGCGTTACTATCTCCACTCGGTAACGGGAACATATTAAATTTGGGGTCGCCTTCTTTTTCTGGGGCGATAGAGTAGGTGAACGAGTCGCCAGCTTTAAAAGCTCTACCCTCCATATTGACTATAATGTTAGTATCTAAAGAATACTTCACAGGCGAATACTTGTAGGTAGCGTTAAAGCTCTCATTAGAACCACTTAAATCGGTAGTACCCGTTACAGAGTCCTTATTCCATGTATAGTTATTATCCTCTTTATGTGTTATCTGATAATTTACCCCTGTAGGCATAGATTCGGTCTTGAACTGATACCTCACCGGAAATGATACACTGCCGTTACCATTCTCTAATTCAAGAGTGTGTTCACTTACTACGTCACCACCATATACTAATTTATAAGGCAAAGAAGTAGTAAGACCTTTACCATCCTTAATAAGATTAAAGTTGTAAGTAAATACCCTATCACCATCCATATACTGACCGTTGCCATCTATACGAGTGGATAAAGTGAAGTCACTTACTTCCTGCCTGACGTTATGGTATGTACTGCTACTCTCTATACCACTGTAAGAAACACCGCCTACCGAACAAACACTAGCTTTACTAGATACAGTACCCTCAGACTTAGTATTGCATGTAATATGGAACATTACAGCATCATCCCAAGATAACTGGTTAGCTTTGAATACTACGTCGTTGCCCTCAAGCCTAGCAGAATAACCAGAACTACCAGATATCGTATGTTGGTTAGCCGCCGAAGTAGACGAAGTTAAGTTGTACTTAGCAGTAGATACATCTGGCTCAAGAGAGTCGTCTATATGCATCTTGACTTCTACATTTGTTAAATCATCCTTATCATGTACGTTTTTTACTTGGACATAGTACTCAATCGTGTCACCTAAGTTTACAGGAACTGGATAAGCCTCAGAAATCGAAGAAGGCTCACTCTTTATAGTAAGTTGCACAGGGCACTCGTCTGACTGTGCACTGACAGCACCCGCCACCCCACTCCTTGCTTCTTCAACATTCGTTTCTAATTCTTCGCCCTCTGTTTCACCGCTGACCGTCCCCGACTTTTCCTCCGGGGATATCTCCGGGACATCCTCATTACCGCCTATTTCTTCTACATTCACCTCGTTATTAATATCATTTTCACTCTCATTCTCAGCCAAAACACCCCCGCCGATTAGGGTTGAACACATCAACGCTATAACCAGAACCGCTATGGCTCTCTTAAAATATCTTCTCATGCCTTATACCTCCTACTGCTAAAAATACAGCGTAGTCCAAATGGCTCACTACGCTGTATCCCCTGTCTTTGGGCTATTTCCCGTCTTTGCACTATCCTTCTTTGTGCTGTCCGTCTTTGTCCCATCTGCCTTATCCTGTCCCGGCGCCGGTTTCACAGAGCCTTCTTTTACCGTAATCTTACAGCTTGCTTTCTTATCGCCTACCGTTGCGGTAATTTCCGCTTCCCCGGCTTTCAATGCCTTGACCCTTCCATTCTCTACTGATAAAATGGCTGAGTCTGAGCTTGCCCATACTACATCCTTCAAATCGGTTGTGTTTTCAGGGTTATAAATGACGGTGAGCGTTTCCTCAGTCCCGACTACCATTTCCTTGATAACCTTGTCAAAGGCGATAGAATCCAATGGAATTTCTTTCACTTCGATTTCCGTTTCTTTTTCAACCGTTTCCCCGGCTTTCCCTGCACCGTCAAAGAAGGTAATGACAGCCTTCACTTTTATCTTCCCTTCTTTTACTCCTTTCAGCAAACCGGATACCGTATCAATGGACGCAACTTCTTCATCCGAGACAGCCCATTTGATTTCATATGTATCGGTAATCCCGTTAGCCCCTATGATTTCCTCCACATTCAGGAATTGGGACATCTGCACCGACTGACCTTTCAGGATAGCCCCTACCTTTTCAAACTCAATCTTCTCTCCCTGTTCTTCTGTCAGGTGGACTTCCTTCACGTTTACCTCAGCCGTCGCCGTACATACTTTTGCCGCCTTGGTCGTCCTCACTGTGATGGTCGCCGTCCCTTCCTTCACACCGGTAACCGTTCCCGTTGCCGGGTCAACCGCCGCTATTTTCTCGTCACTGGACTCCCAAACAATAGATTTGTCTTCCGTCGTGTCTTCCGGGTCATAAATGACAGATAACCCTACCGTCTTTCCCCTGACTACGTCCACATCCGGGTTCTTAATGGAAATGCCATTTAAGGGGACGCTGACATTGACCACGCATGAAGCGCTGACCCCATCCGCCTCCGCTGTAATAGTGGCGTTCCCGCCTGATACCGCCGTAACGTTGCCGGCATTATCAACGGCAGCGACTGCCGTATTATCACTCGTCCATTTGATAGCGCCGTCGCCCTCCGCATATTTCAATGTTGCCGTCAGTTTGTCTGTACCGCCTTTTACCAGATTAAGCACAGCCTTATCCAGCGTAATCACCGGAGTCACGATGTCAAACCTGATACTCCCGGCATTGTCCGACGCTACCGGCAGAGAATCGCCTTCTCCCGATACTACGTTAATCTTAGAGCTAAACCCAATTTCCCCGGCAGTTGCAGTATCCAACACCTGAAATGTGGCTGTCATCAAAGTTCCATTCTTTAATATCCCCCCTGACATGTCTAACGGTGCGGCAACTATGGACTGCCCGTCAAAAGCCTTGTTAGGGACTTGACCGAGTCCATTAAATACGTCCCCCCCCCCCGTATTTTTTTGTCAAGTTTATTAATGATTGCATCCCCATGATTCCCTGCAACCATCGTACTGACTGCTTGTAACTGCCTTTTGCACCATTTTTCCAAAGTACAATACTATAAATGTAACAGAATTATAACAGGAGATTCCTATGTCTCAATCAAACATAAATAAAGCATATGAAAACCCTGGGCTGCATTTCTTAGAAACAGCCCTCCATTATATGCCTGCCGCCTATGCAGAATTAACTGGAAATCCTGGAAACGCAGAAATTACTGGCATCGTCCGTTTCTATCCTGTCGGCGACGGCGTTCTGGTCAATGCAGAGGTTTATGGGCTTCCCGTTTCCTCTGAAAACTGCGGTCCCGCTATTTTTGGCTTTCATATCCACGAAGGGAATTCTTGCACTGGAACTGCAAGTGATCCCTACGCAAATGCAGGCGGACATCTCAATCCAGCAAATTGCCCCCATCCGGCGCACATGGGCGACCTCCCCCCTTTGTTTGGAAATAACGGCTCTGCTTGGATGATGTACTTTACGGACCGTTTCACGCTTCCAGACGTCATAGGAAAAACCATCATCATTCACAGCAATCCCGATGATTTCACTACGCAGCCTTCTGGCAATTCAGGAGCCAAAATTGCCTGTGGCGCCATCCAGGCGGTGACATAATTCTCAAGATTGTGATGCGGAGCTGGAAAAATCGACCTGCAAAGGAACTTTACACCTTTTGTCCCTCTATTTAAAAACTAATTCAACGAATTTTCCTATAAAATCAGAAAAAGCTGTCGCACGAAGCGCTTCGTGCGACAGTCTTATGAAATGCATATATCGTTTATTCTGTCTCATCCGACAATTGGAATTTGCCGATCAGGCCATTTAATTCTGTCGCCTGCGCAGACAGCTCCTGGCTAGTTGCAGAACTTTCCTCCGCTGCCGCTGAATTTGTCTGCACCACTTCTGAAATCATCCCAATTGTTTCGTTGATCTTTTGCATAGAGCGATTCTGTTCACTGGAATTCTCTGCAGCCTCTTCCACAGCCTTGACGATCCCGTCGATGCCGTTAATCACTCTCTGAAGTTCTTCCGCCATCTTCTCTGCGATCTTATTTCCGCCTTCCACTTCGCATAGCGCGGCTTCGATCAGCTTCCTGGTATCTTCCACGGACTCGGCGCACTGAGTTGCGAGGTTGCCGATCTCTCCTGCTACCACCGCAAACCCCCTGCCTGCTTCGCCCGCCCTTGCCGCTTCAATGGATGCATTCAGCGAAAGCAAGTTAGTCTGGTCTGCAATTACTTCGATAGTCTGGATAATGTTAGAAATCTGCATCGATGCATCATTGATTTTCCCCATTGCATACATCATTTCCCTGATATATGCGCTGCTGGCATTTGCCTGATTTCCGATCTGCCTTGCTTTTTTGCTAGTGGAAATGGCATTTTCGGTGTTCCGCTCTACTTGTTGTGCAACATCGGTCGCCGTGGCAAGCAGCTCCTCCACGGAAGCAGCCTGATCTGTGGCACCTTCTGCAAGGGACTGGGCGCTATCTGCAAGCTGCGAAGAGCCCAGCCCAACCCGGTCTGCAGATTCCCGGATTTGGTTCAGCGTCCCTGTTAAGGAGTACTTAATGCCACGGACAGATTGAAGAATATTTTCAAAGTCCCCGACATAAGACTCTCTTGCCTTGGAATGAACTGCAAAATTATTGCCGCTCATTTCTTCCAAAATATAATGGACGTCGCCAATGATTTTCCTCATCCCAGACACGATGTCCTCTGTTGCATTTGCAAGAGTTAAGACCTCGTCCTTGGTAGTTATTTGAGGGATTCCAGAATGCAGATCTCCATGAGCCAGCGCCGTGAGTCGCTCTGCGCACTGATGAATCGGCGTCCCAATGTTGTCTGCCAGTTTTCTCACCATCACAACCGCCGCTGCAATGGAAATCAGCACAATCAAAATGGTGATGATGATTCCAACAATTGTCTCTCTATTAAAATCAGAAACGGGAGCTGTGATGGCAATGCTCCAATTATTGCTGTTTCCCACCGGAGTATATGCCATAATTTTTCTCACGCCGCCATAACGGTAGCTTCCAAAGCCAGTCTCGCCAGCGATCATTTTCTGTTCCAATCTCGCCAAAGTCTTTAAGGATGAATCTGTCTTAGCCGCCTCTATGCTATTATCCCTTTTTTTCACCAGGTCATGATCCTTATGGGCGATCACCACTCCCTGCCCATTTGTCATATAAGCAGAGCCATTGGCGCTGACATTGGTCGCCACCATGATATCATTCAAAAAGTCTTCATCTGGCACTAGGTAGATAACCCCTGTCACTTCGGTCCCATGAAGCCCTTCTTTCCACAACGGCGCGGCAATCCTGATCTCTATGGAAGACTGGTCTTCACTGATCATAGGCTCCGTTACATATGTCTGACCTTTGATTGCCTCCTGGAAATATTTCTCACCGCTGCAGCTTTCCCCAGTAAAAATATCGATGCCTGCGCGGTCAAGGATTCCTCCCGCCGTCAGTTCGTTGACTCTCACACGCTCGTTAATGATTGCCATTTTATCCTCCGTGCTCGCTGCATCATTGGCAAGCCGCGCCGTCATCCCCAGGTCTTCTGCAATATTCTTATAGGAAGTAATCTCCCATTCCACTCGCTCGGCACAAACCTTCGCCGTAGCCTCCATGCTTCGTTCCAGGGCAGAATTCGTACTATGATTATTCAATATGCTGGAAATAATCCCCAAAAGCGACAAAGAAACCAGCACCAAAAGCAATACCGATATCGTAATCTTGCCTTTAATCGTCTCATGGTACGTCTGTTTCAGTTTTTGTATGCCAAATAATCCCGCCACTTGCCCCCTCTTCTCTCCAGTTTCCTTATCTCTTTTGCCGCTGTTTTTCATCTGTCATCTTCCACCCTTCTATATTTCCAAAGCAAATGCAAGGAAGCCTTACTCCTGGAAACAATAACCTGACACTATGTTCTTTTTATTCCTCGTCCTTATCTAGCTTGCTGCTTCTTGCCGCCACCTCTTTCTCTTGAATATCTGACGGAGTCTGCTCATATCTGGCAAATTCATAGGAGAATAATCCGCTTCCTCCCGTCATGGAACGCAAATCCGTCATATAACCATAAATTTCCATATAAGGCACATCTGCCGTGATCTCTGTCTTGCCAGTCTCCACAGGGTTCATGCCCAAAACACGTCCCCGTCGTTTATTCAAATCCCCCATGACGTCCCCGGTAAATTTGTCGGGCACCACTACCTTCATCGTTGCAATAGGCTCCAATAGCACTGGAGAAGCCTGCATAACGCCTTTTTTAAACGCCTGGATCGTCGCCATCTTGAACGCCATTTCAGAAGAATCCACTGGATGGTAAGAACCATCGTAAAGTACTGCTTTTACGCCCACGACCGGATAAGCCGCCATCGGTCCTTTTAAGACAGATTCTTGCAATCCCTTCTCTACTGCGGGGAAGTAATTCTTCGGCACAGCGCCGCCCACTACCTGCTGTTCAAACGTAAAGGCAGTATCCAAATCGCCGCTTGGCTCAAAAGTCATCTTTACATGACCGTACTGCCCGTGCCCTCCCGACTGCTTTTTATACTTGTATTCCACGTCGGATTTCTTGCGGATCGTCTCCCGAAATGCAATCTTCGGCCTGCTCAGCTCAATCTCAACCTTATAACGCTCCGCAAGCTTGCTTACCACGACATCCAGATGCTGGTCGCCGATTCCATAAATAAGCGTCTGGCTATTTGCGCTGTCATTCTCTGTCCGCAGCGTTAAATCCTCCTGCATCAGTTTCTGCAAAGCCTGGGAGATCTTATCTTCGTCGCCCTTTTTCTTAGCTTTGTAACGCTTGTAAGTATAAGGCGTTGATATCTGCGTCTTTCCATACATTACCGGAGCAGCCTTGGTAGACAACGTGTCCCTGGTAGAAGATTTGCTAAGCTTTGCCAGCGCTCCAAGATCCCCGGCATGCAGTTCTGGCACTTCCACAGACTTATTTCCGCGCATCACATAGATTTTGCCAATCTTCATTTCCAAATCTTTATCGGCATTATACAACACATCGTCTGTCTTTAAAACACCGGAATTGACCTTGACCAGGGAATACTTTCCGATAAACGGATCTGCTATCGTCTTATATATGTATGCGCTCTTAGGCTTTGCAATATCATAATCGCCGTCAAAAACTTCATTAGTCTTCATATTAATGCCTTTGCAGGGACGCTTCTCAGGACTTGGAAGATACTTCACAATGTCATCCAACAAGGTATATACGCCCTGCACTAAGGTGCTAGAGCCCATGGAAACCGGAACAATGCTGCCATCTGACACATTGGTGCGCAGTGCGGAACGAATCTCAAACTCTGAAAACTCTTCCCCGGCAAAATAACGATCCATAAATTCTTCGCTGGTCTCTGCCACAGCCTCCATCAGCGCTTCTCTGCATAATTCCAAATTTGCCTTAGAATATTCCGGAATGTCCGCCTCTACGACTTCTCCCTTTTCATTCCAGCGGTTTCCCGTCTGCGCAACCACATTTACATAGCCGACAAACTTCTCGTTCTCACGGATTGGCAGATGGAACGGCGCAATCCGTTTTCCATACATCTCTTGCAAATCTGCCACTACCTGTCGGAAGCTTGCGTTATCATCATCCATCTCTGTCACAAATACCATGCGCGGTATTTTATACTTCTCGCAAATCTCCCACGCTTTCTGGGTCCCAACCTCAATTCCGCTCTTGCCCGATACCACGATAATCGCTGCGTCTGCAACGCTGACCGCTTCCTCGACCTCGCCCACGAAGCCAAAATATCCAGGAGCATCCAAAAGATTTATCTTAGTATCCTCCCATATCACCGGCACCACGGCAGTATTAATAGAAAAAAGACGCTTGGTCTCTTCCTTGTCATAATCGCTGATGGTATTTCCGTCACTGATCTTCCCCATGCGCTTGGTAATGCCAGAAAGATATGCCATTGCTTCCACCAAAGTCGTCTTACCGCTTCCGCCGTGCCCCAAAAGAACGATGTTTCTTATTTTGTCAGTTGTATACACATTCATAGTATTTCCCTCCAATACAAGTTTTTTCAATGTCTATATTTTACTAAAATTTCTGTAATTTTACAACCTATTTATTCATTTTTTACAAATCTTTCTGGATTTTTCTGATCTTTCAAAGCCAAATCCTTGCTTCATCTGTTGACTTTTAATCATTTATCCCTTAGGATTAGTAAGACGGGGCTGTCACACTAAGATATTTACTTGTTCAAAAGGTCTTGCCGCTTATGCGGCAAAGACAGAATGCACAAAATAATTCTGGGAAGCTAGCTCCCAAGATAATCTTTGTGCATTTTGTTTACATTGCTTTGCAATGCAAACCTTTTGAACAAGTAAATATCTTAGTGCGACAACCTCGAATAAAAGTTCAGGAGGACATTATGAAACCTGAAAAAATTGGCTTTATTGGCCTTGGCCTCATCGGAGGCTCCATCGCCAAGGCAATCCACCGCATTCATCCAGACATCACGCTGATTGCATATGACATAGACGCAGAAGCCCTAAGCCTTGCGTTAGCAGAACAGGTAATCTCCCAGGGATTCCAGGAAATCACAGAAGATTTTGCAGGCTGCCGTTATATCTTTTTATGTGCGCCTGTCCAAAAAAATTCTCAACTTCTCCGCGCCATCTCAAAATTTGCTGGGGAGCGCTGCATCATCACAGATGTTGGAAGCGTCAAAACGCCGATCCACCAAGAGATTTCCAACACCCGGATTGCGCCTTATTTCATTGGCGGACATCCGATGGCAGGTTCGGAAAAAAGCGGGTATGAACATGCCAGCTCTTATCTTCTTGAAAACGCCTATTATATCCTTACGCCCTCTGCAGAAATCCGTCCGCAAACGGTGACCGAATTTCAAGAGTTTATCCGCTCCCTGGGGGCAATCGCCATGGTGCTTGACTATCAAGAACACGATTACATTACCGCTGCCATCAGCCATCTGCCGCACATTCTTGCCTACAGTCTGGTAAATCTGGTGAAATCCATTGACGATGAATCGGAAACTATGAAGACTGTCGCTGCCGGGGGCTTCCGGGACATTACCAGAATCGCTTCCTCCTCTCCAGTGATGTGGCAGCAAATCTGCCTTTCAAACAAGACGCAGATTATAAAGCTGATAGATTTATTTATGGATTCTTTGGCGGACATGAAAGACCAGATTGCTGATTCCTGCGGCAGAAAACTCTTTGACTACTTTCAAGATGCAAAAGACTATCGTGATTCCATTACCATCAGCACTCGTGGATCTATTTCAAAAATATATGAAATATACTGCGATATGGCAGATGAAGCCGGAGAAATCGCCACGCTTGCCACCATTCTCTCTGAGCACGGCATTAGCATTAAAAATATTGGAATCCTCCATAACCGGGAGTTTCAAGAGGGCGTGTTGCACGTTGATTTTTATGAGGAAAGCGCTAGAAAGCAGGCTGTTTCCCTGTTGCGGGACTGCCAATACCATATATATGAACGATAAGACAATGTTTGCGAGGTAATCAACATGAAAATTACAAATTCTTATTCTTTTCGGGGAGAATTATCTGTTCCCGGTGATAAATCCATTTCACACAGAGGCATCATGTTTGGAGCTATTTCCAACGGATTGACGGAAATCACAAATTTTTTGCAGGGAGCAGACTGCCGCTCTACCATTTCCTGTTTTCAGAAGCTTGGGATCTCCATGGAAAGCCAGGGGACATGCGTTCTGGTCCATGGAAAAGGCCTCCACGGGTTACAAGCGCCTGCCCAAATCTTAGACGTGGGCAACAGCGGGACTACCATGCGGCTGATCTCCGGCATCCTCGCTGGACAGCCCTTTGAAAGCATCTTGGATGGAGACGCCTCTATTCGCAAGCGCCCCATGAAACGAATCTTTACCCCGCTCTCTCAAATGGGGGCTGATTTTCAGTGCTGGGAACCTGCTGTTTTTCCCGCATCCAAAAAGCCCGCTGCTTCTGGCTGCGCCCCTTTTACGATAAAAGGAGGCAAGCTTACTGGCATACATTATACATCCCCCGTCGCTTCCGCCCAAGTGAAGTCCGCCGTTCTTCTTGCCGGCCTGTACGCCCAGGGAGAAACCAGCGTCACAGAACCGAAATTGTCCAGGGATCACGCGGAACGGAAGCTGGCTGGCTTTGGCGCAGAAATCACCTCCATAAGCACAACCGCCTCTGTCAAGCCGGAACCTGCACTGGAAGGACAGCAGATTCATGTACCTGGAGACATTTCTTCTGCAGCTTATTTTATCGCCTTGGGACTGATCACGCCGCACTCAGAGATTTTAATTCAAAACGTGGGCGTTAATCCCACCAGAAACGGCATTTTGAAAGCAGCGCTTGCGATGGGTGGAAATTTGACACTGCACAATGAACGGACTGTTTCTGGAGAGCCTGTGGCAGACATTCTAGTAAAAAGCAGTTCTTTGCACAGCGCCACGATCGACGGCAGCCTGATCCCTGCTTTGATTGACGAGATTCCCGTTCTCGCTGTGATGGCTGCTTTTGCCGACGGCACCACGGTGATCGGCGATGCCCAGGAATTAAAAGTAAAGGAATCTGACCGCATTGCTGTTGTAACAGAAAATTTAACCGCCATGGGCGCTTCCGTTACCCCCACGCAGGATGGCATGATTATCGAAGGAGGAAAACCGCTGCACGGAGCCTTGATCCGCACACACCAGGATCACCGTATTGCCATGGCATTTACTATCGCAGGGCTTAACGCCACTGGAGAGACTACGCTGGACGACAGGAACTGCACCGTTATCTCCTACCCTTCTTTCTACGAGGATCTTCTCGCTCTCACTCGTTAAAAGAATTTATTAAAAGGTAAAAAGATTCTCTAATAGGAACTCGTCGGCATCGTCCTATTAGAGAATCTTCTATCCTTCCTCCTGATCTGTAATACTTTCTCCCTGTTCTGGCTGCTTTTCCATTGTCTCCTCAGATTGTTTTCGCCCCCGCCTCTTTGTTTTTTGTATCATATCTTCTGCAGGCTTCCATGCCTGACCAAACTTAATATCCCGGAACAGCTCTGTCAATCCCGTAATCTGCTTTAGACGCAGTATCTCGTCCCGGCTCATCCCCATATGTTTGGATATCCAGGCGTCAGACCTGCCAATTTCATGAAGCTCTTTGACAATGTTACTCATCAGATCCACGTCATGGCTGCCCCTGGCACGGTTATGCCGTATCGTGCTCGCCATTCGGTTAGAAAGCGGCTTGTCAATTACCGTCACTGGAAGCATTCCATTTTCTCGTTTATAAATGTCTTTATGGTTGAGCATAATCTGATAGCGATGGAAGCCATCTACAATCACATAGACGTCCTGAACCTTGGAATAGTAACAAACTATGGGCATGGTATAGCCATCTTCTTTGATGCTGTCATATAAGAGCCGCATTTCTGGCGGCGCAACAGCGTTCGGATTATATGTATTGGGGACGATTTTTTCTACTGGCACCGAAATCACTTGATAGGCAGGGCTTTTATAAACACTATCTCTCATTTACAAATCCTCCATACTTTCTTCGTATAAGATCAATCTGTTCCTGTTCTTTCTTGGACAAGCCAAATCCCATAAATCTGCAGATATGGTCATTCTTCAAGATACAGTAGCACATTCTCTTCCAGCTCGGAATATCTTTCGTGGATTTAATGTCATCCGTATGATCTGGTATCTTCCCAATAAAAATAACTCTGGAATTTTTATTTAAGGTATAATTAGAAACTCCATTTCTCTGAATATGATAACCCCGGTCTATCAGTTCTTGAATGGTTTCTTCTGATAGCCCTCCTCCCGTCTCATGCCAGAATTTAATAGAAGTCATGAATTTTTTAACATAATTATTGCGAATCCGTATTGGCAGAGTATCCAGCAGAAATTTAGTGTAAGATTCCCAGGTATGCCCCTCTGGCAGAGAAATGCTCCGATATCCCATCGCTTTCGTCCGGGCATAAACCGCAGTAAAATTCGCTCCCCGCACTCTTCCCACCAGCCTAGTCCAAATCTCTGGATCAATCACCCGATAGAGATTCAGGCTATCCTTGGCATAATCGTTAAACGGGGAAGCTACTCGCATCTGGCTGGGATTCAATCCTGCTTTGTAATATAAGTCATACAATCTGTTATATTTATATCCAAACTGATAGTATGCCGCCCACACGTCATTATTTGTCCAATCATAAAGCGGAGAGGCGGTCCAGACGTCTTTAAACTGCTTGGATATCCAGCACTCCCCCATATAGCCATACTTCTTATTTAGAAATCCGCTGTAACGCTGCAGAGATTCCTCCGCCCGCATTCCCAGCAAACACACCGTCTTTCCCCTGCTGTGGCGCTCTTTGTAAAATCTGCTGAACTGTTTTGCCAAATCCTCCTGAGGCATCCGGTAACGATAATGATGAAATGGATTATCCATATTGATCACATAAGAATGCTTTGGCATTGGCCGAACCCAGATATCTTTTTTGGCATCATCCCAAGGGTACCAATACATTTCATAATTACTAAGCGCCGTCCTCGTAGCCATTGGCAGGCAAACCCAATAAGGATCCACCTCATGCTCCAGTTGCCGAAACGTCTGCTCTACATATTCTGTTGTCAAAGTGTACTGTGCCTCAAAATCTTGATGAAACATGCCGATCAGCCGCTCGGGATAGTGCTGGCGCTTAAAATCCAGTAGTAAATTCAGCAATAGCCCGCTGTCCTTTCCTCCGCTGAAAGAAACATAGATATTTTCAAATTCTTGAAATAGAAAATGAAAACGTTGTTGAAGTGCTTCATATACATTTTCCTTCTGGTATTCCCGTATCATCCTATGGCTTCACCTTCTTATCTTGTGCAAATTGGCGTATGTTATTTTCTTTCTTAGAACATTTTCATACCATGCTCTAATTTCACGCTATCTGCTATTATACTACTTCCCTCTTTCTATCTCAATAAATTTTTACCATTTTTTTCCATTTATACCATTTTTATCCATCACTTCGATTAAAATATGAGCAAAGACCAGAAAAAGAGGTTGTTGCAAATCAAGCCTCTATATACAAGATATGGAAATCAAAATATCTGAATCTCATCCATACTGTATATAGGCTTTAATTTACAACAACCTCTTTGCTTTCTGCCCTTGGCAAAATCACTATATGTCGTTTCCTGGAAGCAACAATCCAGCCTCACAAAACTAACACTCTATGTCAAATAATAAGCATCGCATCCCCAAAGCTGAAAAAGCGGTACTTTTCCTCCACGGCAGTCCGATATGCATGTAAAACCTGCTCTCTGCCAGCAAGGGCAGACACCAGCATCACCAAAGTGGATTCTGGAAGATGAAAATTGGTAATCAAGGCGTCTAGCACCTGAAACTGATAGCCTGGATAAATAAAAATATCTGTCCATCCGCTGCAAGGCTTTACCCATAGCTTGTTTTGCCGCGCATCATTTTGCCAGCTTTCTGCCTCAATCCTTGCCGCCACAGACTCCACTGTGCGGCAGCTTGTGGTTCCTACGCAGATCACTCTGCCGCCCTTTCGTTTTGTCTCATTGATGATCTCTGCCGCTTGTTCGTCCAACTGGTAAAATTCCGAATGCATATGATGCTCCCGCACCTGCTCTGCTTTCACTGGACGAAAGGTTCCAAGGCCCACATGGAGCGTTATTTCTGCAATGCTTACGCCTTTGGCCTCAATGTTTTTTAAAAGCTCCGGCGTAAAATGAAGCCCTGCCGTAGGAGCAGCCGCCGAGCCGTCATATTTAGCATACACAGTCTGATAACGGTTTTTATCCTCTAGTTGATGCGTGATATAGGGCGGCAAAGGCATCTGTCCCAGCTGATCCAAAATCTCCTCAAAAATCCCTTCATAGGAGAAGCGGATCAGGCGGTTGCCATCTTCTACCACGTCCTCCACTTCTCCCGTCAGCAATCCTTGTCCAAAGAGAATCCTCGTGCCAGGCCTTGCTTTCTTTCCAGGCTTTACCAGGGTTTCCCAGAGATCCTTTTCTTTCCTCTTCAATAGAAGAATCTCTATCTTTGCCTGGGTGCCCTCCCGCTCCCCGAAAAGCCTTGCGGGAATCACTTTGGTATTATTGATTACCAGACAGTCCTGCGGCTTTAAATACTCCAAAATGTCACAAAAATGACGATGTTGCAACTGTCCGCTGTCCTTTTGCATCACCAAAAGCCGGGAGCTTGAACGATCTTTCAGAGGATCTTGAGCGATCAGCTCCTGGGGAAGATCATAATAAAAATCTTTTACTTCCATATTCTTCCTTACTTTCTTAATTCAATTCCCATTTCTTCTAAGGCCTTCAGTATCTTTTCCATGGCAGGAGCATAATCTGCCTCTTCTAGCGTTTTATCCTTTGCCCGGAATGTCAGGGAATATGCCACGGACTTAAAGCCAGATTTAATCTGAGCGCCCTCATAGATATCAAACAGCTCATAGCTCTCTAAATATTGTCCGCCCTTTGCGTCAAAAATCTTTTCCACGTCGCCAACCAGGATATTCTTTGGCATCACCATGCTGATGTCCCGGTTTACTGCCGGGAATCTGGCAATTCCCTGATATTTTCGGTCAAAGCTCGCCAATTCCACAATTCCTGGCATATCAACGACAGCCACATAAACCCGTTCCTTGATAGAATAATTATCTGCCACCTGGGGATGAAGCTCTCCCAGATATCCCACCACTGTGCCGTCATAAATAACATTTGCCTGCCTGCCTGGATGCAGGAATGGTTTTCCGGCATTGGGGTCATAACTCTCTTTGCCATGAAGCCCAGCCTTGTCAAAAAATTCTTCTACCACGCCTTTCATAGTGTAGAAATCACCATCCCCATACATTCCTAACGTAAACTGCATCCGTTCCTCGGGAAGCTCTGTCACTGGAAGCTGTTTTGGCAGATAAATATTGCCCAGTTCATAGAGACGGACATTTTTGTTTCTACGGTTATAATTGGTGGATAAAGAAGTCAGCATTCCATGCAGAGATATGGTGCGCATTATGCTAAAATCCTCTCCCAAGGGATTGGAGATCACAACGGTATTGCGAAGCTCGCTGTCCTCTGGAATCAACAATTTGTCAAAGACTTTGGGACTTTCAAAGGAGTAAGTCATTCCCTGGCTAAATCCGCAGAACTCTGCCGTATCCCTCGCCAAGGCCTCCACCCTCAGCTTGAAAGACAGCTTTCCCGTGGTTGCCTCTCCCTTCGGCAAAGAAGTGGGAATATTGTCATAGCCATAAAATCTTGCCACTTCCTCCGCCAAGTCTGCAAGACATTCCAAGTCCTGCCTCCAGGACGGCGCAAGAACCTCCTCTTTCTGCTCGTCATAACCCAGATCTATTTTCTTAAAATAGCCCAGCATGGTCTCTTTGTCAATCTCTGTTCCCAGCAATTGATTGACTTTTGCGGCGTCAAAGGGAATTCTCCTGCCTTCTTTTCTCTTGCCGTATACATCCACGACGCCGCCGACTACTTCCCCGGCGCCAAGCTCCTCGATCAACTGGCAGGCGCGATTAATTGCATCTATGGCATTGTTAGGATCCAGCCCTTTTTCAAATTTGCCAGAAGCGTCGGTCCGAAGTCCCACTTTCTTGCTAGAGAGCCGGATATTGGTTCCATCAAAACATGCCGCTTCAAATAGCATCGTCTGTACGTTATCTGTGATCATCGAATTTTCACCACCCATAATGCCTGCGATTCCCACCGCTTTTTCGCCATCACAAATCATCAGCACAGAATCGTCCATGGTACGCTCCTGGCCATCCAGGGTCACGAATTTCTCGTCTTTCGCAGCACGACGTACGATAATCTGCCTCCCTGCTATCGTATCTAAGTCATAGGCATGCATTGGCTGCCCATACTCTTCCATCACATAATTGGTAATGTCTACAATATTATTGATGGGTCGGATTCCCTGGGACGCCAGACGCCGCTGCATCCACTGGGGCGAGGGCGCGATTTTAATATTTTTTACCACCCTTGCGCAATATCTTGGACAAAGCTCTGCATCGTCCACACGAACCTTAATGTAATCATTGACATTCTCATTATTTCCAGTCGCTGTCACTACAGGGGGCTTGAACTCTTTGTCAAAGGTGGCCGCTGCTTCCCTCGCCAGACCAATCACGCCAAAGCAATCCACCCGGTTGGAAGTGATTTCATATTCGAATACCACGTCTTCAAGTCCCAATGCTGCGATAGCGCTCTCGCCAATCACTGCATCCTCTTTGAAAATATAAATCCCTTCTTCTGGCGCTTCTGGGTACATTTCCCTAGTGGAACCAAGTTCCTCGATGGAGCACATCATGCCGTTGGAAAGCACGCCCCTGAGTTTTCCTTTTTTTATCTTAATTCCGCCTGGCGTCTTCTTGCCGTCATGACCTCCTGCCACGCGCCCGCCGTCCAACACTACCGGAACCTTATATCCCTCTCTCACATTGGAAGCTCCTGTAACGATCTGGATATCTTCCCCAGTCCCTACGTTTACTTGGCAAACCACAAGCTTGTCTGCATCTGGATGTTTTTCAATCTTGGTGATCTGCCCAATGACAATTTTATCCAAATCTGCATTAAGCTCCTTAAATCCCTCCACCTTGGAGCCGGAAAGGGTCATTCCATCTGTATATTCTTGCGCCGTTACATCCAGATCTGGGACGTAGGCTTTGATCCATGATAATGATGTATTCATAATCCTATTATTCCTTTCTTCTCTTCCCTGTTATCCACACTAAAACTGCTTTAAAAATCGGTCGTCATTCTCATACAAAAGACGCATGTCGTCAATCTCGTATTTTAGCAGCGCAATACGCTCCAAGCCAACGCCAAAGGCAAAACCTGAATACTCCTGCGGGTCGATGCCGCTCATCTTAAGCACCCTTGGGTGCACCATGCCGCAGCCTAAAATCTCAATCCAGCCAGAACCTTTGCAAAATCTACAGCCTTTGCCGCCGCATTTAAAGCAGGTCACATCCACCTCTGCGCTTGGCTCTGTAAATGGAAAGTGATGAGGACGGAATTTGACCTTTGTCTCTTCGCCAAACAGCTCTTTGGCAAACTCTGCAAGCGTTCCTTTCAAATCTGCAAACGTGATATTTTTATCAATCACCAATCCTTCAATCTGATGGAAAGACGGGGAATGGGTTGCATCCACCTCGTCGGAACGGAATACCCTGCCTGGCGCAATCATGCGGATCGGCAATTTTCCTGTTTCCATCTGGCGCACCTGCACCGGAGAAGTCTGGGTCCGCAATACGATTTTCTCATTAATATAAAAGGTGTCTTGCTCATCCTTTGCCGGATGGTTTGCCGGAATATTCAACGCTTCAAAATTATAATAGTCATATTCCACTTCAGGTCCTTCCACCACTTCATACCCCATGCCTATGAAAATTCGTTGCACCTCTTCTAAGGCGATGGTATTGGGATGGCGATGCCCGAGCCGATTCTTTTTCGCTGGAAGGGTTACGTCAATCACTTCCTGCTTTAACTTTAACTCCCGCTCTGATGCCTCTAATTTAGCTTTCGTCTCCTCAATCAGACGTTCAATGTTCTCTCTGGTATCATTCACCAACTGCCCTATGATTGGCCGCTCTTCTGGCAACACGTCCTTCATGCCTTTGAGGACGGCAGTCAGTTCTCCTTTTTTGCCAAGAAAGGCAACTCTAATGTCGTTTAATTTTGCAAGACCGTCAGAATTTTGAATCTCACGGATTGCTTCTGCTTTGATCTGTTCCAATTTCGCTTTCATAATTTCCTCCATTCTGCGCGCTTTTTGGCACATAAAGGTAGTTTGTGAAAGAATTTGCTAATTCTTTCACTCTTTCC
>OFFJ01001306.1_pt1 | contig 18782 bp, 15 predicted proteins | sample 1521261 | NCBI WGS metagenome assembly OFFJ01 (sample SAMEA3504122, study PRJEB24116) | mouse gut metagenome | biome: mouse gut; feature: mouse-associated habitat; material: faeces | place: Denmark | collected 2011 | reverse complement strand
GCTGAACATGATGTATCCCCGGCTGCGGCTGGCGGCGAATTTACTGCGGGATGATGGGGTGATCTTTATCTCCATTGACGATGGGGAAGTAACAAATCTTCGGAGATTATGTGATGAAGTGTTTGGCGAAGAAAATTTTATGGCACAAATTATATGGCAGAAAGTGTATAGTCCCAGAATGGATGTGCAGGGATTTTCCACATCCCATGATTATATCCTTTGTTATGTAAAATCCAGTGTTGAGAGTATCCGCCAAGAGGCATTTAGTCAGAACTCAGCTCAATTCAATTTTGTTGATTCGTCAAATGGAAAAAATACAGACGCAGAAGCATAAGAAAAGAAGGGAGCCATTCAACAAGAAGTGAACGTCCCAATCTTTGGTTTGCATTATCAGCGCCAGACGGAACTCAGGTGTATCCATACAAACCAGATGGTACAGAAGGGTGCTGGCGTTGGAGTATGGATACCTATATAGAAAATGAAAAACAAGGTATTGTCGAATGGGTAAAAACAGAAAATGGCTGGCAAGCCTACGCAAAACAGTATTTAGATACAGAGGCCGTAAAGCCGCCGGAAACATTATGGCTACATCAAGAAGTTGGTCACAATCATTCGGCGGCTGAAAGTATAAAAAAGCTTCTTGATGGAAAGGTGTTTGATAGTCCTAAACCCGTTGAATTGATTATGAAAATAATAAAATTAGCAACATATTCCGATACAAATGACATCATCCTCGACTTCTTCTCCGGCTCCGCCACCACTGCCCACGCCGTCATGCAGCTCAACGCCGAGGACGGCGGCAACCGCCGGTTTATTCTGGTGCAGCTTCCAGAGGTCTGCGACGAGAAGAGCGAGGCGGCTAAGGCAGGCTATGCCAACATTTGCGAAATCGGCAAGGAGCGCATCCGCCGTGCCGGGGCAAGCATCGGGGCAGGGGACACCGGCTTCCGGGTGTTCAAGCTGGACAGCTCCAATCTGAAAACCTGGGCCGCCGCCCCTATCGACCCCCAGGCGGGGGACGTGATCGGCGAGCTGGCCAACCGCATGAACGCCATGATCCACCGGGTCAAGCCGGACCGCTCCGACCTGGACATGGTGTTTGAGGTCATGCTCAAGCTGGGCGTGCCCCTGGACTTCCCCGTGACCGAGGTATCCGTCAACGGCAAGACCGCCTACAGCGTGGGGGAGGACTGCCTGCTGCTGGTGTGCCTGGCCCCGGACATTCAGCCCGGGGACGTGGAGCAGATGGCGGAGTACGCCCCCGCCAAGGCGGTCATCTCCCGGGACAGCTTCGCCGACGATACGGCGATGGCCAACGCCTGGTACATCCTGCGGGACCGGGGCGTGGATTTGAAATTGGTGTGAGGTGGAACGTATGGAGTTTGATATTCAGTGCATACGGGACAGCGGGCATTTTGATGATTTTATATTTGCGTATAAAATTGTTGAAAAAGCGTACGTTCAGAACATTGTCGAACATGGTCAAATCTACTTTGGACTGTTGAGGAACTACCGTAAAATGGAGCAGGAAAGCAAGAGTGCGGTGGGAGATGCTGGCGAAGCCACTGTCACAAAACAGGTTCGGGAATATCTAAAAGTTAATGGTGAATATGTAGAGATTCACGGCCCAAATGCGGGATATAATTGCCGGGTAAATGCCAATCAGTGTGCGTTCTGCCTCTATTCAGAAGGCTTAAAATCCTTTGAAAAATTATCGGAAAACAAATATCAGTATACAATCCCCTACTTTGTAATAGAGGCTGTTTGCAAAGATAAAGGGGGAGTGGGCAATTGTGCTATTATAATATTTGATACAAAAGTAATCAGGAAAATATATGATGCACTGAAAAAGAAAAAGCTGCAATTTTCTGGTCAAAAAGTCATTTATGACAATTTTGATTATGTTCCCACAAATAAAGAAATCGGCTCTCCAGAGTATGCGTTAGAATGTTGCTTTCACAAAGACGAAAGATATGCTTACCAAAAAGAATTTAGAATTGTTGCGCTTAATACGGAAGATAATCCGATTGATGATTTGTTTATTCCTATTGCTCCTGATGATTTCCAAGTAGTGGAATTAGTGGACGGCTTTGAATTTCAATGCCTTATAGACATAAGTGCGGAAGTGACTGGCAGAATTGCAAAAGTACGGTTTGATTGTACACATACATTGAAAGCTGTGATAGAAAATGAAGCTTAAATTCAAGAGCCAGAACTTCCAGACCGCCGCCGTCAACGCGGTCACCGGCCTATTCGCCGGGCAGGAGCGCAGCCGCGCCACCTTCTCCGTCATGGTGGAGGGTCAACTCCCGGATCAGACCAGCTTCGGCCCGGCGGAACTGGGAGTGGGCAACGTCCTGCGGCTGACTGACGACGCTCTCACCGCCAATATGCGCGCCGTCCAGAAGCGGAACCTTCTGCCCATGACGGACAGCGCCGCCTCCCGGCAGTTCTGCGTGGAGATGGAGACGGGCACCGGGAAAACCTACGTCTACACCAAGACCATCTTCGAGCTGAACCGGCGGTACGGCTTCACCAAGTTCATCGTGGTAGTGCCGTCGGTGGCCATCCGGGAGGGCGTGTACAAGTCCTTCCAGGTCACGCAGGAGCACTTTGCCCTGCAATACGACAGCGTGCCCTGCCGGTATTTCATCTACAACTCCGCCAAGCTGTCCGACGTGCGCCAGTTTGCCGCCAGCGCCAACATCGAGGTGATGATCATCAACATCGACGCCTTCAAAAAGGCGGAGAACATCATCAACCAGGCCCAGGACAAGCTGAACGGCGAGACGGCCATGGGCTTTATCCGGGACACCAACCCCATTGTCATCATCGATGAGCCCCAGAGCGTGGACAACACCCCCAAGGCCAAAGAGGCCATCGCGTCGCTGAATCCGCTGTGTGTACTGCGCTACTCGGCCACCCACCGGGAGAAGATCAACCTGCTCTACCGTCTGACCCCGGTGGACGCCTACCAGATGGGGCTGGTGAAGCAGATCGCCGTGTCCTCCAACCAGGTGTCCGGGGGCTTTAATCAGCCCTATGTGCGTCTGTTTTCGGTGTCCAACGAGAAGGGGTTCCGGGCCAAAGTGGAGATGGACGTAAAGGGCAAAACCGGCGTTGTTGCCCGGAAAACGGTGACGTTGAAGCCGGGGGACGACCTGTTTCTCCTGTCCGGCGGGCGGGAGCTGTACGAGGGCTATACTGTGGCTGGCATCGACTGCACCCCCGGCTATGAGCACATCGAATTCGGCAACACTCAGGAGGTGGCGCTGGGCAAGGCCATCGGGGACATCGACGAGAACGTGGTGAAAAGGGCCCAGATCCGCCGCACCATCGAGGCCCATCTGGACAAGGAACTGCGCTACATGGGGCGCGGCATCAAGGTGCTGTCCCTGTTCTTCATCGACAAGGTGGAGAAGTACCGCCGGGAGGACGGCACGCCGGGAATTTACGCCGGAATGTTCGAGGAGTGCTACCGGGAACTGATCGCCAAGGAGAAGTACGCCCCCATTCGGGAGCGGTTCTCCGCCGATGTGACCAAAATCCACAACGGCTACTTCTCCCAGGACAAAAAGGGCCGCCTGAAGGACACCAAAGGCGACACTCAGGCGGATGACGACACCTACAATACCATCATGCGTGACAAGGAGTGGCTACTGAGCTTCGACTGCCCCCTGCGGTTCATTTTCTCCCACTCTGCCCTGAAAGAGGGCTGGGACAACCCCAACGTGTTCCAGGGCTGTACGCTGATTGAGCAGAAATCAACCTTCACCTGCCGCCAGAAGGTGGGCCGCGGCCTGCGGCTGTGCGTCAACCAGGAGGGCGAGCGTGTGGAAGATAGGGACATCAATGTACTCCACGTCATGGCCAACGAGAGCTTTGCCGAGTTTGCCGCCACGCTCCAAAAGGAGATCGAGGACGAGACCGGCATGAAGTTCGGGGTTTTGAATCTGAGCCTGTTTTCCGGCATAGCCTACGAGGAAAAACATCAGGAGGCGCGAAGGCCCACCCCGCACAAGGACAACAACCAAATGACCGTTCGGAACATGACTAAAGTGCAGCAATCGACTTTGATTGCTGCACTTTGGCTTATGACCAGAAAAGCAAAGTATATAAAAGAATGTGGTTATCCCTTTAGCTCAGCCGAGGAAAGTCCCAGATTATAGGACATAGCGCATGATAAAATAGAGCCATGATACCGAAAAGCGGGGGAAAAGAGTCATGGCAAAGAAGAAGGGCCTGCCACTTGGGACGTTTCTGAAGCGATTTTCCAGCGAGACACAGTGCCAGGAGTATCTGGCATCGCTGCGCTGGCAGAACGGGTATGTTTGCTCCAAATGTGGCTGCCACCATGGATACCGGCTGTCCAACGGGCGATATCAGTGCGCCCAATGCCGCTATCAGACCTCGGTAACAGCAGGGACGGTGCTGCACAAAACCCATATGCCACTGACGCAATGGTTTTTGGCGTTCTATTTCGTGAGCCAGGATAAGCGGGGTATTTCCGCTGTGCAGTTGGCGGCGATGCTTGGGACTACCTACAAAACCGCATGGTCCATGCTCCGGCGCATTCGCACCGCTATGGGCCAACGGGATGAAACCCATCAACTGTGCGGTGTCATCGAATTTGATGATGCGTACTTTGGCGGCCCAACAGTAGGTAAAAAGCGGGGCCGAGGCACAGAAAAAGAGAAGGTTTTCGTGGCGTTGGCTTTGGATGAGCAGGGCAATCCCCGCTTTCTGAAAATGCGGGTAACGCCCAACATCAAGCAGGCATCTGTGAAGAAATTTGCCCATGCCGCCTTCGCCGATGGCAGCGTGATCCACAGCGATGGTTATTGCAGTTACCTTCCGGCTCTGGAAGGCTACCCTCATGAATACAAACCCTACAACCCCAATTCCGGCCTGCTCCATTGGCTGCACGTCGTGATCAGCAACGCCAAAGCGTTTATCCTGGGCACCTATCATGGCCTGCCCAAGAAATACCTCCAATCCTATCTGGACGAGTTTTCCTTCCGCTTCTGCCGCCGCGACTTTGGCCCTGCCCTGCTGGAGCGTCTGATTCTGGCGGTATCTCTTTCTCGTCTGGCTGATTAAATGGGATAACCACATAAAAGAATTGAAATTTGCCGTATTTTGTATTATACTGATTTAAAGACATACTCAATACCGCTAATTGTTTATGTAAGGAGCATCTGTATGCCAAAAGAAGCCGTTTGTCAAATAGTAATGACACCTTATGAAATCATAGCGACCATCTTGGCAATTATAGCCTTAATTCAGCCTTGGGCTATCGCTGCATGGAAAAAATTTTTTAAGCCACTGAAAGTTACCTTTATCCCCTCGGCAAAAATAAAACTCTATTACAATCGTAGTGGAGCATACATATACCTCGGTGGTGTGATTGAGGCAAAAAATCGCCCCGTTGTTATTAAAGATATTGCGGCTAAGGTCATTCGCCAAAGCGATAAAGCGGAATTAACTATGGACTGGTCATCTTTTATGGTTCCTGTTTTTCAGTCTGTAGGCGGGAACTCTGTTACAACAAGCGAAATAGCGCGGCCATTTATGGTTGGTGCAAATGGTCTAAATCCAATTTTTGTGGAGTTTGCAAACACCGATGCCCAGATGATTAATCGTTTGAGCAAAATCCACGAGAAACTCACATTGGAATCAAGGCGGATTGCCAACATCATAAACACGCCTTTTGAACAGGCAAAGGGTCAATTACAAGCAATACCAGAATACCAAACATTTCGTGAGGAGCTTTTAGAGAATTTTTATTGGAAAGTCTCAGATTACCAAATTGAGTTATCAATCAGCTATAATGACAATAAAACAGAGCTTTATAAGTATCGATTCTCGTTGGACCAGGATGAGACAAACGAGTTTAAGAAAAACATTGAAACAGCGATGTTTTGTGAACTTAGTTTTCTGTATTATCAGCCTGCTAATTTCACTGTTTTTCAGAAGCCCTTTATCCCTTTGGAAGAATGACTTCCAATATTTTACTGGATAGAAAAGCCAAAATCATCAACCAATAAAGAAGCTTTCATTCCAAGTGCTGGGAAAACAGCTTACAATCAATGATTATTTTAGAGAATTATACCATATTACAAAATAGTTTCGTTGTCTATCGAACCATTCTTTAGAAATAAGAACCTGAGTTTTCCCGAAAGTAAAAGGTTCAGAACGGAAGCGTACAAAACCATCCTCTCCTTTGTTGTCCGTCTTTCCAGGTATGTATTTTTTCATAAATGGTTTTGTTGTATGGAATGTTCTCTTCGTCCACCCAGTCGAACACATATCAATCACTTCATTATCAGAAAAAACGTATCCGCTTTTTTCTAAATTCCGCATTGCGGTATATACAAACTCGCCAACTTTCAATGTGCTGGCTGGAAGTTCTGGCACCGAAAGTGTTTGTGATTCTTCTGAAATTTCGGTCATATTCGATATATTCAGCGCGCTTTCTTCCAATTTATGTGTGGTCCCAATGGGCACATCATAATCGTCCGTATCATCAATATCAGGTATGCTCGCGTCCGTCTGCGGAAAAACAAGTTCAACAAGGTTATCCAATACAAAGTAATCCCTGGGTTGCAAGACGCTATTTATTTGATTCCTAACAGTCAAAGACTTTGTTTCACAGTATATCCGAACAAGTTGAAAAAGAGCTGTTGCGCTAATCAGTCGAATATTCTTAGCCTCATCGCTACCTTTGACAGTATTGCGAAGCGCGTTTTTATTATCTCGCCCATACACAATCAGGATAGAACATTTCTTCTTTGAAACTTTTTGGTCAATCACAAGCTGATCTCGATATCCGATTACAGCTTCTACAGATAGGGAATAGTCATCGCTGGTCTTTGACTCCATAATAATGTACTCGCCATTATTAGATTTCCACAATCCATCAAAACCGATTTCATTTTTGCGCCCACGGTATAATCCGTACTCAATCTCATATCCAAGTCGTCTTCCCATTTCATTTATAAGGTCTTGGAACGCAAATCCACGGGTGTCAAACTTAAACTTTTTATCTTTATGAAAGCACTCTCCTAATAGCCGCTCTATTGTTTGAAGGTCTATCATAGAGAAAAACTGGCGAAGCTCGTTGATCGAGGCCGCATTCTCAAGAGAACCGTCACCAGCAATATTAACCACTTGCTTAAGTGACATAGTAAATCTCTTTTGTGTTTCATTCCATGCATTAATCAGATAACCCATGACCCAATCCGCCTTTTCCGATACCGTTTACGGTTCATTGTTTGCGCGGTTTTGCCTCCGAACTCAGCAATGTCTCTTTGATAAGTTGTACGCAGCTTTCGAGGTTCTTTCGGATATCGCTTTCCCAGAATCTAACAACTGTCCACCCCTGCGCCTTTAGTGTATGGTTGATTTCGATATCACGCTCAATATTTCTCAAAATTTTTGACCGCCAGAATTCAGAGTAACCAGACAGTTCCTCCTCCAAAGAACTCAGTCCACGAATGGCCCAGTTGTGACCATGCCAGAAATCGCCATCACAGAATACGACAACATGGCATTTGGTAAAGACAATGTCTGGTTTTCCCGGTAGCTTTTTATAGTTAACCCTGTAACGCAGGTTTTCTTTCCACAAAGCTTTTCTAAGCATAAGCTCTGGCTCTGTATTTTTCGATGGTATGGAGGACATGATTTTATGCGTTACCTTTGGATCTCTAATTTTGTCAGACATTGCTTTATTCCTTAATTGCTACAAAAGGTAGCTTTCACTCCCGCTGCGGCAAGTGCTGTCCGAATCAATTTCTTATCAGCTGCGGTAAGGGATTGCCCAACAAGTGATAGTTTTAAACAGAGTTTCGGAACCCTGCCTTGAATTGTTAAATTGGGCTTAATAGCAATTATTTCAAGCCCCTTGCGTAAGGCGGTTTCCCATTTTAAAAACGTTCCCTCACTTACGATATAAATATTACCTGTTTCGGAACGAAGGACATGACAGTCATAGGCAGATCCCTTGACTTTTTGGATTTCCACGACAGATTCGCCATACTCCTCTTCAATAGTCTGCTCTGGCGTTTTCGATGACAGGGCTTTGCTGGTTGCGTCTTTCGTATATCGATTCAGAATGGTATCCTTAATGTATGTACGAACGCGCTCTTTTTGCATATATTGCTGAAGAACCCCACCAACCTCACGATCCTCAACTAAAATATCCATAAATTGGCTGTTTTGGACGCGATCACACTCCATATAACCGAATTCGTCAGCTTTTTCATATACGAGTTTGGTAATCTTGGTTCTAACTTGTGGTGGTAATCTATTCGCCATATTAAAAGCCCTCCGGAAACTTTAGTTTTACCTCATCATCGGAACCGCTGAGATCGGCTACATCCTCCAGCCACATATTCACAAAGCTTTCTACGCGCGCGTCTGAGAAAGAAACAAACCCTTCCCGCAAGTATACGACTTCATGCTCTGCGCCTTTTGCCTTTCCCTCATTGTTCATCTCAATCATTTCCGCCATACGACGTATGTCAGATACAAAATCCAGGACAATGACTTTATCTTTACCCTCGGAGAGCCGCAGGCCACGACCTAACTGCTGCACAAATATTCGCCTGGAGTGTGTTGCTCTTAGGAACACCAAAATATTGACATCAGGTATGTCAATTCCTTCATTCATTACATCAACAGCGCAAATCGCTTGATAAGTTCCGGAGGCAAAGGCCAGTAATCGATGTCGACGTTCAGCTTTGTCCACTTTTGAAAGTGCCGCGCAAGAAATTCCTGCTGCTGACAACATATCCGCGAATCGATTGCTGTGTTCAATCGAAGGAGAGAAAATAGCGATTCGAGGATTCTGAACCTCACGCATCGCTTTCTTCAATTTGGATATAACAGCCTCATCGCGTTGCGGAAGAAACAGTCGCTTATTTAGATCGCGGATGGATAAATTTTGCTCACTCACGCTTTGCATATTGTCCCAGTCGACGTTATCGCAAAGAATCCTGTAATCAACCTTCGACAGGTATCCCATTGCCATTCCATCAACAAGGGACACCTTAGCAATCGGCTCCCCGAAAATCGTGGATAGACTTTGGCCATCACCTCTCCAAGGCGTCGCTGTCATACCGATGAGGAACTTAGGTTTCAAATATTCTAAGCAGGTTCTAAAACCATGTGCCAAAGCGTGGTGCGCTTCGTCTACAATCACCACATCGAATTGATCCGGGTCAATGCCAGAAAGATAACCATACAAGCTTTGATATAAGCCAAATGATATACCTTCCGTATCGCGCGGAGGAAAACCATCAAAAAATACTGATGTTGGCACATCCTTTGTAATTTGAGGCCAAAAACCTTGTTCAAGCTGAAGTGCCAGATCAGTTGCGTGGCATAGCACCAAAATCCTACGGCAGCCTCTTTCCCATAGATACCTCGCGATTGTCGCCGCAATCACTGTTTTACCCAGTCCTGTCGCGACAATGTAGAATACTCTTTTACTGCCTGCGTCATAGGAGGATATGACTTTTTTGACAATGTCGTCCTGATAGGGTCTTAGCCGCCGATAGCCAGCGTGGCTCTCAGGCATCTGCGCAATGAGACCTCTTAAAAAAGCCCCATTCCAGAGTTTGAGAGTATATCCATTAGTCTTAAGTTGCTCCTGACGCTGATGCGCGGTTTTAGTAAATTCTCCGTTAGTAGCTACAGCGGCAATATTGGTTTCATAAAATGATAAGGCATTGATTGCTTCGTTCAAAGCTTGGGGCCCAATATAGCGATCTCCTGTAACTGCTTTTGACTGAACAACCCATGATTTAATTTGGGTGCCTTCAACACGGGTAGCGAGAACATCTCCACCTTTATCCCCTGCGCCACCAATTACATTGATATCCTTCCAGCCGAGGTGACCCATCATCCTCGCTATAGCACGCTCTAAACCCTTCCAATTGTATCCGTTTGAAATATCGTCTGTATAGAAACTCATAGCTCAAGTTCCCTAACAAGAAAATCCACACTAAGGGATGCTCTTGTCAATTCGTCCTTTTGAACCCGCTGACCATACCCAGTGACTATGCGCAACGCATCCTTAATAAAAGAAAGGATGCGATCCTTTGAAGCTTCCCGGGCACGTTGGGTAGCGTTATCGTCTGTCAAATTGATAGTCAGATAAGGCGCGGAGAAAGCCTTACCATCAAACACCTCTTCCGGAAACCTTTCGACCAGTCTGTAGAGTGTTTTGGGTGGTACAACCTCAATAGCATCAAAACCCTCCGCCGTAGCGTTTTGAAACGGCGTCAACAGGGCGGGGTTCGTGCTAATGATATTCGCCACTGTTTCCTCAACCTCACCTGTGGATTCATGCACACAATTCACTACATCTTCCGCTCGCGAGCGTAGCGCTTGGGTCAGCTTCTCTCTCATCAACTCAAACGCGCTACTCGATCTGTCTACCAAAGTCTGACGGTCAATTCTGGCCTCCTCCATTGAAACCGTGGCAAGGGCAGAATATACAGAAATGATGTCTGGGAGGACATCTCGCGCCTTGAGTCTCTCCGCCATATAAATCAACAAGAGCATTTTAGGCGTGATTGGGTACTGGACCAGCAGAGGATGTGTCGGATCATAGATAAAATCACAATCTATGCCATCAGCGTTAAAATGGCAGGGCTTTCTTTCACCATTTTGTCTAATCTCACCTTTGGTCAACTTATATGCTCTGATGTTCAAAGAGCCAGTTTTACCAAATGGATAATGCCTGCCTGACAGTTGTTGGATCAAGGTAGAGCGCTGTAACAAATCATCCATGGAGGATGTTTCAAGCGAGGCATAATCCGTATTGCCAGGAATGGAGGTCGCTGAAGTAGATAAAGCTCCTGACACAGCACCCACATCCGTATGCGTCCCAATCTCAGCGCCACCAGTTTGTTCATGTCCACCAAGATATGCGCCAATATCATCGGAAGGAGTCGTTCCCGTATTCACATCAGTCGTCGCGGAACTGGAGCTATTCTTCTGATCTTCCTCTTGGGCGGCTTTCCACCATTTTGTGTCATCCTGATAATCTCGAGTGCCTTTTCTAAATTCAATTGCGTACTTTTTTGCCAAATCATTTGGCGCAAACAGGCATTTTGTACCCTTATCGACGCGGCGATAAGCGTTGACGAGCAAACACAAGGGAGAAATGTTATCTTCATAGAAGCCTAATGCCTTACGTGCTTTTGGCAAAAAAGGACCTACGCCACAAATAGCCTCACGAGTCTGCTCCCATGACGCATCGGCCCTGTCAAAGTCATTTTTTTGGTAAGTTGGTATCAAGTAGTCAACATGAAGCTCACCAACAATTCGGCCACCGATAGATGTACCAAGTTCAACGGGGTATTGAAGCTCTTTCTGTAAAGTCAAGGGATTCTCATATTGGAAAAATGTTTTATCGGAGATTAGAATTTTTCGTCCATTGCGAATAAAATCAATGCCAAAATCGTTTGGATCGGCGTATCTTTGTATTCCAAGCCAGCCAGTCAGCCGCTTCTCGCGTTCAACAATATGCGCGGGTAATGCCACTCCTTCTTGCATAGTAGTAAAGTACTCCTCTGACTCATCAGGCCGCAAGTAACAATTGCGACTCACATCAAACAGCGCTGACCCAAAGCTACGGTCAATAGTAATCCTTGCGGCAACATTTTGATTACTGTATCGAACGTATCTTGATTCTGACCATACGCAGTAATTTTTTGCCCGTAATTGCTTTCCCTTCACCGTTATGGTAATATCGTGTTCGCTAAGAAGCGGAGTATAAATCAACTCCAAGCGATGCCGAATCTCGGACTCTTTATTTGATAATTCGCTCAGAATTCCCGGCTTTAGTTTTGAAACGGTGATTCTGGTGCCACACACGTTTGGGTTAGACTTCGCCTCTCGAATAATCGGGGCGTCAAATTTCTTTGAATCAATCAGTTTTTGGAAATTAATTTTAACGCCAACCCAGTCAGCGTCACCACTTTTAGTGGAAAGAATCGTAGTTTCCTCCCCCAACCGCGCGGTCGCGATATTAAAACCCATACCAAAAAGGCCCAAGTTGCCGATAGGATCGTTGCTGGTATAACCAGCACGGACAGCGTTTTGAAGCTGGTCAATCGACATACCCGAAGCGTTGTCGCTTACTTCCAGTGTTCTGTCCATCGCACCGACTGAGTCAGATGACCAAGTAACCGTAATTTTTTGAATCTGCTCCTCAAACATTGTATTGGACAAAAATGCGTCTATGGAATTATCGATAAGCTCTGCGATACACTGCCATGTTTGAAAAGGGATCTCACCCAAGGTGCGCAGAATTCGTGGTGTCGGCGTTATGTCAAGAGTGTTGAGACTCACTTTTCTATGCCTCCAATCTTGTCAAGATATTCTTTTACACTCTGAGCTACCAGATATGCCATGATTGGTGGAACTGCATTGCCGATCTGTGAAATGTTTACTGTCTTGGAGAACTTAAAGCTGAAATCATCAGGAAATGTTTGAATCCGAGCGCATTCTCTCACAGTCAGCCTGCGATCCAAGGAATAGTGAAACTGTACTCTGGATTTCGGATTTGCCCTTATCGTGTAAGCAGGTCTATCTTTTTTGTTACTTTCGTCTCCCTGTCCATTTCCTTTCTTTGCTTTCGACGCTCCAAAGTAATCACCTTGGTTTGGAATTGAGTTATCCGTCACATCGACCAAATCGCCAATAGCCCATTCAATACTTCTATGACTATCTTTGAAACGTGCTACTGGCTCTTCTGGAAAACCGAATTCCTCAAAAATATCTTTGCGAACACACATGATCATTAGGCGTGTTCTGCGTTGTGGAACCCCATAATCTGGGGCAAACATTTTCCATACCTTTACAACATATCCTGCCGCCGCCAAGTCCTTTTTGATTGTCTTTAGTACCTCGCCTTTCTCCATCCGCTCCAGATTAATCACATTCTCACCGACAACTATTTTCGGCTTATGCGTGTTCATGTAGGAAATGAGCGTCTGATATAACCGCCCACGTTCCGAATCTAAACCACCAAGTGGGCCACAGGAGGAAAATTCCTGACAAGGAAATCCACCTATTAATATGTCAGCTTTTGGTACTTCTTCTGGTTTTGCTTTTGCTAAATCTTTTACAAAGGCGTGACCTACTCCGAAATAATCATTGTAAGTCTCTATACAGCGGGGTTCGCTATCATAAGCCTCAAGAATCTTAAATGGCAGTGATGGGTAGTCTTCGTTATGGTATTTAAAACCACCGCGGAAGCCCAAATCTAAGCCGCCGCATCCGCAGAAATAAGACACCACGGAATAAGAGACTTTTTCTTTGTTCGCAGACATGTCCAATACCTTCTTCCTACTTTATTTTACTTGGTAGTCAACCTATCCACACATCAACCCTTGAAATGTCCAATTTGCGTCATATGCCGTACCATTTCTCAATAATTCGCAAAATATGTCTACTGTTGTTCATTATAAGCTATTTGGCGGATAAAATCAAGGAATGTCGAGCAAATTTTCATGATTGCCATAGACAAAGATTCTATTTCTATGATTACAAAATAATCTGATTCCCTCTTGACAAGCCTATCTGCCAGAGTTACACTGGTAACACAGCGGTCTAATTGGAACGATTATATATTACTTGTTTCACCATTTACAGGCTTTCCCGAAAGGGATTGGATTTCATTTACAGGCTTATCGCTGTATCCCAGGCATGTTTTTGTGTCTGGGGTAAAAGTAAATGACCGTCCAATCAGATACTTTTTCGGGGAAGCCTGTCATGATCTCAGTTTGAGGGAGCGGGCCAAGGAAAGCCATACGACACAGCGCCGAGCAGGGTTGCCTGTCAGGAACCGGATTGGGTAGAACGGCACTTTACGGCGATGACCCGCAAAATCAAACTGAAGGAGATGCACGATGCAAAACACAAAAATCGAATATGGCAGCGACCAGCGAACCCCTGTCGTTCTGCCGGAGATGGAACAACTGCTCCCGACGTTAAGCGGAGAGCAGTTTTCTTCTTTGGAGAGCGATATCCTGGAAAACGGCTGCTACGCCCCCATCATCGTCAACGAGGACATGGTCGTTATAGACGGGCACAACCGTTTCCGTGTCTGCGAAAAGCATGGCCTGCCCTATCGAATGCTGGTGTTCTCGTTCGCCGACCTGCTGGAAGCCAAACAGTGGGCATTGGATACACAGAAAGGCCGCCGCAACCTAGACAAGTGGGAACTGGGCAAGATTGCGCTGAAGTTGAAACCGGAGATAGAGGCCAAGGCAAGGGAAAATATGTCCGCAGGTGGCGGAGATCAAAAAAGCGAGGGCACAAAATCGGGTTTGACAATATTGTCAGAGCCGATTTTTCCCGTCAGTACTCGAAAGGAGTTGGCCAATACTGTTGGCATCGGTGAGGTCACCATGGGCAAGGTCATGCAGATCCATGAGTACGCACCCGCCGCTGTAAAGGAAGCCTTGGACAGCGGCGAGCTGTCCATCAACCAGGGCTATAACATTACCCGGCAGGTGCGGGAGTTGCCAGAGGAGCAGCGGGAGGAGTCTGCCGCCTTGGCGGTGGAGCTGGAAAAGGCGAAAAAGGAAATTAAGAAGTTGGATGCGGAGATTGACCGCCGCCATAAGATTGCTGGTTTGTTCTGCAAAGCGTATGAGCGGGCCGTCCTGCTGACTCCTACGGAGGAAAACGTGCGGATTTGGACGGAGTGTACTCGCATGACGAAGGAAGATATTGAGGACTCGGTGCAGGATTCCTACGAGTTGGCCCAGACGTTTCAGACCATTGGAGATCTGCTCAAGAATGCAATGTCGTGTGTGCATCAGTGGCCAGACGCACCATCTGATAGGGTATAGCCAGGAAAGCGTCAGAACAGGGTGTATGATTGACACCCTGCTCCCTTTTTTGGGAAAACAAGGTGAATCTATCACACCCAGCGAACACAGTCTGCCACAGGCGGGAACGGATCAGAGTGGTATCCTTTCTGACGAGAGGTCGGGCTCCGCCCGCCCTTTTCAATCAATTTACCGCTGGGAGAAAGCCCCGCCGATGGCGGGGCTAAGGCCCTCGCCGCCCCCAGGCGGCGAGGGAGACCAACTAAGCATTTGTCAAGAGGAATTTTAAGAGATGGGAAATTTTAACTTCACAAATAAAGACATCAAAAATAGAGCCACTCGAAGGGTGGCGTTCAAACAGGGTGTAAGCAGGTAGCACAGGCCCACAAGCCAGTCAAGGCATTGGCTTCGCCACGCCTTCGGCGGCCTTGACAGCCTCGTGTGCCTGTACTTTGGAGTAATCAAGAGGGGCGTTGCCCCTCTCTGCACAAGAGTGCCTATGTTGATCTCAGGTCACTTTAACAAGATAAGTTTCTTAGGCTGCACGTGAAATGTTGGGGTGTTTCAGAAGTTCGATATGTTCTTCTGGGGTGCGAAGTTCAAAAGGTTTTTTATCCCTCAGCACAGCAAATATGATGTTGACCAATTTACGCATGATGATACATTTCACAACTTTGGGTTCTTTCGTTTTAACTTTCTCAGCATAGTAATTGGCCAAAACGGGATTTGCGGGTTCTTTTCCCTTCACTGGATGTACAGCAGACTGTGCGCAAATATCCAGAATTGCTCTGGCATAGGGAGAGCCGCGCTTGGAGATTTTGGTCTTGGTTCCAACAAATTTACCAGACTGTCTGGTAGACGGGTCCATGCCAAAGAACGCGACAAGCTGCTTTGGCTTTTGGAATAACGAGAAATCACCAATTTCGGCGCGCAGCAGGACAGCGGAATAGAGGCCAATTCCGGGAATTGTCTGGAGCAGACTAACCTCGAATTTAACGGATGGGTCCTCAGTTGCCAGTTCAATGATTCGCTTTTTTAGTGTTTCGATATGCCGCTGAAGTCCCTCAAGCAGTTCCGCAACCGTGACGATCAGGACGGAATACGCCTCTCGTTTCAAGTTGATCTCCTCCGCATTTTCCGCCGCCCTCCGAAGTGCAGCCACTTTCTTTATCACATAATCCGTAGTAACACCTCTCCTGGCATACTTTGAGATGGTTTCTGCCAGCTGCTCGGGGTCAGCAGCAAGGATGGCTGCCGGGGACGGATATGTCTTTAGGATACCAAGCGAGGATTTGCACGCAACACGGCTGAAAACTCGCGCATAGCCTGGGAAAGCCTGATCCAGCAGTGAAGTCAATCGGTTCACATACGCAGTATGGCTATTCATAATATCAGCACGCTGGCGGCAATAATCTCGTATGTTGCTCAGCAGTTCGTTTGGCTGGTTCGTGGTGTGTAAGGTTTTCAAACGATAGAGCAACGCTAACCGATGCGCATCAGATTTATCGCTTTTTACCTTGCGGATGTTGATGTTTTTGAGAGCGCCCGACTGCATGGGGTTAATGACCATGACTTCATATCCAGCTGATTGCAGAAATTGCGCAATCACTCGGTGATAATGGGCAGTGGACTCCATCACGATCACAGGCTTTTCCCTAAATTCCCGTGCTGCCGCCTCCAGTGCGGCAAGAGAGCGTCGCAGACTTGTGGCATCATGGAAGATGTGAACTGTTTGGAAAACTTTGTTGTCTGGCGTAATGATGCACATATCACTAAAATCTTTGCTGACATCAATGCCCGCTACTGGTTTTTCCGGCATAGGCCATTCCTCCTTCTCTGATTGGATGGTGCATCAAACCATTCCTGTGAAGTTCAATATGCTGGCATTGTAATGCGGGTAGTCGAACCAGGCCGAACCCAACCAACCTAAACATCGAATCCTTCTTGGAATGAACGGGGTGTCTCCACTCAAAAGCACTCCTGCCAGAGCAGGCGCCCAGCAAGCATAAGTCCCACTTTACCATCCTCGGATTATTATACACCCAGGTTGGCCGGGCTCGTCCCGGCTCTTCTTTGCCCGCCTAAAGGCGGGCAAAGGGTATACTCGCCCCGTAGGGCGAGTATACCCGCAAGCATAGCGTTTTGATGTCAAAACGCCACTTGCAGGGGAAATCCCCTGGCCCCAATGCCGCCTGCGGGCGGTAACCTTTCGGCAGCGTTGCCAAAAAGTTGGAGCGAACGTTTTGACAACATTGTCAGGAAGTTGTTTCCTTGGCCGCTATCGGGTTTGACAAAATTGTCAGACCCGATTTTTCTGCACTTTCGGCATGATTGCCGGAAGTCCACTGTTCAGAAAACGGGTTCGGCAATGTTGCCAGACCCGATTCTTCTATGGACTTTTGATAAGATTATCAGAAGTCCGCTTGACCCATAGCTGGGTTGACTGTGTTGCTGAACCAGAATCCGAATCACTCTACAGACCTTACTGCGCGGTATCCAAATCAATTTCTATAAAAATACCGCTTCCGGCAACATTGCCAAAAGCGGGAAGGGAGTGAAGAATACGAACAAACAATCACATCGCACCTGCGTCCGCATGAGTGCCAAGGACTATGACCTGCTGAAGAAAAAGAGTGCCGCGGTCGATCTGTCCGCTAACGCATGGCTGATGGCACAGCTGGCAGACAACCGCCCTGTCCTGTACCGGGAGGCGGAAACTTGGGATGCCATTCACTGTATGGATGCGGCGGGCCGGGAGATCAATGCCATCGCCCGCGATTTCAACAGCGGCTATGGTACAGCGGAGCAGCTCCGGCACGCTGTTCGTCTTTTGGGGGATGTGTACGAACGAGTCCATACGCTGAGGAAGAAAGGATACCTTCATGCTGCATAATCGAAAAACACGGAAAGTTCGTGGTCCCATACAGGACAACAGCAGAAACCTCTCCGTCCGCATGACGGAGGAGCAGTGCCGGCGCTTACAGCGATACATGGAGTTGACCAGGCTGAAAAGCACGGCCTATTTTTGCCGCCTGATTCAGGAAGATGATTTCAAGGGCCGTTCACCGAAGCTAAGCCATGCCCTGCACACCAGCGTCAACATGATCTATTCCAACGTGCGGCAGATTACCCGCCATCAGTACGCAAAGAAGCTGGACGCCGAAGCTGTGGCAAAACTGGATTTTTTGATGGATAAGCTCTGCGAGGAAGTCTATTTGCTTGCTGGCCAGAAATAGCCCCTCGTTGGCCCGCAGGAGGCCCCGTGTGATCAGCGTCCGGCCTGCAGGTATCCTGCCCCCCCATCCAAGCTGTCAGGCCCAGCGTGGGCGAGTGTAGCCAAACCGGGTTTTGCGAATTCATAAAACCCGATTTCGGACAGGAAAACGCCATCGTCCACTTTTTTGTGAATTCACAAAAAGTAATCTCAATTTTGTAACGCCAGCATCGGCAGACCGCATTGCGGCCTGCCGATGCTGTGTTCTATAGGCGGCGGTAAGGTTTGGCAACATTGCCAGACCTTGCTTTGCGTCAAGAAAATAAATTCCACGTAAAATACCGCTTCTGACAACATTGTCAAAATAATCGGATATGTTCTTACAGGATAAAAATCATAATTGGCGAAACGGTCAAGAAGGGAGGTTTTCGACCATAGATAAGCCAAACGACAACCAGCAAATCAGGATGGAACGTATCCAGGTTTCCTGCGGCAGAACAATTCGAGTGGTATCCGTATTCCCCAAAGACGGACGCTGTTCGCCTGAAGATAAATTGAAAGCTCTGATCGACCTGGAAATCCAGCAGGAAAAACTGTGCGCTTGATCCCGACGCTGTCTGGGAAAAGCGCTGGATATCCAGGCCGTTTTGGAGTATAGTTGTGTCGCAATGCTCTGAACGGTTTGACCAACGAAGGAGGGCAAGATGACAACGTCA
>OFFJ01001288.1_pt1 | contig 18928 bp, 13 predicted proteins | sample 1521261 | NCBI WGS metagenome assembly OFFJ01 (sample SAMEA3504122, study PRJEB24116) | mouse gut metagenome | biome: mouse gut; feature: mouse-associated habitat; material: faeces | place: Denmark | collected 2011 | reverse complement strand
TCAGCTGTTCAACGTTGTTTTTCCCCGGAATGCATTCTTCCAGCTCCGATAATACCAACTCTCCCTGTCCCAGGCCTCGCTTTTCGGCGGTGTAATGCTTCAGGCGGTTCAGCGACAGGTTGCGCGTGATTTTTCCCAGATAGACCGACAGCCGGTTGGGACGGTGGGGCGGCATGGATTTCCAGGCTCCCAGCCAGGTGTCGTTGACACATTCCCGGGCGTCTTCGGTATTATGCAGGATGTTGCAGGCAATGGAGTGGCAGTAGCTGCCGTATCGCTCCTCGGTTGCGGTGATGGCTTTTTCGTCCCGCTCCCAGTACAGTGTGATTATCTCCTCGTCTTTCATTGCATCCTCCTTTCCCTGTGGTGTAAAGGCCTTTCATCTATATACACAACAAAAATGATGGTTTATTGCATGAAAATTAAAAATATTTTAAATATTTTTCCTCGGATAGTATACTGCAATTACCGGAAGCTTTCCAGTATTTTTTGTTTTACAATAGTCATTGTCTTTTTACGAATTGGATATTATAATGAAAATATGAGTGTGGAACCATGATGATAGAAAGAATGTCCTGCTTTCCGCCGGGAAGACGGATGAGAGAAATGGCGGAGCGGTTTCCGTGGCAGAAGCAGGCTGACAGCTGCACCAGTCGTATTTATGCGGAGGCGAACCCATGAAAATTACAGGCCTTCATATCCAAAACTTTAAATCCATTCGTGACATGCATATTCCGGACATCGAGAATGCCCTGATTCTGGTGGGGCAGAATAATACCGGCAAAACAACCGTGCTGGATGCCGTCCGGGCATCAGGCGGCGAATATCAGATCGGCCCGGAAGATTTCGGGGAAGCAGGGGCAAAAATCCGTATTCACGTATCACTTGCGATTACGGAGGAGGACCTGGATCTGCTGCGCCGCAGGGGCGTGGTCAGTCAGTACCGGAAAAAAGAGGCATGGCTGCAGGATTTCTGCCGGAAGCTGCCCTCTTACTCCGATTATGTGCTGGAATTTACCATGACGGCAAACAGGGACGGCCGTATCCGGTATCAGGACGGCACAAACAAGAACAATCCTTATATCAAAGAGGTCTTCCCCAAGATTTATCATGTGGGTACGGAACGTCGTTTAGAACAGCTCCAGCGGGATTTGCTGCTCTTACAGGAGGATGAGATCCTGAAACGGATGCGCTCGGGCTGCTGCATGTTCAATCAGGCCAGGGACTGCAATCATTGTTTTCACTGTATCGGGTTGATCGAGCAGAAGACGCCCGCACAGCTGGACGCGCTGGAAACTTCCAAGCTGTTGGACTATAAGCTTTATCGGCTGAATCTGGATACATTTGCCCGTATGGTCAACGACTGTTTTCAGAAAAACGGAGGACGTGAGCATATTCTATACTCTATGAACCGGGATGTGGAGAAAATCCTGGAGGTCACCACGGAAATCCGCCATCCGGCGCAGAATGTGCCGCGGCCTGTTTCTCACATGGGGAAGGGCATGCGCTCCATTTACCTGTTTTCTCTGTTGGAGGCCTATACACAGATTGAGGAAAATCTGTCCAGCATTATTATGATCGAGGATCCTGAGATCTTTCTTCATCCCAGCCTGCAGAAAGTGTGCGGCACCATTCTGTATCGCCTGGCGGCGAAGAACCAGGTTATATTTACCACCCATTCGCCCAATCTGCTGCCTAATTTTAACAGCAGGCAGATCAGGCAGGTTATCCACCAGGAAGACGGCTCCAGCGATATCCGAAAGAAAACGGATATCAGCGCCATTCTGGATGACCTGGGCTACACGGCAGGGGATCTGATGAACGTGAACTTTGTATTTATTGTGGAGGGGAAACAGGATAAATCCCGTCTGCCGCTTCTGCTTGGCAAGTATTATGCGGAGACGGTTGACAGCGAAGGGAATCTGTCCCGGATTGCCATTATCACCACAAACAGCTGCACGAATATCAAAACCTATGCCAATTTGAAATATATGAACCAGATTTACCTGCGGGATCAGTTTCTAATGGTCCGCGACAGCGACGGTAAGGACAGGACAGTTCTGGCAAGCCAGCTTTGCCGCTACTATGACGAGCGCAACAGGGAGGATATGGATAAGCTGCCCCAGGTCCGGCCCGAAAATGTATTGATACTGAAGTATTATTCTTTCGAGAATTATTTTCTGAATCCCAAGGTGATGGCTCAGCTGGGCATTGTTGAGTCGGAGGAGGCTTTTTATGAGATACTTCTGGAAAAATGGAAGGAATACCTCTACCGACTCAAAAGCGGCCGCCATCTGACGGAAATTCTGGGATTCGAAATGGAGAGTACAAAGGATATCAAACGGCATATGGAAGAAATCAGGATATACCTGCGGGGACATAATCTGTTCGACATTTTTTATGCGAAATACAGGGAACAGGAGAAGGAACTGTTGGAGCGGTATATCGAACTGGCACCGAAGGAGGATTTTCAGGATATTTTTGCTGCGTTGGAGCGATTTCCTTACTTTGAGGGCAGACGGGTGTGATATGATTTCGTAAACTCATTCAGGACATTTGCGCTTTTCTGGGCAGTATATATCGTTGTATGTATTGCCGCAGATATCGTCATGTTAATAAGTAGCAAGTGCTGCTTTCGTTAAGTCATACTACAGGAAGCAAGTGCAGCTTCCTATAGTTGAACGCGGCGCAAGGAGACGTGCCTTTTATCGGAAGCGGACATGCAGCCTGTTGCTGCCGGACCAATCTGGCGGTTTACAGTATATTGCGGAGAAAATGCGGATATCCAAAGTACAGGAAGAATTTTTGCGGACATGCAGGCGGCTGCGCTTATACGCGGCTGTAGAAAATGATAATGTGAGAGGAGAATTACAGATGGACACAAGACAATCCATGGATACAGGGCGATCCATAAATAAAGGCTGCTATACGGCCCCGCTGTCACTGCGGGATATCAGGATTACGGATTCCTTCTGGAAAAATGAGATGGAGCTGGTGCGCAGGGAGGTAATCCCCTATCAGTGGGAGGCGCTGAACGACAGGGTAGAGGGTGCCGCCCCCAGCTTCTGCATGCGGAACTTCAGGGTGGCGGGAAAACTGAATCAGGAGAAAAAGGAGAAGGGTGAGACTTTTGAGGAGCCGAAATATACATACCGGGGCTTCGAAGCTCTGCCAGAGGACCCTGTGCATCTGCAGGATAAGTTCTATGGTTTTGTGTTTCAGGACAGCGATTTTTCCAAATGGATCGAGGCTGTAGGGTATTCGCTGACTCAGCATCCGGATCCTGAATTAGAGAAGACGGCAGACAAGGCTATTGACGTGGTGTGTGCCGCTCAACAGGAGGACGGTTACCTGGATACTTACTATATCATTAACGGCAGAGACAAGACTTTTTCCAACCTGCGGGATCATCATGAACTGTATTGTTTCGGGCATCTGACGGAAGGCGCTGTGGCTTACTATGAGGCCACCGGCAAAGATAGACTTTTGAAGGCGGCACAGCGCTTCGCTGATTATATTGTGGCACATTTCGGAGCGGAGGAAGGAAAATGCAAGGGCTATCCGGGCCATGAGATTGCGGAGATGGCGCTGGTGCGGCTCTACGGGGCGACAGGAGAGCAGAAGTATCTGGAGCTTGCCCGCTTTTTCGTGGACGAGAGGGGAAAACGACCCTATTACTTTGATCAGGAGCATCCGGAAGCCGTGAAAAAGGGCCAGGAGAAAGAACTGCGTTATCAGTATCATCAGGCGCATCTTCCCGTGCGGGAGCAGGAGGAGGCTGTGGGGCATGCGGTGCGTGCCGTATATCTGTATTCCGGCATGGCCGACGTGGCACGGCTGACGGGGGATGAAAGCCTTTACCATGCCTGTGAAACTCTCTGGAATAATATTGCAAACGAAAAAATGTATATCACCGGAGGAATCGGCGGGACCCATGTGGGGGAGGCATTTTCTTTTTCCTATGATCTGCCCAACGATACTGCTTATGCGGAGACCTGTGCGTCCATAGGACTGGTATTCTTTGCAAGAAGAATGCTGCAGCTCAGACCGGACTCGAAGTACGCCGATGTGATGGAACGCGCTCTGTACAATGGTATCTTAAGCGGCATGGCGTTGGACGGCAGGAGTTTCTTCTATGTCAATCCGCTGGAGGTCAATCCCGAGGCATGCCATAAGGATGAACGAAAGTTCCATGTAAAGCCTGTCCGGCAGAAATGGTTTGGCTGTGCCTGCTGCCCGCCCAATCTGGCCAGGCTGTTGTCCTCCGTCGGCTCCTATGCCTATACGGAAAATGAGGATACTCTGTTCGTACATCTCTATATGGGAAGCGTCCTTTCTAAAAAGGTGGGGGAACGGGATGTGGATGTGTGCATCGAATCCGGTTTTCCGTGGGACGGAAATGTGAAGGTGAGAGTGCGTGCCAGGGGAAGCCGTTTTCGGTTGGCACTGCGGATTCCTGACTGGTGCGGAAACTATACAATGAAAGGTGTTGAAAATGCCCGTACAAAGGTGGTGGACGGCTATCTGTATGCGGAAAAGGATTGGGAGGAAGAGGAGCTTCTGGAGCTTTGCTTCTCCATGGAAGCGCGCCTGATGGCTGCAGACCCGAAAGTCCGGGAGGATACCGGCAGAGTAGCGGTGACGAGGGGCCCCATTGTCTATTGTATGGAAGAAGAGGACAACGGAAAAAATCTGCATCTGCTTAGCATTGCTCCGGAATCGGCTCCGGCAGTGAGGAATGAGCAGATATGCGGGCTCTTGGTGAAGACCATTGAGTGGCCGGGATTTCGCCGGGATAATGGGGCGGAACAGGGGCTGTACCGGCCCTGGAGCGCGGAGAAGAAAAAGGCTGTCAGCCTGAAATTTATCCCCTACTATATGTGGGCGAATCGGACGGAAAACGAAATGCAGGTCTGGACGAGAGCGGACTAGAAGGAAAACATAAAAGGAGCGTGCGGCAGGGAATATGGACAAAAATGGTTTCATTTTCGAACAGAAGTCGGCTTGACGGGTGAAGTGTGCCGTGATATATTTTCAATATACCAATGAAAGTCGAAAAGGAGATGTACGGAAATGTTTCATTTGTTTGGAAAAAAGGGAGCAGGCTCGGAGAAACGTCTGGCCGAGTACCAGCGAAAGCAGGATTGGGCAGCATTGGCGAAGGCTTATTACCATCTGGGCGCGGAAGCCATGGATAACGGGAATCTGAACCACGCTCTGCTGTGGCTCGGCCGGGCAGATACCATCTACAGTGCGGATGATGCAGTTTACGATAAAGTGGGTGAGAAGCTGATAGATGACTGCTCTGACCGTATGGGGCATCTGGAAGGCGAGTCGCTGCTGTGCAATGATGTTTCTGCTAAAATAGGGGAGATGGCGGAGTGTCTGGGAGACGTGAAGGTTCGCGTGTGGGGACTGTTGTCTCTGGCAAGGTTGGTGAAGCTGGGGGAGAAGCTTTCTGCTCTTCCTGGCTGCGAGGTTTTCGGAAAACTGGGATGGGCTGTGGACACAGTGCTGAAATCTCTGCAGCAGCCGCTTACAGAGAGGGAATTCAATGAATTGAAGAATATGTGCAGTGAGCTTTATGAGTTTGGCGATGCTCCTGAATTCTGGGGTCTTGGAAGTGAAATTGCCGTTCCGGGCGGTGCTCCCTTTCAGGTTTTTGATTTTAACGGGATGATGGGTGTTCACCTGGAGATTGATGCCTATCTGGACGGACATTTGAATATGGTCTGTGCTCTGGGGCAGGGGGACGAGCTTCCGGATCCGGAGACGGGAATTATCGGCGGAGCGCTGCTGCCGGATTACTATGTGAGGACAGGCGCGGGAAGGTTGGAAGAGGTTCCTCAGATAAAAGAGGAGTTGGAGCGTATTTGGAGCGACTATGAATTTGTCTGCTCCGATATTACGTGGGAGCTGGTCAGGCAGAGAGTTGAGGCTTATAGGGAGATGGATGTTTTGTCATGAGATTTTAGCGCTGGCGGGAAGGGTACGGGAGGATGAGGGAGAAAGGTATTCTGGCAGTTTTATGGATTGGGCTGGTGATATTCTGCTGTGGATGTAGCGGTAAGGCAGGGGAAAACCTGAAGGATTACAAAGTTTACCGTGTGGAAGGGGAAGACCCGGCGGAGCTGACTCGCTTCTTTATTGATCTGGCAAAGGAGGAGACAGGGGCGCGTCTGAAGAATACGGCTGACAGCCAGGCAGCCGGAATCAATCTGCTTCTGTCAGAGGCATCAGCCAATGAATACGGATATACCATAACGGAAATGACGCCGAGGGGCTTTTCAATCTGCCGGCAGGAGAATCAGATTTTTCTGCTGTCTCCTACGGAAGAAGGAATCAGGCGCGCATGCAGGTATTTCCTTGACAGTCTGGTGGAGGAGGACGGCAGCCTGCTTCTGGCACAGGGGGAATGGTATACGGATACGGGACGTGACTTGAGGGAAGCGGTTTATATAGGAGACACTGCCATTGGGGAATATGTCATTCAGTATGATGATAAAGACGCGCTGTCCGCATGCGAAGAACTGCAGTCCTATATTTATCGGACATCAGGGGACATGCTTGCGGTGGAGGCTGTAGATGAGCAGAAAAACAATGCAATCCGCCTGCACATGGAGAAGGGTGGGGCCGATGAAAACGGTATTGCCATAAATGACGGCCAGGTGACGATTACCGGGACGGATGCAGACAGCCTTTTCCATGAAACGTACCTCTTTTTGAATCTTTATCTGGGGTGGATGGATGCAGGGGAGCCCGATGCCCATATCAGCAGTACTTCGCGGACGATTTATGTACCGTCGGATGTGGCAGACAGGGAACCGTGGATGGAGGAGCGAGAGGCAATCGTTACTCTCTGGAACGTGGAATTTACCAGAGGCGTGTATAAGAACGAGGCGGTAAGCCTGAAGAACAATATTCTGGACTATACTCGCGACCAACTCTATGAGTATGTGAAAATGTTGAATTTCTGCGGGTTTACAGGTGTCCAGGCCACGGATATGTGCTCTGCCTGGGCAGGGGCGGACAGTTATCAGGCGGTTCATGAAAAACTCCGCACGCTGGCAGATGCGGCGCATTCGCTTGATATGAAATTTACGCTTTGGGTGTGGGGAGCTAAGTTCTCCGGGTTCAACTGGGTGGATTCCGCCGTGTCCTATGCGCCGGGGGAAAGCGGAAAGGCTTTCGACAATCCGCAGACATATGCCACATTTGAGAAATATTACTCTGTCTATGCAGAACTGGCGGACTGCTGTGACCGTGTTATCAGCCATTATTATGATCCGGGAGAGTTGGATTCGGCGGAGGACATTGCGTTTTTTGCCAAAATGCTTCGGGACAAGTTTCTGGCTGTCAATCCGGATATTGATTTCGGGGTCAGCTGCTGGGTGGACAGGTATGATAAAAATACATTCGTCAGGGCATTGGGGAATGATATCACTCTCTATGAGGGAACGTTTGACAACGAGGAAGAATATACGGCTTTTCGTCAGGAAATCGTATCTCTTGGAACCAGGCTGGGTACTTGGGCGTGGAATACCTGCGAAATGGAAATCGATCAGATGGCGCAGATGAATTTCAATATGGATATTATCAGGGACACGTATCAGACTGCGCGGAAATGCGATGAGATATGCAAGCCCTCATATTGGAGCGAGATGGACAGCTACCATGTGCTGAATGCTTTTTCCCTGTACTGTGCGGGGCATCTGCTGATTGATCCGGATATGGATTCGGATACTCTCTACAGCCAGTTGGCTGAGGCTTCTGTGGGCAGGGAGTACGCCGATGCCTTCACACAGATGCTTATGTTGATTCAGGATGCCCGCTCGGGAAGCAGCAGAAGCCAGTACTGGTGGACTAACGAGGGATATATTTTGAAAAGCGAGGCATATCCGGCACAGAGTATTCTGGAAAGGTGCAATAAATATATCCCAATCCTGCAGGAGATGATAGACAGCGGCATTGAAAGCGGAGGATTTCCGTTCCCCATATCCTTGAGAGAAATATTGCAGATGATGCTTCCTCACCTGGAGCAGATCAGAGAGTATGCGCAGTTTCGAATCGGATATGCGGATCTTAAGGATAGATGGCGGCAGGGAGCGTCTATGGAAGAGTTAAATGCATCTCTCCAGGAAATAGCCCGTCCCATATCGGATTACAATAGTGTAATCGGTCTCTGGGGGCAGGTGGAAGCCCGTGCCCAGAGAGAAATGGTACTTGCCTTTTGTGAGGAGGCTTCACTGGATATTCCGGTGTACCCTGTCTGGGACAGGCAGCGTAAAAATTACATTTATGCCCAGATTGTCACAGACCAGAAGGGAATGGATACTCCATTGAAGGCATATGCCCCCTATTATCAGTATGGAATTGGCTTCGGAGCAGAGACAGACCGGCTGGTTCAGGAGATGGTGGAGGAAGGGCTTCTTGTCCGGGAAGAGGATGGAAGCGTATTTTTGGCGGATTGGGAAAAGTACCGCTACTGTTTTGACTGAAGGAAGTCTCTCCGTACGCCCCCGGCAAAAACAAAAATTCATGAATTGACTTAATCAGTAAAGTTGTTTATCATAGAGACAGGTATCTGCTTTAGAGCGGGACGGAGTCTATTTTAGGAGGTATGCGAATGCGCTACGGACATTTTGACAACGAAAAGAGGGAATATGTGATTGACAGAGTCGATATTCCCACATCCTGGACAAACTATCTGGGGGTGGAGGACACCTGCGCGGTGGTAAATCATACGGCAGGCGGATATTTGTTTTATAAGACACCTGAATATCACAGAATTACCCGTTTTCGCGGAAACAGTATTCCCATGGACAGGCCTGGGCACTATGTGTACATCCGGGATGACGAGAGCCGGGATTACTGGAGCATTTCCTGGCAGCCGGTGGGCAAGCCTTTGGAGCAGGCGGATTACAGCTGTATTCATGGCATGTCTTATTCCAGGTATCTGTGCGACTACAGTAAAATCAAGGCGGAACAGACCCTGGTAATCCCGTTGGGGGATGCTGTGGAATTGTGGGATGTGAAGATTAAAAATGAGGATGACAGGCCGAGAGTGCTGAGTGTCTATTCCTACTGTGAGTTTTCCTTCCATCACATAGCCTTTGATAACCAGAACTTTCAGATGAGCATGTACTGTTCAGGCTCCTCCTGTGAGGACGGAATCATTGAGTACGATTTGTTTTATGAACAGTTTGGCTATCAGTATTTTACAGCAAATTTCGAGCCGGACGGATTTGATTGTCTGCGGGACAGATTTATCGGAGCATACCGAACCGAAAATAACCCCATAGCCGTGGAAAAGGGAGAGTGCACCGGCAGCTTTGAGAAGGGCAACAATCACTGCGGTTCCCTGCAGAAGAAGGTGGTGTTGCAGCCGGGTGAAGAAATCCGTCTGGTATTCATGTTGGGTGAAGGCGGCAGGGAAGTTGGAAGAAAGATGCGGGAGAAGTATTCGCGTCCGGAAACGGTTGACCAGGTTTATACGGATTTACGGAATTTCTGGGAGGCAAAATGCCGGAAACTCCAGGTGCAGACACCCAATGAAAATATGAATACATTGCTTAATACATGGACACTTTATCAGTCAGAGATCAATGTCATGTTCTCAAGATTTGCATCCTTCATTGAAGTTGGCGGAAGAGTAGGCCTTGGCTACAGAGATACGGCACAGGATGCCATGACCATTCCCCACTCCAACCCGAAGAAATGCAGGCAGCGTATCGTGGAGCTGCTCCGTGGACTGGTTTCTTCCGGATATGGACTGCATCTGTTCCAGCCGGAATGGTTTGACCCGGAGGATAAGGGCGAAGAGCCGTTCAAGTCCCCCACTGTCATTCCCAGGGCGGATAAGAGTTCCATCATTCACGGACTGGAAGACACCTGTTCGGACGATGCATTATGGCTTGTGCCTTCTATTGTGGAGTATATTAAGGAGACCGGAGAGTTTGAGTTCCTGGATGAAGTGGTTACTTACGCGGATAAGGGTGAGGGCACCGTATATGAGCACATGGTGAAGATTCTGGATTTTTCCGCGGAGCAGGTGGGCGCTCACGGCGTGTGCAAGGGGCTTCGTGCGGACTGGAATGACTGTCTGAATCTGGGCGGCGGCGAGAGCGCCATGGTTACGTTCCTGCATTACTGGGCAATGCGGAACTTTATCGAGGCTGCCGAATATAAGAACCGCAGTGAGGATGTGGAGAAATACACAGCCATCATGAAGAAAATCGAGAAGACGGCAGAGGACGAGCTTTGGGACGGCGCGTGGTATATCCGCGGAATCACGAAGAACGGCAGGAAAATCGGAACCTCTGTGGATAAGGAAGGAAAAGTACATCTGGAGTCCAATTCCTGGGCCGTTGTTTCCGGTGCGGTTCCTTACGATAAAGCCGTCAAAGCCATGGATTCCGTGGACGAGTATCTGTATACCCCTTACGGACTGATGCTGAATGCGCCGTCCTATACCGTGCCGGATGACGACATCGGCTTTGTGACCAGGGTATATCCGGGTGTGAAGGAAAACGGTGCCGTATTCAGCCATCCCAATCCCTGGGCATGGGTTGCGGAATGTATGCTGGGCCGGGGTGACAGGGCCATGAAGTTCTATGACGCCTTGTGCCCTAGCCGCCAGAATGATATGATTGAAATCCGGGAAGCGGAGCCTTATTCCTACTGCCAGTTTATTATGGGAAAGGATCATACGGCACATGGCAGGGCAAGGCATCCGTTTATGACAGGAAGCGGCGGCTGGTCATACTTTGCGGCAACCAGATACATTCTGGGCATCCGTCCTCAGTTTGACCATCTGGAAATTGATCCCTGTATTCCGGCGGACTGGAAATCTTTTGAGGCCACAAGGGAGTGGCGGGGTGTAAGATATCATATTCAGGTGGAGAATCCGGACGGCGTTATGAAGGGTGTGAAGGAATACTGGCTGGACGGCGTGAAGGTGGACCGGATACCGCTTGCGGAAAGCGGCAGGACGCATGAGATTAAGGTGGTTATGGGATAAAGGTACAGGGTATTTTCAAATGCTGCAATGGAGAATTTCAGAGGAAGCAGCGCCTCCGGCGGATTGTTTATGCTGCGGGGGTGCCATGAAGTGTGGAAAAGCAGGAAAAAATTGAAATAAGAAGAGAGGGATACCATATGATTCAATTTGGAACCGGCGGTTGGAGAGCCGTCATAGGGGAAGAATTTACCAAGGCAAATATACAGATTCTTGCGAAGGCAATGGCATGGAAAATGAAGGCCGAGGGCGTGGCGGAGCGTGGGATTGTGATTGGCTACGACCGCAGATTCCTGTCCAAGGAGACCATTTACTGGTCCTGTGAAGTGTGGGCGAAGGAGGGAATTAAAGCCTGGTTTGTCAACCGTTCCGTTCCCACGCCCCTGATTATGTTCTATGTGATGAAACATGAATTTCCATACGGCATGATGGTTACGGCGAGCCATAACCCGTCGCTTTACAATGGCATTAAGGTATTTACCGAGGGCGGGCGCGACGCAAACGAAGAAGTCACCAGGGACATTGAGCAGTATATCGCAAAGGTGGAGGAAGCATACCAGGGAAAGCCCATAGAGACCATGCGCTACGAAGAGGCGTTGGCTGCGGAGCTGGTGGTGGAATTCTACCCGTTAAACGAATATCTGGACAATATTATTGCAAATATCAATATGCAGGCAATTCGGGATGCTGCGCTGCATGTAGTGCTTGACCCCATGTACGGTGTGAGCCAGACCTCCCTGAAGACGATTCTGATTACGGCACGCTGCGACCTGGATATTATCAATGCAAGACATGACACTTTATTTGGCGGTAAGCTTCCGGCGCCTACCAATACGACCCTGCGTGCGCTGCAGACTTATGTAATTGATAATAACTGCGATATCGGCCTTGCTACCGACGGAGATGCGGACCGCATTGGCGTCGTTGACGATACCGGAAGGTTCCTGCATCCCAACGATATCCTGGTATTGCTTTATTACTATCTGCTGAAGTATAAGGGGTGGAGAGGGCCTGTGGTAAGGAATATCGGTACCACTCATGTGCTCGATAAAGTTGCGGAAAGTTTCGGGGAGAAATGTTATGAAGTTCCGGTGGGATTTAAGCACATTTCTGCGAAGATGCAGGAGACGGATGCACTGCTCGGCGGAGAATCTTCCGGAGGACTTACGGTGCGCGGCCATATCAACGGTAAGGACGGCGTTTACGCCGCGGCCCTTCTGGTGGAGATGCTTGCAGTGACGGGAGAAAAAATGTCCGAAATTGCCGAGAATATCAGACAGGAATACGGCTCCATCTTCATGGAGGAGCGCTCCTATAAATTCACGGAGGAGAAAAAAGCGGAAATTTATCATATCCTGCAGGAGGAAAAGAAAGTACCCGAGCTGCCTTTCGAGGTGGACAGGGTATCCTATATGGATGGCAGCAAGGTGTACTTCAAAAACGGCGGATGGGTACTGGCGCGCTTCTCCGGAACAGAACCGCTGCTGCGTATTTTCTGCGAAATGCCCACAGGCGAGGAAGCAAAGACAGTAAGCAATCTGTATGAGGAATTCCTTAATCTGCCGGCTTAGGGACAGGAGCCGCCGGAACTTCCTGCTCTGTTCAGAGCAGGAATATGGCCGGCGGTCTTTTGTTACAGCAGATGACTGTAAATCAAATGTTTCTGACCATGAGTATAAATAATCAGTGAACGAAGTCTGTTATGCAGTCATACCAATGTACATAAACTTCCCTGTTGACGGTAATCCTTTCATTATCCGGCAGGGCCTTCGTCCACTTTTTGCCATAGCGTTCCAATGCCCAATCGTCCTTGTTGAATCTGCGCCAAAGGACGGTTCGTCCGTTTTTGTCGAGATAGTATTCACACATCATACAACTGTTCCCACTGAATTGCAAAACGAGTGAGCGCTTTTGTAAACAAAATGTGAACGTGCCGGGTATAAAAGACATTAGCGAAAGGTATTCACTAATGTCTTTTGAAGTTAGCGTCTTTTAGCAAAGGAGCAAGTGAAAAGAGGTAGTTTGAATTGTTTTTCTGCCGTACAAAATGCATGGGAAGTGGTAGAATTTGCGAAATTAATTATGTGGGAGATATTATATGAACGGTGCTTATTCATATAAAGATGGATACCGGGAGGGTGTGCTTTTTCTTTTTTGCAGGAACGGAAAGGTTTTGATAGAAGACAGAGGACAGGGATTTGATAAAGAAGCTTTTTTTCCAAATGGTTCCATAGAAATAAAGGATAAAGAATCGGAGCCATATATTCTGACAGCATTATTCAGAGAGATTAAAGAAGAATTTGCTGGTAAGATAAACGTGAAGAATATTGTTGACCTGGGAGAATTGAAAGTAGATGAGATTAGTGTAATATTTTACATATACTGTATCACAGACTGGGATGGAGAATTTCCGGAATTCATAAAAGAAGAAGGGGAACCGAACAGCAGGCTTGGGATGTTTTCTGTGGAAGAAGCGAGACAAATGGTGAATTATGATAGTGCGCTTGAAATTTTGAAACGGGTTGATAACTATTTCGTTAGCGGCCACTATGATGGGTAGATTTCTTCTTTCGATAGACAGGAATCAGAGTCCTTATGATACGGTGCCAGGGCACAATTATAATATATCACTGCGGAAGGAACTGGTGGGGATATGATATATTTATGGACGGAGGATAAGTGCAGACACTATTATATTGGTAAAAGTTCCTGATTTGGAAATATTGACAGATAATATTGACGTGTAGCGTATTTGGCAGCATTGGATTAGAGGAGACAAAACGATGTTGAAAATTCGATTTATCATCCTCCCACTTATTTTGACAATCAATATGAGGATGAGTGGATTACCGATCCGTTGACAGTTGCAATGATTAAAGATATAGATAAATCAGATGTAGTAGGTGTTCATTTGATTGAAAGTCCTGTGCTTGGCCCCATTTCAATAAAAGAAATTTCCGGCGGCGTAAAGACATTGATTTTGATGGCCTTTGACCAAAGCGGAAGGATTTTCAACGCTTCTGCCTGTGGGGACAACTGTGTGAAATGGATAGTAGAACTTGGCAGAAAGAAAGATTTGACTATCAATCTGCATCACATGATGGACTTTAGTTCTGTTCCGGAATTTGAGGCGGTTATGCTGAATACGGGTATGGTTGTTCACAGTTACGGGGAATACCTGGAAGAGGCAATCAGGATAAAGGAGCGTTGACATATGAAAGGGAAATATCATATTGTTGTACAGAATAATAAGCTCCGCTATGAATTTGATATACGGCGCAATATCACAATTATCCGTGGAGACAGTGCTACGGGAAAGACAAAGCTGATCAGCCTTTTGGAACAGGCAGCGTCTCTCGGGGAAAGTTCAGGTGTCGAAGTCCTCTGTGAGCGTCCCTGCAGGACACTTGGCGGAAGCGACTGGAACCTTGTGCTGCCCAATATTCATGAACAGATTCTCTTTGTGGATGAAGAAAATAAATTTGTGAAGTCGCAGGATTTTGCTACCGCAGTGAAAGCTTCTGACAATTATTTCGTAATCGTAACAAGAGAGGATTTGCCCAATCTGCCTTATTCAGTGGAAGAGATCTATGGTATCCACACTTCCGGCAAATATCATGACTTGAAGCGAACCTATAATGAATTGTACCATATTTACAGCACGGAAGTATTTGGCAGCATGGAAAAGCCGGAAACCGTTGTGGTGGAAGATTCTAATTCCGGCTATGAGTTTTTCAGTGCAATCTGTGATAAGAATGGGATTGTCTGTGTCAGCGCAGAAGGGAAATCCAACTTGAAAACGGCCATGGACAAACTGGGCAGCGAGTCGGCATTAGTGATTGCGGATGGTGCGGCGATTGGTCCGGAGATGAATGAGTTGTACCAGATGATGTGCCACAAGCCTAAGGTAAAGTGTCATTTGCCGGAATCGTTTGAATGGTTGGTACTGAAATCAGGAATAATAGATGGAAAAATGATACAGGATATCCTGGAGCATCCGGAAGACTTTATTGAAAGCCGGAAATATTTCAGTTGGGAGAGGTTTTTTACGGCATTATTGGTGGAACATACTCGTGATTCGTATCTTCAATATAGTAAATAAATTGAATAAGGCTTATTTGCATGAGAAAATACAACAGGAGATTTTGGATGTGATTGAGGCAAAATTTATTCTGCCAGAAAAAAAGTGTATCCGGAACTTCCAGGGAAACGGAGTAATTTGAGAAATTTGTAAAAATAATCGAAAATTGTTGACAAAGCAGTAAATAATGATTAAAATAGTTAACATCAATTTTGAAAGACGATGACGGAGCAAGTATATACCTTCGAAATGTCACAGAGAGCCGCGCAAGCTGAGAAGCGGTACGAGTAGAATGTATGGAAAATCCCTCCTGAGTTGCAGCACCAAAGCAGGTATGCAAGTAGATGCTGACGGGTTCCTTCCGTAAAAGAGGACGCATATGTTGGTATGTCGTAGATGGGATAAGAAGGTTAATGAGGCTTCTACCGTTTGCGGTAGAGGCCGTTTTTTATTGGGAATCACCGGATCTGGGTCGGCATAATACATATGAGAGGAATAATTTATACTTGCACTCGGAAACATTTGCCAAAGTAAATGCATAACGGGTGAGAACTTCTGCGATGCAGGACAAAAGAGCGGCATAGGAATGCGCTCACGAGTAACTGGAATAACAGCATATAGCCCGGGCGGGAATATGCAGAACTGAAATCAGGAGGCATGAACATGAAAGACACAATGGAAATCAGATGGCACGGAAGAGGAGGCCAGGGAGCAAAGACCGCAGCGCTTCTGCTGGCGGATGTGGCGTTTAAAGCGGGGAAGTTCGTACAGGGTTTTCCGGAATACGGCCCGGAGCGCATGGGAGCGCCGATTACGGCCTACAATCGTATCAGCGAGGAGCCGGTTACGGTTCATTCCAATATTTATTCGCCTGACTATGTAGTTGTAGTAGATGACGGGCTTCTGGAAAGTACAGACGTAACCCACGGATTGAAGGAAGACGGAGCCGTCATTATCAATACGGAAAAACAAAAGGAAGAGCTCCTTCCCCTGTTACATGACTATGCAGGAGCAGTCTATACCTTGAACGCAAAGGATATTTCCATGAAAGCGTTGGGGAAGAATTACCCCAATTCCCCCATGCTGGCCGCAGTGGTGGCAGTTTCCGGCGCTATGGAGCAGGATGCGTTTATGAAGGAGATGGAAGCTTCTTTTCAGCATAAATTTGCAAAGAAGCCGGAAGTCATTGACGGCAATATGAAGGCTTTGGAGCTCACCTTTGAGGAAATTGCAAGGGCCGAAGCATGAAGAAAATCACTAAGCTCGAAAGTACCTCGCTACGTGATTTCCAGCATCACAGCTTCACAGTGTGAAGTTTCTTTACAGTGTGAATTGTCTTCCCGGTGTGAAGTTTCTTCACACGGAAGAATGCTCAAAGTGCGGGCATTCTTTCGGTCTTGCAGCAATTGTTTGTGGCATTTGAACAGTGCTGACAGTTGCGCCGGCATGTCGGAAAGTGTGAGAAGAGGCGGAATGTTTTAGTACGAAAAGAAAGGCAGAAAAACCATGATAAGTGAGAAGATAAACGAAAGCACTCCCTGGCAGGACATAACGGAAGGTAATAAGATATTCCAGGCTGCCACATCCAGGGAATTCTGTACAGGGGAATGGCGCACCTCCGCACCGGTGTGGAATCAGGAAAAGTGTAAACAGTGCCTTCTGTGCACGCCGGTCTGTCCGGATTCTTCCATTCCGGTGAAGGATAAACTGCGCACGGAATTTGACTATGACCATTGCAAGGGCTGCGGCATCTGTGCCAAAGTATGCCCTTTTGGCGCGATTACGATGAGGGAGGGAAAATAAATGGCTGTAAGAGAACGTTTATCCGGCAATGAGGCAGTGGCCTGGGCCATCAGACAGATTAACCCGGATGTGATGCCGGCATTTCCCATCACGCCCTCTACGGAGATTCCCCAGTATGTGGCAAATTACATTGCAAACGGAGAAATTGACACGGAATTCATTCCGGTGGAGAGCGAGCACAGCTCCATGAGCGCTGCCGTGGGTGCGTCGGCGGCGGGGGCAAGGACCCTGACGGCCACCTCATCCTGCGGCCTGGCTCTGATGTGGGAGGAGTTGTATGTGGCGGCTTCCAATCGCCTGCCCGTTGTACTGGCGTTGGTAAACCGCGCCCTGTCCGGCCCTATCAATATCAATGCGGACCATTCCGACAGCATGGGAGCCAGGGACAGCGGATGGATTCAGATTTATGCGGAATCCAATCAGGAAGCCTACGATAATTTCCTGCAGGCATACCCCATAGCGGAGCATAAGGATGTCATGCTTCCTGTCATGATTTGCCAGGACGGCTTTATCACCAGCCATGGGGTTGAGAATATCCTGCTGGTGGAGGATGAACTGGTCAAAGAATTCGTGGGAGAGCGGGAGCCGGAGCATTATCTCCTGAATCCGAATGAGACTCTGGCGGTAGGGCCTTACGCTGTATCAAACTATTATATGGAGACAAAGAGGGGACAGCGCCAGGCTATGATAAATGCCAGGAGAGTAATCCTGGAAGTGGCTGAGCGGTTTCGTACCATGACGGGCAGAGAGTACGGATTTTTTGAAAGTTATTGTCTGGAGGATGCGGAATTGGCGGTAGTCATTATCGGTTCTGCGGCGGGAACCTGCAAGGCGGCCATCGACCAGATACGGAATACCACCGGAAAGAAAGTGGGCCTGCTGAAAATCAGGGTATTCCGTCCTTTTCCGGAGGAGGAAATTGCAGCGGCGCTGGCGCAGGTAAAGGCTGTAGCGATTCTGGACCGTTCGGAGATGTTTTCCGCTACAGGAGGGCCGTTGGGCGCAGAAGTGCGGGCAGCGCTTTACCAGGCAAAATGTAAGGCGGAAGCCGTGAACTATCTTTATGGGTTGGGCGGCAGAGATATCACGGTGGAAGATTTCTGTCAGGTTTATGAGAAACTGGAGAAGATTGCCGCAGAGCACAGGATAACGGATATGTACGAATACATAGGGTTGCGCAGCCGGTAGAAAGTCAGATGTTTCACAATGATTTACTCCACGTGAAGCAGGATTGGTGACTGCGATGAACCGTTCGTATATTGGCGACGCAGCGTATAAACGTGAAAAGTTGGAATAGTAACGGAAAAGAAAAGGCAGATGTTAAAAGGAGCAGGATATGGAAACTGCATATAATTTTAAAGAAATCATGAATAAACCGGAACGCCTGGCACCGGGACACAGGATGTGCGCAGGCTGTGGCGGAACCATTGCGGTCCGGGGAGTATTGCGGGCGCTGCACGAGGGAGACAGGGCGGTTGTGGGCAACGCGACAGGGTGCCTGGAAGTTTCTTCCTTTATGTATCCTTATACGGCATATGAGGACAGTTACATCCACAATGCCTTTGAAAATGCAGGCGCTACGCTTTCAGGTGTAGAGACGGCATACAGAGTCCTGAAAAAGAAAGGCAGAATTCAGGAAAACTATAAATTCATCACATTTGGCGGTGACGGCGGAACCTATGATATCGGATTTCAGTCCTTGTCGGGCGCCATGGAGCGGGGGCATGACATGGTGTATGTCTGCTATGACAACGAGGCGTATATGAACACCGGCATTCAGCGCTCCAGCTCCACGCCCCACTTCGCGGACACCACCACGACCCCGGTGGGCAAGGTGGTCCCCGGCAAGCCCCAGCAGAAGAAGAACCTGACGAAGATCATGGTGGCCCACGGGATTCCCTATGTGGCCCAGACCACGTTTATCGGGAACTTCAAGGACATTACGGAGAAGTCCCACAAGGCCATCTACACCCCCGGCGCGGCGTTCTTGAACGTCATGGCCCCCTGCCCGAGAGGCTGGCGGTATC
>OFFJ01001279.1_pt1 | contig 18991 bp, 9 predicted proteins | sample 1521261 | NCBI WGS metagenome assembly OFFJ01 (sample SAMEA3504122, study PRJEB24116) | mouse gut metagenome | biome: mouse gut; feature: mouse-associated habitat; material: faeces | place: Denmark | collected 2011 | reverse complement strand
CATGGGCACTGTGGTATTTTGTGCGGCTCGGACGTGGATAATGATAAAACATTGGAGTATCTGGCAAAAACAGCTGTTTCACAGGTGCAGGCCGGCGCAGATATGGTGGCGCCTTCCGATATGATGGATGGGAGAGTGGAGGCAATCCGTAATGCGTTAGACAAAAATGGGTTTTATCATACTCCGATTATGTCATATTCGGCCAAATTTGCGTCTTCTTTTTATGGGCCTTTCCGTGATGCGGCAGAAAGCACCCCGGCATTTGGGGACAGGAAAACATATCAGATGGATTACCATAATAGAAGAGAAGCGATGAAAGAAGTTTTGCTTGACGTCAAAGAAGGGGCTGATATTGTTATGGTTAAGCCGGCTGCGGTATATGGGGATTTGATTCGTGAAATTAAAGAAACAGTAAAGATTCCGGTTGCTTCTTATAGTGTCAGCGGCGAATATTCGATGATAAAGGCGGCTGCTTTGGCAGGATTTATAGATGAGAGGGGCGTTATGTGTGAAATGGCGGCTTCTGCATACCGCGCCGGAACAGATATATATATTACATATTTTGCAAAAGAATTGGCAGAGTGTATGGAGAAAGGCGTTATCGGGTAGCATTTGTGGGGTTTCCTAATATAGTATATTAGAAAGAATATAGTATAGGAGACTTTTTTATGGAAGAAAAGAAAACGACCATTTCTAATTCATGCAGCTTCGCCGGAATAAGGCCCGCTATGGCCGACCTGCCGTATCCGCAGATACAGGTGGAATGTCAAAATCTGGCTTATGCAAATCTGCTTAGTAATGATTATTGCGGGGCGGTATCTGAGATGTCAGCAATTACACAGTATATCAACAATGAAAACCGGCTTTCCGCCATGCAGTGCCCGCTTGCTAAAACATTGCTTGGAATTGCAATGGCAGAAATGATGCATCTGCAGAAACTTGGAGAAATGATTGTTTTGCTGGGAGGACAGATTGATTTTACGGCAGTACAGCAAAATGGAAGAAAAAGAATGTGGACGCCGGAATACCTGAATATCCCAACTCAGGCCAAACAGATGCTTATGGCGGATATTGAAGCAGAGAAAGCGGCGATTTCACAGTACCGTATGCACATGAAGATGATAAAGGATTCTTGTGTGAATGCTGTATTGATACGGATTATCCAGGACGAAGAATATCATATTATGATATTGCGCGCACTCATAGATGGATATTGTTAAGCGAGAGAAAAATTTCCGTTTCAGATTTATATTTCATTATATAGAATCGTTGACAAAGAAGTAAGACAGAAGTATAATAGAAGTAATTAAAAACGGTAGTTAAGTTGAATGCTCGATAAGTAAGGATTCCCCCGAAAGTATCGCAGATACAATCGGGGGATAGCTTTCATCTGAGAAATAAAATTAGCTGCATTTCCAGGATACAGACCAATAAAACTGAAAATCATCCCTGTGCCAATCTGGTTTTATAAAACGGGGGATTTTATAAAAGGAATCTTCAATCATTTGGGGTAAATGTTTGGGATTCCTAAGGCTATTATATCAATTTTTTAAAAGGAGGAATTTTAATGAAAGAAACGGGCAGTAAAAGAAGGATGCGTTCTTTTATAGCTGGGACACTAGCATTTCTGCTGATGTTTACAACGGCATTGTCAGGTTTTCCGGCTATGCAGACAAACGCGGCGGAAGGCAAGACCTGGTATCGTATGACGGCGGGCAGTGGAAATGGAAATAGTCATAACTATTCCAGCGATGCCGATGGAAATGCAGCGGTTCTTCTTCATCAGACAGAGAAGATGACAATGGGTCAGAAATTATCAACGACATTTGAGCTGGTGGGTGATGTGACGCATCGAGTTGGGTTTTTCTATGCGTATAAGGATGATTCAAACTGGCTGTACATAGGATACAATGGAAATTGGTATTATGAATATCCGACAGATTCTGGTACATCTTATCCTGGCATTAGCGGGCTGCCGGCTATTTCGACCGGCGATCGTGTGACGATTTCTGTTACAGTGGATCGTGAGGTGCTTGTAGTGGATGTCAATGGCGTGGAAAAACGTTTGAATGATCAGGTGCTTTCCAATATGGGAGAAGCGTTTGGGACTGATAGCCGTTTTGGGTTCCGTAATGGTACATCCGGTTCAACGATCCGTTTTACAGATGTTACATGCGGCGGTAAAGCAATTAGCGGCGATTGGGAATTTTTGGCAGAACATACCGGACAACAATTTGAAACAGAAGTAACTGAAGTGCATACAGTAACGGGAACGGTTGAAGATACAGAGGGTAATCCAATATCAGATGCAAAGGTACGTGTTGGTACTGAAAATACACGAACTGATGATAGCGGGGAATTTTCTGTTGATGTAGAAGAAGGTACTTATGATGTGTCTGCGTCTGCATCGGGATATATTGCAAATTCCATGACAGGCGTTGTGGTAGATGGAGATAAAACCTTAGATCCAATTGTGCTTCAGTCTAAGGCGGCTATTAAATACGATAATTATATTAGTAATGACCAGATCAAGGCCGCAGTCAGTGATAAGTTTCCGCAGGTATTTCAGTATGAACTGACTATGGACGGTAAAACAGGACAGTTATTCGGTGGACAGGAGTCGGAATTGTCATTTATCCGGATTGGGGCATATGATGCGGATAGTAGAGCGGTTGTGTTAAAAGACATTGAACCAGAGATGAACAATGTCAAGATAAATGCGGATAATGCAGTATATGAGATGTCGCTTGTAAATGAAGATGCAGCGATTGATTTAGACATGACGGTAAAAATTTCTGTTGCAGACAATGATTTGACTTGGGAAGTGACAGAGATTACAAAAAATGAAGGTTGTGCAAAGATAAACACAATTGATGTGCCGAACTTAAACCTGGTAACAATTGTAGATACACAGATGGATGCACAGTTTAAAGGCGCAGTGATTTCTTCTGATACGAACGGCAGCGGAGACAGAGAGATTACATTTGAAAAGGGATTTGTAGCAGGAAATACAGATGGGTATGCTTATGGATTTTTATCTGCAGACGGTATCAGCGCAGGTGTATGGAGCAATTCGGAAATGCTCAAAGACAAACGGCTTGTGCGCAATAACGGTACAGATTGCATCTCTTTGACAAGCGCAGCATGGTATTATGATTATAACGATGAGAGTGGTTATATATTCTCAAATCAGCCTACGGTATATGAAGGCGTGGCAGGCGGTGTTCCTGTGAGTGAATTGCCATGTGTAAAGGTATGTTTTGCAGGCGACGAGAATGAAGATGAAATTGTGGACTGGCAGGATGGGGCAATTGCGTATCGAGATATTATGAATAACCCATATGGTTCAGAAAATACAAAAGAACTTGTCAACTATCGTATTTCCATGAACTTTAGCAGTCAGGCCACAAATCCGTATTATAAGACGGCGGATAATATCAAAAAAGTATATTTGGCAACAGACGGACTTCCTCAGGCGGTTATGATGAAAGGTTACGGAAGTGAAGGACATGATTCTGCAAACTCTGAGTATGGTTATATTTCAGAACGTCTTGGAGGTTTGGAACAGTTAAAACAGTTAAATACAATTGCGCATAAGTATAATACGCAGATGGGTATCCATATCAATGCGCAGGAAGTTTATCCGGAAGCCCCGACATTTTCTGAGGAGTTAATCAATGGGCCGACGCAGCCTGGATGGGGCTGGCTGGATCAGTCTTATACAATTAACCGCGGATATGATCTTGGGACGGGACTTCGTTATAAGAGATTACTTCAGCTTTACGATCAGTTGAACGATACTTCCCTTTATAAAAACAAATGGCCGAATGTTGCAGGACAGGGCACAGAGGAAGAGGAAGTAGTGGCAGATGCGAAAACAATTGCAGATACGGTTGCTGAAAAGAAAATGACTACAACAGAAAACTTGGATTTCATGTATCTTGACGTTTGGTATGGGGATGCATGGGAGACACGTAAAATAGCACAGCAGTTTAACAGCCTGGGATGGAGATTTTCTACGGAGTTTGGTGCAGAAGGCGAGTATGATTCGACTTGGCAGCACTGGGCGACAGAAGGACATTACGGCGGTTCCGGCATGAAGGGAGTAAATAGTGATGTCATCCGCTTTATTCGTAACCATCAGAAAGATTCCTTTGTATTGAATTATCCGAAATACGGTGGAACGGCAGATAATCCTCTGCTTGGCGGATTCGACCTCACTGGATTTGAAGGCTGGGGCGGCAGTAATGACAGTTTTGTAACTTATATTACTAAGACGTTTTTGGCAAATCTTCCGACAAAGTTCTTACAGCATTATAAAGTATATAAATGGGAGAACTATCCAGAAGGCGAATCTCCGACAGGAAACCATGAAAAAGAAATTACGTTAAAGAGCGATGATGGCAAAGATACTGTAGTTGTAACAAGAAATGAAGATCAGATTGAAAACGACCTCAATGGGGATCAGACTTTAAATTATGTAGAGAGAACAATTGCTTTAAACGGCAAAACGATTTTAGACGACGCTAAGTATTTACTCCCATGGACAGATTGGGAAACAAATGAAGAGAAATTATATCATTTCAATTATGATGGCGGAACAACTACATGGGAACTGCAGGATGACTGGAAAAATCTTGCAAATGTCAAAGTATATACTTTAACAGATGTAGGGCGGACAGATGAAAAAACTGTTGCAGTTAAAAATGGAAGCATTACTTTAGAAGCAGCAGCAAAGACGCCGTATATCGTTGTGAAAGGCGACTCTTCTAAGAAGAAAGAAATTAAAGAGCCATGGAGCCAGTTTGCGCATGTTACAGATACTGGATTTAATGCTTATGCAGGAATGGGCGAAGGAAATTCTTTGGATAAATCTGTTTGGTCTGGAGATACGGAAGACGTAAAAGTAGTTCGTATTGAGGCAACTGGAAACAAATATTTAAAGATGGGCAGCGAGACGAAAACACAGTCTGTTTCTACAACAATTACTGATTTAGAGGCTGGAAAAGATTATGTGGCTCAGGTCTATGTAGATAATAAGAGTGATGCAAAAGCATCAATTAAAGTAACGGGCGGGAAAAAAGAGGTTTCTAATTATACGTTGAAATCTCTCGCTCCAAACTATGTACAGTGTGATGCGCATAGTACAAGAGCAGTTTCAGGAAGCAGAATGCAGACGATGCAGGTGTCCTTTACAGCAAAATCGTCTACGGCAACATTGACGTTGGAGCGTGAAGCCGGCAAAGATATTACTTATTTTGATGACATCCGTATTGTTGAAAAGACTTTAGATAATGTTCAGTCAAATGGGAATTTCAAACAGGATTTTGAATCCGTAGTATCGGGCTTGTATCCATTTGTATTGGGGCCGGCACAGGGCGTGACCGATCATGTAACCCATTTAGCCGAATTGCATGAACCATATTCACAATCAGGCTGGGGACGTGAGACGCTGGATGATGTTTTGGATGGAAAATGGTCATTGAAACATCATGGAGATAATAATGGAATTATCTACCGTACAATACCACAAAACCTTCATTTTGAAGATGGTCAGACTTATCGGATTAGCTTTGATTACCAGTCTGGATTTAGAGGACATTATTATATTATTGTGGGTGACGGAGATGATATAGTTCAGACTTTTGAGTATTTGCCGCCTACGGCAACCGCAGATATGAATTGCACATCAGAAACAGAACAATTTACATTCCGGATGGTAGGTTCCAGCAGCGGGCAGTCATGGTTTGGTATTGCGGCAACTGCGCCTAATTTTACACAGGAAGAGACAGATGCAGGATTAGCATCTTATGGTTCGCGGGATTTTGTAATGGACAATTTAGTAGTAAATAAAGTTGGTGTGAAAGTTACTGGTTCAGCTTCTACTGTAACAACTGCGGAAACACCGATTGATTTAGCGGTAGAATTTGCAGATGAATTGGATGCAGCTAACGCTGTGACATGGACATCGTCTGATTCAAGTATTGCACGCGTTGTTCCGGATCCAGATGACAGCAAGAAATGTAAAGTATATTTTGTTAATTTTGGTGATGCGATAATTACAATGCACACCAGGGTAGGACTTGAGGATGTTGAACTGCCATGGGCAGTATCATTCCCTGAATTTTTTGACTTGCCGGATGATGAACAGGAAACGGCAGAGTGGGAAAGTGTTTTTGCGAATACAGAGGAAACCGCTGGTGAAAACGCCCAAAAAGAAAACGCCATTGATGGGGATGCCGGAACATTTTGGCATTCGGCGTATAATCCTTCAAAGTTTACTGTATCAGAAACGAACCCGGCTAAGATTACTGTGAAAGCCACTGAGGATATATCGGGGTTAAACAGGCTTCGTTTTACACAGAGACCATCAAATGTAAATGGTATCGTACAAAAATATAAAGTAGTAGTGGGCGATACATTTGATGAAGCAAGCAATGAAATGACAAACCCTTCATTTGAATCAGAAGCAATAACAACGACGGATCCTTCTGCTGGTAAAACGGAAACATTTATACTTCCAGCTTCTGCAGCAGGGCAATATGTACAAATTCAGGTATTGCAAGGCGGGGGTGATTTTGCTTGTATAGCAGAAATTACCTTAGATAAAACAGGTACTTACAATACGGATGAAGAACAGGGTAATCTGTCGGATAACGATTCTGCAGCAACAAATGAAGTGAAAAAATCTTTACAGACAGTTGTGGAGAAAGCAGAAGATGTTTATAAAGCAGGCCAAGGCGATTATTCAGATGAAAGCTGGGCAGCGTTTGAAGAGGCTTACAATGCAGCAATGGATGCAGGAGAAGATGCAACTTTGGAGGAACTGTTAGAATTACAGCAGACATTGACAAAGGCGCAGAGCGAGCTTATTATTACAGCAGAAAAAGCAAAGAAAAATCTTGCTTCTGCGATTTCATCAGCAAAACCAATTTATACTGCAGGTCAGGGTAATTATACGGATGAAAGCTGGACGACGTTTGAAGAGACATATCTTGCAGCAGAAAAAGCAAAAGATAGTACAAATGAACGAGAACTTGTTTGGTTTTGTCGTAAACTGGAAAATGCTCAAAAGAATTTGCAGACAAAGTCGCAGGAACAGCTGGCGATAGAGAAAGCGCAAAAGGATTTATTGGCAGTTGTAAATGCTGCTGATGCAAAATTTAAGGCAGGCCAGGGCAGTTATACGGCAGCAAGCTGGACAGCATTTGTAAACGCATATAATGCAGCTCGTTCCGGACTGGATTCTGAAGATAAGGCTGCGCTGGAGAAGTTAAATAAGGCGTTGGTACAGGCGCAGAAAAATTTAATCACAACGGCAGAGCAGAAAGCGAAAGAGGCGCTGCAGCTAGCCCAAAAACAGTTGAATTCAGCATTAAACGCTGCGGCAGTTAAAATAAAAGCAGGCAGAGGCAGTTATACGGCAAAAACATGGACAGCGTTTGTAAATGCTTATAATGCAGCAAATAAAGGAAAAAATTCTACAAATGCAGCAACATTAAATCAATTGAAAAATACTCTTGTAAAAGCACAGGCTGCTTTACAAAAGGAAACTACACAGCCTGTGGAAACATTGAAAGAGGGAGCAACTGCGGACATTGACGGCGTTCGTTATACTGTAATTGATGCAGCGAATAAAAAAGCAGCGGCAAAGGGTATCAAAAAGACAATTCAGAAAGTAGAAATTCCGGCAACTGTTACTATTAATAATGTAACCTGCACTGTTACAGAGATTAGTGCAAACGCTTTTAAGAATTATAAGAAACTAAAGACAGTTAAAATTGGTTCTAATGTGGAAATGATTGGAAAATCAAGTTTCTCTGGCTGTAAAGCTTTGAAGACGCTTACAATCGGTGAAAATGTGAAAAAAATCGATAAGCAAAGTTTTTATAATTGTAAGAAGTTGAACAAAATAACAATTAAGTCAACAAAAATTACCTCGATTGGAAGGAAAGCGTTTAAAGGAACAACTTCAAAGGTAAAAGTTACATTATCTAAGAAGCAGAAGAAAAAATCGGCGCTGAAAAAGAAACTGCAAAACGCTGGAATTAGCAAGAAAGCGAAAATCAAGTAATACAGATTTACTTAGCACAAGAAAAGAGGCATACGCATGGTATGTCTCTTTTCTCTTTTAGAAAAATGTTTTTCATACAGTATAATTTATGCTATACTATAAAATATTAATTTGATAAATGAAATAGAGAAGAAAATGAGTGAAACAGAGAGCAAAAAACAATCAGAGTACGAAAGGCGTCAGGCGGCAAGACGTGCCTTAAAAAAGAAAAAATACAAAAGGCAGATAATTTTTAAGATAGTCGCTGCAGTTATTGTAATCATTATTTTAGGTGTTACGGTTAAAGAAGTGATACGTTTGGTAAACAGCAAAAAAGCAAAACCGGTTGTAAAAGAAACTGTTATACCAGAGAAAATTGTACAAACTCCGCCGGAATATGACGTACAATTATTGAGCGTAAATGAATATTCAAGACCGGGTCTTCCGTTGGAGAAAATCAATGGAATTGTGGTGCATTACACAGCGAATCCGGGTACGACAGCACAGCAGAACAGAGATTATTTTGAAGGATTAAGCATATCTGGAGAAACGTCTGTCAGCAGTCACTTTGTCGTTGGCATGGAAGGAGAGCTGATTCAGTGTATTCCCTGTAATGAAATTGCATATGCGTCAAATGAAAGAAATGCGGATACGGTATCAATTGAATGTTGTATTCCAGACGAGACGGGTAAATTTTCGGATGCGACGTATCAAACGCTGATACATCTGCTGGCGTGGTTGGTGGGCAGGTATCATTTAGAAACAGACGACGTCATCCGCCACTATGACGTTACAGGCAAAAATTGTCCCAAATATTATGTGGAAAATGAATCTGCATGGCAGTCCTTAAAAGCAGACGTTACAAATTATATTGAAAGTTATGGAACAATCGAAGCGGAAACAGAGGAGTAAATGAATGATAGAAGAACTTTTTCATCAATTGGAATGTCAGGAAGAAATACGCAGGACGCTTAGCGAGATTCGGGCGGCTGTTAAAGAAGAGAAAGAGTATCAAAAGGCATTGGAAATTGTAGGGGATGGAGCTGTTTTAGAGGGATATTTATTACATGAAGATGCAAAGGTGCGGAAAAATGCAGCGGCTTTGATTGGAGATTTGGCGCTCGAAAATGCGTCGGCGGCATTATATAAAGCATATCAGACAGAAAAAACATTGTTTGTCAGAAGCGCCATTCTTGAGGCATTAGAGAAAACAAATCCTTATCCGTATCTGGGAGAACTATCGATGCGGTATGAATTCTTGTGCGGCAGTGAGCCAAAAGAAGAAGAAAAGAAACATATCAGAGAAGAACTGCGGGTATTGGGCCGGATTTTAAGAAAAGAGGGGGAAGAAAAGCGACATACGTTTATGGGTTGGAACCAGCGGAACACGATACTTTTGACGACGTATCCCAAATATGCAAAACAAACATCAGAGAAATTTTCGGCGTACCGCAAAGGGCTGACTTCTCTTGGTGTACAGGCAGTTGTGGATAATCTATTGAAAATTATAGAAATCCGTACATTTCGTGAATTGCTGTTTCCGATTGCTTTAAAGAGAGAGGTTGCGTTTGAAGATGGTCCGGAGTGTTTTGCAAAAGCATTAGCAGAATCGAAACTGCTTGTGCTGCTGGAACGAAATCATAAAGAAGCGCCTCCGTTTTATTTTCGAATGGACGTTAAGGGCAGGCAGTCGCTCGCAGATCGTTCCCGCTATTTGAAACGTGCAGCTGCAGTCATTGAAGAAATGACAGAACGAAAACTGATAAATGCGCCGGAGGAATATGAATTTGAAGTCAGACTGTATTTTAATCAGTCAGGAAAGATACGAGTGTTTTTAAAAATGAACACAATACCAATGGAGCGGTTTTCATACCGCAGGCAGACAATCGCGGCTTCCATTCATCCTTCTTTAGCTGCCCTGTTAGTTGATCTTGCGAAACCGTATTTAAAAAAGCGCGCCCGGATTTTAGATCCCTGCTGTGGGGTGGGGACAATGTTAATCGAACGGCATAAAGTTGTTCCGGCAAGAGAAATATATGCGATTGATATTTTCGGGGAGGCGGCAGAAAAAGCGAGGTATAACGTTAAAAAAGCGGGAATCAGGATGAATGTGATTCAGAAGGATTTTTTTGAGTTTACCCATGGTAATTTATTTGATGAAATTATTTCGAATATGCCGCTTAGGGGAAAGCGCAGTAAAGAGGAACAGGATCTGTTTTACCAGAAGTTTTTTGATAAATCAGAAGGGCTTTTGGTAGAAGATGGAATTATGGTTTTATATTCAAATGAAAATGGATTTATCAAAAAACAGCTGAGATTACATCCATGCTTTCAATTATATCGGGAATATGTTATGTTAGAAAAGGAAGGGTTTACTCTTTATATCATAGGAAGAAAAAGAAATAGGGATTTAGAATGAAACATATTGTAGTTGGAATCCTGGCTCATGTAGATGCTGGCAAAACGACGCTTTCCGAAGCGCTTTTATATGCAGGAGGCAGGATTAAAAAGATGGGTCGTGTAGACAAACAAAATTCATATTTAGATACAGATGTCTATGAGCGCGAGAGAGGTATTACAATTTTTTCCAAACAGGCAGTTTTGAAATTGGAGGAAGTTGCGATTACACTTTTGGATACGCCGGGGCATGTGGATTTTTCAGCAGAGATGGAACGTTCGCTGCAGGTGTTAGACTATGCCATTCTTGTGATTAGCGGGGCAGACGGCGTGCAGGGGCATACGAAAACACTTTGGAATCTGTTATTGGAATATCAGATTCCGGTTTTTTTGTTTGTGAATAAAATGGATCAGCAAGGGACGGATGAAAAAAAACTGTTAAAAGAATTGCGGCAGCAGTTGTCAGATAATTGTATTTCTTTTGAAAAAACGAAGGAGGAAGAGTTTTGGGAAGAAGCTGCTATGTGCAGCGAAGAAGCATTGGAGCTGTTTTTGGAAACGGGACAGTTAGAGCATGAGATGATTTGTCAATTGATTGCAGAACGAAAATTGTTTCCATGCTATTTTGGCTCTGCATTAAAAAATACGGGCGTAAAAGAATTTTTTGATGGAGTCTGCCAATACGTAAAACAGAGGGCTTATCCAAAAGAATTTGGGGCAAAAGTATTTAAAATTACACGAGACGAATCAGGGCTGCGCCTAACCCATTTAAAAGTAACCGGAGGAAGTCTAAAAGTTAGGTCGCTGTTAAATGATACGGAAAAAGGCTGGGAAGAAAAGGTTCATCAGATACGGATTTATTCCGGTGAAAAATACGAAGCGGTTGACGAAGCGGCTGCGGGGGAACTCTGTGCAGTTACGGGACTTAGTAAAACATATGCGGGAGAAGGCCTTGGAATAGAAACGTCTTCTGAAAATCCGAAATTAAATCCGGTGCTGACGTATCAGGTTTTGCTGCAAAAAGGGTGCGATGCATTAAGTCTTCTCCCTAAGCTGCGCCAGTTAGAGGAAGAAGACCCTAAGCTGCATATTATCTGGAATGAAAAACATCAGGAAATTTTAATCCGGGTTATGGGAGAGGTGCAGACAGAAATTCTAAAAAGGCAGGCATTTGACAGGTTTGGAGTGGAAATTGGTTTTGATGCGGGGCATATTCTTTATAAGGAGACAATTGCCGCCCCGGTGGAAGGCGTGGGACATTTCGAGCCGCTGCGCCATTATGCTGAAGTGCATTTTTTGATGGAACCGTTAGAGCGGGGAAGCGGCCTGCAGTTTGAATCAAATTGCAGTGAAGATGTTTTAAGTAAGAATTGGCAGCGTTTGATTTTGATGCATTTGAAAGAAAAAGAACATCTTGGAGTGCTGACGGGCTCTGCCATTACGGATATGAAAATTACGCTGGCGGCAGGAAAGGCGCATCAGAAACATACAGAAGGCGGCGATTTCCGTCAGGCTGTGTACCGGGCGGTCCGACAGGGATTAAAGCAGGCCGAATCAATCTTGTTAGAGCCCTATTATGAGTACCGGCTGGAAGTGCCGGAACAATTTGTCGGCAGGGCGATGACAGATCTGAAAATGCGCCATGCAGATATGGAGGGGCCAAAACTTAGTGAAGGAGCGGCAGTCCTTATCGGAAGGGCTCCTGTTTCATCTTTACAGGAGTATGTAAAAGATGTGACGGCTTATACAAAAGGAACTGGAAAATTATTTTTAAGTTACGGCGGATATGACATATGCGTCAATGCGCAGGAAGTAATCGAACACATTGGATATGATGCGGAGGCAGATTTGGAAAATCCGTCGTCGTCTGTATTTTGCAGCCATGGTTCCGGTTTTTTAGTGGAATGGGACCGGGTTCCGGAATTTATGCACTTAGAAAGTATTCTCCCTGAAAGAAAGAGAGAAGATGCGCAGTCGTCAGAGGTGGTCGCGCAGAGTTTTCAAGAACCTGTGTGGATGGATACAGAAGAAGTAGACGCGATTCTGGCAAAGACATTTCATGCAAACAAACGGAGGAAAGATGTTCCCCAAAAAGGATATTATACGAAAAAACGCGTGGTATCTTCTGAAACAGACGTACCAAAGTACCGCAGAAAAAAGAAGGAGGAAACAAGGGAAGAATATTTGCTGGTAGATGGATATAATATGATATATGCGTGGGAAGAACTGCGTGAACTTTCGAAAGATAACATGGATGGGGCAAGAGGGCAGCTTCTCGATTTACTTTGTAATTATCAGGGGATGAAACAATGTCAGGTCATTGTTGTCTTTGACGCATACCGGATAAAAGGCCGGCAGACGGAATTTTTTGATTACCATAATATTCATGTGGTATATACAAAAGAAGCTGAGACTGCAGATGCGTATATTGAAAAGTTTGCCCATATAAATGGGAAAAAGTACCATATAACAGTAGCAACATCAGACGGATTAGAGCAAATAATTATACGCGGTGCAGGCTGTATGTTGTTATCCGCCAAGGATTTGTTTGAGGATATGCAGAGTTTAGTGAGGACAGCCATAGACGCGGCGGCGTCTGTGCAGAAGGGACGCAGTTATTTGCTGGATACAATATCAGAAGAAGTATCCGGCCAAATAAAAGAGTCTCTAAAAGAAAGGAAGGAAACAACATGAAAAAAGTATCAAAAACAATAACGCTTATTTTAGTGTTAGCAGCAGCTTTTGGAATTTATTATTATGTCACAATTCCAGCAATTAATATCCATTCTGTTGGATTTTGGCAATGCCTTTTATTCGCAGTTGCAATTTTAAATGTCATTTATGTGCTGTTAAAAGCAAAACAATATTCGAAAACACACGGAGCAGCGCCGTTTTCGAAAGATTTGTTAGGAACTTTAAAACTGGCAAAGGCAGGAATTGGAATATTTGTGCTGATACTTCTTGTATTTTTGATTGGAGCAGTGCTTTCATCTCCAATCGTAAATGCGAATAAGTATCAGAAACTTTTGACCGTGGAAAATAGTGACTTTTCAGAAGATATAAAAGAAGTCAGCTATCGTACGATTCCGCTTTTGGATAAAAATTCTGCCGAGCTTTTGGGAAACAGAAAAATGGGCAGCATGGTAGATATGGTTTCTCAGTTTGAAGTGAGCAGCGAATATACACAGATTAATTATCAGGATACTCCGGTGCGCGTTGCGCCGCTTGTGTATGCCAGTCCGATCAAATGGCTGACAAACCAAAAGCAGGGCATTCCGGCATATATCCGTATTGATATGGCGACCCAGAATACGGAATGTGTCAAATTAAGCGAAGGTATCCATTATTCAAAATCAGAATATTTTAACCGGAACATTTACAGGCATTTGCGGTTTCAGTATCCGACTTATATTTTTGACGACCAGATTTTCTTTGAAATCAATGATGAGGGAACGCCATATTGGGTTTGTCCGGTGAAAGAGTTTACAATTGGACTTTTTGGAGGCCAGACCGTAGGAAAAGCAGTACTTTGTAATGCGATTACCGGAGAATGTGAAGAATATGATATAAAAGATGTGCCAAATTGGGTAGATAAAGTGTTTTCGGCAGAGCTTTTGACGGGGCTTTATAATTATCATGGAACTTTAAAACATGGATATTTTAATAGTATTTTGGGGCAGAAAGACTGTCTTCAAACGACAAACGGCTATAATTATATTGCGCTGGAGGACGACGTTTGGGTATATACCGGCGTTACTTCCGTCAGTGGAGATCAGTCAAACGTCGGATTTGTACTGATGAATCAAAGGACGATGGAGACGAAGTTTTATACAATTGAAGGCGCGATTGAAGATTCGGCAATGTCTTCCGCAGAAGGACAGGTACAAAATCTGGGCTATCGAGCAACATTTCCGCTTTTGCTCAATATTTCCGGTGAACCGACGTATTTTATGGCGTTAAAAGACGGAGCCGGATTGGTAAAAAAATATGCCATGGTGAATGTACAGAAATATCAATGGGTAGCTATTGGCGATACAGTGCAGGAATGTGAAAAAGAATATGTAAAACTTTTAACGACAAGTGGAATTACAAAAGGCGAAACAGCCGGAGTATTTGAGCAGGCAAAAGGAAAAATCGCTTCCATTGCTCCAGTCGTCATAGAGGGGACGACGCATTATTATATCTGTCTTGAAAAATCAGACGAGATTTTTGATGTAAATCTGTCGGATACCACATTAGTAGAAGTGGTAAAATATGCAGTCGGGGATATGATTTCATTCGAGTATGAGGTGGCGGAAAGCGGTCTTTGTACTGTGTTGTCACTGCAGTAAGCTCTGTCCAAAGGTATATTTTCCGGGTTTTTGGCGAATACTAGATGTAAATTTGATTAAAAGGAGTCTGGTATGAGAGCAAATTTGGAAATTATAAAAGTGTGCGGCAGAGAAATTATGGATTCGAGGGGGAATCCAACAGTAGAAGCAGAGGTAGTTGTCAAAAATCATGCGACGAAACGAATTTCGGAAGGGAGGGCGGCTGTTCCTTCCGGGGCGTCCACAGGGCAGTTTGAAGCGGTTGAGCTGCGCGACGGAGAGAAACGTTATGGAGGAGCCGGAGTTAAAAAAGCAGTTTCTCATATAAATCAAAAAATAGCGAAAGAGCTTATAGGAGAAAATGCGCTCAATCAGAAAAAAATAGATGCAAAACTTATCGAACTGGACGGTACGCCAAATAAAAAGCGTCTGGGCGCAAATGCAACGCTGGGCGTATCAATTGCAACGGCAAAAGCAGCTGCAAATGCACTGAATCTGCCGCTGTACCAATATTTAGGCGGGGTCAATGCGCATGTGCTTCCGGTTCCTATGATGAATATTTTAAACGGCGGCAAACATGCGAAAAATACAGTAGATTTTCAGGAATTTATGATTATGCCCATAGGCGCAAAATGTTTTCAGGAAGCGCTTTGCATGGGAGCAGAAGTTTATCATTCTTTAAAAAAGATTTTAGCACAGGATGGAAAATCAACGGCAGTCGGGGATGAAGGCGGTTTTGCCCCGGATTTAAAAGATGCGTTTGAAGTTTTGGATTATCTTTCAAAGGCTGTGCAGGCGGCCGGATATGAGTGTGGCAAGGACATTGTATTTGCTATGGATGCTGCTGCGTCAGAGTTATATGATGAAAAATCAGGAATGTATTATTTTGAAGGGGAAACTGAAATTTTAAAGAAAGAACAGCCGGGTACGAATGTGGAAGCTATTATGCGTACAACGGAGGAAATGATTCTTTTGTATCAAGAACTTTGCAGTAAATATCCGATGTTTTCGATTGAAGACGGTCTAAATGAAGAGGATTGGGCAGGCTTTAAATTGTTCACAGAGCGGCTGGGGTCTAAAGTGCAGCTTGTAGGAGATGATTTATTTGTTACAAATACTTCGCGTCTGAAAAAAGGCATTGCGTCGGGATGTGCGAATTCGATTCTAATAAAATTAAATCAGATTGGAACGATTTCTGAGACCATGGAAGCAATTGAGACGGCGCATAGAGCCGGATATACGGCAGTCGTTTCCCATCGGTCAGGAGAAACAGAAGACACGACAATTGCAGATTTGGCAGTTGCCTTAAACTGTGGACAGATTAAAACTGGCGCGCCGTGCAGGACAGACAGAGTTGCAAAATACAATCAGCTTCTTAGGATTGAAGAATTACTTATGGAGACGGCAGCATATCCAAAAGACGCCTGTTTTCTGTTCCTGAGAAATAAAAAATAACTTGAAAAAAGGTCAGGCATATGATATACTAAAAAAAATTATGAGAACTGATGAAGAAACAAATCGTAGGAGGTAATACCCGTGGCAGTAGCAAAAACGATTGTAACAGTAGTATTTGTTTTAATATGTCTGACTTTGACAGTGATTATTCTGATGCAGGAAGGTAAATCTGCAGGATTAGGCGCTATCTCAGGAGCAGCGGATACTTATTGGGGTAAAAATAAGGGCCGTTCTATGGAAGGGATACTTGTAAAGATTACAAAGGTGTGTGTATTTCTGTTCATAGTTATTGCTGCAGTACTGAATATAGGGAGTTTCCAGTAACAATCCACATTTAAGCAGATAAGACTGTCGTATCATCGGCAGTCTTTTTATTTCATTTTATTTAGGAAAGAACTTGAGGAAAAATATGGATAAAGAACAATTTGAGAAACAAAAAAAGGTGATATACGAGTTTATTTGTGATGACTTATATGTTCCAATGAAGATAAAAGAAATGGCAGTTATTCTTTCCGTTCCAAAAAGCCGCCGCTATGAATTAGAAGAAGCGTTGTCTGCTTTGATGGAGGAAGGAAAGATTGCAGTTTCGAAAAAGGGACGATATTTTAAATCCAAAGTAAACACTGTTGCCGGAACTTTTACCAGCCATGCAAGAGGATTTGGATTTGTGACGGTGGAGGGCGAAACAGAAGATATTTTTATTCCCAAGGATAAAGTAAACGGTGCATTTCACCAAGACGTTGTACAAGTCTCTATCAGTCCGAGGTCTTCTGGAAAACGCAGGGAAGGCGCAGTGATTAAAATACTTTCACATGGACTTTTGCAGGTGGTAGGGACATATGAGGCGAGTAAAAATTTTGGATTTGTTGTGCCGGATAATCCGAAAATTGGACACGATATTTTTGTTATGCTGGAACATTCTAAAGGCGCTGTCAGCGGACACAAAGTAGTCGTAAAATTAACGGATTATGGGAAGAAAGGAAAAAATCCTGAAGGGAAAATTGTTGAAATCATCGGACACAGGAATGATCCTGGGACAGATATTTTGGCGCTTGTAAAATCGTATGAGATTCCGACTGTATTTTCAGAAAAAGCGCTGCAACAGGCAAAACGGGCAGATAAAGCAGTTTCTGAGGCAGATATGGAAGGGCGCATGGATTTTCGGGCATGGCAGACAGTGACGATTGACGGAGAAGACGCGAAGGATTTAGATGATGCCGTTACATTGACAAAAGAGGGGAATTTGTTTTGTCTTGGCGTGCATATTGCAGATGTGGCAAATTATGTCCAGGAACACAGCGCATTAGATGCAGAGGCCTACAAGCGCGGTACAAGCGTTTATCTGGCAGATCGTGTAATTCCAATGCTGCCCCATGCGCTTTCGAAAGGAATTTGTTCTCTGAATCAGGGAACAGACCGGCTTGCTATGAGCTGTATTATGACGATAGACGAAAAAGGCAGAATAGTAGACCATAAGATTACAGAATCTGTAATTTGTGTTGACCGCCGTATGAGTTATACAAACGTAAAAAAAATTTTGGAAGATGGAGATTCGCAAATAATAGAGGAATATAAAGAGTTTGTGCCGTTATTTGAACGCATGAAAGAATTATCGGCGATTCTTCGGAATAAAAGAAAAAAACGAGGTTCGATTGATTTTGATTTTCCAGAGACGAAAATTATTTTGGATGAAAAAGGGCATCTAAAAGAAATTTTGCCGCATGAAAGAAATGTTGCGACAAAGATTATTGAAGATTTTATGCTGGCTGCAAATGAGACGATTGCAGAAGATTTTTTCTGGCAGCAGACGCCGTTTATGTATCGCACGCATGACAAACCAGACAGTGAAAAAATACAAAAACTTTCTGCATTTGTCAATAATTTTGGGTATTCCATTCATATCGGGCAAGAAGAGATTCATCCAAAAGAGCTGCAGAAACTGTTACAGAAGATTGAAGATACGCCGGAAGAGGCGTTAATCAGCCGTTTGACGCTGCGTTCTATGAAACAGGCGAAGTATTCGGCGGATTGTTCGGGGCACTTTGGCTTGTCCGCCTCATATTATTGCCATTTTACATCGCCAATTCGAAGGTATCCGGATTTGCAGATTCATAGGATTATCAAAGACTGTTTAAGGGGCAGGATGGATGAGAAGCGGGCAGGGCATTATGAAAAACTTTTACCGGAAGCCGCAAAACATTCCAGTGAGATGGAGCGCAGGGCAGATGAAATTGAGCGGGAAGTGGAAAAATTAAAGAAAGCAGAGTATATGACGCGCCATATTGGAGAAGAATTTGAAGGTGTGATTTCCGGCGTTACTGCGTGGGGATTTTATGTGGAACTGCATAATACAATCGAAGGACTTGTACCAATCACGTCTTTGACAGATGATTTTTATGAGTATTTGGAAGAGACGTATGAGCTGGCTGGGGAAGCAACAAACCGTAGGTTCAAACTTGGGCAGAGGGTGACAGTTACCGCAGTAAAAGCCGATACGATGCTTAGGACGATAGAGTTTCAATTGTCAGAAAAAGGCGGGGAGCAAAATGAGTAAAGAGAATGTAAGACTGATTGCGAATAATAAAAAGGCAAGGCACGATTATTTTTTGGAAGAATTATATGAAACTGGAATTTGTCTGCATGGAACAGAAGTAAAGTCTTTGCGTATGGGGAAATGCAGTATCAAAGAGGCGTTTGTCAGAATTGAAAAAGGAGAAGTGGTGATTTATGGTATGCACATTTCCCCTTATGAAAAAGGGAATATTTTTAATAAAGA
>OFFJ01001275.1_pt1 | contig 19009 bp, 21 predicted proteins | sample 1521261 | NCBI WGS metagenome assembly OFFJ01 (sample SAMEA3504122, study PRJEB24116) | mouse gut metagenome | biome: mouse gut; feature: mouse-associated habitat; material: faeces | place: Denmark | collected 2011 | reverse complement strand
ACTTTTAAGATAACTTTCTATTATCCTTTATTTAATAATATAATTTTTTTATTTTCAAATAGCACAAAGTACCAATAAAATCAACCCAAAATGCAAAACTGCACATTTTTTATGCAAAATTGCACACTTTTTCAAATTATTCGTTGTTTCCAATCGACTTTTAAGGTATTCTCCGTCATAATTGATTTATCATTATACGGAGGATTTTTTATGTTTAATTTAGTTGATGAAAAGGACAAATACCTAATTGCTTGTAAGTCCTTAAAAGGTTTAAGTGATCTAACCCTCAAGGCATACAAAATTGATTTAAAACAGTTCTGTGATTTTATGTGCCAGCATGACTGCTTTGACAAGAACGAACTCAATTCATATATCAATATGCTGCACAATAGATACAAACCTAAAAGTGCAAAGCGAAAGATTGCTTGCGTGAAGGCATTTTACAGGTATATGGAAATTGAGGACATTATAGATTTTAATCCATTCCACAAGATAATTTTGAAATATAAAGAACCTTTGAAACTTCCAAGAACAATACCATTGAATTGCATACAGGATATGCTTAATTATGCATATAAACAGCATTCTATTGCTGTTACCAAATATCAGAAAGAGGTAACTTTACGAAATATTGTTGTAATTGAGTTGCTGTTCTCAACCGGAATGAGAGTGTCTGAAGTATCCAATCTTAAACTCCCTGCCGTTAACTTAGGCGATAATACAATTCGTATCTTTGGTAAAGGTTCTAAAGAACGAATAATGTGTATCAGCAACGATTTAAGTAAGACGATAAGCAGTTACCTTAAAATCTGTTCTCGCAAAACAGATTACCTACTTACAAACAAGTTAGGCAACCGCTTATCTGAGCAGTCTATACGATATATGGTAAATGATTATGCAAATGCTGTTGGCGCACCATTGCACATTACACCACATATGTTCAGACATACTTTTGCCACCGAACTCCACAATGAAGATGTGGATATCAGATATATTCAGCAGTTCCTTGGACATAGTTCAATAGCAACTACACAGATATACACCCATATCAGCACAAGCAAAACCCGTGAGATATTAGAATCAAAACATCCGAGAAATAAGATGAATTTAAATTTGATTAAATCAAAAGAAATATAAAATAATTCATCTTAAATATAGGCTATATATAAAAATTGTCAATGCAAAATGCAAAACTGTGCATTTTTTCGACAAAAATGTATCATTTTTAGGTCTTGACAAGGAAAAAAACAAAATTTTGCCTTCAAATATATAGTGTAAGAAACAGCAAAAGGTAACACAAAAAGTTTGAAATTTTTGAAAAAATTTATTTTACCCAAATTATATGTTGATAAATAAAAACAAAGGAGGTCTTAAAATGTCATCATATATTTATTTTACAAAAGAAGAAAGAGAACGAGCGAGGACTACAGATTTAGTCGAACTGCTCAAAAGTCAAGGCGAAACACTGAAAAGGTCAGGCAGTGAATATGAATGGCTTGACGGAACACAGAAGGTCACCATCAGAGGAAACCTTTGGTTTCACCAGTACGAAAGAGTCGGCGGTGATGCGGTAGGCTTTGTCAGAAAATTCTATAACAAAGAGTATTCTGAAGCTGTGCAGTTTCTCTTGGATGGAAAATGCGGAGCGCTCATCAGAGCAAAACCGATTGAACGAGAGAAAAAGGAATTTAAAATGCCTGAGGCGTATTGGAATATGGATAAAGTGAAATACTATCTGCACGATGTCAGAGGTATTGATGAAGATGTTATAGAGGCATTTGTTGATAAAAATATGATTTTTGAGTCGGCAGATTATCACAACGCAGTGTTCGTTGGATTTGATAAAAACGGTATTCCACGGCACGCTAATAAACGAGGTACACTCAAAGGCAGCACTTTCAAAGGAAACGCTGACGGCAGTTTAGATGAGTTTGCATTTCATTGGATAGGAACGAATAACAAATTATTCTTGATGGAAGCTCCCATTGATATGTTATCATTTATCTGTATGAACAAAGAAAATTGGAAAGAGAACAACTATGCAGCATCCTGCTCCATTTCGGACAGGGTGCTTTTTCAATGTCTGAAAGATTATCCGCATATCAACGAAGTGTATATTGCTTATGATAGTGATATATACGGACAAAGGGCGGCCAAGAGAACAAAAGCCAAATTGGATAATCTCGGTGGATACAAATCACATATCCTCGTTCCTGAAAATAAAGATTGGAATGAAGATTTAAATTCAGAGGAAGAAGGGCGTGATATAGAATGGGTAATGTAATGTCATTAGTTTTTGTAGCAGTAGTTATGATATCTGTTCTTGGTGGAATAACATTGCTGACTCATGTCTACAGCTTAAACGGAATTAAAAACAAAACGGTTGGTAACGGACAGCATGGTACTGCCCGTTGGGCAACGAAAAAAGAAATTTGTGAGACCTATGTACAAGTACCATTTAATCCGAATGAATGGCGAAAAGGAAATTGTTTGCCTGAAGAACAGGGCTTGGTAGTCGGCTGCAAAGGAACAAAACTTGGCACAACTGCACTTGTTGATACAGGAGATGTTCATGCACTTATGATTGGTGCTGCCGGTGTTGGTAAAACAGCATATTGGATGTATCCGTGCATTGAATATGCACTCGCAACAGGAATGTCCTTTTTATCAACCGATACCAAGGGCGACATTATGCGTAACTATGGTACGATTGCCAAAAAGTATTACGGTTACAATATATCCGTAATCGATCTGCGTAATCCTACTAAGAGTAACGGCAACAATCTCCTGCACCTTGTAAACAAGTATATGGATATGTATCAGGAAAATCCTGAGATGCTGGTATACAAGGCAAAGGCAGAAAAATATGCAAAGATTATTGCCAAAACAATTATTCTTTCAGGAATGGATGCAGCCTCCTTCGGACAAAACGCATACTTTTATGATGCAGCCGAAGGCTTGTTGTCTGCAACAATATTACTCGTTGCAGAATTCTGTGAGCCTGAGGAACGGCATATTGTATCGGTATTCAAAATCATTCAGGAACTGCTGGCTCCTGCAAAAGGTAAAGGCAATAAAGGCAAGAATCAGTTCCAGACCTTAATGGAACTTCTTCCCGATGAACACAAAGCCAAGTGGTTTGCAGGCGCAGCTCTGAATACGGCAGAACAGAGTATGGCATCTGTTATGTCTACTGCCTTATCAAGACTTAATGCCTTTCTCGATTCAGAGTTGGAGCAGATTTTGTGCTTTGATACAGAAATAGATGCAGAACGATTTTGTAACGAAAAGTCTGCCATCTTTCTTGTAATGCCCGAAGAAAATCCCAACACGTTCTTTATGATTTCCTTAATCATTCAGCAGTTATACAGAGAGATACTCTCTGTTGCTGATGAGAACGGCGGCAGGCTCAAGAACCGCTGTGTGTTTTTCTGCGATGAATTCGGCACGCTGCCTAAGATAGAATCAGCGGAAATGATGTTCAGTGCATCCCGATCAAGACGCCTTCAGATTGTACCAATCATTCAATCCTTTGCACAGCTTGAAAAGAATTACGGTAAAGAAGGCAGTGAGATTATTATTGATAATACCCAGCTCACAATCTTCGGTGGTTTTGCACCAAACAGCAGCTCGGCAGATATATTATCAAAAGCACTTGGAAACAGAACTGTAATGACAGGCTCTGTGAGCAGAAGCAAGAACGATCCGTCACAGTCTTTACAAATGATAGAAAGACCGTTAATGACACCCGATGAGTTAAAATCTCTGCCGAAAGGCAATTTCATTGTTATGAAAACAGGATGTTATCCAATGCGTGTAAAGTTGAAATTGTTCTTTAAATGGGGTATTGATTTTGAAGGACCTTATGAGATGACAGAACAAGGCAATCGAGAGGTTAAATATGCCAACAAGAATGAACTGATAGATGAAATTATACGCAAATATCATCCAGAATGGACAGACGCAGTTGAAGATGATGAAAGTGAAAATAACACATCATCAGGCGGACAGAATCATGTTAAAGCTGAAAAGCCTATTAAGAATACGGCAGAAGAAAATGTTCCTGACAGTACACAGAAATCCAAAGAACAGGAGAAGGTAAGCAATATTAAAGTTGAACCGCCGTCAAGAAAAGAGGGTGAACAGGATAGGCAGACTTAATCACATTTACAAAGCAGATTTATCTCATAGAGCTGTGTCGGTATATATCTATCTTTATGACCGGGCAAACAAAGATGGTGAATGCTGGCCCTCTATTCCGACCATTGCAAAAGAATTAAAGCTCTCTGAATCAACAGTTCGGAGAGCTTTGAAAGATTTAAGGAAAGAAGGTTTTATCGTTACTGAGCAGAGATACCGAAAGCACGGCGGCAAGAGCAGTCTGCTTTACAAACTGAAAATGCAGTGAGCAAAAAAGAAAAACCTTCCGCCAAGGGAGTATTATGCTCTTTCGGTGGAAGGTGGCTCCTGTCATCAGGATAGGTGTAGTGAAGTACCCATTTTAAGATATACAGCAGATAGATAGAATAATATTAATATTTATAAGAAAAAATTTTGAGTTTTTCATTATCGGAAGCATTGTCATTTATGTCAAAGCTATATACATAATCATCTATAATGATACATTTACCTTGATACATTAAGTTGTCATTGTTATTTTTAAATTCATTTGTTATAACAATATGATTATTATCTACTTTAAAAGTAATTACACCATAATAACGCTTTGAATTATCTGAAAAATAAGCAGATAATGCATAAATGTTTTTTTCTTTATCAGAAGTCAGCCAATCCGGATTTGTCAGAATATGCTCATTTTCAAACACTATACGATCCAATTCATTTAGGTTTTTATCATAAAGAATAATCTCATCCTGAGCATTAACCAAATCATTGCCAATACTGATAAGATTTTCGCCGATATCATATAAAATGCCAGAATACGAGTTTTCACCAATATCAATTATATTGTTTGAATACTTTTTTATTTCTTCCTCACTTGCATAGGTGAACTTACCATTTTTGAGATTTAGTTTTATTGCCGTGGTTACAGATCTTTCAGGCGCATCCCAGCTTTCACCTTCAATATATTCGTTGATATACATATAGTCTTTGGTGCAATGAATATTTGCCGATCCCCCTAAGATGGCTTTTATATCGTCCGAAAGTTTTCCTGCATTAATGTCTATTGTGCTTATTACAGCATATTGAGCTGTTTTGACGTTTTCAAAATAAGCAATATTTTTTGATGAAGCATAAGTGATTTCATTACCTTGCTTTATATTCGGAATTGTATCGGTGCTTTTTGGTAAGAAAGCATAATTTGAAATTACATATAATTTGCTTTCAATCAGTCTTGATTCTGAATAATTACCACTCTGTTCAAATTCCGAAATCAATACAGGATTTGCTTTATCATCAATATTATAAAGTTTTGTTATTGTGCTTGTTTCAGTTGACGCAACAACAGCTAATTTAATTCCGTCTACAAAAATACTTTCAATTTCAGCTTCATCAGAAATAAAATTATCTATTACGCCAACAAGATTTTTATTTGCACTTTCAGTTTCGTATATATATATTTTATTTCTGCCGTCAGTATAATTACTGTTATAATATGCATAGTAAATATAACCGTCATATACCTTTACAGTGTTTGGAAGTTCTACACTGTCTTCTTCCATATATCGAATTACTTTAGAAGTTTCACAGCCTATACCGTCTGGACTTGGCACTAGTTCAAGCGTCGCTGTCTTTGAGCTGAGTTCTTCATAATTAATAAAATTTAATACTTTATTTGTACTGAAGATATCCGAATTTGAGGCAAAGGCGATACCTACAATCAATATAAAGCAGGCTGCGGCAGAAATAATTGGTTTAAAGTAATTCTTTTTCTGCTCAAATTTAATTATCTTATGCTCATCCTTTGACAAAATTCTTTGTTTTAATGTATCTTTGGTAAGGTTATCAGGTATATTAGGCTCAACTTGTTCAAATTTACTTTTAATAAAATCGAAATCATTATTTTTCATTGTAAACACTCCTTTTAAGATAAATAGCGCTTCATTTTTGATAAGCTTCGACTTAGCCTTTGTCGGACATTTCCTGCAGTAAGCCCTGTTATCTTCGCAATTTCTTTGCTGTTCAGTCCGACAACTACGGATAGAAGGACTATGTTTTTATCATCTTCACTTAAAATATTTAAAGCCTGTTTTAGTTCTTCACGCTCAATATCAGCAGTATTGTCATAGGAAAGCGTGTTTTTATAATCTTCAATATCTGAATTATTACGCTGTTTTATCTGCTGTTTAATGGCAGATATACAGCCATGATAAAGAATTGTATAAAGCCATGATGAAAATGCTTTAGGATTTTTTAATTTTCCAAGCTGTTCAAAAGCAGTAAGCATACAATCTTGTACAACATCTTCAGCATCCTCACTGTTGCCGAGTTTATAATATGCGTAGTTAAAAAGTTTCCGTTTGTAATTATCATAAAGAATACAAAAAGCATCTATGTCGCCTTTTTTAGCCCTTATAACAAGTTCTTTTTCGTTCATATTCTTACCGCCTTTCTGACGCCGTCATAAATATAGAGTTAAATAATATTGGGAATGTTACAAATAGATTTTGATGTTTTTATAAAAATAAAAAGGAACTGAGTCTTTTTCAGTTCCTTAATAATTTAATGTTTATGTTTTTTTGCTATGATAAAGATTATTATTAAAATACATACACCTATTATACAAGGAATGATTATTTTATTTGTATTTTTACTATTTGATTCGGGATGAATGTTATTTATGGGTGTATTGATGTGGTTTGGAATTGTTGTATTTGCTTTTTGTGTTGTAGAAATTGTTGTTTCTGATGTTTTTTTTGTTGTACTTGATTCGTTTGTTTTATTTTCCTTAGATTGTTTACTGGTTTGTTCATTTGATTCTGCTTTATTTTTCAAAGTTGTTGTTTCACCAAAATCAACTAAAGCGTTAATATAAGGTAATTCTTGATTTTTATTTATAAGTTTTATTGTAATGCTATTTCCTTTCCGAGAAATAATTTCATAGTCTTTTCCCTCCTCTAAAAGCGGAAATTCCCATCCTGTAAGTTTTCCATCTCCGTTATATGTTATTTTACATCCTCCTGTTTGTGGGTCTGCTTGTGAATATATATTCCCTCCCATTTCACTATTAACATAGCCTAAAGCGTCTTGGGAATTAGGTCTTGGTTCCCAATATTTAGTTGTGGTTTCGGCAAAAGCTGATAGACTGACGCAGAATATTGTTATAACTGATAATATAATTGATATAGATATTGACATTGTTTTTTTCATAATTAAGTTCCTTTCATAAATTGATTTGATAAAATTTTTAATGACTTTTGAATTTATATCACATCCTGCCAATTATTTTGCTTTCATAATTAAAGAGTTATTTTACAGTGTGATTGTTACAACAAATTAAGAAAATAAATATTTTTTATATAAATGCACGCAAAGATTCTGCATGCCATAGACATACAGAACCTTCTTGATTATATTGAATTGTAATTAACAGCCACCACTGTAAACTGCGAAACCGCACTTATAGTTTGATGTTCCATTAACCTTGTAGCATACAAGATACATACCATCAATCTTTCCAAGGCACTGACAGGATTCCTTAGGATCAAGGCTGCCAATAGTTGTGTTCTTTGCTGTATCAGCATAAATGGTTTCAGATGTTGAACCATTCTTATATGTTTTGTAGGCTGTTGGAGCTGATGTAACACCACCGGCATACTTTACAAAACCGGCCTTATGCTTTGTTGTACCGCTGAGATTGTAAACAACGAGGTAACCATTACCAACTTTTCTATAACACTTAGCTGTTTCCTTGGCACTTAATGAACCAAGTGATTCAGTTAAATTACTGAGTTTGTAAACCGTTTCTGATGTTGAACCATTAGTCCAAGTTTTAGCGGTTGGAAAACTACCTGTTGTAGTTCCACCGGTTGAACCAGTTATTTTGCTTTGATCTTTTGGACGAAGAACTCCAAGAAAAGCAGTATATCCATGCTTTACTTCGTGGCATTCCTTACCATTCCAATTCTGATCGTATGAATAAAAACTTGATGTATCACCAACACCTTTTGCGATGGCGATATGTCCACAATCGTGTGACGAACTTACATCTTTGCCCCAAACCGTGATATCTCCTTTTTTTGGTACAAATGTTGCAGAATTTGCAATTCTTGTGAAATTATTTGTTAATTCTGAATGTGCGGAAAAGTTTTCATAGTATGCTCTTGCATCTCCCCAAGCACCGGGTTTTATGCCAAATACTTCATCAAGATAATATTTTGCAAGATCAACACACTGTACACCGGATACCCCATCATAGTCCATTGCCTTCCCTAAATGTTTGTTTATAAATTCATCATATGTCATAAATTTATTCCTCCTTAAATTTTATTTTTATATTATGACTTGTTATTTGAATTAGTTATATTCTGTATCAGACCAATAAAGGTTTGAACAAAATTATCACTTTTTGTTGATTCAGTTCCTGCTGCTTCAAATTTTGGTAAATTTGTTATAAGCAATTTGAACTTTTCAATTAAAGATTTAATCTTATTCATAAATCCCCTCCTAAAACCTTAATTTTAATTCCGTAATTATGCATTTAAACATTCAATAGTGGGTTTAATATTCAGAAATATAGTTGTTGAATGAGATTTATAAAAGAACAGATTATTTGTCGATGTTAAAAATATTGTAAAGAAGATTTTGTTTTAAAAGCGCTTTATGGAACATATCATCTTCATAAATATGGTTGTTATAACCAATGATTATGTAACGCATTTTTGCTTTTATCTGTTCTGATATATAATCTGCAAATTACAATGTGTTTCATTTTATAAAATCACTTTGCTGATAAATTTTAATACCAGAATTATTTAATTTGTATTTTTAACATCGACTGAAAGATAATGTTCTTTTTCAATTGTTTGTTGAACATCGCTTTCATATGTGTAGTTGAAATTATGAATAAAGAAGTAACACTTTTTTGAAAATTTTTTGAAATGGTCAAAAAAGCATAGAAAAAAACAAGGACTCTGTAAATGAGAGTCCTTGTTTAGTTTAATTAACATTTAAAAGGTTAATATGTTAGATGTACCATTAATCTTTTGTGTTGAAACAAGATTTTTCTTAGCATAGTGTATGCAAGTAACACGATATTGATATCCGCTTGGGACAGAAATGCTTTTGGATAAAATATATTGTTGAGTGTTGTTATATAAATCAGAATATGTCTGATAATTACTCCAAGATGCACTGCTGTTACTTCTTCGTTGTATTGAAACTTTTGTAAATCCACATTTTGAAACTTCTGATGAGCCATAAGTTGTTCCAGCAATTATTAAAGAATTTCCTTTCTTCTGTATTGCAATGGAATGTCTATTAATTAAATCTGAAGACAATGGCATAATTTGATTGTCTGGATTATTAGAAAGTATTTCTTCAAATTCTTCATCCGACAAGACAATATCTTGCCACTCTGGCTCACTTCCTCCTACCGCTGCAAATGCCACTTGTGGGATTAGTAAAGCGAAAATTAAACATCCTGTTATTATTAAATTAATTATTTTTTTCATATAAATCTCCTGATTATTCTAATGTTTTGGCAATTTCAACACCTTTATCCAAATCACAATCAAGCACGCTTATTGAATAATCTATATCATTGTCGACATAGCAGATATAAGCTTGTTCGTTTGAAGAGAATATAATGACATCCATTCCATTAATAGTAATTTGCTTAGCAGAATCATATTGTTTGCCAATTTCGCCCTGACCAACGAGCATTTCACCTATATCAGCACTTTTGTATTTAGTAATACTAATACAGCCAGTAACATTATTATCAAGTTCAAAATTGATATCTGCTGATAAATAAAAATCATCTTCTGTAATTCTGATATCTTCTTTTGAATAGTTGTCGTTCAAAAAAGCAGCAGGCAATATAATTTTATCAAATCCCGCATTTTCAAGTTCACTAATTAAATTAACATTGTCATTAGAATGATAATTTGCATTTTGATTACCCTCACGCAAATCCATTTTGAAATGGTCACTGAAAAATTGAACGATTTTATCAGATGTTTCATTATGAACATATCGCGCGCTTACTGGTATAGCGATACTTGTAATTATAATGAAAACAGCTGCAATTAAAAATACTTTGCTGAATTTAATTCTTTTTGCATGTGTTTTGGTATTATCTTGAATTTCTTCGCTGTTATTTTCTAAAGTAATAACTTCATCCTGAGTACCAAAATATGCATTATCAAGAACATTCGCACATAAGTCTATCAGTTCAGCATCCATTTCCTCCGGATTTTTATTAAGTTCTTCATCCATAATTCCTTGAATATCTTCAAGTGATAAGGTCATTGATTTGGATTTTAATGTTTCTAAAAGTGTTAATCTATCCATAATATCACCTTTCTATATTTTAGGTTGTTTTATAAATTGAAAAGGTAACGCAATTTCAATAATTCTTTTCAAATTCTTTTGCTGACTTTCTTAATTTATTACAAATTCGATAGTGTTTTTGTTTTACTGCTGATTCTGTTGAGCCAATTATATTGGCAATTTCCTTCATTTTTAGTCGGTCAAAATATATGTATTTAATTATAAGATATTCATCTTCTGATAAAAATGAATGTAATTTGTCTCTGATTTCATTATTATATATTTCTTCAATTTTTTCTTCTATACCATTTTGTTCAAATGGTAATTCGAACTCTTTGTTTTCAATGTTTTCTTGTTTTTCCTTTTGTTTATATATTTCCCGATACTTTAAATTAATAATATTATTAAATGTTGCATATAGCCATTGTTTTGGCTTTTCGGGTTTACCGAATTTTTCTATTTGTTTGCATAAAGCTAAAGACACTTCTGACATAACATCATCAACTTCATCTGGGCAGCTTCTTAATTTGACTCTGCAGATTTTGCGGAGTTGTGGTTCATATTCATTCCAAAGATTTTCACAAATTTCCCTTTGTATGCTGTTCACAAACTAAACCTCTTTTCTGTTTTCTCTTAAAGAGTTTTTAAGAGCCTGTATAGTATCTATTATAATGATTCTTTCATCACTTGTACAGTCTAATAATATATTTGAAATAATTAATAGAGAAGAATTTAAATTTGAAGTAGAATTTCCAAATAAAAGTATACTTGAATCACAATCTAATGCATTAGCAATATTTATAAGCACAGGTAAACTCAGTTTGGTGTTTGCATTTTCAATATTACTCATGTGGGTAACAGATACACCTGAAATTTCAGCAAGTTTTTCTTGAGTAATATTTTTATTGATTCGCTCTTGTTTAACTCGTACACCAATATCCTTGTAATTTATTTCCATAACAGTACCTCTTTCTATTTATTGGTACTTTAATTCTATAAAAAATTTATTTATCTTTTAATAGCCTGTATAAATATACTAGAAGCAAAATATCCCGTATTTACAGGCTTTTTCAGCCAAAGTGTAGGAATAATGCAGAAGTAATCTACATTTAATTGCTTCTAATGTCATCGAATAGCATATACGACTTTGCCAATCACAGTGTCACTGTCACTATCCTCTATGGTTGTGCCGTCAGAGTCTTTCACATTCTTATAGATCCTCCTTATTCTGTATAAGTCGATTTATGAATGGGTAATTTGTTAACCTCAGTCATGATACGCTTGGCTGAACCATTACCTCCAAGTTTCTCGTAAGGTTTATATAAGTATTCATACAGATTTTCATATTCGTCCTGTGATACCCATCCGCGCTCAATATAAGACATTCCGAGGTACACAATACGATCATGAGCAAGTCCAATGAGCATTTGTGTTTCAACATTTGTTTGCTTATTTTCAGCAGCCTTGCGCTCTGCCCTTTTCTGTAGAAATGCCCAAAATCCAGAAGATGCCAGAACAGCACAAATAATTGTAACTACTGATTGAATCCAGGGTTCCATTGGTTTTTACCTCCTTTATAAACATTTTTTGGCGTTGTCAGTTATAATCAACTTCTTGTTGAGAATGGTAATAGACTTATCGAATAATTCCTCGTAAAGTGTGATTAAATTGACTCGTTGCTGCTTAGAAAGGAGTTTGTAGAAACTTCCCATCCAGCCCTTAAACGCGTTTTCCACGTTTTCGTATGGTATCTCGCCATTTTGAACCTTAATGGCAAGCTTCTTCAATTTTCTTCTCAACGCCGTTACTCGCTCAGGGTTAATGCGTTTTATGACCTTACCCGAACTGGTTAAAGAATATTTAATTTGCAGATACTTGTATGTACTGCTTATCTTGACGATTCTGGTTTTCTTATCATTGATATGGATTCCTAATTCTGCAGCTATTACTCGGATATTCTCCAAAAGGTCTATAAGCTCTTCCTTAGATGGTGACATAATGTACCAGTCATCCATATATCGTCCGTAATACTTTTGACCTCGAACATACTTGATGTAGGTGTCAATCTTATGTGGATAATAGATACCAATGATTTGTGCTAACTGGTCGCCAACATTTATGGATTTCTCCATGATCTTTTCGCCGGTATGAAATTCCTTGGGTATGGTTCTATATTCCAATTTATTGAATGTGTCGGTCATGCAAGTTGCATATTCCTCATCGGACATATACGACACATCAATCTTAAAACCGTCAAATATCAGCGTTAGTAACCAGTCTATAAATTCATCATCGTCAAACAACTTGAGAAGTTCTCGCTTGGCAATTTCGTGAATGATGTTATCATAGAACTTCGTAAAATCGCCGAACAAGATATAACCGTTATTTCCATGCTCGGCATAATACTTGTGTAGATGTACTTCAAATCGTTTACGAGAATGAGAGATACCACGACCCTTAATCGAGGCTCCGTTATCATAAATGATTTTTCTCTTTACGGCTGGAAGAAGTACCTCATCGCACAAGACATGTCGAACGATACGGTCTTTTGTTTTGTAACTTGTGATAGGTCTTACTCGGCCTCTTTCAGACAGAGCAAACTCGTCGACCGGACTATTTTGAAGAGTTCGATTAACAAGATCTTCTTGTATGGAAAAGATATACCTCAAGAAATTCATCATAAATTTCTGAGTAGATTCCTTCCATTTACTACCTTTCACAGAAGCCTTGTAAGCCCTATACAAGTTGTTGGCATCACAAACGATTTCTTCATAAGTCATAACCCACTCACCGTTTTAGCAATACTTACCGTAGTAAATTACATTAGGCTTTGTTATTTATCCTTGCGGAACGGACAACATCTCCTTCTCTGTTGGTTAATCAGAGAATCCGGACGAACCCCGTTAGAGTTCGACGCGTTGTTGTAGTTCGTATTGCCATTGTTGTTCACATTAGCGAAATTCGCCGCAGACAGCGCATAATCAGACATTGCCCTGTAAATGTGACTTAATCTTGTTATCGCGTTGACGCCATTTCTTTATCAAATCGATTTCTCGATCGATAGCTTTGACATACCTGTTGTAGAGGTTGATATCGACTTCAAATATCTCTACAACACGCTGGAGCTCCTTGATAAGCTGTTCGCAATTAACAATCGCATTGTTCTGATACTCACGACGACGCTCATACTCGGCCATAGAAGTGGGATATAGAGAATTTGCTGCTCGAACATTGCTTGTAAGCTGGGAAGCCAGTTGGTCAACCCTGCTTTTGAAATTCTGCATCAGATAACGATGTTTTGCATATTCGTCCTCTTCAACACTATAAGCAAATCGAGTTCTTACAAATTTTTCTATATCCCTTACTCCAAAATTCCTCTGTATTAAGTCAATAAGCATATCATGCAGCTCAACAGAATGGATTATCGCCTCGAATTTAGATTCCGTTCATTTGCTTACTAATACACTCATTAGTAAGCCTGTCCGGTGATATCCGTGAACTCTTCCTCGGTGATCCAGCCCATTACGACAGCGTTACGAACGCGTGTCTCATTCCACATGCCCATGTCGTACCAACGCTTTACTTTGTTGTAATTCTTGCTATGTTCCATGGTGATCCTCCTTCTTACAGTTCTACGCCAGCCATCATTGCAACATACTCAATGTCAGACTGCATTTTGATCTGAGCGAGTTCCCTTTCGGTAATATCTCTGAGTACGAACCAATATTCGCCAGCGGCATTAGTAGTAATCTGAACCAGTTCCATATTGTCGTGGATCTCGTCAGTTTCGCCATCATTGATGATGACAGGAGAACAATTACCGTCGAAAACTGCGGCATCAACCGGAGACAGAGAGATGAAGTTATTGCCATTCATCTTCAGACCATCGATAACAGTACCATCGGCAAGTGTTACTTTATAGATCTTTTCATCCATAATTGGAATCCTCACTTTCTTTGAATTAAATTATGTCTGGAAATTAAAAAAAACCGAGGGGCACAAGGCCCCCGGATTATGATTAACCAATAGCGAAAACCGGACGAACCCCGCAAGAGACCGACGCGCCGTCGTAGCCCGTACCGCCATAGCTGCCCACATAAGCGAAATCCGCCGCAGACACGACATCTCTCAGCCAGAACCACTGACGATTATGAATGAACTTAGGTACCAGCTTGAAGAGAGCAAGCTGAGACTTGTTGATGGTGTATCTGGTCGGAATAACTGTACCATCACCGGCAGGGGTAAAGACATGGCTTCCATACATCATAATTTCGTTAGGCAGTTCAACAGTAGAATCATACCAAGAACCACCAGATGGATAACCGTTAGAGACTGCATTAGTCAAATACTCACGATGAGTCAGAACCATATCGCCAAAGGCGTTTGCAATCGTGGTCTTAGCCTGTGCCAGATTAGTGGTATACATTGCAGACCCGACATAGCCTCCAGTAGTGATGTTTGTTGCGTTCATCTGGGCGCTATACAAGGGAACATCAGGCATAATCACCAGATGAGGAGTGGTGAAGTCAGTATCACCGCAGCGCATCCAGTAGTTGATATCAACAATACGCCATTTCACGCCACCGATAGTCCAGTAGTCGCCAACATACAGATCGTCGAAAGTACCAGACTTAATAGCCGCCTTCTGAGCGGCCGTTACGGAAGAACCGAGGTAATTACCTCTAAAGATATTACGATGCATTTCAGGAGCCAGTTCGCCCTTAATTACATCCATAAGATTGTCGACAGGCAGAATTTTCAGCAATGCCTGTGCCAGATCGGATGCCAAAATACCCTTCGTGCCGTTAGGTCCATCAAGAATGAACACATTTTCATTGGCCAGCGAAGTTACTTTGCCATAGTCTGTAATTTTCATAAAATTTATCCTCCTTTTATTTTGTTACAAAGATTACCTGAGTCATGATGTTGTCCCCATTGCTGTCCTGAATAATATCAGCATTGGAATCGAGCAGGTTATGATATACCTTGAACTCTGTAGCCAAAATACCGAAATTCTCTTCCAGCTTAAGGACTCTCTGAGCAAGATTAGCAGCTACATCACCTTCAAGAACGGCTTGCATCTGGGACCACCAATAATTGAAATCAGCTTGACGATCACTCATCCACTTTTCCATATCAGCAGTAGCAACAGCAGTCTGTACCGTGTACCAATCATTCCATTGTTTCTTCCATTCATCTGCGGTAAGCTGCATATCTAAAGTTTGAGCACTATAGAACTCGTTCCACTGTGCTTCCCACTGCGAAACAAGATCCTCAATATCAATAGACTCAAGAATACCGGTTATAAAAGGACAAGAACCAGTACCCACGAGGTTGGTGATATTGGACTGCGTAATCTCCGTAACGCCCGCTTTAACATAGATATTGCAAAGCGGATATTGATTGTGGTCTGTAGTCCTAGTCAATGTAGGTGCAACAGGATTAGAGGCAGGTGTGCCTTTGATAGCGATGATAGAGTTAGCACGAACGCTATCTCGATGATCGACATCCAAAACAATGGCGTCAATACGATTAAGAATTAACTCGGAAGCCTCAAGTTTTACAGGAAGTTCGGAGTCATTCAAAGTCCATGTGTGATCGAACCATGCTCTACCTTCGCCAACATTAACAGTCATGCCAGATGCTGCTTTGACAACCATTGCTGTGCCGATAGACATGAAAATACCATCTCGGATAATGCCGTCAAAGATACTGGACATCTGAAGAGCGTTGTAACGACGATCATGGTTCACTGAATTATAAAACCCGAATGTTACACTCATTCCATTACTCTCCTTCCTAAGTTATTGTTGCGAATGTCGGGTATACAGAAGTACCTTCTTCGTTTTCAGACATAACAATCTCAAGAATTCTGGCTTTCGTTTCGTGACCATACTCGTTGGTAATTTGAACGATATCGCCATTGAAGAAGTCTTCTCCGTATTTGAACATGATGGTCGTTTCCACTTGTCCTTCAAAAGATGTTACGTCAGTATTCTCGGACAATTTCTCTCTGCCGCGCTGCTGTAATTGAGCAGTGTATTCAGCGTCCGTAAGAATTACGCCGTCGCCTGCATCAGAGGAAATATCACGAGCATCTGTAAAGATTTCTCGTCTGTTTAAGCCGCTGCCTCCGCCGACAGTAGTATACTTTCTTGCGGAACCCTCTCCTTCACCACCAATCAGCGTGACCGTTTTCAAAGCGGATTTGGATTCTATGTAGTTACTGTTGATGATGTTCTCAAACTTTGGAGAGAACACTACATATGGGTTGGAAGTTTGATCGTATGAACGATTTACTCCGGCATAAAGCTCAAAGACGAACTGTTTGTTATCATTGAGAGTTACTTTGAAGCCAATATCATGCTCGGCACATATCTTTTCAATAATCGTAAGCAGATTATCACCGGTGTACTGAGCATCGATAGTCAAGCTCGTGACAGCTGGGTCTGTCGACTCCTTAAATATGAAGTTACTGATTTTTCGATTAGCATCGGACGGAGAAATAATGCAGGAATTAAGCAGAGTTTTTACTCCATTTTGAAGATTTCCTCTGATTACCTGCTGACCCCATACAATTCGTCTGTCAAGGATAGATTCCAAAGATCTACCAGTTACGGTAATATGGTTTCCATCCTCGACATCGGAGTCGATCCTAATTTTTTCAATAATCATCACATGCTCGGAATCTCTATTCCAAATGTAATAATCTTGCCTAATATACTGAAGAACGCTCAGCATCATTGACATGTAAAGCTCAAAATCTCCGGGCTGACGATAACGATCAGTCCAGATAAATGATTCGTAAGTATCTACAACGGAGATAGCATCCAAATCGGTATTGAGTACCAATAGATCCATAGCTTATACCCCCTCGTAGATCACTCGATTTTCGATACGGAACTGAAGATTACTGTTACCAGTTTCAGCAGTATAAACAAACACATTGTCACCTTTAACCAACTGAAACCAGTCAGCATTTTTATCAAGGCAATTCAAGATGTTTGTTGTAACACCACCACGAAGCAGCGAGATAGACTTGTCACCCTTAGTTGTTTTAATGGTAATTTCATCACCTGCGACAATGCCATAGCCAGTTAAAGCAGCCAGCTTATCGGTATCGATTCGCATAACTTCTCGTGTGCCAGCATTATAAATTGTCACATTGCTCGCATCGCCAATGGCATAAATGATGATTGTAACGCCAATTTCCGCATCACCGTTATAGGTTATAACCTGCTCGGCTGAGTTCTGAACTTCACCCATTTCAAGCAGATCAGTTACAAGAGATTCATTTTCGAATGGAAATTCAAACAATGGTTCAATGCCACTGAAGATGGTGATGTTGGATTCTCCAGCAGAATAAAAGTAAGGATATGGACAGATAATAGAAATCTGACATCCTTCTTGATTGCTGAATATTGCCGGTTCATTATGCTCAACATAGCCTTCTATTTCCGAGACACGATTATCCGTCTCAATCAGCAGTTTCACTTTCTTTTTTACCGGAAAGTATTTATATGATTTATGACGAATATCTTCGATTGTTTCGGTATTTGTTTCCAAGAACACCAAATCCAATACCGGATTACGAATGCTTAAACGAGCCGAGTTGAATACACCACCATCGTTAGTGGACACTTCTACAGTATTTACATTTCCCTTCGCCGGTCCAAGACCTTCAACAGACTTGACGATGAAGCCCGATTGCTCGGGCCTCGCCAGTTCAAGTACGATACTATCGCCTAGATAGTTGGTAACCGTGATCGAATGAATCATGCGTTCACCATCCTTTCCATTGCCGAGAACTGATTCTTCGTCTGACGATAAATCTCAACTCTCGACAAAGCCTTAGGCGAATAGTTGTTCTGTGTAAACGAATAAGTATTACCAGCGACAGGTTTAGCAGATTCTCCATTTTGAATTGTTCCAGTTGCTTCGCTATTCATCGATGTAGCAATCTTTGCAGCTTGAGATCTGCTAAGAATAGCAGTAAGCTGTCTTGCCTTGGACTGAACATCCGACAGATCCAGAAGAGGTCTAATCGTAGGTTCGGTGTCAATATCGCTATCAATAAACTCACCAATCTTAGCAACAGCCTTAGCGAGTCCTTCCTTTGCAGAAGCTGCAATATTAGAACCTGCTTCGTAAGACTTATCAGCATAATCGATTAAGGAGTTAATGAAACCGATACCGAAGAAGCCGCCGATACTATAACCAACCTTGGAAGGTGAGTTAATATCGAGTTCGTCTTTTGCAGCATTAGCCGCTGCCTTAGCCATTGCCGCAGCTCTGGCTTCAGCTCTCCAAGTGTTTTCATCAATGCCATTTTCAAAGCCCTTAACCAGATATTCACCAGCATCATAGAAATCGTCGTAATAGTCTTTAATAGACGAAATTGCGTCGCTTAGACTATTTACAAACTGTTCCTTGACAGATGCATCTTTGGATTTCACACCTGCAATAAACTTGGTAATGCACAACTCACCGACGTCCTCAAACTCCGACGCCTTGTTCTTGATTGCCGTCAGGCATCCAGAGACAATAGTTGTAA